>ENA-OSIY01000400-OSIY01000400.1-marine-metagenome-genome-assembly--contig:-NODE-400-length-24182-cov-10.006638_pt1 | contig 24182 bp, 23 predicted proteins | sample MGYA00237884_ERZ534233 | MGnify/ENA primary metagenome ERZ534233 (study PRJEB26412, sample SAMN06343840) | marine metagenome | isolation source: estuarine water | place: USA: Columbia River Estuary... | reverse complement strand
AAGGAATGCCATCATTTCACGAAGGTGTTGCTGATTTTGTTGAGACGCTGCCTGGTGTAAAAAACTCGCTTCGTCCCGCGGTTGATGTTATTCGTGAAAAAATTGATGAAGTTCTTTTGTTTGCGGAGGTTCAGCATTCGAAAAATTCTGTTACAAGAGAAGAAAAAAAGAATGTTTATCGGCCGTCCATTCAGGAGTTGACTCGTGAAAAGTCGTATTCCATGACGGAAGAGTTAGAAGAGTTTATTGATAGTTTTGATAACACAGCCACTGCGTTGCGGACATTTGATCCATTGGCGATTCTTCATGGTGTTGATACAAAAAGCAAACATGCGACAATCATTCGGTCATTGTATATTGGATCGTTGGAAGAGTTGGAGGAACTTGTTACTTCTCCCAAGGGGCTGACTGGAGTGAAAAAAGAACTTCATGATCAACTGAAAGAGGGTTACAATCATTTGACAAAGCCTGAGCAAAAAGCATTGTGTGATATGTATCGGAAGATTATTGATGCGTGTGATATGATTGTTGATGAAGGCAAAGTTGCTCGGAAACCACGAAAGAAAAAACCAGTAGCAAAAGAACGGCTGGTATCAAACGTCAAGTATTGTGAAAGTGATGCGAAGACGAAACTGGTTTCACAAAAACCTATCACTATGGTGGGCGCTATGTTGGCGACAGTATACAATACCAAAACTCGCAAGTTTGGTATCTATATCGCAAACGATTCGAGTGGATTTTCATTCAAGGGCACTACACTACAAAACTTTGATGAAGATGTCAGTATTCAAAAAACATTGCGTAAACCGTTGGATCAACTCCGCGTTTTGAAGAATACTACTAAGCGATCACTTGAGAAACAGTTGGATGAAATCAAATCGGTTGAAACAAAAATGGTTGGACGGTTTAATGATCAACTGCTCATCGTCAAGGTTTATTAAAACACGAGTATGATTATAACAAATCTTCTCTAGGTTGATAAATACTATCACTAGAGGAGATTTATATGTCAAATCCATCACGTCATATTCACGGTCAGCCACCGCACATTTATGGACATGCTGAACATCATGCCCACGATCCCAATCAAAGTAGGCATAAGGTAAGAAATGAACTTATTCGCCAAGTAAGATTGATGCTTGGTGATGGCATGATTGATATTGAACTTGATCCAGATCATTATGATTTGTCTGTTGATTTAGCATTATCTCGTATTCGTCAAAGATCGGAAAATGCGGTTGAAGAAGATTTCTATGCGATTCAGTTCAAAGCAGATCAAGATGAATATACACTTCCTGGAGAAATTCGTGAAGTAACAAAGTTGTATAATAGATCATATGGATATGGATCTCATTCTGGAGTAGATTTTGATCCATTTGCAATGGCACATTCAAACACATATTTTATGAAAAGTAATAGTGTAGGCGGATTAGCAACATATGATTTTGTGGCACAATTTAGAGAAACCGTTGCCAGACTTGCTGCTACTGACATTGGATTTATTTGGAATCCATCTACTCACAAAATTAAGTTATTGCGTAGGTTGCATCATGAGGAATTATTATTGGCTCATGTTTATTTGGATCGTCCAGATGATGAGTTATTGGTAGATCCGTATCTAAAGTCCTGGGCAAGAGATTATGCGTTAGCACAATGTAAGAAGATGATTGGCGAAGCAAGATCAAAGTTTTCTACCTTGCCAGGCGCACAGGGTGGCGTTTCATTGAATGGCAACGAAATGAAAACAGAGGGTCAAATGGATCTAGACAAGTTAGAAGAAGATTTGAAAAACTATGTAGATGGTTCAGCCCCACTAGGATTTATCATTGGTTAATAGATTCGTATTGACTTATCCCATAAAATCTGTTATTATTAATATATAACAACAATAGGTGTTTTTTAATGAATCTTCCGAAACTACTCATTATCGGTCATGGCAGACATGGCAAAGATACGGTGTGTGAAATATTACGCGATAACTTCGGTTTCAGTTTTGAAAGCAGTAGTCAATTTTGTAGCAAAAAATTTATTTTTAATGATCTTAAAGATATGTATGGATATGCTACTGAAGAAGAATGTTATGCTGATAGGCATAATCACCGTGAAGAATGGTATAATGCTATTTGTGATTATAACGTTCTTGACCCTACGGTATTGGGTAGAGAGATATTCAAAGAGCATGATATTTATTGTGGGTTAAGAAACAAAAAAGAATTTCACGCAATGAAAAATGCTGGGGTATTTGATTATGCTATTTGGGTTGACCGTTCGAATCATTTGCCTATGGAATCGAAAGATAGTATGAGTCTTGAGCAATGGATGGCAGATTTCACAATTGATAATAATGGCAATCTGTGGGATTTAGATGTCGCGACAACTCAGTTAATAAATCATATCAGTTAATAAATCATATAGTCAACATTCAATAGCATTATCTATATACTTAATCTAAACTGTCTAGTTTTATCTCTATTTTGCTAAATACTATTAGAAAATAAATATTAACAAGGAGAGATAAAAATGGCAACATTGGTATCACCAGGTGTATCTGTTACTGTTGTTGACGAGTCAATGTATAACTCGGCAACCAAAGGCACACTTCCACTAATAGTAGTTGCAACAGCGGGCAGCAAGTCGAATGGATCGGGTTCTAGTGTTGCTGTTGGTACTCTACCAGAAAACGCAAATAATACATATTTAATATCATCGCAACGAGAGTTAGTCGAGACCTTTGGTACTCCTATATTCCGTGAGGTTGGGGGTTCAGTTGTTCAAGGTGACCAAACCAATGAATACGGTCTTATGGCAGCGTATCAGTTCTTAGGTATTTCAGGCAATGCTTATATTCAGCGTGCCGAAATAGACTTGGATCAAATGATACCTTCATATGATGAACCAAGAGGAATTATTTCAGATGGCGATTATTGGTTAGACGCAACTGAATCGGTGTATGGACTTTTTGAATACGACGGTTCTGATTGGCAAGCAGTTTCCCCTATGGTTCTTGTTTCTGAGCCAGGTATGGGTATAGTTGAAGCATTGAACGTTGATGGATTTGCTGATCCGGAAAATTATATTGGTCAAGCAGGTGACTTCGCAGTTATCTTACATCCTCAAAAAATAATGTTCTCTCACAAAGAAGGCACAGAATGGGTTCTGTTGGGTGATAGTCCTACACAACACCATCAGATGTCGTTGTTCGCGCCCACATCTCGAATGGATGGTGTATCACCATTACAAGTTGGCGACACATATGTTCGGTTAGCAAAGCAAGGCAGAGGTCTTGATTTGATTGTTCGTGAATATGATGCGAATACCGGAAACTGGTTATCAATCCAAGTTCCTAACTACCCAACTGATGATTCTGCTTCCTTGAGTGGGCTTGTTGATATGGGCGACGTGTATGCGCGGTATGAAACAGACGATGGATATCATCTCCAAGAAACTGTTCCTCCAACTGGACCAACATATGAACATGCGTTGGGCTATGTTGAGTTACGTCGGCATACTGGTCGTCAAGTTACGACAATCACCACTGATCCAATTGGTAACGTTACGGCAACATTCCAAATCAATGGATTGCCAACAGTTCCATTCACATTCTCAAGTGACGATGTTGATACTGTAGTTTCTACATTACAGGCATCTCCTGACTTGAACGCGAACAACATTATGGTTGAAAAAACAACAAACAATCGTATTACTTTCCGTAAGACTGATGGATTGGCACTGAACTTTAACTTTATGTCTGGTCATCTAACAATGGGATTCGATGATGCGATTACATATGTTTCCAACTGGGAGTTCATTGAGAAGGAAGCATCATTTGATGAGCCAACTGGTGATATTCCAGAGGGTACACTATGGTACAATACTGATCTAAAAATGGAGATACTTGTAAATCAGTATATTTCTCCAAACAATACTTGGGTAAAATATGCTTGGTCTGAAGATGAGTTTAGTTCTGCACCGTATGAACTACAGCTACGCAGCGGCATGCCTGAGAAACGCAAAGATAACGTTTCAGCATTGATCGATGGTGATATTTGGGTTGATAGTGATGAGTTGCCATATCCTGCAATACATCGTTGGAATGGTGCTGAATGGGTTCGTCTTGATAATGCTGACCAGTCATCTGTTCATGGTGTATTATTCGGTCACTATTCACACGATGCTCCATACAATCACGATGGTGCTGCGTTGGTTCGCGAAATGCATGAAGACACTCCAAACCCAGAATTCTATCCAGAAGGCATTATGATGGTGAATATGGATTATTCAACATATAACGTCAAAGAATACAAGAATGGAAAGTGGGAATGGGTATCTGGTAATAACCTAGATGGTTCTGGTCGTTTCGGAGAAGAAGCAACTCGCTATATGGTTGTAAAAGCAATGCAATCTGCAATCTCTACCAACGAAGCAGTTCGGTCTGATGCTATTTACTTTAATGTTATTACAGCACCGGGTTATTACGAAGTTACAGATGAACTTATTGCGTTGAATAAAGATAAGAAAGAAATCGCATTTATTATTACTGAGCCTCCGCTGACATTATCAGATAGATCATCTGAATTGCAGAATTGGGCATTGAATGAATTAACGGTGTCTGATCCTTATACTGCTGTTTATTATCCACACGGATTAACCAGTGATTTAGAAGGTAGGAACGTTGTAATGCCTGCTTCATCTATTGCACTGAGAACTTATGCGTATAATGATTTGGTTGCTTATCCTTGGTTTGCTCCTGCGGGCGTAACACGCGGTGTTGTATCGAATGCTACTCGCGTTGGATATATATCGGATGAAGGCGAGTTTACCCGTGTTCGTCTAAGTGAAGGTCAGCGTGACGTTCTGTATACAAACAGAATCAATCCGATTGCTGATTTCCCAGGCGATGGTATTTTGGTATATGGTCAAAAAACAACACAAGGATTCGCGTCTGCTCTTGACCGTGTAAATGTTGCTCGTTTGATTAACCATATGCGTTGGCATTTGGATCAACTTGCTCGGGCATTCTTGTTTGAACAGAACGATGCTTACACTCGCGAACAAATCAAAGATGTTGTAGAACGTTATTGTGCTGGTCTGGTATCCGCGCGTGGTCTATACGACTTCTTGGTAGTATGTGATGACAGTAATAACACACCCGCTAGGATTGATAGAAACGAGTTGTGGTTAGATATTGCTATTCAGCCAGTGAAGACAGTTGAATTTATTTACATCCCACTGCGTATTCGCAACACGGGTGAAAGTCTAGGTTGATACTATAAACGAAATGAAACAAGAAAAAAGGGGCGATTAATCGCCCCTTTTCCATATGTATTTTTCATTGCCGCAATCCCAAATCCTATCGTATCCTTGTAACTTTCTATTTTCCCATTCAGTTAATGTCTGGTCATCGGACTTATTTTTTCGCAGTGTATATCGGTGTTTTCTCGTAACTGCTTTTGTATCTGTGTACCAGTAATTTATGCCAGTAAACTTATCAAACGTCATGCCTATTTGTTTATATACGTTTCCTGTGTTCCATCTCAGGTCTGAGTAACTAAAGACCTCATCATATGGGTAATTGGTTATAAAGTATTTGAATAACTTACCCGCACTGCCGACTACACTTTTTTCTTTATGAACGCAAAATCGAGTTAGCTCTAATCCTTTGCTATTTCCTTTACTAACATTTGATTTTGAAAAACACATAACTGCTACTAATTCGTCATTGTGGAATAATCCCATCTTATATTTTGAATTTATATATCCTTGAATATGATGGGTATCAACGAAATCTCTTGCTGTTTTAGAATCTATTTCAGATACGACACATTTTCTAGCGTATATTTTATTGCTTGAACCAAGTGATAGTTTGTGTTTAAGTCTGGATTTTACTATTTCTTTTTTGTGTATCCATTCGTCTTCGAATATAGTAATCAATGAGTAATCTTCGCTGTTGGCCATTTTCATTTTATCATAATGATATTTTTTATCAATGCGATTGTCGTTGTGCCAGTATAATCCGCAATACTCTATTGCTACATTAAGGCCTGGTATAACTATATCCAGTTCTTTTGGTGCAATGATATTTCTATCATTTTCTATGATTTCTCCGGGGTATATACTTTTTATGAAGTTGACTATTTCTTTTTCTGCTACACTTCCTTTGTTGGTTGTTCCACAACAATATCCACATGGAGTGCCTAATGTTCTTGCCCGATACTTAAATGTTTCACTTGGTATACTTTCGGATTTATTACAATCATTACAAGTAAACATAACTACTGAGTTTGGATTTTCGTATGAATCCAATTTTTTATCTGATGGGTCTACTATATAGTTTATGCTTACTCTGTTTAGTGCTAACTGTTCATATGTATCAAGTTTTTTTTCTAATGCTTTTTCTTTTGCTTCTTCTGAAAGTGCGTAGTGATTTACCCCGTATTTTTTTAATAATGTGGTTTTAACTTTGCTGTTGTGGTCATCAAGTTTGGATGGATTATCTACTCCGTATTTTGCCAGAAGTGTTTTTCTCCCTTTGGCATTAAGATTTTCTGCTCTATCTTTTGCGCCTGCTGCGGCCTTTGGGCTAACCAACATGCCATATTTGTCCATCATTGTATTATGGCGTTTGTTTATGATTTCTGGCAGTGAGAACGGATTTTCCGTGCCATACTTTTCTAAGAACGTATTCTTTTGTTTAGTTTTTCGGGTTTCGTATGTGCCATTTCTTCGCGACAGTTCGGCAGAGCAGATATATGAGCAAGTAGTTTTGCGAATATCTGATAGAATACCTGAGCATATTGGACATTTTGGTTCTGTATCCATGTCTTTAAGAACGAAGGATATTTGGGCGTTTAAGTTGTATGATGGATACGTATTATTTAACCATTCTATGTATCCAGCATGATGTTTTATCTTCCTTGATCTCCATCGCGGAGCAACGTCTACCAAAAATTTTTTGATTTCTTCTTTCATTTGTGATTCCTTGGTAGTATGCGATTACTATTATTATTTATCATCTGTATGTTTATGTCAATCTTTTTATTAAGTATAATATGATTATTGTCAAAAATGATAAATACTTCTATAAGAGAATAACATCCTAATAGGAGAATTAAATATGGCAAGAACGCTACAAAATTTTGGGGTACCTACCGGCAATGATGTTATGGGTAAAGGTATTCTACAGCCTAAGTTACAATATCGATTTCGTGTAGTTGTTTCTGGCTTCGGTCTTAATGGAGTTGGAGAGCAAACATATTTGACCCGTCAGGTTATTAATGTGACAAGACCTAACATAACAACATCAGAAGTACGCATAGATTCGTATAACTCGGTATCATATGTTGCTGGTAAACATGAATGGCAAACATTATCATTAACATTACGTGATGATGTTGGTAATCATTTAACAAAACTAATTGGTTCGCAAGTTCAAAAGCAACTTGATCACAAAACGCAGCGCGGTCCAAAAGCAGGTGAAAACTATAAGTTTGATATGCGTATTGAAATGATGGACGGTAACTCAGCCGAGCCTATCGAAACTTGGATGATTGAAGGTGCATTCATCTCGTCTGCTGACTACACCCAACTTGATTATGGTACTTCTGAAGCTGTTCAAATTACATTGACTGTAAGATTTGATAATGCTGTTCAGGAAGATCATATGCCAGAAGTTGAATCGTACAATAATGCTGCTGAAAATGCGGGCAATATTGGTACTGGTTAAGGCAATATAAATGGGAAGAATTCTAGAAGGATACAAAGGAGCGTCACATAAGTTTGGCTGGACAGCACCCGGTCAACCAGTGACGCTCACGCCGAAACTATCGGATATGTGGTTTGTTGATTTTCATTTTGCAGATGGCAAAAACCAAGATAGATATTCTGCGTTAGCAAATTATGTTTCGGAACCGTCAATCAATGTTTCAAGCCAGGCACTAAATCAATATGGTAAACGAATTCACATATCGACAGCGGTAGATTTTGGACCAGTAAATATTTCATTCTATGATACAGTCGATGGCGCAATGTTTCTATTTGCTTCTATTATATACGATACATATTTTAAAAATAATTCGTTATCTACTGCTAATGCGGACTTGGATTCGACTATTGTTGATATCAACTCTGGTCTTAAAATGCGAAGCAAAGCAAACGGTGAATTGAAAGAACATAATACATTTCGTAAAGTATCAATTTATCATTTCTTCGGCCCCAATGATGCTGCCAATGGCGGACAGTCTGGATTTGTACAACGCATAGATTTGGTAAATCCGTTAGTAACAGGGATATCATTCGATTCACATTCATATTCAAATGTTGCCGCGCGAAATATTACATTTTCGTTTCAGCCCGAAAATGTGGTGTATAGTGAGTTAATAGAAGATGTTCCTACTCCTACCTGGATAAAACAAGAACATAATGTTCCGAAAGATGAATTTTCAACCATTACTGGCAACGAAAAAATCCGTCAACAACTTGCCGAAGCAACGCGTTCACAAACAGACTCACCCACCATCGACGATGCAACAGACAATGGAAGTGTGTGGGGGAGAATTGAAGATCAGCTTCGTGATTTAGCTGCTCGTGGCAGAGATTTACCGTTCGATGCATCGGTCACGGATGATCTGGCGAGTGAGATCGACAGTAGTCTGAATTCAAGAAATGAACGATTTCGAATTATTGGAGTATTATTGGATAGAATAAGAGGATTAAACAGAGGTTTCTAACAATGAATTATTTAGATATCATAGTATCAAAACTTAGGAGAGAAAATTATTCTCAGGAACGTGCCGAAGAATATTCGTCATATCTTATTGATATATGTAATATGATTAATCGAAATCCACTTGAAGTCATTGAAAATTTTGATATAAAATCTCCGCTGTATGAACAAATAAACGATTTTATTATGAACAATCAAATACATCGCACTTATATTACAGGCAAAGCCATAACCGTTGAACCAAATCATTTTATTGCGAGAACGATACTGTGATATGGGTAGAAAGAAATGGCACCAAGGAAAATTCACACCGACTAATCCAGCAAAATATTCAGGAAAAGGCGATCCAACTTTTAGGAGTAGCTGGGAACGTACATTCATGCAATTTTGTGATACTAATGATAGCGTTTTGGCTTGGGCAAGCGAATCTATAAAAATTCCATATTTCAATCCAATAAAACAAAAACAATCTATATATGTGCCTGATTTTGTTATAGTGTATTTAGATTCCAATGGCAATAAAAAAGCTGAGTTGGTAGAAATAAAACCATTATCACAAACTGATCCTGGCAAAGCAAAGCGGTTAAATGAGAAAATGCAAGTTGCCGTGAACTATGCTAAATGGGAACAAGCGAAGCATTGGGCAGAAAGTAGAGGAATGACCTTTCGTATATTAAATGAAGGTGATATATACAGTAATAGAAAAGGTGGAAAAAAATGACTACGCGCAAGGAGGAAAGATTGTGAATCAGAGATTAGAGGAGGTGTTCAACATACTACCAAATGAACCTGAGAAAAAAGAAGAACTCAATAACGATATTGAAGATGCTATTGATAACGCACTAGTAGAATATTCTGCCGGAATGGAGATAACGTCAAAAATTGATGCGGCACTTCCAATTGTTTCAGAGTTGAATAAACATGACGAAGAAATGGATGATATTCATAAAAAAGCAATACACACATTTGAGGAAGTAGTAAGTCTTGCGATGAATTCTGATTCTCACGCAGGTTCTAAATTTCTTGAATCCGCAAACGCTCTTTTGAAAACAGCGATGGAAGCAAAAGATAGTAAGGTAGATCGCAAGCTAAAGATGGTTAATCTACAACTTCAAAAAGCCAAGCTTGATCTGGCAAATCGCAAATATGATGACGCAATTGATGGAAATGAAGTAGAATCAGAAGGAACATTGGTAGTTGATCGCAATGAACTTCTAAAACGAATAGCTGATGCTGAAAAATTGAAAAATGATAAATAAGAATAGTATACAAATTTCGGAGTAATCAATGAAAAGTTTCAAAGAGTTATTGCTTGAATCAATCGCAGAATATAAGATGACTGTGCGTTTCGCGGGCGAGTTATCTGAAGAAGATGTTAATCGTATGGAACGTTTTCTTGGCAAATATGGGTTGATTGAAATCTCAAGTGTGAAGACAACGCCCATTGCAAAAACAAATATATTTTTTGATAAATCAATCGAAAACACAGAAGTATCTATCGTAGATATAACCACCTCATATCCAATGTCTGCTGATTTGTTACGTCAACAATTTTCTGATCTATTTAGCGTAGATATTAAACGCTTTGTCATTCATCCAGAAGGATATGTTCCAGAAGGTGAAAAGGAAAATGATGATGAATACGAACCAATTCTTCTTAATGACTACGATGAAAAGACAGATGATGGCGAGCATTACGGTAGGACATTTATAACAGACTTTCTTAATAATCTTCCGAAATCAGAACACGTTGTTGTTACAAACAATTTGAGTATTGAACCAAAATTAGAGAAGGCAAAAGATCAAGTGAAGTTTGACGATAAGCCTAGTAAATCAGTAATTTCAGGAGATGAAGATGTATAATCTAAATGATATAAGACGTCTAGCAGGACTACCACTCATGGAAAGTGTCGATACGGTAAGTGAAGATCAACAAGCATATGTTTGGTATGATTTAGCATCTTGGCCAGATGACTTAGACTTGTTTGGAAGATTAGACGATCTTCTTGGCGATGATTATCGTGATGAATCTTATAGTCCAGATAAAAGAGATAGAAATCGGCGGGAAACACAAGTTGGCGTTCCTATTACTAATAAGCGAGCAATTGCATTTATTGTCAACAATGGTGGACAACTTGTAGAAGATCAACAAGCATATGTTTGGTATGATTTAGCATCTTGGCCAGATGACGAAGACTTGTTTGGAAGATTAGACGATGTTCTTGGCGATGATTATCGTAATGAATCTAATAGTCCAGATAAAAGAGATAGAAACCGGCGGGAAACACAAGTTGGCGTTCCTATTACTAATAAGCGAGCAATTGCATTTATTGATAACAATGGTGGACAACTTGTAGATGAAAGTGTTTCTGAAGTTGAAGAAGCATATGACGATCCAGTATATAATCCTATGCCAGCAAATGATGAACTGGATTTGGATGACTTTAGTGACAAACGCTCACGCAAGAAAAAGTCTAACTTCCCAGCACGCCATGGTGATAATCCACTGGCGTACGGTGATAATCAAGATGGCATTTTTGAAGCATTGATGGCAGAATTTGAAGAATTTCAAGAAGATTCTGAAATGGATTTACCACTAGATAATTCAGGAGACATAGTTGGTTGGATCGCAATGTTCAATGGTAAGAAATTAGAAATTAAAAAGGGCGTAGATGCCAACGATATGTGGTCAGCAAAGCAATTCGCGGCGAAGCAACTTCGTGTACCAAAATCTAGAATGGGACTTCTAGCAATTGCTCCAGCAGTAGCAGATTAACGAAAAGGATATAACCAATGAATAACTTAAATGATATAAGAAAACTAGCAGGTCTTCCACTTATGGAAAGTGTTGAATCTGTTGAAGAAGCAAATAATCAAGAACTTAATCGGAAACCAGTCGCAGAAGCATTTGACCTTGAAGAAGGTACTCGCGATGCTACAAATCGTATATATGATATGATGGACGAAGGCGTTCTTGACGTAAAAACAGTAGTTACAGCATGTTTGCAATATATGTCAGAAGATGAAGTTGCTGATATGGCTCAAGCAAATGATTTTTTCTATGACGAAGAAGATGCTTATGAAAGTGTAGAAGACATGATTTCGTCCGCATCTAAAAAATGGCTAGACACTGATGACAGTCAAATTGATGAACTTGGTATAGTTGATAGGTCGTCTGGAAGACAAACTACATTGCCTTCATCGCGTGTTGGTTCGAAAGCCAAACCGCGTCCTAACTCCATGTAATAATCAATATGTACATTGGACAATCTATAACAAATGTAGGCATATAAATTGGCAGACCTTACGAAGAGGGCTTATCAAAAGACTAAATTTACAAATGCGCAATTACTAGAACTTAGTAATTGCGCAGATGATCCTCATTATTTTCTAAACAATTATTTCTATATTCAGCATCCTACGCAAGGTAGTATGTTGTATCATGCATATCCATTTCAGGTCGGATTGATAGATTCTTATCACGACTATAGGTATAGTATTTCTGTCATGGCGAGACAAACTGGTAAGTCTACTACTGCAGCAGGATATCTGCTTTGGTATGCGATGTTTATTCCAGACCAGACAATTCTTATCGCAGCACACAAATATTCTGGTGCCCAAGAAATTATGCATAGAATACGGTATGCGTATGAAGGATGTCCAGATCATATTAGATGTGGTGTAACGTCATATAACAAAGGATCGATAGAATTTGATAATGGTTCTCGAATCATAGCACAAGCGACAACAGAAAATACGGGCCGTGGTCTATCTATTTCATTGCTTTATGCAGACGAATTTGCCTTTGTTCGTCCGACAATCGCAAAAGAATTTTGGACTTCTATATCTCCAACCCTTGCTACTGGTGGTAAAGCGATTATTACGTCTACTCCAAATCTAGACGATGATCAATTCGCTCTTATTTGGAATGGTGCTAATAAGAGAGTTGATGAATTTGGAAATGAAACAGATATTGGGGTTAACGGATTTAAGCCATATTTTGTTACTTGGGATAAACATCCAGACCGCGATGAAAAGTGGGCAGCAGAAGAACGTGGTAGAATTGGCGAAGAAAGATTCTTGCGAGAACACCTCTGCCGTTTCATTGCGTTCGAAGAGACGTTGATAGACAGTATAAAACTATCTCATATGCAAGGTGTTGAGCCACTAATGAAAACGGGACAAACTCGTTGGTATGAGCCTATCAATAGAGAATCTACCTATGTTGTTGGTCTTGATCCAGCAATGGGAACAGGTGGTGACAATGCTGCGATAACTGTTTGGAGTGTTCCTGAAATGAAGCAGGTAGCAGAATGGCAGCATAACAAAACCGACATTCGTGGGCAGATTCGTGTTCTTCATGAAATACTTTCTATAATTGATGATGAACTAAAGGGGTTAGGATCTAAACATTCCGAGTTGTATTGGAGTGTAGAAAATAACAGTCTCGGTGAAGCAGCACTTATCGTCATTGAAGAAATGGGCGAAGAAAATTTTCCAGGTGAATTCCTGCACGAACCAAAGAAGCGCGGTGTCCAAAGAATGAGTCGCAAGGGATTTACTACGACATACAAATCAAAGATTACATCATGTATGAAAATGAAATCTTGGATCGAAAGTGAAAAAATGATTCCGCTATCTAAGAACTTAATACGAGAAATGAAAACATTTGTTGCTTCTGGAAAAAGTTATGCAGCTAAGACCGGCGACACAGATGATCTTGTTTCTGCTACGTTATTATGTATCAGGCAGATTCAAGTGTTATCACAATACGAAGAAAGATTCGAGGATATATTAGGCGAAAGTCTTGACGATGATTATTTGGATCCTATGCCTATAGTTATATAATACTATGCAATGATAAATACATTATAAGATTAATTTTTTAGGAACAGTATCATGGCTATAAATAGTGGAACATTAAGAGCAAAGATTGAATCTATAATTGCTTCTCCATACGAAAACTCATTGGGTGATAATATGAAGATGTATGATACTAACTTCAATGAAGTAACGTCGGATAAAGCAAATCATTTCGTTGTTATGGCTCCCAAGAATGGATTCACAGTAACGATTGATGATAAAAATAATGCTATTACTATGATTCTGGGCGATGGCATTCGAATAAATCCAAATGAGTTTGATAGTGATGTTAAGGTCGGTGAAGTGTATAAAGGTCTCAAACGATATGTTAGAGAACTTCCTGGCAAAACGTTGAATATAAAAACATTGGGTCGTTCTATTGTCCGCAAAGATATCAAGCAACTAGTTTCCAAAGATGAGGAGAATAACGTGGAGAACGTTTTTAACGAAAGTGTGAGCAAACTTGAAGGATCAATAAAAACCAGTAGACAAACATTTGAAAATTCAACATTGATTATTAAGCATAAAAGTCCAATCAACGAGGAGAAGCGCGGTGCAAGAGCAAGAGATATCCATTCGATGTATATTGCTAATGCGTCTGGAGAACGTTTTCGTTATCCCTATAAGCATTTGGGAGGCGCACGTTGTTTAGCACAACACATTTCATTTGGCGGAACACATGATGATATGGTAGGCGAGGCAATTGTTAAAATGTCTGAAAATCTATATAAGTTACATGAGTTTCTGAATATCACTAAGCGCCAAGGTCTTGTTAATGAAGCAAACGCAAAGATCATTGAAGGCTGCAAAAAGAAAATGAAAAGCATTCGCGAATCGGCAAAGCATCTTCAAACAAACAAAGGATATGCGGCGTTTGTAGAAAATCTTTCGATGAATGGTTCTAACTCAGAGCGGGAACTTAATGAAGACACCTTCAATGAATATGTTGATCGGTTTACAACACATCAGTTTAACGAAACGTTGCGCGATATTATTCCTCTGATCCACACAATCAAAGAAGAATCTGACGCAGAAGATATGAAATTCACGATGGAGCGTTTTGTAGCAACATACAAGCGTGTAGCAGAACCTACTATGCGCGATAATGAAAACTTCACTGTGTATTTTACTCCAGCAGGTATTGGCGGTAAAGGTGTAGATTTCGGCGCAGCTATTAGCAATGTACAATCTTCTAATTATACTAATCACACGATGTCTCCTAATGCGAAAGAAGCATTTAAGTTAGGGGCAACTCTAACATCTATGGCAAACTCTATCCGGGTTATTGAACATCAAGGCAAAACTATAAAAGCAAGATCGGGCAATGGCAAAGTTGCTGATGAGATTTCCAATATGTTATCTGATGGTGCGAAACTATTAGAAGGCAATCCAGCACATATGAAAATTATTTCTAGGTTGCCGGTGTTACAAAAAATGCGTTCAATTTACGACAACAAAGAAAATGTTCCTAGTAAAGTAGAATCTATTGACGATAAGTTAGACGCAATGGTTGAGAATGCTTTCAAAAAATATGATCCAGAGTATGTTTTGCTAGAAAATGATGATCCGAGAGGCGACATACCATTTGGCGATGAAGAAGTAAGTTCTTGCTGTGGAGCATCTATAGACGGAGAAACAGACGGTGGGTTTGGAAGATGTAGAGAGTGTGGTGAAATGGCAACTGTAGTAACAAATGAAGCAGGCGACAGCTATACTTATCATGTTCCAGACTATGATTGGGATCACAGAGATGACGAACATAAAGCAGTAGTTGCTTCTGCCAAGAAACACGGAGTTATAATGAAAAAACATAAGACGCCGTCCGCATATGGTACTCATGTTAGCTTTACTGGACCTAAAAAGAAGGTAGATCATGTTATTGATAATCATGTCGGTAGAGATGATGATGAACATCATGATATGGTAAAGAAATTGGCTAATAAATCTGCAACATAAGTTAAAGAAGCAGACGCCGCCGCACCGTATGATAGCATAGGCGACGATGGTCAGATATACGTAGATTAAAAATATCAACATATAGACTACACGAAGGGAGCAAAATTATTTTGCTCCCTTTCTCTTTTTGTAATTGACTTTTCTTCCAAAATAGCGTATATTAGTAAAATAGCAACTAGTATAATGATAAATAAACTTGCTATAGCTCACACGCGATGTGTGGGAATAGTCACTAACATAATGCTAATATTATAGGAGAAACACAATGCCAACACTAGCAGAAATTAGAGCCAAACTTTTAGCCGAAGACAATAACCACAACTCAAATAACAGCGGCAGCAATCGCGATGCGATTTATCCTTTTTGGAATATTGACGTAGATACAACAGCAGTAATTCGTTTTCTACCAGACGCAAATCCCGAAAATACATTCTTTTGGCAAGAACGCCAAGTAATCAAGATGCCATTCGCAGGTGTCAAGGGCAAAGATGAATCTAAGCCCGTGATTGTACAGGTACCTTGTATTGAAATGTGGGATGGTCAAACTTGCCCAGTACATGCAGAAATTCGTCCTTGGTTCAAAGACCCATCTATGGAAGATTTAGCACGTAAATATTGGAAGAAAAAAACATACATCTTCCAGGGTTTTGTGGTAACTGATCCACTAAATGAGCAAGATAAACCTGAAAATCCAATTCGTCGATTCGTGATTGGCCCACAAATTTTCAAAATACTGAAGAGTGCGCTTCTTGATCCAGACATGGAGCATATGCCAACTGAGTATGATAACGGCACAGATTTTCGTTTGACTAAAAATCAGAATGGTCAGTATGCGGATTACGGTGCTTCAAATTGGGCACGTAAAGAGCGTAGTTTGAATGAAAATGAACGTGCTGCGGTTGAACAGTTCGGACTGAGTGATTTGACTGAGTTTCTTCCAAAGAAGCCAACTGATGCAGATATAAAAGTCATCACGGAAATGTTTGAAGCATCGGTTGACGGTGAACTGTATGATCTAGATCGTTGGGGCAACACATATCGTCCTTGGGGATTAGAAGCACCCACTGGTAATAGTGGTACGTCAACTACAGCACCTGCTCCAGCACCTGCTCCAGCACCTGCTCCAGCACCTGCACCAACAGCAGATGCGTATGATGAAATCCCTTTTAAATCGACCGACGAAGCAGCAGCGGAATCGGCATCATCAGGCGGTCAAGCAAGCCAAAACGCAGCAGATATTCTCAACATGATTCGCAATCGCAAGTAATGATTGATAACACTTGAGGGCGGTTTTAGACCGCCCTCAATATCATACTAAATAAGGAGAATACGTTATGGTAACACGGGCTTTTGACGCAAGCAAATTTCGAAAAACTATTACAAAATCTGTTCCAGGCATGAGTGTGGGATTTCGTGATCCAGATACTTGGATTTCGACAGGCAATTATTGTCTAAACAAACTACTATCTGGTGACTTTTATAAAGGTATTCCTTTGGGCAAAGTCGCTGTTTTCGCAGGAGAATCTGGCGCAGGTAAATCGTATATTGCTGCTGGTAATATTGTAAAAGATGCCCAAGATCAAGGCATTTTTGTTGTTCTTATTGATAGTGAAAACGCACTTGACGAAGCATGGTTACATGCTCTTGGTGTTGATACCGATCAAGGAAAACTTCTGAAACTGAATGTTGCGATGATTGATGACGTGGCAAAAATCATATCGGATTTTATGAAGAATTATAAATCGGAATATACTGGTACTGACGAAAGTGAGCGTCCGAAGGTGCTGTTTGTAGTTGACTCACTTGGTATGCTCCTTACACCTACTGATGTTACACAGTTTGAAAAGGGCGACATGAAGGGTGATATGGGTCGTAAACCAAAGGCACTTGCCGCACTTGTTCGCAACTCAGTTAACATGTTCGGTGAATGGAACGTAGGAATGGTTGCTACAAATCACACATATGCTTCACAAGATATGTTTGATCCAGATGATAAGATTTCTGGTGGACAAGGTTTTATTTATGCGTCAAGCATGGTTATTGCAATCAAGAAGCTGAAACTCAAAACGGATGCTGATGGTGTGAAAACATCTAAAGTGCATGGTATTCGCGCTAAGTGCAAAGTTATGAAAACACGCTATGCAAAACCATTTGAAGAAGTACAAGTAGAAATTCCTTATGAGACTGGAATGTCGCCGTATTCTGGATTACTTGAATATTTCGAAGCGAAGGGTCTTCTAGTAAAACAAGGCAATCGTCTATCGTATGTTCGTAAAAATGGCGAAGAAATTCTTGAATTCCGCAAAAATTGGACAGATGAACATTTAGATATTGTTATGTCTGAATGGAACAACGAAGATTTGGATGCTGAAAAGCATGGTCTTGAACCAATTGAGGATGACGGTACAGATGAATGATACAGCCTAAGTTGGTATGTTGGATGTATAAATGACAAAGACTGAACTGCGAAATTATATATTATCTACTACCAACTTGGCGCCATTATCTCGTGTTGTAAAATCTCGGGATCCAGAGTTATATCAAGATATTATTGATTCTTGGAATTACTCTGATCCCTTCATTAATTTCGTTGAGGCTACCAGGCAATATATGGATCCAATATCCATATATTGCCCATACGGACATAGAATGAAGTTTAATGGATATCACCAAGATTATACTTGTAAAAAAAGTTGTAAGCATAGCGTAGATAAGCGGAAGTCAACAATGGTAGAACGCTACGGCGTCGATCATGCGTTACAATCGCCTGAAATAAAGAATAAGTTTAATGCTACGCTTATGGATAGATATGGCACAGACAATCTTTATTCTGCGTTTGCGGATCAACGAAAATCTACGAATATAGAACGCTATGGCACGGAAACTCCATTAGCGTCAAAAATCATACAACAGAAAGCAGCGGCGACATTATTTGATAATACAGGATACAAAACAAATTTTCATAGAATAAATGATACTCCGGAGTTGCAAAAAAAAGCATACTACAATAATATGGAGTCGCGCAAAGAAAAAAATCCAGCGATGTATGATTATGATCATATCATATCGGTATTGGAAAACAACTCATATGCGAAAGCATCATCTATGTTGGATATGTATCAGCCGTATCTTAGAAGTGTGGTTGAGCGTGTTGGGCGGACTGATTTGCTGCCCAAAAAATCGTACTATGAGACTCTCATAGGAAAGTTTCTTGATACATTAGGAATAGCATATGTTACTAATACACGATCTATTATAACGCCATACGAACTTGACTTTTACATACCGGATCATAATTTAGCTATAGAGTTTAACGGATTATCGTGGCATTCCGAAGTTTCAGGCAAAAAAGATTCTACATATCATTTAAATAAGACATTGATGTGTAATAGATTAGGAATATCACTTGTTCATATTTTTCAGGATGAATGGGATGATTATGAAGAAAGTATAAAGTCGATATTAAAGACAAAGATGGGTATCAAAAAGACTACTTTGTACGCCCGTAATCTATCGTTGGTCGAAACATCTGCTGTTGATACACGTGGATTTTTAGATACGTATCACTTACAAGGATTTTGTTCTGCGACCAAATATTATGTAGCGACCTTGGATGATACCATTGTTGCTGCTATGACGTTTCGTCGCAAACATGGAAATACGTATGAGTTGAGTAGGTATTGTATTCATCCAGATTATAGTATTGTTGGTATTGCTCAACGGTTATTTAAATGCTTTACATCATCTACTAAATATGATATAATATTTACATATAGCGACAGAAGATATTTTGATGGTAGAATATACGATGCCTTAGGATTTGAGTATGATGGAGAAACCAAGCCGAATTATTGGTATATAGGAAATGAAATAGTGGGCAAAAAACATCGTTTAAATTTTACTAAGAAAAAACTGATACAAGATGGTCATGATTCATTACAAACTGAATGGGATATTATGAAATCAATGAACTATGATAGAATATGGGATTGTGGCAGCACAAAATGGAAAATTGAGCGATGAGACTATTAATTTGTGGTGGCAGAGACTTTGCAGATTGGGCTTTTTTCGCGACCACAATGCTAGATACGATTAGTGAATTTCCCGAAATCAGTATGATTGTACATGGTGACGCTGATGGTGCAGATACTATGGCTTATGATTGGGCTAAACAAGTTGGAATCCAACAGGTTCGCATACCTGCCAATTGGGTAGGAGAAGGCAAATCTGCTGGTCCAAAAAGAAATGCGTTAATGTTGGAACTAATCAATCCTGATCTTGTCCTTGCCTTTCCTACTCCCACGTCCAGAGGAACTTATGACATGACCAGAAAATCGAATAAAGCAAGCATAGAATGTCGTATACACAAAAGATAAGTAAAACTACAACAAAGAAGGATAAAGAAGGATAAAGATGATGGATTCAGAAACGGCGTATGATTTTTGGAATTTGTTTTGTTCGTATATTCCCGCAAAAGATAGATTGTCGGCAGCAGCACGATACATGGAATTTTGCGATGAGCGCGGCTTAGATAGACAAGGATTTAATGAGTTAGCGGAGTTTGATAAAATTATGGAAGAAGCGGAATATCGTTATTTTAAAGATGAATATGAAAGCGAAGGCGATTTCGAGGATTAATAATATATGAAACGTTGGTACACTATCGTCAGAGATAATATGTCTGAAATTGTATCTTGTTTAGATTACTACGAACAGGAATTAAAAGAAGCAAGATTCGAAGTAAAAATATCAGGTATTGTTGAAAAAAACTCAACCGATTTGCCTTCGTTTGTTGAACTCAGATTTTCTCAACTTCAGGACATAGAATCTATATTGGAACATTTGAATATAAAACTGCGAAAGACACGCAGCAAATATTTCCGGCAGTATCTGGAAGGTTACGCAAAAGTATTGAGCAGTCGAGATGCAGAAAAATATGCTGATGGCGAAGATGAAGTTGTGGACCTTATGGAACTTATCAACTATGTATCGTTGATCCGAAACCAATTTCAAGGCATTACAAAAGGTTTTGAAATCAAACACTTTCAATTAACAAATATTATAAAATTACGAGTTGCAGGCATGGAAGATGCTGAAATCACTCGGTACTAAACATAAATATCATATCAAAATGATACAGGGGAAAATAAATGATAAACGTGATTTCAGTTACAAAACGCAATGGTGACAAAGAAGTTCTTGATCTTGAGAAGATGCACAAAGTTGTGTTTTTTGCTTGCGAAGATATCAATGGTGTTTCTCCTAGTGAGGTAGAAATCAAATCTCATTTGCAATTTTATACTGGCATTACTAGCACAGAAATACAAGAAACACTGATAAAAAGTGCTGCTGATCTTATCAGCGAAGAAACGCCAAACTATCAATGGGTAGCAGGTCGGTTAGTAAATTATCATATTCGCAAAGAGGTATATGGTCAATTTGATCCAATTCATGTTTTCGATTTGGTAAAGAAAAATGTAGACCTTGGTCTTTACGATATGGAACTTTTGAATTCGTATAGCGCAGAAGAATGGGATAAAATAAATTCCTTCATTAAGCATGAACGGGATTTCAGTATTTCATATGTTGGCATGGAACAATTTCGTGGTAAATATCTTGTTCAAAATCGCGTCACTAAACAGTTGTATGAAACTCCACAAATGGCGTATATTCTTATAGCAGCATCATTGTTCAGTGATTATCCTGTTACTAATGGAAAGTCTCGGTTACAGTGGGTAAAAGAATATTATGAATCTGTATCCAATTTTGAAATCTCATTGCCAACTCCTGTTATGGCAGGTGTGCGGACAACACAGAAGCAATTTTCATCCTGTGTTCTGATTGAAACAGGCGATAGTTTAGATAGTATTAACGCAACGTCTGCTTCAATTGTAAAATATGTATCTCAAAAAGCAGGCATCGGTATTGGTGCAGGTAGTATTCGTGCTATTAATTCTCCTATTCGTCATGGTGATGCGTCACACACTGGCGTTATTCCGTTCTTGAAATTATTTCAAGCCTCCGTGAAATCTTGTCTGACACCTGACACATATGTTGAAGTTTTAGACGATGATGAAATGAACACAAAGAAGATTAAAATTGAAGATTTAAAGCCTGGCATGAAAATTAAATCATTTGACAAGGAAACAAACGAGGTTGTGTTTTGTCCTGTTGAAGATGTGTGGGAAACGATAGTTCCGAAAGAGATGCAGCGAATATTGACTTTTGATAATGGTTCTGTGATTAACTGTTCAGCAAATCATCCTATTATGGCACAGCGTGATGGAACGATACAAAGCATTATGCCCGATGATTTGTCCAGGACAGACATAATTGTAACTGAAAACGGAATGACTACATTAGATACTATTTCTATTGACAATAGGGACGAACGGCATTATGATATTAGTGTACGAGACACAGAAGTATTTTTTGCCCAAAATTCATTAGCAGAAGAAATGATTCTTACTCATAATTGTTCTCAAGGTGGTGTTCGTGGCGGCGCAGCAACATTGTATTACCCGATATGGCATCTTGAAGTTGAAGACCTTCTTGTGTTGAAAAACAACAAAGGCACAGAAGACAATCGTGTTCGTCATTTGGATTATGGTGTTCAATTCAACAAACTGATGTATGAGCGTTTGATTCAAGGCGGAGACATTACACTATTTTCACCAAGTGATGTTCCAGGATTGTACGAAGCATTTTTTGCTGACCAAGATAAATTCCGTGAATTATATGAACGGGCAGAACGTAATACTCGTATTCGCAAAAAGACAATTTCAGCACTTGAATTATTCTCTAACTTTATGAATGAACGTAAAAATACTGGTCGTGTATATTTAATGAATGTTGACCATGCGAATGAACATGGTTCTTTTGACCAAGAATTGGCACCTATTCGTATGTCAAATCTGTGTACAGAAATTAACTTGCCTACGAAACCTCTCAATGATCTATCCGAAAAGGGCACCCAACGCAAACGAATTCGAATTCTGAAAGAAAAATACGAAGAATACAAAAAATATAAACACGACAACTATATGGTGTGGTTAGACAAAGAAAGATTTAATGGCAGAAAAAATACATAACGCATAAATACTTTTAGAGGAGTATTATATGTATGGATTTGTTTATATATGGGAAAATGTTCAAAATAGTATGAAATATATTGGTTCACATTACGGAGACATAAATGATGGTTATGTTGCGTCCGGTACCTATTTTTTGGAATATTACAATGTTAACCCACAAAGTTTTTTTCGCAAAATAATTAAAGATGGATTGAGCAGAGAAGAAGCATTACACGAAGAAGAATATCTATTAAAAAAAGTTGACGCTATGCATAATCCTATGTATTACAACTTACACAATCACGTCGGCAAAGGCTGGTCACATCACGATAATCCAGAGTTGCGTGAAATATACTATGCGAGAATATCACAATCTAAAAAAGGCAAGCAAGCATGGAACAAAGGAAAAAATATATGGACCGATGCGAACAGACATAAATTGAGAATAGATACTTGGTTGATAATAGATCCGAAAGATAACGAATTTGAAATAGATAATATGTTAGATTTCTGTAAAACGCATAACTTGAACCCATCTGCTATGTCTGGTGTTGCTAGGGGAAAAAGGCGAATGCATAAAGGTTATAGATGCAAGAAGTTGACCAATAATCGTGATATTGAATACGAATACGTTGCATGGAAAAGTAAAGGAAAACCAGGCAAGGCAATGTTTGGTAGCAATAACGGATGGGCAAAGAGTATCACAGTTGAAGGAGTTGAATATGGTTCAATGCGCGAAGCTGTTGATGCAACAGGTCTGTCCATGTACAAATTGAGAAAATTGAGGAATGATACAGATGAATAATGATTGGTTATATGAAATAGTAGATGACAATGCAGATGAAGAAGATGGTTATATTTATATGGATGAAGAAATCGAAGATCCTGAGGCTGGCGCCATTTCACTTTGTACTCTCTCGGCAATCAATTGGGGCGTCATTAGAACGTTAAGTGATTTTGAACGTATTTGTAGATTAGCAGTTAGAGGACTTGATGCTCTATTGAGTTATCAAAAGTATCCTGTACTAGCAGCACAGTTAGCAACAGAAAAACGCCGCCCTCTTGGAATAGGCATCATTAACTTTGCTTATTGGATGGCGAAGAATGATTCTACGTATACAAATCCAAATCTTGAACTTATTGATGAATGGGCAGAAGCATGGTCATATTATCTTATCAAGGCATCAAATGAACTTGCTAAAGATTTCGGTGCTTGTCCTGGCAGCAACGAAACAAAATATGGCAAAGGTATTGTTCCGATTGATACTCGCAAGATTGATATTGATGAACTTGTTCCATACCAAGAACGAATGGATTGGAAATCGTTACGCGAAGATTTGAAAGAATACGGTATTCGTAATTCTACTTTGATGGCATTGATGCCAGCTGAGTGTCAATCATTGACCAATGAAATGAAACTTAAAGATGGTTCAATTTTGTCATTGGCAGAAGTTATTCAGGACATGGGTAATATTGATATTGAAAAAGTTCACAATGACTGTCTCTTATACACATCTCCGAGCCCACGAGACAGGCAGAAATCTCGTATGCCGTCTTCTGCTTGAAAA
>ENA-OSIY01000398-OSIY01000398.1-marine-metagenome-genome-assembly--contig:-NODE-398-length-24261-cov-8.150223_pt1 | contig 24261 bp, 42 predicted proteins | sample MGYA00237884_ERZ534233 | MGnify/ENA primary metagenome ERZ534233 (study PRJEB26412, sample SAMN06343840) | marine metagenome | isolation source: estuarine water | place: USA: Columbia River Estuary... | reverse complement strand
AGGTTACCGATCTCGCACCCGCGACCGCGATCTGCTCGGCGTACTACCTAGCGCACCGCGCAAGCCGTCCCGCTGAGGCTCGCGTCGGTAAGAGTGTCAAGGTTCACCAATTCGTCACGGTCACTAAAGAGACCGCGACTACCATTGAGGGTTTCACGAACGCCAACAAGCGCCCGCAGATCGGCGCGAGAGTGTTCGTCATTCCCGCAAAATAGCCAAAAAAAAGTAGTCCGATCAGATCGCGATCCGCAAGGGTCGCGATCTTTTCGCGTCCGAACTACCCCGACCCACACACCAAAAGCGCGATCGGCTGCGGACCGCGGTCGAGCGCGATCGCGTCCCGGAACACCGAACATATGTTCGCCTGGAAAAAAGAAAAAAAAAGCGACCCCGGAAAAACTTCTAACGATAGAAACGGCTGGCTAGGTGTTCCAAGTATCGGTATTACAAACTATAGCACAATTTCTAACGTTAGAACACATACACTCTCTAACGTTAGAAACCCAACGTCGGTGTTCCATACCCTTAGTTACAAATTATGGAACACCGATTGTTCTAACGTTAGAGAAAGGGTGAAGCTTAGTACGTTTCTAACGATATAAACATTTCTTCTAACGTTACAAGAAATGTTAGCTTTGATGTTGACTTTCTCTTAGGCAATGAGTAGAGTTATATCTATCAAGTGAACACCTGATCTTGATGAGAGGAAGTTATGAAATATATAAAGACTGATGGCAAAGGGCAGAGATGCCAACTGACCAAGATCGGGTTTATACCCTGCGACGATCTTGATACTCTTGATGCGCTAATCAACGCGACAGACTGTGCCTACGCCACTACTCCCGAAATATGGGACGCGATGCGCGAGGCAACCCGCGTACTAAAAGCAGTCGCCGAAAAGATCAACGGCAGCGAAGATCCGTTCATCTGATCTATCGTTAGAAAGAGACCGACCCCGGAGGGGGTCGGTTTTCTTTTCACATCAGCTCCTAACGATAGAGACCCCTATCGTTAGAAACACCTAACGTTAGAGCAGGCTGGGGTTCTAACGTTAGCATCTAACGTTAGAACACCAGGCATTCTAACGTTAGAGATGGTTGTGAATTTAATACAAACTCTAACGTTAGATAGCTTCTTTTGTTGACCTCTAACGATACAAAATACTTTCTAACGATATAAGAAACTAGGTTTTAAGCGTTGACATTGCCTAATGGATATACTAGATTCTTATATATGAACAACAACACAAACCACAACTTTACCGACCTATTTGAACAAAGCCGTCATTCTCCTACCCACAGTTCTTGCCAAATTTGCCTAGGGTTCTCTATGGACTCTTTTGAATACTGTGATGATGATAATGATGATTCCTATATGACAATTTGCGAAGATTGCTACGAAGAGGTTTTAGCCTTTGAGACAAAGTTTGCCAAAGTCTTAGGAACCGTCAAATTCTAAGCCGACCCACACACGGTTAACTCTCCCTCGCGAGTTAGCCGATTAACAAATAGAAAGGAGCAAAGATCATCGACCCGAAAGGGTCGGTTTTCTTTTACACCATATTCTAACGTTAGAATGCTCTAACGTTAGAATGCTCTAACGTTAGAGGGCGGGTGGAGCAGTCAGCAAAGCGTTTCTGACGCACCCGTTTTCTCATTTAGTTGCATATGCAACAATTGAACACATATTGCAAATGCAACTTTATAATGTTCTATCGTTAGAAATTTCTAATGTTAGATAAAATTTCTTTATGGTGGCAGCGCGTTCGACTTACCTAGAGACGCGAACAAGCCCCACCTCGCGGTGGGGCTTGTATCCCTGACTATCTCTAGGGATTAGTCGCGTGATGCGGGCACGAAGAACACGCGCTCCGCGTTGGTTGTTGTTGTCTCACCTGTGACGACATTGCCAACCTGAACACAATCGCGCAAGCCAACGACATAGATGTCATTCCAATATGTCCGCAACAATCCCGCGTTCATTGCGCGGTGAGCATTGTGATATAGAGCCTTGCCACCGCGGGCACCATCTGCCAATGGGAATGCGATAGTGGACTCTACGGACTTACCGCGCACGACTGCCAATGCCATTGCGAGGATCAGGTAGGTACGACCCCAATTTCCGCGATTAGAGCCGAAACCCTCGTCGCGATAATTCTCAACCAATTTGGTTGCGCGCTTGGTGTCTGCGGGAGACACCTCGCTAATTGTTATGGTCATCTGTCCCATTTTTTTTACTCCTAACTATCAGGTCAAGCGGAATTGCCTAACACCGTTAGCCTAGTCCCGATCTATAGCGTTAGTCAATTCCTAAGTCATTGCATATGCAACAACTAACCCGATATGCGATCAGCTGCGATCAGCTACGATCTCACACAAAAACACAAAAGCCCGGAATTCTCTAACGATAGAACCACACATACCTCTAACGTTAGAACCAGCACGCGGGCGTACAAACATAACGTATTACAAATTGTACGCCCGCATTTCTAACGTTAGAGATGAGATCAAGTTTAGTAGACTTCTAACGATAGAAAAGATATCTTTATGGCCTTCTAACGTTGTAAAATACTTTCTAACGATATAAGAAATGTTGTTTCTTGACACAATTCCTGACCCAATACCTGATACCTTGTAATCGTACCTTGACAACTTAAGAGCGACCGAGAGCCTTAGCCCTGCTATTCCCAAAAACAAAATGCGCTAAAGCGCTCTAACGATAGGATGAAATTATGCGAGTCAAAAAATGGTCAGAAACTGCTAACTATGAATATCACCAACAATACTCTAACGCTAGACCCGCCTTGTGCGGTTGTTGGGATCACACAACCAACACTCAATGCGAGAGAGAACTAACGCCAAACTTGCTAGTTTACACTTGCTACGAGATGGATGTTGAAGAAGACACAATCTGCCTGAAGTGTGCTTCACGGTTATTTCTTGTAACGATAGACGAGTTACTAGAAGAAAAATAATTCTCTAACGATAGGCTCTCAGTCACATAAACTAACCCCAACCGAAAGCTTGGGGTTTTTTTATCGTTAGAAAACCCCTAACGTTAGAGAACCCTAACGTTAGAAGGCGGGTGGAGCAGCCAGCGAAGCGTTTCTGACGCACCCGTGATTTCATTTAGTTGCATATGCAACAATTTAATACATATTGCAAATGCAACGACTCTAACGTTAGAGAAATTGCAAATGCAATTTGTTTCTAACGATAGAAAAATATTCTTTATGGGCAGCGCGTCGACCTAATTTTTAACGCGAAAAAACCAGCCCTTGCGGGCTGGTCTCTCGCGTGCCTTGCCTTTCTTACTTGACCAGCGCGGGCACTTTCGCGTCAACCAATACGGGAACTACTAAAACAATTCCCTTGCCTGTCGTGGTGCTTTCACCTTCCACGATACGCCCTGTCACTGTCGCGTCCTTCAGGACTACGATAGTCACCTTGTGCCATAGCGGGCGAATAACGCCAGCGTTCAGGGCGCGGTGAGCAGTGTGATACTGCTTACCGCTCGCGTCTGCTGGGAACAATGCCGTGATATCTACGGCACTATCTGTCTGAATAGCAGTCGTAACCGCAGCAAGTAATGCCGTGATACGCGCCCAGTCAGCACGATTAGAGCCTAAGCCCTTCGCGCGGTATTCTGCGACAAGTCGCGACGCGCTTAGCGCGTTTTGCGGCTTGACCTTTCGCAGTAGAAACTTCAGGAACTTATTCATTTTCTATCCCCTATCTTTCAGGTCAAGCGACTGCCTGACAATGACCATTTTAGGCATATTTCATAGCGTTAGTCAAATTAATTGTTATTGCATATGCAATTACTTTCAAGAATTATAGACCATACATCTATCGTTAGAAGTTGATAAAACTTACGCCCGGATTTTTTCTAACGATAGAATTAAAGACCACCGCCCTCTAACGTTAGAACTGGCACGCGGGCGTACAAACATAACGTATTACAAATTGTACGCCCGCATTTCTAACGATAGAATAAGGGTAATCTTTAGCATATTTCTAACGATAGAAAAACATTCTTTATGGAGCTCTAACGTTGTAAAAATTGTTTCTAACGTTGCAAAGATACTATTGACTTACCCATATGGGTAGACTAATGTCATACTTATGAAACATAACCCAGACATAGATAGTGCCCAAGACATAACGATTCTAACGATAGGCTTCTGTCGCCTAGAGTCCCTACCCGATGACGATGGAGAAACTGAAGAGTGCTGGATAGCCTCTATCGTTAGCAATGAGCAAGTCAAAGTTAGTGGTGCGCCATCGTGGAATAAATCCCTAGCGTTAGGGAACTTGTTTAGTGACTTGGCGTTTTACGCTGAGGAACTGAACTTCTTCTTCCACCGCAGCTTCTAGCGTTAGAGAGAGCCGACTGCCCCAGCAGTCGGTTTCTCTTTAGCCAACATCTCTAACGTTAGAGCGCTGGAGTCCTAACGTTAGCAAGCTAACGTTAGAGCACCAGACGGTCTAACGTTAGAGATCAGATCAAGTTTAGTGAGCTTCTAACGATAGAGGTACACCTTTATGAAAGGTTCTAACGTTCTAAAATAATTGGCTAATAGTTGTCTAATAGCCTTAACTATCTGCTAGGGTAATTGTGTACCTTGACAACTTAAGAGAAACCGAGAGCCTTGGCCCTGCTATTCCTAAAAACCAAAATGCGCTAAAGCGCTCTAACGATAGGAGAAATTATGTCAAGCACTAAATGCGATTCGTTTCACTGCGATCAGGAGTTCACGCCGACTACGCCAATTTACCAGTCTCGCGATGTCTACTCCAATGAGACAGTCTTATTTTGTTTGTCCTGCGCTATGGAAGCGTTCGGACTAACATTAGAAGAAATTCTCTACTGTAAAACTCCAGGACTCAAAAGAATTAACTAGGCAATCTCTAACGATAGGCTCTCGGTTTTATAAACTAACCTCAGTCAAAAGCCTGAGGTTTTTTTATCGTTAGAAAACCCCTAACGTTAGACGGCTCGCTGGTGCTCTAACGTTACACGCTAACGTTAGAGCACCAGATGGTCTAACGTTAGAGATAGGATAAAGTTTAGTGAGCTTCTAACGATAGAAAACATACCTTTATGCAGCTCTAATGTTGTAAAAATTGTTTCTAACGTTGCAAAATAATTGCCTAATGGTTACCTAATAGCCTTGACTATGTGATAGTTTTTTATTGTTCCTTGACAACTGAAGAGAGACCGAGAGCCTTAGCCCTGCTATTCCCAAAAATTGGCGCAAGCCTGCGCCTCTAACGATAGGAGAAATTATGTCAGATAATTATTGGGGCAATTGTTTCACTTGCCATCAACCGCTAATGTTAGGGCCGATCCATAATTGGGATTGGCGACCTGACGCATTTTTCTGTGATCCTTGCGGGTGGATAGAAGATCACCGTCTAGCAATGCTTGACAATGATTGTGTCACAGAATATGTCAATACAGAGTTATATTCGCACCGCGCGATAAATGAGTTACCTCACACTTGTAGCGGTTGCGATGAAATAATCCCTAACCGTCACCACGCTTTCATCTACACCGACGGGATAAAAGATCCAAAATATCACCTAGCATTTCACAAGTATTGTGAGAGCCGAGTCTAGCTTCTAACGATAGGCTCTCTGTTTCATAAACTAGCCCCGGTCGCAAGCCCGGGGCTTTTTTATCGTTAGAAATATTCTAACGTTAGAAACCTGTAACGTTAGAGTGGGTGTGCCTGCCTTCGTTCCTCACTTGGCACACCCAGACTTCTAACGTTAGCCATGTCCTCGGATTGAATACAAATTCTAACGTTAGCCCCAGGACTTTATGATTCTCTAACGTTTCAATTCATCCTTTGATAACTATAGACTTTACTTTACAAGATGAACATTAGGTTAATTCTTTCGCTATAACCCCGAATTTGCCCTGATAAATGGTAGTTTTATATCGCGTGAGCAGGTCACGCCAAACGAAAGGGAAAGCGATGAAAGTAAGCGAAATAAGTATGATCGTGACTAGAGCGTCATTGGATTATTACCTAAAGGGTATGGGCAACGAGGCAAGCGTTAAATGGATTCTATCGTTAGATGACCATTCCGATGAAGAATATATGTCGGCTATCACGGATCGTTTCGGAGATATGACCGAAAAGCAGATCATTAAAGCGGTACAACAAGCGGACGCGATACCTATGGAAATTGTCAATGAGCGACTAGTGCGAAATGTTCGCCAGATTAGCAATGATTACATGAACGACGGTAAAGGTGACGGAACCGTTGGTCATTGTATGAACGACGCGCAGATCATCGCTAAGTTCGGCGGTAAAAAAATGACAACAGTAGAGACAATGGTCAAGCGCATTGACAAGGATCGCGCTCAACTACTCAACGAAGTAAGAATGCTCTCAGGTGAATACGAAATGCGTAACGGTATCGCAGAACCTAAGAACTAATCTATCGTTAGAAATGAGAGACCGCCCCTTGAGCAAGGGCGGTTTTTTCACGCCCCGGAAACGGCTAACGTTAGAACACCCTAACGTTAGAGCGCTGGAGTCCTAATGTTAGCGCCTAACATTAGAACACCTGTCGTGTCTAACGTTAGAGATCCCCTAGATTTAGTATACTTCTAACGATAGAAACGTATCTTTATGGGGCCTCTAACGTTGTAAAATTGTTTCTAACGTTGCAAAGAAAGCCTAGACAAGCCCCCAATTATTTGGTAGGCTCATTAGGTAAGGTAAACCAAACAAGGGAGAAACGAAATGGCAATGTCAAAGGCAATGATAGACACAACGCTAACGATAGACCTAGATTGGCAGCAGGCTGAGGCTATAGAATATATCTGCGAAGCAGTCAAAGACTCTACCGTTAGAAATACGCTTAGGTTCTGTATCCTCGTCGGCTTAGATGGCGGTATCGGTTCAGACGCGTTCCGCGACCTAGCGCACCGTATCCTACTCAATGAACAGAAAGTGAAGTGAGATGAAGTCACCAAGTTATTACCTAATACGCTCTATCGTTAGGGCCCTGTTTCGTGGACTAATCGTTCTAACGATAGTCTGCGTTATGATAGCCGTAACCTTAGCGGTTCAATACTACTATATCGTACCGCTCATACCGTAAGCGATATGCCCTCTATCGTTAGAGGGCATACGCTTTCCCCGGACCTCTAACGTTAGACGACACACGCTGCCCCAAACTTCTAACGTTAGAGCGGACAGGTGTTCTAATGTTAGATGCTAACATTAGAACACCTGCGATTCTAACGTTAGAAGACACCGGGGATTTAATACATTTTCTAACGATAGAGAATAACTTTATGGTGTTCTAACGATACAAAAAAACTTTCTAACGATATAAGATAATTTGTTTTTGGTTAGTAATTCCGGGCGCATAGTGGTAGTCTTTTCTTGTTGGCGGGAACGGCTCGCCACAAAACGATAGGGGTAAGAAATGTATACGAAGATTGAGGTAGTAATGCCACCAGAGGAAATAGACTTTCTGATGGCTATCAATAACCTGATTATCGCGGAGGCAGAATTGCCGATCCGGGTCAATAATACCGCGATCTTGGTCAAAATGGCTCAGCAAGTTTTTGAAGATATCAAACTTGCCCGCGCATATGTCGCCGTGTGTCGTTTCGGTGGTCTGACAGACTTGAACGCTATGATCGGCGAGACTTTCAACCGGGCTACCCGCACCTCAATGATGGTTCACCTACAAGGTTGGGAAACTCCAGACTTCTACCGTTAGATCCCCCGGAGAGAGACCGCCTCGCAAGAGGCGGTTTTTCTTTGCCCCGGATTTCCCTAACGTTAGAACATCTCTAACGTTAGAGCGCTGGAGTCCTAACGTTAGCACGCTAACATTAGAGCACCAGTGATTCTAACGTTAGCGATAGCTGCAAATTGAATACAAACTCTAACGTTACAAAGCTATCTTTATGCAGCTCTAACGTTGTAAAAATTGTTTCTAACGATATAAGAAACTTTGGTTTTGGTGTCTCATTAGTGTTTAAGTGTGTTAGTCTTTTCTTGTTGGTGAGAATTGCTCACCACTAAAAGATAGGGGATAAAATGCTTTCAATAACACAAGTAGTAGTGGATCAAGATGAGGAGCAATACCTAGACCTACTAAAGAAATTGGTTATCTCATCAGACCTGTTAGCGCAGCCGCGATACGATCACGCTGCAATGGTAAAGATGGCCAATGTCGTTTTTCAAAATGGAAAACTTTCCCGCACATTTATCGCTGTGTGTCGCTGTAATGAACTAAACACAGAAATTTTTGATATTATTGGTGACACTTTTTCTAGAGCGTATGGCCCCAGCACTATCGCGGTTCAAAGCGAAGAGTTCTATCGGCGTTCAATGGACCGCATTGAAATGTCGTATGGAGACCCTGACAGCGACATCTAACGATATAAGTTCCCCCAGAGAGAGGCCGCTTCGCAAGAGGCGGTTTTTCTTTGCCCGGAAATTCTATAACGTTAGACACCTATAACGTTAGAGACTTCTAACGTTAGAGCGCTGGGGTTCTAACGTTAGCACCTAACATTAGAGCACCAGACATTCTAACGTTAGAGCATAATAAAAATTGAATAAGCTTTCTAACGTTAGATGACAACCTTTATGAAACTCTAACGATAGGAATCGACCTTTATGAGCTCTCTAACGATATAAAATAATGTTCTAACGTTGTAAGATAATATGCTTTTGGTGTCTCGTTAGTGTTTGAGTGTGGTAGTCTTTTTTTGTTGGTGAGAACGGCTCACCACAAAATGAGAGGATAGTGAAATGTCAGACTTTGAGATAATGGATAGTGGTGACGCAGAATTTGTGCGTCGCGGGCGCAAGGCAAACATTGACCCCGCATTGGTTAGCGCATTGGCGAAATTGACTAAAGGCAAGGCAATTGCCCTAAAGAGTCTCGCACAGAATCCTAAGGCAGATACTTTTGCTAACGATAAGGCACGCATTGCCTCACAGGTTCGCACAGCGTGTCGTCTCGCAGGAATTGACGGTTACCGCATTTTGTGGTCGCCCGCAGGTATTCCGCAGGTCGTGCGCTAACCATAGAATCCCCTCAATGGGGCGCACAGGGCAAGGCAGCGGTCAATGACCGCTGCCTTAGCCTTTACAGCAGCTTCTAACGTTAGAAACTTCTAACGTTAGATGTGTTCTAACGTTAGACGGACAGGCGTTCTAACGTTAGCACCTAACGTTAGAACGCCTGCGCTTCTAACGTTAGAGATGAGCAAATCTTTAATACAAATTCTAACGTTAGAGGATCTTTATGAGGCCTAACGTTAGAGCAATCCCTGCCAGGGCAGCTTCTAACGATATAGCTCTCTAACGATACAACCAGGCGTTCTAACGATATAAACAATTTCTCTAACGATATAAGAAACTTTGTATTTGGTGTCTCGTTAGTGTTTCTATCGGCTAAGGTTGTTGGTGTCAGAGAAACCCAAGTATCTGACAAGAAAGGTAGTAATGTCAGACTTTGAAATTATGGATAGCGGAGACGCGCAATTCGTCCGCCGTGGTCGGAAAGCCAATATAGATCCCGCGCTGGTTACCGCGCTAGGGAAATTGACCAAGGGTAAGGCTATGGCTTTGAAGAGTCTCGCCGTTGATCCTAAAGCGACAACTTTCGCTAACGATAAGGCTCGTATCGCGTCGCAAGTTCGCACCGCGTGCCGTTTGGCAGGAGTCACCAATTTCAGGATCTTGTGGTCACCTACGGGAGTCCCGCAAGTAATTCTCTAGTCCCCAATTTCCCCCGACCCACAATGAGAGAACCCACCCGCAAGGGTGGGTTCTTTCGCGTATCGGCAGCCCACCGGGTATCCTCGACTTGACCTGGCGCTAACGTTAGAGATTGCTAACGTTAGAGGCCCACTAACGTTAGAGCACCATGAAGCCCGGATACCCTCTAACGTTAGAACACTCTAACGTTAGAACGCAGGCGGGCGTAACGTTAGAAATGCTTCTAACGTTACGCCCGCTCTAACGTTAGAACATTATGTACAAATTTCATATACAAATCCTAATACAAACAGCTGCATTTCTTTATGATCAAAACCTAATACAATTCCTTAGTCTAACGTTAGAGACCTTTATGAAGCTCTAACGTTAGAAAATAATTAGATAAGAAAAAGCCTCGACCATTTGGTCAAGGCTAAATCTTAGGACTAAGATTGACTATTTATTTGGAATTAACGAACTACTTGTGGAATACCTTGCGGTGACCAAAGAATTCGGAAATTGGTTAGATTTGCTTCACGGCAAGCAGTACGAATTTGCGAGGCAATCCGAGCTTTTTCGTTAGCAAAATTATTAGCTTTTGGGTCAACCTTAAGGCTTTTGAGAGCCATTGCTTTGCCGTTCGCTAAGGTTTTGAGTGCCTCAACGAGTGCGGGATTGACTGAGGCTTTGCGCCCCCGTTTGACGAAGGAAATGTCGTCGGCATTGATGATCTCAAAATCATCGGAATTGGATGTTACCATTTTGTTGCCCTTTCTGTGAGCATTTGTGTTGTTAATTGTGTTAGGTAATTTGTCAATTACTTTGTCCATATGAACAGCGTAGCATAGGGGAATTGTAAACTAAAACCAAAGGGAAATAAAACTTATTGCATATGCAATGAGTCGAAGATTAGCTTGAGCTAAAGGTCAAAGAATGATCCTTAACGTTAGAGGCCGATGGGGAGGCTCTAACGTTAGAGCACGCCTAGCGTTAGAACTCTCTAACGTTAGAGCGCAAGGCGGGTGCTCTAACGTTAGACATTCTAACGTTAGAGCACCCGTTCTAACGTTAGAACAATTCATAAAAAATATAATACAAATCCTAATTCAATCCCTTACCTTTAGGCTTAATCCCATAATTCTATTTCTTTATGAGAAAGCCAATCCTCAATCTCTTGAATTGCCGGGGCTAATAGTGATCCTATTCTCTACCCTATAGACGACTGTAACCCTGATAGATATCTAGAGCCATTTCTAGATCCGATCCCTTTTTAATTCTAGATCCGATCTCTTTTAATTTCCGGGGTCTAATACTTTTGATTGACCCATACATATATAGGAATTACATCAATGTAAATACTTCTATTCAACCCCCAAAACTACATACTAAATTTTAAACTAGTTTTCTACTACTATTAATGCTAATAGTTTTCGACCTTTATGGGGAACCCAAACAGATACAAATTATAGATGTTCCACGTGGAACACTATTCAATTCCTTATCTCATTTTAGACAAAAAATTTTTGAAGCCGGGTTAAGACTAATCCAGCTTCAAAAGGATGTGTGTATCTATATAGGGAGAACTATAACGCACCTTAGGTCTATTATTCACCAATAAACCTGAAAAAAACATAATAAAACACTGCTAAAAGACAAAAAATAACCCTTTTCAACAAAAAATTGCGACTTTATTGAGCACACGTCGCCCATTGATTAATGACGTATCCTAATATTAATGACGTATCTTATGTTTAATGTTGTATTAGATGTTTATCGGCTCTGTATGCTTCCGATAATGGTGAGTGCTATAAATATTATTATGAAAGTTTTTATTAAGTCTTGCATGTTTTCTCCTATGTTTTGTTTATGTTTCTATCTTCAGGGTTAAGGTTCGTCTATGTGCTGCTAGTTCTCTTACTGGATAGAGTTCCTATATATGATAACTACCCTTAACCCCGCCGATAATCAAACCTTATCTTTAGGCCTATAAGAAATACGGTACTTCCTATCATAACAATCAATATGCCAAAACAAACCCGACAAATGATTACTCATATGAGAAGAATTCTTATCCACTTCTTTTTTACAAAACCCACACCAAATAGAACCATAAGGCCTAATCATTACTTATCCTCTCATAGTCAAGAATAGAGAAATCGTGACCCCCATTCAAAACCATACTCTCAAACTCATCCCAATCCTTAGCATAAGACAAAACATTCTCATCAAAAGACCTACACTTCTGAGAAACAGAATCCCAATTATCAATATCAATCCCTACCCCAATGAACGCCTCAAAACTCAAACATTCATCCTCCATAGCAACCAAACACCAAACATACTCAAAATCCCCCTCAGCAAAGGAAACCTTAGTAACTGCGACATCCTTAATCATTTGCTATCTCCAAAGAACTCATACATTAAATTATCAATCTCTTCATACCTAAAAAAGGCAGAGCCATCACTATGATCAATCATAACCCCAAGAACAGACACAAACATAGTCAAATCCTTACCCTGAGGAGTTTTAATAAAAACACCCAAAGCCCTAGAATTAGCCCCATCAGAAGCATTAAAATAATAGGCATTCTCATCAAGGTCAAAACCCTCACCCGAATCCATATCCAACTCATCATCAATATCCATTACTATTCCTCACTTCCAGCGTTAGCTTTTACAGTTGTCCAAACATGAAAAGGATCAGATAAATCATCCAAAATCCATTCATCAGTACTATCCCCAACAGGGAACAAATACCAAATACCCTCCTTGACATTAATCAATTTAATCTCTGGAGACAAACCGTGATCATCACAACCACTTAATAATTGCTCAATTATATTACCAACCGATTTATCAACGTCATCCGTATGCAAATGAACACGAACCTTAAAATCCATAGTATAAGACTTACTCATCATCATCCTCTTCATCCGGGAAATTATCCCATTCAATAGCAATATCAATAATATAAGTACCAGTATCAAACCCGTAATGATCAAAAAGGAATTGCCTAGCATTCTCAATAGCCATTTCTTCAGCAGCATCCTCATCAATACGCATAGGCAATTCAAAAACCGCCTTCGTAGATAAAGTCATATACTCAGCAACAAAAATGACAGTTGCTTCATAGATATATTCTTTTACTTCCATTTTTTTAATCCTCTCAGGATAAGATAGGCTGAAACAAAAATAACAACAAAAGTCAACAAATTATACATACAATCTCCTGTATTATTATACAATTATCATAGGGATAATTATACATTATGGTTAGGGGTATTCTTGCTGGGATAAACAATGCTTATCCCAACAAAAACATCATCATTCAGGGAATGGTAATCCAGTAATTAACCCTGGTTTTTCCAATTCTGAAGTACAAACAAGTTCACAAACAAACACTTCATTATTTTCTAACTTGATATCAAATATAGGAAAAGCAATATCGGGATCATTATCATCAACCCCAATAGATACTTTTGTTATAACAGCATTCTTAAGTTGGGCATAATATTTCACCATCCAATAATGATTATTCTTAATATTTGATAACTCCATATCGGTAAATGTTTTACGATGTTCCATCATTCCGATGTACCTTTCACCTTTGGCAACCCAAACAAAAAGCCTGGTCCATTACCTTCTGGATCTTGCGATACTTCAATTTGTACTAATTCACCAGTAACAAGCATTACATTAAAGCAAGGCCAATAACCATCTTCTTCTTCAACAATTCCAAATCCTTTGACTACACCTCCCACTAACTGACCATAATAATCTTCCCAAAATTGCTTTTCTGTTCTTTTTGCTTTTGTAGCCATTGCTCTCTCTCTTTGTTTGTTATTAATGAAATACCTAGGTTAATTACCAAGTTTTTGTATACATTTCCATAACGGAAATCTCTACATCACAAGCAAAATGTTCTTTCAAATGTTCTTCAAATAATTCCTTAAACAGCGCAGCCGACTCAATCGGCTCACCATTCATATCTTCAGATGTAATTTTTAATTTAAATTCAACTACGTGAGTTGATGTTTTTTCTAAATTATTCACTTTCCTCCTCACAATCGTGACCGTAAGCCATTTCGTCTTCATCAAGCATTTTCATACACTCAGGACAAAGACCAAGATAAACTTTACCATCATCATCAAATTTTAAATGAACTTTGTCAATTTTTATATCTTTCATAATTACTCCCAATTATACTTCTGTGAATGATTTAATACAGTTTCGTGAACAAGCTTTCTTTGAATCCTTCTCATATATGATACCTTTGACAATCCCCCTGCTACACACAGGACAATTGAAAGGCTTATCGGAACTACCAAAATACATAATGGGATTGCCAATAAGAACTTTAATAACTTTCTCATATGTTGCTACTTTCGCTATCTTTTTAGTTGCCATAACCTATACTTTCCAGTTAGTCAAAGCTGTTGCTTGGGATTTAATTTCATTCCAAATAAATGTCGGAATATCTTTCACGTGATAATTAGGATCAAAAAGCAATTCATATTCATCAGTTTTAGCCCTAACAATAATGTCATCTTCAAAAAATAGTTTTCGAGCAATTGTAAGAGCAATTTCCCAGTTATATGCAAAAATACCATCATGAATTTTCTGAAGAACTTCCAGCATAATTACGCTATCACTATTAATTTCCCATTCAGGATGAGAATCTTCTAAGATACCTAAAATATGATCATTAGAAGCAGGTGTTAATTCAATGTTTTCATGATAATACTCATTTTTAATTAGGCAACCAACAGCACAACTCTTACCGTTATACCACCATACAAAATCTTCTTTATCTTCATTATCTATATTTGGTTGTTCATCTTCTTTTCCTCTATAAGCACAATCGGTCTCATAAATGAAAGATTTTTCACCTTGAGAAACCAAATGCTGATGAACAACATCAAAAGCTTCCTTATCATTTTTTACAAAAATTGTATTAAGAATATCTAAACTAGTCATTTTGTTTCTCCTTGATAGTGATAGTTAAATAAATCGCATATCTCTTGCGAATCAGCCCTAAAATCGTCTAAGGCTTCTTTTCTATTTAAAACATCTCTTGAGTGTTGACTCCATTTAAAAGCCCTCAAAAGGTCAATTCTGAACGAATGGTAAGGAATCCAGCCATTAGTTCTCATAACATATAGATTTCCACAGCTTTGATAATCATAATAATTTCTTCTAATCATAACTTTCATCAAACTGCCGTATTTTCCGTTACTTCTAATCTGTTCATACATAAGATCATTCTGTGTAATATAGAAATCTTCGTAATTAATAGGAAAAGGTAAATCACGGTTTAATAATGGTATTTTATTTTCAGTATTCATTTTCAATGAACCCCATATCCTTAAGTAAACTAATAGTCCTTTCTGGAACATCAGTACTATTACCTTCATCATCTGCTTGACCAAAGATAACTGCATTTCCAGCAATATAATCATCAGACATTAAATTGCCTGAGTTTTTAGCAAGAAATGTTGCAACCTTATTTATATCCAACCCAAGAAGTTTGCCCTCTTCATTGATAAACATATAACCATATTTACCAAGACTAACTCCCTCAATCCAACCATCAACAGAATCGTTAATCTCCTGGTATTCCCATAGAGATTCAACCAATTCACATTGATCATCAATTTTAATAGTGATAGCTTTCATAATTTTCTCCTCTAGTAAAGACCTAAGTCTATTTTTTCTTCTTCCGAAATAATTTCTACAATTGTATTGCTACCCATAGGGGCATCGTGATGATGTAGAGAATACAAAATGTATTCCTCATATATTTGACCATGCATAGTCCATTCACTTCTAACAGACATACCTCTAATTAATTCCTCTACAGTCTTAGCATATATATAACCACTATGCTTTCCATTCCATAACATTAAGTTATTCACTTTCCACCACATTGTTTCATTCTTATCAAACAAATGCTGTGTAATATTGGTAAAATCTTGTATTACATCACTCCAACAATCACTATAACAATATTCGGATTGAGAAGTTACATTATTTTCTATATCATAATACTGACAAGTGCAATTACTAGTGTAACCAAACTCACAAATAGCTTCTGTACTCATATCTATCTCCTTAGAATTGTCTTGGGTCTACTTCAGAACCTGTGTCAAAAGTTAAAGCTACATACTCTCCATCTTCATTTGGAACGTGATACTCATTAATATTCCAATAGCAATCTTCACCGCCAATAACAACTTGTTCATAATCATCAAGATCTTTGATGATTTCCTTTAATTCACCAACAGTCAAAGTAGGTGAATTCTTTCTTCTATACTTCACAATTTGATCTTTAAAGTCATTTAGCCAAACACCGACCTCATATGTTTTTTCTTCTAAACACATATCAAATGGATATTCACTATCTATTGTTGAAATTTGATCAATGAAATCGTCTGGCATATCATCCCAGTTATTACAAATGTGATGCATTTCATTAAACATAAGTTGTATTTTTTCGGCAACAATTTCCATTGAATGAATTGAACCCATATCTTTCCTCTTCTCTATTGATGGGATAAATAGAAATAAGACAAAGCAATTTGCATGCTTTGTCTTACTTCAGCGTTTTAGGCAGGATTTGAACCTACAACCTACAGATTAGAAGTCTGTTGCTCTATCCATTGAGCTACTAAAACATAATTAGAATAGGCAGGAAATCTTAACTAAACCAAAACGAAAGTCTTAATACAATTAATTTAAGCGTTTAAATCAATCGCACAGATTTCCCTTAGCCTTCCAGAAAGGGGGATGAAGGCTTAGCCTATTCTAAATCTTATAAACTAATTACAATTCATTGACCAAGGTTTCCAACCACATTGACCATTTTCTTCACGACCAGACCAAAGCCTATACGCAAAATATAAATTATTCCTAGCATTAAACATATCATCAGGATGATCATAACCCATTTGTAATAACCAGGCTGAATGTATTTGATTAATTTGTGTTAAGCCTGCGTCATGCCCATTCCAAGCGTCAATAGTACACCTTGACTCTCTCCAAATTATATGACTTAACTTAGGCCATTCCTTTTCTGTCCAACCAACTTCCAATGCTAAGTCATGGAATTCACCACATTTACCATATAAGTAACGAAGTTCCTCAATAGTAAATACTTTAACTGGCATTGTCGTTGTGCTTACAATAGTAGTTGTACTTTCAATTACCTCATTAACTACAAAATCTTCATGAGATAACTTAATTGATTCAACTTCAGTATTTCCTGAAGCTGATACTAACTTAGCAGCACCAAGTACTACTAACATTCCTGCTATAAAAATTGCTTTTTTATTTTTCATTATTTGCTCCTTTAAAAAGTGTGTCTAAACGAAAACCGTTTTGGCATCGCTATTTTCAGTAGCAAAACATAATTGTCTACAAACAAATAGTTTTACTATTAATTAAATCAATAAGCCTCACCTCCAAAGTGTTCTATCTATTATACTACAGTCACACATATCAGATAGATATGGCTTCTTTAACCAAAGACCCGTATAGATATTTATATGGAATCAAATGACATTTAGTGTTATATTGCCTGTTATTATTCAAGAAATTAACAAAACTATTATATGAAGTAACATCAACACCTTGTTCATTAGCAATTTTGATAAGAAACAATAATTTGTTTTTTATATCTGGATTCATTCCATTGCTCCCATCGGCATATAATCTTCAAAAGAAACAGCTTTTGCTTCTTCCATTGTTTCAAACTCATATTTCACATTACGTTCATGAATGTTCTTAGTAACAGGATCTAATTCAAGAATCCATTTATGATCAGCTTCATCACAGTTATGATAAATAGAAAGTTGATCAAGATATGGTGCCATTGCCAAAAAGAAAATTTCATGCTGACCCCATTTATCATTGTAAGTAAATCCAAAACCAACCTTACCATCTTCAGAATAAGTTGTGTAATCCCAACCTAATACAGATGAAAAGAGTTGCTCAACATCAGTTAAATACTCATCATATTTCTCATCAACCCAAGAAAACCAATACGACCTGTTATCACTAAAACTCAAACACCCACCTCTTTTCAAATCATCTCTCTTATTCAAATCTTTTAAGGCTTGAACAATAGCATCAGTATTCTTTTCATCATATATCATTGACCCAGAAATATCAATATATGTACCCATCTTATACTCCAATCATTAATTGTTTAAATGTGCGACGTGAAAACTCAATTGCCTTATCAATAGCTTCAGTTAAATCGTGACAAACATATTCTAAAGAATCAACACGATAAACAGTATCATCTTCATATTCAATATGTAACTCAAACCAGGGATTGTTAATCCATTCAATTTTACCAACTTCTGATAATTCAAATATATCTTCATCATTGTTGATATTGTGAGAGATTAAATCCTTAGGTTTTTTCAGAATTGTTGGTTCACCTTGATAGTTTGGTTTTTCAAAAAGAGCAATCCTTGTTATGCCTTCAACATACACAAAGATAACACTTTCACCAACCACTTTTACTATTGGTAAACGATTCCCATCACTATACCAAAGAGGATCGTTTCTATTAAGCTTTCTTTCATCATCATATAAATGTATTGAATACATAAAACCTCCAAATAGTTATTTTTTATTTACAATGCTTCCAAGAAGATAAGCGAAAACATCTAATCTATCCTGCTCAGTCAGGCTATCTTTGTAATATATAATTGCTGAATCAATAATGTCTTTAGTAAACTCCTTGTCATTCCTATGTCTTCTCAACACAGTAATGAGATGCTTTGACCATTCAATAGAGAAAGCCAAACCAGGATCATTATCATTTGCAGTACTACTTTTAATACGAGCAAAGTTTCTTAGAAATCTTTTAATAACAGTCATTAGTTCTCCAATTCCGTAGTAATTCTTCTGCCGACATAATTAGGTTTAATCAATTTACTCCAAGAAACACCAAAAGATTTTGAATCAAAACAATTAGACAATATACCAAGAGGTAAATCGCTATATAAATATCTTGTATTGTTGGCAAATGTAACAATTAAATCACCAGTAACACCACCAAAAGAAGTAACACTACCGTCATTATTTGATTTAGATAGATAAACAATCTCAGTAATATTACTGGAATTTAAATTATCAATTTGAATTCTAATCTCCAAGGTCTGTCTCCAATTCTATTAATATCTCTTCGTCTATACCGAAGTTATTGGCAAGCTTTTCGTAATCAAATCCATCATCAGGCGTTTTACCTGATTTAAAAAGATCATTATGATAACCAATATTCTTTTGTATCTCACGATACGTTGATGAATACGGATTATAAAAATACTCTTTGAATGGCCCTACTACATCTTCACCAGTAGTATATTCAAATATCCTTGCGTACCAATTATCAGGTTTGAATCCGTGTTGCCTTTGACATATCCTATTAGCCTTACTTAAAGCTTCCTGAACAGTACCTGTTTCATCAACACGAATAGGTATTCTAAACTCAACTACATAGTAACCATCAAACTTAGGCATATTATCCTAACAACGCAACTAATGATACGCCTGCCCAAAGCAGACACAATATTATAAGTAATGGTAACATCATAAAAAATGTAAAGCATACTATCATGAATGCAATTGGATACAATAATCTATACATCAGATATCATCAACTTTCGTTATGTTATTAAGGTGCTTAATAGTAAGCCCATTTGCTTGGTCATTTACTGATAATAAACCACATACTGGTTCTTTAATTTCACTACCGTGATAAATAGCATCACCATTAATTATAAACATTCTATTAGCAACTCTTAAAGTCGCAAAATCAGATGAAGCAAAAGGAGTAATATCCCAATCCATAGAACCACCCAAAGATGATATCTTGTCAATAGGAAACACTATCACACCGTCAATCACTTTGACCACGGATTCCTTGAAATATTTCATCATCAATTTGCCAATCCTGATATCAGCAAGGTCTCTAAACTTTCTACTTTCGTCATTGCCATCGGAATATCCAGATGAAAGATGATCATATTCATGAACAATAGTTGAAACAATATTTTCAACACTATCATTAGTATGATCTACATTAATAAGGATAACACGATCTTCAATAGGTTGCTTGATATTAATAGTCATACCAAGATTCTTCTCAATTTCTGAAGAAAATATGGTGATTCTATCTGATTCAATAACATCGTTTAAACCAGGTTCAAAGTGTCGAGCAATATCTAATGCTTTAATAACATTCGGATAGTCACTCAAATTGAAATCAGTATTAAACTTATATTCTTCACCAGCAACACTCAAATAGTTTTTCACATTCTTATTATTAAGAATAGTATAGAAGTTACCATTTGACACATAGACAGGATTATAACCACGTAATGTAATTGCATCTTTTACACCAAAAGCCATAGCTTCTCTATCAAAGATAACGCAGTTATCTCCATAGATATTTTCAAATGCTTGCTTAATCCCTGTATATGACCCAGAAAAACTGTAAGCAGAAACATTCGCTCTAGTAAACTCAAAGTGATTGTTATCCCTCATACCAGCGGAAACAAAATCCTTACACAATCTCTCATCATCAATCTGTGACAAAGTTGAAGAGATTCTGTATTCTAAATCCCAAAGAGATTGAACAGTTCTTTCCTCATTAAGTTTGATACTGTTAATGTTGTAATCAAATACAGATGTGTATTCATCACTTGAATAAACTAATACACCGTGACAATAAACTCTGAATAGATCATCAATCTTTTTGAGAATAGACACTTCACCACTTTTAACAATTACTTCACGATTTACAGAGAAGTACTTATCAAAATTGTTATGAATTTGCATAAGCTCAGGGGCAGCAGTAATGAAAACAGAAAACTCACCACTAACAGGTTTGATTTCGCTTTTATCAACAATATCAATATTCCAACTACCACCATCAACAGCACCATCAATAGCATTGGCAACTGCTTCACGATAGATTTGAAATGAATCAATCCAAGATAAAGAACCCGCTTCCAATGTGAAAGATGAAGGCTTACGATAATCACCATAATCATAAGCAATGCATTCAATATCATCTTCCATTTGCTTTACATATTGCATAACAAATGGGCCAGTATTATCATTACCACTAAACCACCACTCCCAGCCATTTCTTAAAGCTGCAATTGGGGCAAACTTAATACCTGAACCAAATTGACCAATCGTACTAGGATCATTTCTCTTAGTAGAGAGACCAAGCTTTTCCAAAGCAATCCGGGAAACATTCTCAGCATTGTTAGTGATTTTCAAATACTTAGTAGACATTGTATCAACCCTCTTTCGTTGTTTTTTCTTTGTAATCTAAAGCAAATACTGTCATAAGTGCTTTAATATCTTTGACAGAAACATTTAAATTTCTTTGAGCATAACTTTTTGCCAAACGAATAGCCCAATCAGAGCTCTTGATGTAACTCACATTAGTATACAAACCAATATGCCTTTCAACAATCTCAGGTGGTAAGGTATTGTCAACATATTCACCATCAATAAAACTAGTAGTGAAGTAAATACCATCATATTTCTCCATGATTTTCCATCTCGCATACCATTCTTTAGCATTAGCATCAGTAAGATTACCAATACCAACAGCCATAGAAGCAAAAATCATAGACTTAGTTTGAGCATTCACATCACTATAGCTTTCCCCCCTATCTCGCTCATAATCAACCCATAACTCATCAGGTTTGTTTTTGAAATACACAACGCTCTCAGTACTCCAATTTAATGTCATTTCATACTTCCTTTCCAAAGTTAAATTTATCGTCGTGAACTCTTCCAAGATTTTCTAAAACTTGATTAGTCAACCATTGAATATTTAATACTCTATATCCTTCATCTGTTGTTACCATTTTGGCAGCATTTACAACAATCTTATTAAAGTCATCAAGACTAATATTAATAGTGCCATTTTCAACACTATTAGGAACTAAAGTGTCAACACTTACACTATTACTAGCGTCAGTAACTTTCAAATTACTAAGGCTATCTACTTCAACATTGTCTGCTTCTTTAACAAGATAATTCATCAAATGCTCAGGATCACGCAATCCTCTTACAACACTAACTTTGAAATCTAAATCTCTCTCAAGCAAATACAAAAAGCCTCTTGATAAAGCTTGTGTAAACTCATCACCTAGAGAACAACTATTGCCTGGATTATATGATTGCAAAAGGCTTTTTGCTTCTTGATCAATTTCAATCTCATCTGGGATATCCATATACTCTCGCAAAGCCCTACCCAAATCATAGTAATCAAGATTTTCTTGAACCTTTTCGGCTAATTCAGACCCATCCATTTTCTCAATCACTTTGCTTGATAGATCATCATAATCCATTTCCTCAAGCACTTTGTTTGATAGAACATCATAATCAATTGCTTCAAGCATACTATCGGTAAAGTCAAGCAATTCAGGATTCTTAGAAATAACTTCTGCCAAAGATTCAGCATACGCTCTTTCATTCTTACTGATATGGCTTTCAATAATGTCCTCAATATCTGAGGCTGGGATACTAATGTTGATATTTTCCATGGTCTTTTCTCCTTAGTTAATTTCTGATGTTTCAATTAGACTGTCAACAATTCTTTGAGCATACTCGTATATATATGAATTTTTAGAAACTTTCATAGACGCGTGATCATACCAATCTTGATAATGATATTCAACATACTTAATATCGTTATCGCTATCAATGAAAACATTAACCCAATCAGCAGGGCCACCCGTACTAAAAAGAATTTTAATAACTCTTTCTACTGTTACTTCCAAAGGCAAATTCCAAAAAGCAACATTTGCATCTTCACCTTCAATTTCTTGATCATTGTCAATGGCATCCATTATCTCTTCTATATAACCAGCGCAATAATCGTGCTTACCTTGAATCAATTCTTGGCAAGTCTTTTTATCGTTGTCCAACATTTTATCTCTTTTCTATTGTTCGGATATTTTGTATATTTTACACAAATGACCACCACCGTTTTCTAACACATATCCTAATGAAAATTGAGTATGTGCTAGAAAACAATATGGCATTTATTTATTCAGGTAAGTTTTTGCGTCTGAAGACAAAACAATCATCTTGTCAAGTCTATTATTCTTTAGATAAGCATTGTAGCTATCAATAATCATAGATGACAGCGTTAATGATTTAGTAACAAATTTAGCATCACTCGCAATCATTTGAGTTTTAGTGATAACCAATGAAGGCTCACCCAATTTCTTAATTGCTTGTGATAGCCTAGCCATATCTACATTTTTGTACTTTACAATAATTGTAGAAACTGCTGTAATATATTGTGCTTGAAACGAAGTAGAACTATTTCCATTAGCACTCATTAATACTTGTACTACTTTCTCAGCATTTACTATACCTATTTTCGCAGTAACTTTATCCAGAGTTCCAATAGCCCTCATTATTCCATCTCCGGGTCTATCATCAACAACAATGTTATTACGATTAAGCATATCATTAAGGTCAATAAGGTTACTATCGCCAGATTTGATTGATGCCTTATACAAATCCGATTTCTTTGGCTTTGTACGACTCTCATTCATAATCACAAACAATCGCGCTTCTTCTTGAATAGTCAAATCAAAAAAGACAATAGCGTTAATATCTGAATTTCCATAACCTAATTGCTTCAATGCTTCAACTCTATGTTGACCATCAATAATTAAATAAGGAATTAAATCCTTTTCGTAATGTGGGTTTTTAACAACAATGATTGCCCCCACATTCACATACTTTGTTCTAATAGATTGTCTGAGTTTTTTAACGTGAGAATCTTCTGTCTCTCGATTACCTTTTATCATTCCAAATAAATTGCAATGATCACTTTCAACACAAGGAGTGTTTATATATTGTACGATAGTTCCTGATATAGTCCCACTACCTGATAATTGTACAGTATAAGAGGTGGTGTAAGAACTTAAATTTATATCACCTCCTTCACATGACGGATTAAAAGATGTTGATCCAACTGTCGATCCGGTTGTTGGTGATGATATCGTAAACCCACCTGTTTGGTTTGTTGTGATATTATTAAGTGTTTATCTCGTAACAGCTGTTCGTAAAATAGCAGTTCAATATGCTAGACATAACATAAGATGTAATGCAGTTTTACCAGGTCTTATAGCTACAGATGCAGCACTTAATAACATGAGTCAAGAGTTTATAGATTCGTTTTTAAAACTATATATTCTTTTCGTTCTGGGGTTAAAACCGAACCATCAAAATTCACCACATCCTCAAGGGCTACTTTATAACCCATTTCGGTAATTACTTCACCGTTTACTTTTACATTCCCTGATTGTATATAAATATCGGCATCCCTTCGGGAACAAACGCCAGAATTAGAGATGTATTTATTTAATCGAATGGAATCAGATTTTAATGGTTTTGCAATATTATTTTGTATCTGTCTCTTATACACATCTCCGAGCCCACGAGACAGGCAGAAATC
>ENA-OSIY01000397-OSIY01000397.1-marine-metagenome-genome-assembly--contig:-NODE-397-length-24279-cov-10.567143_pt1 | contig 24279 bp, 21 predicted proteins | sample MGYA00237884_ERZ534233 | MGnify/ENA primary metagenome ERZ534233 (study PRJEB26412, sample SAMN06343840) | marine metagenome | isolation source: estuarine water | place: USA: Columbia River Estuary... | reverse complement strand
TATTCGTCGGCAGCGTCAGATGTGTATAAGAGACAGATTAAATATTATGTCAAAATCAAGAAAACCAGGGAAACCTAAAGCAAACAGAGGTAATCAAGTAAAAAGAAACGCTGTGATTAAAAAGAATCAAGAAATTCTCTCTAGATTGAAAAATCAATAATAATAATCCATGTGAAAACATGGATTTTTTATTTTAATGTTGTATATTTACATATAAACAATTAATTATGAATATAAGAAATTTAGTAAGAAAAGCTTTGATTACCGAAGCTGATAAAAAAAAGCAAAATTATGATTATGGATGCCTTATGGTATACTTAAATGTTAATGAAGAATCATGGAAAGAATTACAAGACATGATTGATGAAGACGATTTATATACCGAAGAAGAGGATGCCAGTTATGGTAGAGAAAATGAACCACACGTAACGATATTATATGGCCTACACGATGATATCAAAGATGAAGATATAGAAGAAGATATAAATGAGATAAAAGAGCCTAAAATAGCTTTTAAATCTATTTCTTCATTTGTTTTTCCTTCTAACCAACCAAAAAACTTATCGATAATTTGACCAATGTAAGTTATACCCTTTTTCATCAAATCTTCAATTTTTGGTAACCAAGAAAATGGCGAAAATGACATTATCTTCTCACCTAATCTTTGTAAAAATGTCTTCTTTTCCATCTCATTATCCTCAAATAGAAATTCACTATCCAAATAAGACAAACCTTCATTAGTTCCCATATTAAGAACTTTACCAAATACACCAGTTAGTTTATCGATAATATCTGTTATGAACTTACCACTTAGTATATAAGTTACTAAACTACCAACCGTCTGTATATAAACTTTTAGTTTTTTCTGATTTTTCTTTTCAATAAATTCTATCAATGGTTTAACAAATCCTATATCTTTCAATGCATAGTTTTTAACCTTATCTAATAAACCATTAAATTGTGTTTTTACATATTCTCCGATTTTATTAGCCAACATCTTTCCAAATTCTAAAACATCTTTTGCCTTTTGTGCCAAATCAATCAATAAATTACCAGCATCAGAAACCGCCTTCAATACCTTTCTTTTTCCCTTATCCACTAATTCACCAAACCAACTTTCGTTTATGATTCCATACTGATTCTCAATCAGTAACTTTTCATTTATAGTTAAGTGATTATTATATAATGAATCAAAAATTAATATGTAGTTACCTCTATCTTGAATAGATATAGATTCAAATATATCAAATTGAGAAAATGATTCAAATGTTTTTAAATGCTTCATTACCTTATTTTAGTTTTTTGACTATTTCTTCTATTTTTGGATCTTCATCTTTTATAAAAGACTTTACGATTTTAACAGCTTCTTTGGCCGCTAAAATACCTACCGATTTTTTCTCATAGTTAAATATAACATTATATTCTCCTTTTTTACCAGTTCCTCTGGTTCTTCCAAATCCAGTATCATGTCCAGCCAAAGTTTGTATTTCTAAAGCAACGTGTTCAGTGATGTGTCCTAACCAAGTTCCTTTTTTAACTCTAAAGAAAAAGCCACCCTTTCTATTCTCCGAACATCTGTGATCATGCATAGATGGTAGATACTTTTTAATATTCTTATAAAAGTTAGGAATCTTGTCAGATGGAAATTCTTCCCACTCACCTAAATCCAAAACCATATGTATAAGTTTGTCTTTGGAGTGGTGCCATTTATTCTTACCCTCTATCGTATCGATACTAACGATTTTCAAATCGGATATCTTTGGAAGTTTTTCTTCTTCTTCTGACTTAGATTCAAATATCTTATATGTCTTTAAATGTTTCATATTACCAATATCCTGGGTATGTTTTACCACCCCAAAGATGTCCGTATTTGTTTATTCTACAAGCCCAATATCCAGCCTTAGTCTTATCTTTCTTCATATCACAATTGTGTCTTGCGGCGAAGTTCTTTCTAGCCTTAGGATCACTTACTTTTGCAGTCAATCCACCGTGAACATCACCAAAAGAAATCTTTTTAACATTACCTGTTTTAGGATTCTTTACATAGACATGATACTTTTTAGTACCACCTCTCATAGGATGATTTAGCTCAACTTCTCTACCTTTATATTCAGCTTCGTTCATCTCTTCAATAGTCTCCATTGGGAGATCCAAAGGAACAATCTCACCATTGAACTTAGCAAACTTTCCAATCTCAGTAGACTCAAACAAATCTTTATCTAATCCTGTTAGATTTATTTTATTTGAATCAAAATGTGTTCTTGTTTCTTTGATTACATCATAGAATGCCTCAGAACCTGGTCTGAATATGTTTTCAGTGATTGGTTTGTTGTTTTGTAAATGATACTTTAAGCTTTCAGAAAAAAGATCCATTATTCCTCTACCAAAGTCGTTGAAACTCACAACATCTTCTTCATCATGTCCACATTCACAAGGATTACATTCACAACCTGAACAACAATCTTCGACATCGCACTCACATGGGTCACATTGACAATCAGTACATCCACATTCACATGGATCGCACTCACAATCAGAACAACAATCTTCTTCATTAGGTGTTAAACCACCCATAAGAACACCTTCTTCTGGTTCAATCTTATCAACAGAGATAGAAATCTTAAAGTCCTCAAACTTTTTGATAGATTTTTTTAATCCAGGAGTAGTAACCTGTATTTCTTTTTTAAGAGTCTTTTCTTTACCTTTAGCGATTGGTTCAAACTCTGATCTAAATCCAAGAGTATCTGTATCTTCTTCTTTTTCAAAAGAATCTATATCAAATCCTACTTCAAGATCTTTTTGTTTTTTTGGTTTCTCTTCTTTTAAGAATTTTTCCACCTTATCTATTTTAGCCATATTTTATTTAAGATTTTTATACTCTATATATTATTATCAAGAAACACATTTTTAATATATAACAAAAAGTATTCAATATAAATGTCTAACCATAAAAGCTTAGTTTTCTTCAATAAGGAAGGCGATTACCTAAACATAAAGTACAACAACGATGTAGATAGATTCGAAGGAGATTTGCTTTTTCACCAAAGTTCATCCGATATCTATAAGACGATTGGTCTATATACAATGGAATATCTTCCTGCATTCGAATATGCAATGCCTAATGACTTAACTCTAAGTAAATTTCAGGTATTCAATGAATGGGGAATGCACTTCTATGGTGCAAGATTGGGAACGTTTTCGATGACTTCGGTAGAGCCGGTAAATAACGATCCAAGCTTCTATTCAAAATGGATATATGGAACAGACTTTGAAAGAATTTTTCCTATTGGAACTTTCATAATGTTTGATAGTATCTTTTTGGAATTTCAAGATCTTAAAAAGACTTATGCGGTAATAGGTTCTAAAAAAGGTGCAGTGATGATACTAACGGATGTGGACAATGCAACATTTGAATCCATGTACTATATTGAATACACAAATGGATCAATAAAAGATGTTATAGTTAGGGGTTCAAATCTTTTAGGAATATACAACTATATAGACGGTGACTACAAAAATAATCTTTCAGACTGGAACGAGCCAAACTTCTATGACAAATACTACGCAGGTAAAAAACTAAACGTAGTAAATACCAAAAAAAATAATGGTGTTTATACGGTTAAAGAAAACGAGGTTACTGATGCGGTACATTTTGAATATTACCTTAAAAATATAGCAACAGATAAGAATCTTGTTATAGAACTTATATCCAAAACAGATGTTCCTAAAATATACGATGGAGGAATAAATATAGCAAATGGTAAAATAACCTTTAAAAATACGAATGCATATCCAAAAATACTAAAACCAGGTAGAGAGTTTAAAATAATAGGATCTAGTCTAAACTCAAACTTTTTAATAGTTAGTAACATACCTAACTTTGCAAGCACGACAGAGCTTGTTATATATCCAGAAAAGTCTCAAGTTCTATATAACAATATAGTATATCAATGTATAAAGGCATACACACAAGACTATTCTAATGTAAACACACAATTTGTTACACCTGCAAACTCAAAAGAATATTGGGGGAAACCTACTTTTATTTCAGTAGATCAAGCACTAACAGATGAGATATTGAACAATTGTCAGATATATCTAACAACCGATCGATTATATTTTGAACAAGGATATACACAAAGTAGTTCAGTAACTTTAGCAATGGCTTCAGAAAAGTATAAAGACGACTTCACCTCACTAAACATAGACTTATACTTAAAAAAGGGTGTTTTGAAGGCAGATTTGATGTACCCTAGTAAGTATGCAGAAGTAAATTTCTATCACACAGAACCAGTAAATACTTGTTTGGCAAATTTAGGAGATAGAGAATCATTCATGATAAGAAAGGCTATCGAGCCTGCAACTACCGGAGGATTAGCAAAATCACCAGATTTAACATCAACAAGTTCTTTATCATCAAGTGAATATTTATTTTTATCAAATCTATACGATACAGAAGTAACAAATTGTAACTCTTATTTGATAGGTAAACAATTTCAAACTAATGAAAGACTTATAGAAGTAAAAGAGCAGTTCAAACAAGAACTAAACTACGACTATTCAGAAAACTACAAATACAACATAGTCTTCACAGATATTGATGAGTTTGGAATAAAGCTAGTAATAAACAAACAAATATACGAAGAAGAAGTTGCTTGGATATATTCAGGGGCGGCGCCAGATATGCAAAGAACTATTGATAGAACTTTAAGAAACTGGTTGACTAGAAACTTCGTAAGACTACGTGCATTAGGAATCACAGCAGACTTAGAATACTTAGGAAGTTATGTTTCACCATTCTACAACGCTATAGTAATAAGATCGGAATATCCAAACATACCTATAGAAATAAATCGAATAGAAGTAGGAACAACTGCAGATTATCATATAGAACACTCTAAAGTTTTATTCAATGAAATAGGTGGGAATCTATCATTTACTATAAATAGTAAGCCATATGAGATGCAGACAATCTACGGTACATTCCTTGATAACACAGGAGCAACCGTTTCATCCACATCATCGACGGCAACCGTAAAGCTTCCTGATATACCAAGTACATTAGCAGCATGGACCGAAGAACATGGTCCAGTATTGGAAACATATGGTATAATAGTAAAGAATATAAACAACCTATTGAAGTTTGATGTCAAAAGAACTGATAGAAGACTTGACTATACTATAAAGACCGGTAAGATTATGCTACCTGGTCAAACAGACTACGTAATAACTAAAAAGATAAAAGGAAATAAAGGAACAATAGTCACAGGAAATGAAGTAAATCTTATCAAAGGTACTGCAAGTTCATCTTTTGAAGATGCAGGATTTGGGACCGGAAGAGTAATTGGAATAAATAGCACCGCACATCCTTTACAAGATATAAAATATAATCTTCTTAGTGTAGATCCAAAGGCAATGAGTCTTAACTATCAAGGACCTTTCTGGGGATTAGAAAGTTCTCCATGTAGATCATCAGGATTCATAACTTTAGCATTCACTATAGGATTTGGACAGACAACATGTGGACCTGCAACAGGACCAACAGGACAAGGAGGACCATTCAACCCTATACAACATAACCAAGAAATGTTTGGTGTAAACTATAACTTTAATGACTATGATACCATAAACTATAGTGTAAGTGGACAACCAGGAGTTTCGAATCTTATTGATATGAAATACATACAGTTATCAAACTCTGTTTTTGTTTTAGGAGACAATCTTATAGCAATGGATGCATATACTGGAGTATATCTATCTACAATATATCTTACAGGAAACGTAGATAGTATAGAGATGGAGTTCAATACTTTCAACAGCTTCCTATATTGTCTATCAAAAACAAAACTATGGGTTGTCGATCCTGTTTTAAACTTAATAGTAACATCTATAACATTGACGAGTATTGCTTCAGATATGTTGATAAACACAGACAATGGTGATATCTACGTTACTTACGAAAATAGTCCGACAATATCAATATTCAGTTATAAGAATGTTCTAATAAAGAATCTTACAACACCATCAACGATTGATACAAAAACAGGAAAAATGGTATACAATGAGTTTGAAAAAGACGTATACATAACTACCGATGCAGAACTATTGATAAGAGTAGATGGTGCTACGAGAAATATACAAACATCTTATAATATTCCAGGTCTTACACAATCTTCTATATTCTATGAGCCTGTAATGGAATCTATATACGTATACGCACAGACACAACTATGGAGAATAGATAATGGACTAACTTCATCAGTACCAGGAATGACTATGAGTGAATTCGTAGATGTAATCTACAACAATCTTACAGGTGAGATGAACGTTTCTGATAAGACTTTTAGATTCAGATCTTTAAATCTTACAGACAATACAATAAATATTGACAGAAATCCGTCGATATATGGTAGAATGGCAATAAACCAATATGATGGTGGTGTATATTTAGCATCCGATACATCAAAAACTGTTTGTGTAATAGATTCTGCAAATGGAGTTGTAGTACACACAGAAACAACCGTAGCCGTAAACAAAAGAATACTATACAATCCAGAGGACAAATCAGTATGGATGTTACAACCATCTATAGACAATGTATTTGTGATAAAACCAACCGTAAATAGTACGGTTGACATAATCGGAGTAACAGGAAGTTTGATAGACGAAGGACAATTTGGTACTTTGAATCCAAACTACGTAAAACCAACAGAAGTTTGGCTTAAGGCATACGAATGTGTAAGAAGACCAAGAGAAAACTTTGAAGGTGATGTTGCCGTAAAATACTATTGGAGATGGCTTACTGATGAAAATCCAGAATTCTTCATATATGACCTAAGTGGAAACCAACTTGAAACAACAGGACCCTACGCATATACAGGACCTACTCCATTTCAGGATGTTCCTTTAAACAAATATCCTAATAGAGATGTTAGTAAAGTAGACATGCCAGAATATCAACAAACCGTTTTTGATAGTGTTGAGTATGAATTAAGTTATATAGATGATCAAGATGATGTTTCAATAGAGCCAACACCACTTCAGTTATTTTTAGGATTTAAAGCACCCGAAGAAGGCGCATATAGTTCATATCTACAACTCTATAAAAGAGAAGAAGTGGAACTTAATATTACAAGTACTCCTACAAACGACACCATTATATCATTTAGTACACTTACTTCAAATGGATATAAAAGAGGACAGATAAAACTAAATACCATGTCGGAAGAGACTTTCATAGGTAAAGGTTTGAAAGTAGGACAATATCTTGGAATAGAAATAAAAGACATAACAAACACAAAAAATCAACACATATCATCAAATAGTGGATATGTGGTTAAGATATCAGAAATATACAACAAAACTATAATAGTAGACTTCTTCAATATAGATTTAGATTATTTTGAAAGTGAAAGTACCGTAATAACAGATTATCCAAGTTCGGGAAAAACAACATATCTTAAAACAACTCTTTTTGTTACTGATAGAGAGATTGGTAGATTCAAAACAATAGGACAGACTGAGATAGAAGATCCAAGATTTGAAATAGAATTAGGAAATGTTGGTAAAAACATAGGAGCCAATGAGATTTTTATATTCAAAGATTATGACGTATTAGAAGGTGGTGTGGATTGGAGTTTCTTAAACATGAAGAGAAAAGAACTTCTTATGATGAAACATCTGATATATCCTTATATCGGTTCATACAAATCTATAATCAATGCGATAAACTTCTTTGGATACAATGATTTACAACTAAACGAATATTATAGAAACATAAATCCGGCATCAGAAACCTTTTTAAAACTATTTAAAGTAGAAATACCTGATATATTTGACAACTCTGTAGAAGGATGGACAGATAACGACTTCATAAAACATACCTTCCCTAATGAAAACTTTGAAGAGACAAATCTATTTAACCTAACATATTTTATAACAGACAAAGAAGGAAATAATTTACTTGGGTATAGTCTAGATGATATAACAATAAAGTTACAAGGATTAAAATTCTGGTTGAAGAGTAACATAATTCCATTAACTCATAAAATATTAGACATAACAGGAAGAGCATACTTTACAGGAGGAACACAAATTACACATCGTGTTCATGATGTTAGAATAGTGAATATAAGAGAAAGTATGACTCCGATATCCTTCAAGTTAAACGAAGCATATTTAATGCCGGTTAATAGTGGTTCTACAGTATATAACTGTGTATTAGATTTTTATACTATAGTAGATGGAATAGGTGCAGACAAAAATCCAACTGGATTGGTTCCTCCACCAAGACCATACTATGAGTTCAGAGAAAATATGGTTTTACCAGAGTACTTTACAATAAAGATAAGAACTTATAAAACATATAAAGAATGGGCACCATTCACAAACTATATGATAGGCGACAAAGTAACCTATTATGGAAAGATATACGAATCCAAACAAGATAACAATAAGGTCAAAAGTCCAAGAAAACATGAAGATGTAGAAAATTGGGATGCAAATGGAACATATGGAGTAACAAATCTTGTAAAATATAACAGAGAGTTGTTTGTTTATAGTGGACTAGGTGCAACATATTCATCAATACCACCAGTATTAGATCAAGGAGACGACCACAACTGGTTAAACATAACAGAATGGATAGAAATAGATTTAGAACCGGTACAAACGATAGACGAATATAGAAGAATCCCACCACCACCAAAAGTTGGGGCGACACATTCTATCATTTCTATGGAAGAAAATGGCCCACATAAAATTCCAGTAATAGCACCATTCAACTTTGCATTAGACTCTAATATAGATCCATTCATAGTAATAGAAATATCTTCAGAAAATGGATATGGTGCAGTATATAGAGATAGAAAGAACTATGAAATACGTGGAATAAAAGACTTAGTCGATTCTTCCGGAATGAGAGACATAATCGGACCATTTACTCCGATTGAACCTGTATATTAAAAGAAAAAGCCTTTAGAAAATCTAAAGGCTTTTTTTATTAAACTAAATAAATGATTAGTTGTTTGCAGTTGGTTCGATTACCGTAGCTTCAATAGTTTCCGATTTTCTTTTCTTTTTCTCAATACTTTCTGCAACAACACCTTCTTCAAAAGAAGCTACCCAACTCTGTATGTCTGTAGACAAACTTTTTGCATAAGAGTCATAATAGTTGAAAAGTTTACTAATACTTCCAATTCTCATCAATACTTTAGAGAAAGTATAAGAATCTTTAGTAAGACCTTTAACTTTGTGTTTTGAGATTAAATGGTAGATATAAGTGATTTCTGTCGCATTAACAGGAAAAGCGATTAACTCATCATCATTTGTATACTTAACATCTCTCATTGTTCCTAATAACTCAGTTAATTCGATTGCAAAGAAAACCGTGTTTACATCATACTCTAATTTTTGTAAAATTAAATCTGTTAAGAATTTCCATTGAACTCTATTCAAGTGGAAGTTATACTTAGCATCTCTTAGAGCATCAGTGTATTCTTTCCAAAATTCTTGTGATACTTTATAAAGATTATCTTTATCTTCGTCACTTTTACCAGTTCCATCGTTGTTAATCATGTAATCTTCGATAGATTTGATTTTACTATCTAATAAAACTTCATTGATAGGATCGATAACCAAATTCTCAGTATTGTTTTCGAAGAATCTAATCTCTGGTTTTACTACGTTTGTTTCAATATTTGACATATTTTTGTTTTTATTTTTGTACAGCCTAGCTGTTGATTCTTTCAGGTGATTTCTTTTCTAAATCAGAGTCGTTCAAATCTAAAGACTTTAGAGTCTCTAACTTATCTTTTGCGTTTGTATATTTCTCAATCCACTTATCTTGTTCCTCCATCAAATCAGAGTGTTCTCCGATTGCAGCAAGATTATGACCAGATAGATAAAGTGCTATGTTTGCTTCTGCTTCAGCCATCTCAGCTTCGTATCTTTTTTGAAGCGCAGATACGTATTTCTTAGTTATAATACTCATGATTAGATAATGAATTCTTCGTCTGCCTTAGCATCTTTTTGTTGCTCACTATAAAGTTCTTCAACTTTATTTGCTCTCGCTACTTTCTCTACACCATATTTGTTTACGATAGAAGAAAATGTGTTTAAATCCGTTCCTACCAACTTAATCTTACCACTCTCCATATTGATATTGATTTTATCAATCTCTTGCTCGATAAGAATAGTTATAGACTCTTCATCAAATACGTTTAAAAGATCTTCGTTGATGATAACTTTAAGTTCCTTTTTAAGAACAAAGGCAAAATCATCCGCGATTTTAGCTACTTTTATCAATTGCTTTTGTTTAGAGCTCCCAATAAATTGAAAGTTAACATTAACCGGAAACGACTTCTTGTTGAAGACATCCATAAAAAGCTCTTCTGTTGTCTCATCTAACTCATAGAATGCTTCTGCTGTTTCTTTTGCCATAATTTTTATATTTTGAATTTTTATTTATAATACATTTTTGATTAAAAGTTTACTAAACAAGTAGTAAAATTGTAGTAATGATTGATACTATTCCAATAATAGGATATACTCTCCAATATAGTTTATTATAATACTCATTACTTTTGAAAAGTGAATATCCGATAACTAATAAATATGAGTACTTATCCACTTTTTTGACCTCATAAATGCCAAAAAGTTCTCCAAGTCCTTTCATATTTAAGAATCTATTTAATTCGGTATTATATTCCTTTATATAACTTTCTGATATACGATCTATATCAGACTTTTTAAGAGAAAAAGACTCTCCTATTATTTCTTCAGGAATGTTTAGAACGGTGTACAACCTTTGTGCCTTATCAATCCGAATACCAAAATTTCTTTCAAGTTCGGTACTATTATCTTTGATAACCTTTTTATAAAAAGAGAAAAGTCTAATTTTTTTAAAGATGGAAACATTTTTATTCATATCTATTATATGAATAACAAATAAAATGTTTACTGAAGTTTAGAATCTTTTTTCTCGTTTAGTTTTTTCAACATAGCAGTATCGATATTAGATCCAGCTCCAATCTTACCATTCAATTCCATAAGTAGTTCTATAATCATATCATTCTGTTTGTGAATATTACCATATTTACCAACTTTTTCCTTTTCTCCTCTAGATTTAGATCCTGGTCCAGTACCACTTGGAGTAACCATATTAAGTGCACCACTAACAAGTCCACCTACAGCACCAGCAACATTTCCAACAGCATCACCAATCGATCCAAACATACCTCTACTTTGATTCTGACCTTTCCCTAGTCTAGCCATTCTCTCCATCTGCGAAATCTTCTTGTCGTTGATTTGACTCATCGAAGAACCCATCTTACTTATAGAAGATGCGAGTTTATCATATGCTTTAGCAAGTTTAACCATACCATCGGCCATTTGACTCATAGGATCAACACCAAGAGCGCTTTTTATCATAGATCCAAAACTTTGTTGTGATTGTAGTTTTTTAGCGATAGCCATATAATAGAAAAGATTTGACCCTACCGATTTCATGAAGTTAGGATCTATTTTAGTATTGAAATATTTAGCATTCTTACCAATAATAGCCGCAGTCAAAGACATCTGTGCAGCAACTCTATTGACAACAGAAATATCTGCAGTTTTAGTAGTTGTATAACTAACGTCGGTTCCACCCAACATACTCAAAGGTATGAATTTCTTTTCAGTAATCGTCATCAACTTCTCCAAAGCTCTTGCCATCGCAGCATACCCTAATAAGTTGGGTGCCAAATTGGCTATGAAGTTTCTTGGAATCGAATAAGCGAAATACTTTTTGTTTTTTTCTAAGATTTTGGCAGTAGTGGCCATCTGAACAGCAACGGTTCTAACACCACTTTCATTCATTAACATACCAGCACTTTTTGCAACAAAGTCAGTTAACCTAACATAACCCCTAACACTTACTGCCAAAATAGGCACAAAGGCAGGATTCAAATAACTTGTTAGTGCCTTTTTGTTTTTTTGTATAATATGTCCTACAGAAATAATCGAAGATACGACTTTAACAGGTAAATACAATCCTATACCAAAAAAGTCCGTATCTTTGCTTATATCAGAAGCCAATTTTGCATATGACCTAACGGCAACTCCGACATTCCATGACCAATTTTTACTAGGAACTGAATCCCACTTCATCTTAGACCATTCAAATGTTTGTGCAACTCTGACGATGGCACCAGCTAGTCTAACGACACCACTTACCATGTTGTCTATAACATCATCACCTGATGTAAACCAACCAGTATCTTTACTCAAAGCGGTAAATACAGGAGAAAATGCATTAAGTGCAGCACCAACACCCTGTCCCCATTTGACAGAAGGATATTTACCTTCTTCGAATTGTGCAGTATTTTCGGCAAAAACTCCTGCCGCTGCTATTATACCTCTAGTAACGGTCATTACAGCTTTTGCAAAATCTTCTGGACCCACACCACCACCTTTACTAAATATACCAGGTGCGTTTTCGAGCAACATCATATAAACTGGTGCAAAAGCACCTAAAGCTATACCAACACCAGTTGCCCATTCTCTGGTAGGTCCGTTTTTCCATATTCCTTTGTTTTTAGGATTTGCTAATTCGCCGGCAGCAGTAACTATACCATTCGTAACGGTTACTATAGCTTTGGCGAACTCATTTGGACCTATACCACCACCCGAACTAAATAGACCAGGTGCGTTATCTACCAACATTTTATAAACAGGTGCAAAGGCACCCAGCGCAATAGCAACACCGGTTGCCCATGCAGTGGTAGGACCTTTTTTCCAGTTACCTCTAGCCAAAATATGTGATGACTTTACTATAGTCTCAGCAACCGTTAAAACCGCCTTTGAACCGGCCGCCAAAATAAGACCACCAACACCAAAAGATGCTATTATCATAGTACCTAATAGAACCATTCCTGCACCAAATGCAACTAAGGACATACCAACAGAAACACTCCATCCAAGTGAAGGATATTTACCTGCACCATATTTACCCTGAGCAAGTATGTGTGAGGCAGCAACTATAGTTGCAGATACTCCTAAAATACCAAGAGAACCTAATAAAAGAGATACACCAGCATCAAACATCATCACGAGACCCAATCCAATGGCAACTAAACCAAATGCCAACAATGCGGCACCAACACCTAGAGACCAATCCAGTTTAGGATATTTTTTATAGTTACCCGCGTTTATTATATGAGAAGTTAACATAACAGTGGTAGCAACCGCCAATATACCAAGACCACCCTTTATATACGTACTGAGACTACCAATCTTCATCAATAACCATCCGATTAAACCAAATACCACAATTGCCAATGCTGCAAAAAGTACCCATTTCCAATCAGGATATTTTTTATAACTACCCTTAGTAAGAAGCCATGACGCCAACATTATTGAAGTGGCTATAGCCACAATACAAAGAGATCCTTTTAATATAGTTGTCAATCCAACGACTTTGACTAAAAACAGAGAAAGTAATCCGATTAAAGCAACAGCTATTACCAATACAACAGAGAATACTAATATGTTAAGTAGTTTCATCCATTTTATTTCAGCACTCATATTAAGAATATGTGAAGATAACATTATAGCCGTAGCTACTGCGATATAGACCAATGGAATCAACCACATCTTGCCTTTACCTAAAGCCTTCTCCATAATAACAAGACCAATCGCCATATCAGGCATAACATAAGCCAATCCAGCAAATATCAAACCAATCAATAGAATACCAACCATTTGTTTCCAACTCAATTCAGGAGTTTTTGAAAAAAGAAAACCAGCAACCATTATAGCAGCAGATATTGCTATATAGACTAATGGAATCATAAATATTTTATTCTTACCCAATATTTTATCGACCATTATCATACCAATCGCTATATCCGGCAAGAACATAGCGATTGCCCAAAATACCGCAGTAATGACAATAGTCGTTATTATCTGACCAAAGGACAATGGTTTAACTAATTTTAGTACCAAAGAAGAAAGCATAATTGCAATAGAAAACGCGACCATCAGAAGTGGCATATAAGCCAAATCTTTTTTGCTCATTATCTTACTAACTAATATTATTGCGATTGCAAGCTTTGGTAAGAAATTGGCAACAATCCAGAACATAGCAGTTATTGCTATACCTGTTATTATCTGACCAAATGACATTGGTGAAATCATTCTCAATATCCATGATGATAGAGTTATCGCCATAGAAAACGCGACCAACATAAGTGGCATCAAAGCCAAATCTTTTTTACTCATTATCTTACTAACGGCTATTACCGAAATGGCAAGCCTAGGCAAGAAATTAGATACAACATAGAACATCACGGTTATACCTATACCCGTTATTATTTGACCAATAGACAATGGTGTAATCATTCTCAATACCCATGATGAAAGAGTTATTGCAACGGACAGACCAACCAAAATTATACCAACTTTTAGAATGTCACCATAACTGATTTTTTTACCTTCATGTGCAATAAGATTCATCAACGTCACAAATTTAGGAGCCAGAATATAAAACATTACAGTTATTGCGATACCAGTAAATAACTGAGCCATTCCAATAGGAGCAATCATTTTTAATACCCATGATGAAAGAGTGATGGCTATCGCCATCATAACCATTGCGAGTGCCGCAATGGCGGCCTCTTTTATACTCATTTTTACTTTGGCTATTTTTGCAAACGCCTCAGACATTATCAACATGGCTAATCCTAAACCTACTACCGATAGAAAATCAATTTTACCAACAAGCTTGAACGCCATACCTATAGCAAGAACTGCAACTGCGATAAGTAATATAGTTCCTATACCTTTTTTAATAGCACTTTCTTTCTTCTTATCACCGCCGGCCTTTTCAAATTCACTCTTTTTATCACCAGAAGACTTTTTAGACAAACTTATTATAGTTTCTTGGTTCTTTAGAATCTGTTTGGAATCTTTCATCAATTGCTTGACACCAACATTTATTTCTTGAATTTCTTTAGTAAAGTTTCCACCCTGAAGTGCAGAAGTGGTAGCAGATTTCTTACCACCACTTTCTTTAAGTGCCTCTGCGATGGCCTCCAGGCCTTCAGATAAATTGTTCAACGCACTAAGTAACTTTTGATCCATTAGATTATATAATTTTAGTATAAACTATATATAAAAATCGTTTACACTTCTTAATATATATGATAGAAAATAATAGCGACATGAAAATAAAAAAACTCATAAAGTATTACCTTCTCGGCGAATCTATTAAAGAAATAGAGCTGAACCGTATCTTAGATAAGATAAACAGCAGCAAGAAGCTTTCTGATAAGGAAATAAATTTCCTTAATCTCTACCAACACACTAGAGAAGACTACATGAAAGATTTCATGTATCTATCAAAGAATTCAACATATTCTAGAGTAGACGACCTTTTAAAGGAAAAAAGAATAGTTATATGTAATCTTCACGACAAATATGGAAAGTTTGGACTTCCAATAAGTAAGATTGAAAATGTTTTTGAAGACGATGTGTGTACCATAACAATGAAAGGTGGTGAAAAACATAGATTGGACGACAGATTTTTGTACAATATAATATACAACATCAAAAAAGACGAATATTCACTTCAAGAACAAGATGAATACTTTGAAAAAATAGAAGCAAGTAATGGGGATGATGATTAAAAGATTTAACGACTTTATAAAAGAAGAAGTGAACGGAACCGAGTTGATTGGTCCAATGGGACCAGGATACGGAGAAACAGGACTGCAGAACAAAACGGTGAACGCTCACGATACTACGGTTATATTCTGTGATTTAGATTCAAAGTTCTATACTATAGATGACTATAACAACATCTATGGAGACTACCTTAAAAATGGTGGTGAACCATTAGATGGATTTTCATTAGAAAACATAATCGAAATATTAGAACAATAAAAAAAGTCCTTCAAATGAAGGACTTTTTTTATTACCAAAGATTGTTCCATACCGAACCGTCATATGCCCTTAGCTTATTAATACCACTATCAAAGTATATATCACCTGCAGAAGCGGTTGCAGGTTGACTACCTGGTTCCAAATTCAAAACAGGACTCAAATTAACTTTTGGTCCTACAGCACCAGCTGCTAAAGGTCCAGTTAATACTATACTTGCATTTGAAGCAAAACTTCCAGCCGATAGAGTCAAGCCTCCATTCGAATTGAAGTCTACCGCAGAATATGTTGATGAACCAGGTGTCATTGCTCTTATAGTAAGACAATCTGGGTCACCTAATCCTTCTGAATATATAGATGCCAATCCATCACCACTCCACAATCTTCTATTCGTTCCAAGAACTATATCGTTATCAACAGGAGTATGACTTATTATACCATTACCACCTGTCGTGTTTCCGTTTAAAAGAACTGATGAAAGAGATCCTGCTCCTATAGGAACGGTTACAAATTCTATATTTCCTGAGTTTGAAACAGTTCCACCATTTACATTCAATCCACCATTTACCAAAACAACTTTTCCAGTAGCACTAATATCTAATATACCATTGACCTCAAGATCACCATAAAGTAAATATTCAGAATATGCAGGAACTTCTATTCTCTCAGAGTCAATAATCCTATATTTTAAAGTAAATGCCCCACCTTCTCCAGCTTCTTGAACGAGTCTGAAAATAGTACCATCATATACAAGTTTATAAACACTAACTTCATTAATATCATTTTTAGAAAAGTCTGTAAGTCCAAGAGCGTTTTGCTTTCTCATAGTCTTTTGACCTAAACCATTTATATTTAATGATGCTGTACTTCCTGAGTTAGCAGTTCCAAACTGAACTAAATATACAACTTCAGTAGAGTATTCAAAAAAATCATTAGTGGTTATAGTATAATTAACACCATTTACACTTGATGCAGAAAGATATCTAACTTGATTGACTCTTTCTTTGTACCATTGACCAGTAGAATAAGTTCCTTCATATCTATAAAATGAGTTGTCTTGATCATTGACTCTTAGAGTCATTCCATCAGTTGGTAATGTAGTTACCCAACTACTTATACTAGATTTATACTCTGAAATATAACCACCAACTAAGTTTCCAACATATCCAGTATTAGTAAGTGATGCAAAACTACCAGATAATGTAGCATTCTCATCCAATCCAACTAAATATCTATCACCATCTGCTGAAATACCAGGAGTACTCATAGTAACAGAGAGAACCGGATCTACCCAGTTTGAACTTCCACCACCACCGGCAGCACCACCTGAGAAAACTACCCAGTTTGCGTTATCCATAGTATTGGTACTATTATAACCATATTTTAGTTGATATGTGGCGTTGTTTGTAGAAGTTGAATCGTTATAAACCGTACACAACATTCCCCATTGTCTTCTTTGAACAATTATAGCATCTCTAGCAACCAAAGTGGCAACTTGGTGATGTCCTCCATTTATTTCAAAAGAAAATGCAGAAGCAATCGGCATCGCATCATCTATTGGCCTTATTGCAGCCCCTACTAGTGTACCTACGTTTTGAGTTGGCATATATCTATATCTTTATTTTTTAACTTATATTTATTGTAGATGTTCCATAGACAGTATTACTTATCCAAACATCATAGTTTACTCCAGAAAATCCGTTTTCATTAGTGAAAACAAAAGCACTTTTAACTTTAGTAAATGCACTATTTGACAATCCATTTATTTTAAAAGTAGGTGTTCCAAATAATGTAGGCCATGCGAAGAAAAGATAGTTATTACCCGCAGCATAGTCTGCCAAACTAAGTGTCCTACTAGTTGCAAACACTTTTGATACCAAAACTCTATTGTATGTACCCACAGTTGCCTTAACCGTATTACTATCTATTGCCGCAGTTATCTGAACAATAGAAGCAGCAACCGCTGCACTATTACTACCATCAGGTCTAATAGTCAAATCAGGATTTGAATTTCCAGAAAGTGTGCTCAGATTTAAAGTACCATAGTATAAATAGTTCAACCATGTAACTGAAGTTGTTGTGTTTGCAGAAGCTTGACCATCACCTATAGTAAGAGTGTATGTGTTAGTTTCGCTTACCGAACCTGGAGTTGCACTATGTGTTGCATAAGTTACTATAGAGGCAGGAGTTGTTGCACCTGTACTTGGACCAAAACTAGCAGGAGTTGTATTGTTCTGAGTTATCACAGAAGGTATTGGTGTTATTGGAGTCGTTCCAGAAAGAAGTTGTATAGATACCGCAGTCACTGGTTTTTCAAATTTATTAAGAGTGAAACTTAATGTTATTGCAGTACTCGCACCAAATTGTCTATTACCACCACCACTCAATGAACAAGTTGGAGGAGTATAAGGATAAAATATTCTATCAAACACATCTTGTAGTGTACCACTAAAAGTAGATCCTGTCGGAACACCACCAACTGCGGCAGCACTCGATAATCTAGTTCTATCGTATCTTAAATCTGCAGAAAAAGTTCCTGATCCAGTAGCATATATGTTTATACCAGAAGATGATAATCCCGTGTTTATGTCTTCTATCCTATTCCATAAAGTCCAAACCGCATCCCTAACATCTTTTGCATCAATTAAGTTTGTATTATTATCAGGTATGTTGGCAAGCAAATCCGAAATATAAGCATAGTCTGCAATAACATTTTGATTACCACCATTACTATCATATATTGTGTTGCCCGTATTATAACTCTGTGTAGACATATGAGTTTATTCTTTTTTGGTATATATTAAATTTTAATGTTGCTTTATTTTTATTTCGTTTTTAATCACTATATTTGTAGAATAAATATAAAACATGAAAGAAGATCTATTTAGATTTATTGAAGAAAAGGCACCGGGTGCAAAGCCACTACTTCTTGTTATTCGTGGATCACATGCATATGGAACAAATATTGAAACATCGGATACCGATTATGCAGGTGTATTCATCCAATCACAAGAAGACATCTTTGGATTCAACTACAAAGAACAAATCAACGACGATACAAACGATACCGTAATCTATGAAATCAAAAGGTTTCTACAACTACTTTCTAGCAACAATCCAACCGTATTAGAACTTCTAAACACACCGGAAGATTGTATCATCTATAAAGATCCTATCTTTGACCTTATCTTAGATAACAGAGATAAATTCATCACCAAAGTGTGTGCTAAGTCTTTTGGTGGTTATGGTAAAATGCAAATCCAAAAAGCAAAAGGTCAAAACAAAAAACAAAACTGGGAAAAAGATAAAGTAACTCGTAAAGATGTACTTGACTTTGTTTATGTGATTGAAGGATCAAAATCAATTCCATGGAAAAAATGGAATGAAGATTTTAATTATGAAGAAAAATTCTGTGGTGTCGTGAACGTACCAAATGCTAAAGATGTTTATGCAGTTTATTATGATAAAGATGCTAGAGATGTGTTTTCCGAAAATGTATCAAAATCAACTAGAAATCTTCTAATCAAATTGAGAGAAGAGTTAAATCAACCAATGGGTTTTGGTTATAAAGGGTTAGTTAAAACTGGTGAAGGTGATAACGTAGCCGAGTCAAATGCTCTTCGACTTTCTTCTATTCCAAAAGGTGAAACTCCAATCTGTAATATCGTCTATAACAAAGATGGTTATTCTGAACACTGCAAAGATTTTAAATCTTATGAAGATTGGTTAGCAAATAAAAACGATGCTAGATGGGTCGATGTCAAATCTCACGGTCAGAAAATCGACGGTAAGAACATGATGCACTCAAGAAGACTTATGGATATGGCAAGAGAAATAGCATTGGGTCTTGGTATCAACGTTCGTAGAGAAAATGCTCAAGAACTTATCGATATTAGAAAAGGAAAGATTGATCTTCAAACTCTTATCGAGCAAGTTGAGACAGAAATCATTGAAATTGATGAACTTTTTGGTAGTTCAAACCTTCCAGATAAAGTAGATGAATCTTTTGTTAACGAATTACTAATCAAAATCAGAAAAAATATATATAATACACTATGAGTATAATGACGTTAACACTTATGTTTATATTTGGCTTCCTATATGCGAAGATTGTAGACAAAATAAAAGCACATTTCAAAGACCAAAAGCTTCTGAAAGATATGATATTACAATTCGAAGAGATATTATCTAATATCAAAAAGGGTCAAGCAGTATTTGTTAGTAGGGTAAATCATACAGTGATGTTAGATACCAAACTAAAAGACTACAATATTGTAAACGTAGTTTATCTTATGGATAAAAGTATTGTTTGTATTTTCAAAGAAAATAAATGTATCTATACATCTGAGACAATCGATAAAAAGTTAAATGAAAATATAATAAGTAATATACATGAACAATATGGTAAACAGATTGATGATGTTGTAGAAGTATTGGGTGTGACAATCTCTAGAGAGGAATTAGAATCTAAGTTAAAAGATTTTGAAAGTGTAAACCCAGAAGCGGACCTAAACAATCTAATGATGAAGAAAGAAACTACGGAGATTGAAAGGATAGTAGAAGAAAACGAAGATCGTTTCGATGTAGATTCAATCTTAGATAAGATAAACAAACTCGGAATGAGTAAAATAACACAAGAGGAATTAGATTTTTTGAAAAATCAAAGCAATAAATAAGATGACTGATAAAATTGTTATGCACAACTACAGCTATTTGATGAATAGCACTTATGATAGAATCAATAAAGGTAAATGTTATGACATATCCTTTAAACCATACACGATAGATTTTATCGAAAAAATAATGTACTACTTCGAAGAAAGAGAAGAGTATGAGAAGTGTAAAGTTCTATTGGACTTTTCAAAAGAAAGGTTCGACCACGAAAAAAACTATGCCTTAGTATGAATATTAGACAATTACCAGATGGTACTATAGAAATAGACGATGGTAGCAAACCAGAAGGATTCGTACAAGAAGAATCTTCATGGGAATACGAAAGATCTGAGATAGATCAATATTTCATCGACGAATGTGAAAAAAGAGCAGAAGAAACAGAAGAAATACATTTTCTTTTTGATACTAAGCTATCTCACTTTGTTAAAAAAAAGAATATCTTAAACAAAGAAGATAGGAGAGAATCTGATCTTTCGGAACTATTGGAAAATGACACCTATCATATAGGAACCGAAATGGATTTTAATCAAATGCCTTCGAGATTTTCATACTACGATACAGAAACAAAACTAAAGTGTCGATATGAAAAATATTCTTTTGTATTAGATTTTATAAAGAGTTTAGGATTTGAACCATCAGAGTTCAATTTTGGACCAGAAATGGAACAATCCTATATTTTAGAACTGAGAGAAGATGAATATGTAGAAAAGTTTATTATAAGATTACAACCTAATCTTTTTTTGAAACTCATACATATGAAAGACGATTTCAACACAATCTATAATGGATTCTTTTCAAAAACAAAGATATTTGAAGCCATTGACAAACAATCAGGAATTCTATCAAAGGTTCTAATCAGAGATGCTAAGATAAAAGATATTCTATCATGAAAAAAGAGAGCTTTGAGGCTCTCTTTTCTTTTTTTATTTAAGTAAGTTATAAAACTCTTTGAAATGTTTTATTCTGTCTGGTAATCCTATTGTTCCACCATTTACTCTTTTAGTAACTGCAGTAACGGTAGCATCGTCTGCACCTTTATCACAAATAGACCATAGTTTATTAGAGTCAAAAAAGAATGCTGCCGAAGCTAATGGATATTTAGTCGCTACTAAATCAGGATTTGCTACGCAATCCTCTCCAATGAATTTTGTGAATCCTTGATAGTTTGATTTTCCAGTCAACTGAATATAACCTCTACCTCTGAATTTGAATCCTTCTTTAGAACTTTCGTCTCCATTACCCATTCTGTTTGCATAAACTTTAGAAGCAATCTTTTCCGGGTTTCTAGCATAAGAAGTAGCATCTCCAGGGAAATACTTTCCAAATATTTTTTTCAATCCGTCTGCAGAATAGTTTAGGTTTTCAGAAACTGCTTTGAATCCACCTGATTCATGACCACATTGTGCTAAAAAATGTGATAACCTTAATACATTTGTAATGTTGAATTTTGCAGCAGTGTCAGGAATCTGAGCAATCACAGAATCTGGAAGATGTCCTTTTAAAGCTTCTAGTTTAAATGAACTTGTAGGTATTACAACCGATTCTTTTACGATAAAAAACATTTTTTCCCAGCTTGTATTGGCGGAAGTTATGATTCCATCTGCTGTCAATCCGTTTTTAGTCTGCCATTCTTTTACGGCTTTCTCAGTTCCAGGTCCGAACGAGCCATCAGCTGTAATTCCTAGCTTTTCTTGAAGTGACTTAACATCGCCTCCTTTTGATCCTAATTTAATTAACATATCGATATTTTTATTTTGATTTATATATCCAAATAGGAAAACCAAAATATTAGTATAAGTATATCATGATGTTACATGTTTTAGGCGTTTTTCCAGATGAAATAATTTCCTTTTCCGACACTTTCACCTTCTTTGTAATATTCAGAATCAAGCAATCCACCAATCAATTTCAATAGAAATTCTTCAGTGAAAAACTCGTCTAGTTTTTTAACAAAAGCTTCTTTTCCTACTAAATCAGAAAGATTCATAGATATATCGTCTGTTAAAACAACATCTTTCTTACAAAGCTCATCATATAGATGATCTATTATATTTGATTCTATTATATCAATATCTTCTTTTGAATAAATGAAAACTTCCTCTTCTTCCTCTATTTTAAAGCAATGCTTGTCTGTATCCACCAAATCTATCGATCCTAAGTTAGTATCAAAAACATCAGCCAACACTTTCTCCATGTTTAGATCCGCTTTTTCGATTCCTTTATATAGACACTGCTTCATAGAAGCAATCTTGAACTCGTCAGATTCGAAGAACTTGAAATTCTCAAAAGTAAGTACACCATCAGATTCCATATTTGCTCTGTCTTCGATAACATCAGAAAGAACTCTGTCTATCCCAGTTATTTCGTTCAACTTATTTCTAATAAGGAACTTTTTGAATCTTTCACTACCTGGTTGAAGGTATCTTTTAAGATTAGAAGGCCTGATTTTACCTTTTGACATGTATTCATCAACCAATTCATTTACGATTTGGTAATATTTGTTAGCATCTTCTCTACTTTTTATTGACATTGCTTAGAATTATTTTCTTGTATATGTATATATTAAATATATTTTTTCTTTTTCTAAACAAACCTTTCTAGAAAATATATATATCTCACAAAAAATAACAAGACAGAAAAATATGAAAAAAGCATTGTTTTTAGTAATCACATCTGTGGTACTTGCATCTTGCGGTGGCAAGACTCCTGAGGGAGAAGCTGCAAATACTGACACGACTGCCGTTGAGGCTGCTGTAGATACTACAGCTGTTCCGGCATCTACCGTTGCAGTAGATACTACTGTAGTTAAGTAATCACCACAGAAGGTTACAACAGAATGTTGGAAAAGCGAGGCACATCAAATGTGACCTCGCTTTTTTATTTTGCGTCATTCGCATTTAATATATAGAATATAATTAAATATATACTTTATGAACCTAGCGCAAACAAAAGCATATTACAATACAAAGCCTGTAGAGTTCGTCGTTAAAGAACGATACGAACTTATAGAGGACAATGAGTTCATACCTAGATTTTCATTGAAGAATGTAAAAGACATCGCTAATATACCTATCAACGAGCCTATCAAGTACAACGAGCAGACTATGATAAAGGCAATCAAATACGGGATGATATTCCTACTCAACTATAAAGGAGAAGAAGATACACATTTCGCTGGCCATGAGCGAGTTATATACCCAATGGTGATTGGAAGGTCTTCAAAAGGTAAAACTTTATTGAGAGGTTGGCATCTAAACGGATGGTCAGTGTCTCAGAAAAGACACATAAACAAGATCTGGAGACTTTTTAGAACAGATAGAATACTTTCTATGACTTTTACTGGATCGTTCTACAGATTAGCCCCTGCAGGTTATAATATGAATGATAAAGGTATGAGAGGTGGTATAATAGCTAAAGCAGATTTTAGTGAGATTAGAAGAAACCAACAAAACCTTGTAAACCAAAACAAAATTCAGAACAGAGAAGAAATTACTTTAGGTGGTGAAGAAAGAAAATTCGCGACCATAGTAGTCAAAGAAACTGAAAGTCAATTGGATTTGACAAAAGTAATGGACAACGCTTATATAAACAACATCAAAGACACAAATACTTTAAGAGTATCGTTTTTAAAAAGTGTATATGGAAACAAATATGTTGCAGTATTAGGAGCTTTGGGTCAACCAG
>ENA-OSIY01000393-OSIY01000393.1-marine-metagenome-genome-assembly--contig:-NODE-393-length-24373-cov-6.252511_pt1 | contig 24373 bp, 8 predicted proteins | sample MGYA00237884_ERZ534233 | MGnify/ENA primary metagenome ERZ534233 (study PRJEB26412, sample SAMN06343840) | marine metagenome | isolation source: estuarine water | place: USA: Columbia River Estuary... | reverse complement strand
CAAGCAGAAGACGGCATACGAGATTTCTGCCTGTCTCGTGGGCTCGGAGATGTGTATAAGAGACAGATATAATAATGGTAAAATGCTAGGTGAAACCATTTTAAAAGGATTGACTAGATATGAACCGAGGGTAACAGTAGACAATATCAATATAACTACCGATATTGAAAATCAACAATATACTATAGATATGATTTTATCTGTTCCAACGTTAAATATAGAAGGATTAGAAGTAAAAGGAACATTATCCGAATCTGGATTTTATTTTAATTAAAACAATATGACAGAAGATAACAACACAAATCAAAATTACCAACTTTCTTTCAACAGTTACGCCGCATTCGATGCAACGACCTTGAAATCATTGATGCAACAAAGATTGATAGATGGTGGCGTTTTTACAGATCAAATATTTGAGGGTTCTAATTTCAATAGTTTATTGGATGTAATTGCTTACAGTTATCACGTTCTTTTGTTTTATTTGAACAGAACAGCTAATGAAGCCTCATTTTCAAGTGCTCAATTGTATGAAAACGTGAATAGGATAGTTAAAATTTTAAATTATAATCCAATAGGTATACAGACAGCTGTATTATCATTTTCTGCTGCGGCATATGAGGAATTGAATGAAGGCATATACACTATACCAAGATATTCGTATTTTACGGTAAATGATACTAATTATTCCTTCACTGAAGATTTAACATTCACTAAATCTTTTTCTGGTGCTCAAGTTTTAAATGATTTAAACGATTCTGGATTATTATATCAAGGTTCATTTGTACAATACCCATTATATGTAGCAACAGGAGAATCTTTTGAAAATTTCACAATAGTATCAGTAGATATCGATGGAAACAATGATTTGATAGATCATAACAACATCCATGTTTACATTAAACCTAACGGAAGTTCTTGGAGACAGTATAAAAACGTAAATAATCTTTACTTGGAAAATAGTTTATCCGAATCTTATGAATTGAGATTGAATGAAAATCAAAGATATTCAATTAGATTTGGAAACGGTGTTACTGGTAAAAAATTAAATGAAGGTGACTTTGTTATTGTATATTACCTGAAAAGCGATGGCCCTAATGGGGAATTTGGACCAAACAATTTAAACGGGAATAGATTATTTTTATATGATACTGAAGCATATCAAGAAATAATGCGAGAAGTTAGAGAGGCGGGTACCAATATCTTGGGATCGGATGATGCCATTCAATTGAATTTTATTAACACGTTACCCTCTTCCAAGTTCACATATCAAGAAGATGCTAATTCCATAAAAGAGAATGCTAAAAATACATACAAAACGCAGTATCGTTTAATAAACAGTACTGATTTTGAAAAATACATATCGAACAATTTTTCAAATTTAATACAAGATGTTAAAGTTGTAAGTAATTTTGATTTTGCATCTGAACATTTAAACTACCTAAAAGATATTGGATTATCTGAACCCAATATGGATAGTAGGATTTTATTCAATCAAGTAAATTTTTCAACATCTTGCCACTTCAACAATGTTTATATTTACTGCATACCAAAAGTCCCTCAAAATGATAATAAAAATTTCAATAGATTTTTAAATATTGGATTGAAGACGAAAATTAAAAAAACGATAGATAGTATAAAGGTAATAACATCTGAAATTATTTTCCAAGATCCAGTTTATGTTTCTGTTGGATTGGGAATTTCAACGCCTGATGAAATAGATAATCGAGGATTATACCCTGAAATTATATCTGAAACCAAATTAAAAATAAAAAAGAGCAAAAATTCATTTGTAAGTGATGCCTCAATAAAAGAAAACGTTGTAAATCTTTTTAAAGTATATTTCGATGATATTAAATTAGGTAAAACTTTAGATATTTCATTTTTAAATTCATCTTTATTTAAAATTAGTGGCATAGATAATTTCTCAACATTTAGATATATTAACAATCAATTAATATCTACAGATGGATTGAGTCTTATGATTTATAATCCAATATATTTTGCACCAAATGAAGATATTAGAATAATAAATCAAACATTAACCCTACCTTTCTTCAAATCCGCATTTTATGAAAATTATGATGTTTTGAAGAATAACATCATAATAGAATAAAATGTTACCAATAACAGCTGTAAAAATAGTTTGTAAAGTTTTTGATAATGAACTAGCACCAGAAACATACGATTCTTATACCATAGAAGGTACGAGTTTCAATTTTTCATTGAGCTGGAGTAATGATTTTACCGATAGGGATTTTTATTCCAATAATACTATAATCTGGGATTTTGGTGATGGGACAAATTATACTGGAGCATCGGCTAAACACTATTACAAATACCCATCAACATCATATGATGTATATGCTACAATATTTGATAAAAATGGTGATGTTTTCAAAATAACATTAAATGAAAAATTAACCGCTAAGAACATATTCCCAGACTATCTTTACTTGCATCCATTAAATCCTAATGGGAGATCTTACAATTTACCAGCGGGAAAAGCCAGTGATCAAATTATAGTAACAAGATACAATTCTTGGCAGAATGAAAAATTTTTAAAAGAAAACGATTATAGTATAAATTTATATGTTTCTGGTTGTAAAAGTGATCATATAACACTATCAGCATATTATTCTGAGAAATATTCACATTTAAAAGCATATCATGGTTTCATGAGTGTCAGCGTAAATTCAGATAACTACATAGAAACTAGAGTTGTTGAAAGCACCAGAACAAACTCAGTATCGGTTTATGCTATACCATATTCAACTGGTTTAGTCGATGGTGATTGGAATATAAAATTCAATTTTTACAATTATAATATTGATGGCTCATTCTTTATAGGATCTAGTGGAAGCAACCATGATATAGATAATATATATTTTGTAGATCAAAAAACATCTGATGGCATTAATATAGTATATGCTTCTTTCGATTCTAAAAATTTAAACGATTACGATATAGATGCAAATAATTTAAGCAAACTTTTTCAAAAATATGATCAAGGATATCTAAACTTACCTTGGTCTGGTCAATTATTTAAATCCATATTCAATTCTGCAAGTACTTTAAGAATAACAAGCAATGGTATTTCTTTAGAAGGATATAATACAACCGTAGGTAAACTTACTGGACAGATATCCTATCCCTTCGACATATATCCTATAAAGTGGACAAATTCAAACATACCTTTTGTTTTAAATTTCAGAGATGATGAAAATTATAGTGTCAAAACTTACCCTCCGATTTACAATTTTCATACTGGTGAATTCAATGATCAATTGAACGATGTTAATTTAAAATTGGTGCAATTTTCAGATACAAACCAATCATTTAATTTTTCTCCCTCAAATGTAGTTGAACTGAAAGATGCTGTTTTCTTAAAAAACGAAAAAGTGCCGCAATATGATGATTCTCCTTATTTCGCTGGATTGGTTTCCCTACCACATGAATCGAAAGTATTAGCTATTTCAGCTACTGTAAAAATACAAGATTCTCCAGTAGCCAAACTATATCCAATATATGGTTATATGTCTCAAATAGGAGTTCCTAAAATTAAAAGATATGAGAAGGTTAGTGTATTTGATCATTGCAACACATCTGAATTGGATTTTTACTATAATAAAAATTTATCAACTTTCACGAATTCATCAACCGCTAATGTTCACATATCCTTTTCACCTCTTAGTTTTTTAGATGAAAGCAAAAATAGTAGAGTTTTCATATTGGATGCTGATAATGAAAAAATATATAAAACCGATATAGATGGTAATATTGTAAGTATTATGAATCTTTCTTCAATGTATTATAGTGAAGATAATACGAAAGCTCCCATTTTAAGATCATTTTTAAATTCTAATAATGTTGCGACTCCGATTTGGTGTTGTACAGATAAAAACGGAAACGCGTATGTATCTTTAGCTGATAATATTTCCGCAATTAAGATAAATTACGATACGGACATTGTTAGTCGAATTTATGCTCCACCATTGGAAAATCTTGAATTATATGACAGCGACTTATATCCAGAAAGTGAAAAAACCCTAGTAACAATAAATGGAAGTAAAAAAATAACAATTATTAGCAATGCCTCCACTAAAATAGTTACCATTAAAGAATCTGATCAATATTTTGGATTTGTCGGCGAGAATAGTATAATCCCTAGCTGTATTGATGTTGATATAGATGATAACGTTTATGTGGCATATACTCACCCCTTATCCAATTTCATATGTAAGTATGCTAATGATGGATCATTAATTAGAACTATATATTTTAATCATTTGGAAGTTCCGCAAGAAATTATAATAGATTCTGATAGTAATATTTGGGTCGGTATCGAAAACATAAATGAATCATCCACCGTAACTTTAGATAGAGAGGATGTTGTTTATTTTATAGATGGTATAACTTACAATAAGACAATCATTAGGGGAATTGAGGGGTTCGGTATGATGACTATAGATGCTGGACAGAATATATACGTATTAAATAAGACAAATACTATAACGAAAATAAATTCAAATACGAAAACCGCAAAAGACTATGTGTTCGGTACAACATCGGACGAGAATCCTTATTTGAAAGATATTGGAGGTATTGCGGTTGATTCCTCTGGTGACATATGGGTTATCAATAATGTCGAAGGTAAATTGTATTTCGGTGATACGAAAAACATGAATAAATCATTATCGTCATTGTCATTTGAAAAATTAAAAGATTTAAATTTAAAAACCATCAATGATTTAGCGAGCATTTATTTTGTAATGGGTGATTGGACTGGATTTAGATGGATTAATAAATTCATTAGAACAGAAATATCCAAACCAAGAATAATATCTGGAATCAGTACTTATTTTGATATACTCGCCCCAAGTCCAACCATAGTTAAAAAAGGTGAGGACTTCGATTCATTGACTCAAATAAAATCATATATATCTCAAGAATCATTATTCAATAAAAAGACAATTTTAGATGATTTTATGGGTCAGATATTGGGTAAAAATGAAAATGTTGAAGAAATAGGGAAAGTTATTTATGAAAAAATAGATAATTTTGTTGAAAATACTTCAGATTTAGATACTTGCAATATACAAGAATTAATATCACTTGCGGAAGAAACTGGTACAGATTTAAATAAATATGTGCTATCATACCCTCCCTCTGTACGTAGAACTTTAAATTTACTTTCAATATCTCAAAGAAGACTTTTTGGAACACCCAATTCCTACGATAGAAATATTTCACCTACGTATTCATTATATGTTGAAAATAGCAACATAGGTGAATTGATAGATATTGAAACTGGGACTTTTGTAGCTGGAAATCCTATAATCACTTATGAATTATTTTCCGAAAAAGCTAATTTAATAAAAAATACCATTGTTGGAAATTATAATGCAGGGGATATTGTTCCTCTATCATCCGTAAATTATGAATGGGGTTGGGGTCTTGTTACTACAACTAGAGAACAATCTGGTATGGAGTTGAATCAATATTATAATTTTTACAAATACGTTCCAAATAAAAATATCGAAATATACGATAATATTATAGATTTCGATTCGAAATTGACAACGCTTACGCCTCAAGAGTCTTCATTTAAAGATTGGTCGAAATTTGGTGGGAACATGGATAAGATATTATCTTATGGATTATATAAAGGTCTGAAAATGATAAAATGAGACTTTAAAACTCATTTTTTACCTTAAATAATTAAAATAATAACATGCAGTTTTTCTTCTTACCAGACAGTATTGTGAATGACGCTTCTAATCCCAGAGATTATGATTCACCTTATTCGTTTTTATCATTCATTCAGTATCAGAATTTTAAAACTCGTGATGTCAATATTCAATTAAAGGAATATCAATCGTATATAAATTCATGGGCTTCATTTAAACATTTAAAAAAGTCCGAAGAACGTTTACTTGTAAGGGACGCTTATGTAAATTTACTGAGAGAGATAACTTTAAATTTTGCTTCTGCCGAAGAAAGACGATTTATATTAAACGCCGATTTCAATGATGATTCGGATTTGGATATAATAATACCGTTTTTTATTCAAAAACTCAAACAAATTTCTTTTTATTATGGTGAAAAGAGAGAAGATGTTAAAAATAGCATAATAAAATACAACTTAAAAGGTAGTAATTTTGGAGTAGAAAGTATAATAAAAAAAATAATATATGAATACGTTGATAATAATCTAACATCCAATAGGGAAGAATTATCATCATTTTATGAAAATTTCGATGTATCCGTATCTGAATTATATTCGGAGACTGATGCATATTATGATAAAGATGAAAATACCGACCACACTTATACTAATAAGATAGATCCCAATATCTTTATCAATATAAAGCAATCCATCATAGATGCGATTTCAGCATATCCGTTCTATTTAGAAAGTTCCGATGATAGTATATTAAATTCGTTCACTAGTAGTTTAAACTTATCTGGTGATGAATTAAATCATTTAAAGAATAGAGATTTTATAAATTATGTCCAAAATGGAGAAGATGATTTAAAGATAAATCTATTTAAATCACTCTATTCAAAATACATTGGTACCGATTTTTATTATCTTTCCACAAATTCAAAAAACGAAACAGTATCTGGTGTTTTATTTGAATCTAATAATTTTAGCGGTCAATATTTAAATAAACACTTTCCAACATCTATTGTAACTCAATCAGTTGAAAAATTATATTCAACACATGACTTGGGCGGGTTTTTTATTCCACAAAATCAAGGAATCCTAATATACAATACTCCCAAAAAAACTTATACCATAGACTTGGAAAATATTTCACCAGATAAAGTTTACGTTTTTCCAGATCCAAACAAAATAGGAAATGTAATTTACACTTCCAATGGTGAAAATGAAAATATTCCAATAACATACTTAATAGATGTTGAGTGGAATAGAACAAAAATATCAAATGGCTGGAGATTAAACGATGTATTGAGTAATAATTACAATCAATTATTCTATGGTTATCAGAGTAGACAACAAGATGTTAAAATATCGACTGAGGGAATTGCTAAAGTAACGGATAACATAACATTTTGGAATGGTGATAAGGATCAAATATGGAAAGGATCATTTGATGTAAATAAATATCCGATTGATAAAGACACCGATGATTTGTTACTGAAAGAAGGTGTAGTTGTTGACTGGTATCCAGACGAGTATAATAATGAATTTTCTTTATATAAAAAAATAAACTCTTACAGTAAAGAAATTAATGGTTATTCAATAGATGATGGTGGAGTTATTCCCAATTCTAATACCACATTCGAAAACAGATCTAGTAATGTAGTATCTTTATATGAAAAGAAAAACGTCAATCAAGGAAAAATTTTCGTAAGGAGTAATTTTCATAATAAGATAACGAATATTAGACATTCCTTATCTTCTGTTTTCTTAAAATATCCATCATACGTCTGCGATGAAATTGAAAACAAATGTGTGAAATTTTTTCTAATTGATGATATTTTTGTAATTGAAACGGAGAATTACGTTGTTAGTGACAGGTATGTTTATGATTTAAATTCTAACAAATTCAAAACAGGAAACAATCAACCATTTTATAGAAAAAAAGAAGGAATCAATAAGTTTTTAGACACATTTATCAATCCTTGGTATGATGAAAAAAACAATAAACTGTTTTTGGTATTTTTAAATACTATAAATAACGCATTATCGTCTTCAAATTACAAATACATATCTCCAGAAATTTATGGAACAGATTTAAAGGATGTAAAATATAAAAAAATATACCCTTTAATAGATACATATACTAATGTATATTCTCTCTCAACGCCTTATGGTGATATTCCAGAAATAAATTTAATAGAATACTGTGGGGGTTCATTTAGAAAAAATTCATTTCTGAATGAATATAATTTAACTTACATGGCAAAAAATTTAAATTCAATGCCATTTATAGTAAATGAAAAACTATATTATAAGCCAGAAAATGACACATTTGTATCAGAAACGCCTTTATTATTAAAACCGTTTTATTATTATTTGGACAATAATTACTCAAATCCAAAATTACAATATTATGTAAAGTCTTTATCTAATAGATCTGGATACATTGGCGTTAAAGATGACAATTCATTAAATCTTGTAGAAAACATACCCAATAAAATAAACTATGCTTTTTCATCCAATGTTGATGTTTTACAAATAAATGAGAGTGGAAAATATATTGTACAATTCGATTGGCAATCTTATAATGAAACCAACATATTCATAGGGTGCTCGTCTATAAATATTAGACAGGTTGAGGATAATATATTGTTAAATTTCAAATCAAATTTAACTTATTTGACAGCATACGATGAATATAAACCCTTGTTTAAATTTGTAGTAGATAATGAAGAATTTAATGTAAACGTAAAAAGACCAGTCTTTCCAGATAACGAAATATTATATTTCGAAGTAATGCCCACCAATAATATATCTTTCACTGGAACATTTTGTGGCGATTCAATTTATAGAAAGTTGAAAATAACAAAAACTGGTGGCGGTTCAGGTAATGTATATACTGATCCTCCCTGTATTAATTGTGGAGATGATTGTGAATATCTATATCCGATAAATTCAACGATAACTCTCATAGCATCGGCGGCGTCCAAAAGTGAATTCACTGGGTGGTTTGGTGATAATGCATTTGATGGTCAAAAAAATGATCTTCCATTATCACTACTAGATAATAAAACGGTTATAGCCAATTTTGATTCGTTACCTGTATATAAAGTATCTGTCAATAATGATTTCGGTGCGGTTATTTCCTTAGATGGTGAAATTAATTGTGAGATTGGATCGTGTTCAAAGGAATATTTTTTAGGAACATATGTAACTATTTCAGCATGTCCACCATTGGAAAATTTCATATTTAGAAGATTTGTTGGTGCTCCATGTTATTCTGGTAACAGGATGTGTACATTTATAGTTTATAGTGATTTAAATATAAATGCGTTATACAGTGAAGTATTGTATTATGATTTGCGGATATCTATTCAAAGTGAATTCGGAGATAAACCGACTATATTAGCAAATACTATAGTTGGAGAACGCTTGATATTGATAAATGATGCTTTGGGTAATGATGATGTTCCTCTATTATTGACTCCATCACCAGACGGTCAAGTTGATTGGGAATATCAAAATGAACCCATAATAAACACATATGGAACAGATTTGGTATCCTTATCTGAAAACACTTTCATAAGTTTAACAGCAATTCCAAGAAATCCTGGCTACGTTTTCTCCAAATGGATAGGTGGTCCATGTGATAATTCCACAGACAACATATGTCGTTTTGAACTGGATCAGAATCAAAACATCGTTGCTTATTTCGATCTAGTCACATATACCGTAACTGTTATATTGTCTGGAGGGATAGGTAGAGTTTTCACTATTCCTTCTGGGATAAATTGTGATACTAATATAGCAGATCCAGTTTGCACATATGATTTCGTATCTGGTAAAAAAATATCACTATATATTGAAGATTTTGTGGGTTCCACGTTTTTATCACTTTGCAGTGATGATATACCATCTACGAATTTGAAAACCACCTCATTTGCCGTAACATCGAATATAACATTAACGGCTATTTTCCTACCTTACGATTTCGCTGATCTCACATTATACAAATATGGCACGAACAAATCGATATTTTCAACTATACCTATTTCCATTTTGGACTGCGATTTAACTTGCACACAATCTACAGATAAATTTCCACAAGGAACAAACGTGGATATCATCTCAAAAAATGTTGGAGGATCGAGAATTATGTATTACGATGCTTCAGAACCCATAATTAATAGATATTATGCTGGAACTGGTATAAGTTTAGGAGCACCTTATCTAGATATATTATCCAATAAAACCACTGGAATGGTCTTTGTTAATAATAGCTTAACATTAGATAATGCAAGTTTAGGAGCACCTTATGCTGAATCAACTCTCAATGGAAATGCTAGTGGTTTGAAGATATCGTATACTAGCATTGACCTTGATGTTACTAACTATACTGAAATTTCCGCTTTCATAGTAGCAAAATAACCCCCCATACAACATGTTATCTGTTATTTTAAATAATTCGGATAAATAATAATATCTGAATTATTAAGTAATGCAACAAAGTGACTCGACATTTAAATACGTGCAATTGTGGAACGATCAACCACTTAATACGCACCATGATGTAGTAATTTCCGTAGATTATTCATTATACAATTACAATGATAAACCAACTTGTGGTTTCTGTATAGCATTATTTGAGACATTAAACAATAAACCTAGAGGTGGTGGTCCAGCTTATAGTTTAGCATATACTCCCAATAGTATAAATGATCAATGTAATTCAGAAGGTCACGGCGGTTTAGAAGCGGCTGTTTACGGTATAGGCTTCGATATTAATGGTATTTTTGCCAAAAAAACAGATATGGTGGATGGTGTCACTCACACCACTGTAAATTCTATCTGTATTAGAGATGGTATTCGTAAAGACTATGCATTCATAAAACAGAGCGGAGATTTATCATATTCACATGGTTTTAATATAGCCCAACAATTAACCTCAATTAACGAAGAATTAAAATACAAACAAGTTAGAGTTGTAATCACGAAATGCATGAGTCAAATTCGAGTTGAAGTTAAAGAAGACCACGAGAAGGAATTTAGATCTGTCCTCGAATTAAATGATTTACCAGTTTTAGATAAAAAATCGATAAAAGCTTGTCTTTTTTATACATCCGTCGATGAATATAGTAAATTTATATTAAAACAATTCAATGTGGCTGGATATCCAGAGTCTTTAGATGCCAGTTATATTACATCTTGTTTTCAAGAATTGTCTTCTAAAAGCAACCTAATAGGAAACAAATTACCCGCTTACAATCAATGGATAGCATCACCTGGAGATAGAAACTTTTCTCTTTTTAAATTTGATGGGGAAAAATATATTCCTAAAAAAACAACCAGATCTAGCTTACCTATCAAAATTTTAAATCATAGCGAAAAATTAATATATGCTAAGATTGGAAATAGTTTAGCAATATATGAGTATAAGGGAAATGAATTCATTAGGCAAAATATAATAAACTTGCCAACAAATGATGACATAACATCATGTGCTGGTTATGGTGATACTTTAATAATATCATCATCATCTGTTGGTGAATATTACTATGCATACGATTACATATCCCAAAGTTCTAATATTTTAGATATTGGAACTTGGAAGTTTTATCAATCATTCAATTTCCCAATAAGTTCTGGTTTCGGTACAAACATAGAGTATAATAGTGATAAATTATTATCATATTCCAAGAACAATTTCCTAGCGTATTTTAAAAGAGATAAGAACTATGGTTTTTTATATCAACAGACTTTATTACCACCATATAATGAAGCCAGAGGCTTCGGGCAATCGATCAGCGTAGATGGTGAGGAAATGCTTATCGGAGCACCCATGGGAAACAAGAGAAGCATTCGTGATGCTGGTCAGGGTGAAGTGTTTCATTATGTATTATCAACCCTATCGAATAAATGGGTATTAGTCGCGGAATTGGGGCAGTATTTCAATATAAGCAGTCCAGCTGGAAATTTTGGATATTCTGTTAAATTAAACAAAAACACGGCTATAGTTGGATCTCCAGGTGAAGCATTTTATACCGATTCCCAACCAACAATAGAAGTTCCCAACTATGGAAGAAGTTATATTTTTAAAAAGGGAGACTACGGTTATTTCACTCAAAAAACTGAAGTATATCCGTTAACATCGGATTTAAAATCTTATAAATTTTTCGGATCCCAAGTTAATACTTTTAAAAATTTAGCAATAGTTGGAATGCCATTAACAATGGATAAACATAATGGTAAAATTGATATATTTAATTTGGATTGTTTGTTACCAGAACCAGCACCGCATTTAATCATACCTATTTCCGCAATTCAACAGATGGATGAGAGTGGATTTATTATAGATAAATTGGAAGAAGATTACATGGTAAAAGGTCAATTTCCAGATATTGATATTCTATATACACCATCAATAGTTTTCAATAAAATAATCGGATTAACTCCATTTAAAATTTCCTTGAGTGGTTTCAATAGGGGATTCGTTCCAGCAGATAATTGGTATTGGAACATATCTGGTGGAACAATAGGTAATTATATCACTAAAGATTTAGAACATACTTATTATTCTGGGAATACGTATAAGGTTATATTATCTGCCAAAAACGATTATGGTATTGGAGTTAGATCAGTCGATGTGACTGTTTCCGATCCTGTTTATCACTATATTAGTAATGGATCCAATACAGTAGATGTGGGTGATAATTTGGGAAATTATATAATAGTTGATCACACATATACATATTTTAATTTATTAATCGATTCTATAAATGGGGTAACTTTTAAAAATAATTACAATCCTTTTAATTTTGGAGATTGTAATATTTCTATATCAAATATCACTAATGATATTTCATCAAATAAAAACACAATTTATGTTAATGAAAAAATGACTCTTTCAGCTACAAATAATAAACTGTACACTTTTTATTATTTCAATACTGGATCATTGATACTTGGAATATCAGAATATGACCTAGATTTGCCAGAAATAACCACATATCCAATTCAACCTTCACCTACACCTACACCTACACAAACATCTACCCCGACAAGAACTCCAACCAATACTCCAACTAGAACTCCAACCAGAACCCCAACTAGAACTCCGACCAATACCCCGACTAAAACACCGACAAGCACACCGACAAGCACACCTACAAAAACCCCAACAAATACACCAACACCTACAAATACACCTACAAAAACCCCAACAAATACTCCAACACCTACAAATACACCCACAAATACGCCTACAAACACCCAAACACCAACAAATACACCTACAAACACCCAAACACCGACAAATACACCGACTCCAACAGCAACTCCTAGATCAATAATAAATGTAACATCTTACAACATATCCAATTCATTGCTCAATCCTTATAATACAAATGAGACTGTAACTAATAATTCAATTGGACACCAGATAGAATTGGGTAGCAGATCGCCAATAATAGGAGCATATGCTCCAACCATTAACCAGTTTAAGGTTAATTTCGTTAATATATTAACAGATAATGGATCGGATTTCACATTCGCTTATACTGGATTCAATCAAGAATGGATTGTTAGAAGGAACAATCTAACCAATACTTGGACGCTTGTAGCATACATGTATTTTGGAAATAAAATTGATCAAGATCAGGGTTTCGGTAATTCAAATAACACTACAATGGCTTGGGGTACTTCTCCTCAAAATACAATAAATTGGAATTACTTATTACAATCAGAATCATACTACATCCACATAAACAGCATTAAACTATTCCCATACGGAAAGAATGAAATATCCGCCCCATATTAAATATTATTATGCAAACATATAACATTAAAGTCACGGGTACGAATTTATCACCATTCGATACCCTGACTGCATGTGATGTTTGTGATGGTGGATATATTATCGATCCGATGGCGGCTCCTCTTTCCTTTTTTTATGGCTTGAGTAGTCATGGTGGCTTAAATAACGTCACATTGTCTGCTACGTTTTCCGTTCTAACACAAGAACTATCACCACAAAGTCTATTTTTCAAATCAGACGGTCGTAAAGTATATGTTTTAGGTGCAATATCGGATAGGGTATATGAATATAATTTATCAACGCCGTGGAATTTAGAAACAGCCACATATGCTTCTAAATTCTATTCCATAAATTCCCAAGAGACAGTACCAACTGGATTATTTTTCAAAGATAATGGATCTGTAATGTATCTACTAGGAGTCAATTCTGATAGCATATATCAATATGATTTAACAACTCCTTGGGATATTTTAAGTGTATCATATGCATCTAAAAATTATTCAGTAGCCATTGAGGAAGATCAACCTAGAGGATTATTTTTTAAAAATGACGGATCCAATGCATATGTTGTGGGTGATAATACTAAAAAAATATATCAATATTCTCTACTAACACCTTGGGATATATCTACGGCATCTTACAGTACAAAATATTTTTCAGTATCTGATCAGGAAATGTCTCCAAATGGATTAACATTTAAAAATGATGGAAGTAAGGTATATGTTGTTGGACTAAGTGGAAATGTTTTTGAATACAATCTAACAACTCCTTGGGATATATCTACCGCGTATTATGACTCTCATTTCTTCACTTCATCTTCATTCGACGGCAGTGTTTCTATAAGAGATATTTATTTTAAAAATAGTGGCGAATTATTGTATTTGATTAAAAATGATTCCATAGAAATATCTCAATACGGTCTTCTATATAATTGGGAATTGCCATTATCTGGAATGGATCCTTATTTTGATTATGATTTGAATGGTGCTAATTTTCATATTACTTATAATGATTTGAGGAACATGTTATTTAAAGATTCTGGAAATTATATATTTTGCGAATCTGATGTAATTTTTGATTTTTCAAATTTCGATCAAAGTGTTTCTAAAATAATAAAAATAATATTTGATCCAAATAATGGTGATGAATTGCAAAAAATAACATCTCATTTTTATAATGGGAGTATAACTTACCCAGTTTTAAGTTCAATAAAAACAAAATATTATCCAAGTGATTCATTTTATACTTTTTATTATCCTAATTTCATCATAAATTACGAAGATGGTAATTCAATAAATTTAACAATTCCATTGACGTCTGTTCAATGTGGTATTTTCGACTCTTATAAAAATAGAAAAATAGTAGAATCTTTAACATACAATGAGAAGAAATCAAACATTCTTTTATTTATAAGTGATGAAGTTGACAATAGTTTATATATTGGAGACATATACACTAGACTACCATTCGTGCTTTCAGCAAATTTACCAGAAAAAGATACAGAACTACCGTATTTAATTAAACCAGTTCCTGTTGGATCGACAATAGATACACTAGATCAAGTGATAATATCTATCCCTAAAGGTCGTAAAAATCCAGTGATACCACCAACTTTACTATACATATATTCAGAATATGATGGTATAAGTATAACTGTGAACAACACATTCTTTAATCCAAGTGATGAGTTTACATTATACTGCACAACACCATCATCAACAACAATTTGCGATAATAGTTTAATATTAACTACTGGAGGCGCTCCATATTTTACTGGAACAGGGGTTACTATTAATGTAGTCACAGACTTAAATAATTAAAGATGCTTACACGCTTTATATCAGATGAAAGTTATGAGACAGTTGCTATAGAATATCCGCATGATTCCAATGTTAGGATAGAAAATACTAGAATTGGTGTTGATGGTAATTTAGAATATACAATAACTCCGATTTTATCTAATATAAGGGATTTAAAAATAAACAATTACGTGTTAAACATCCTATCGAAGAATGATAAGATATCTAATATTATTGATACTGAGGAAAATAATAAAATCAATAACAAATTGTGTAGAATTTATCATAATTTTGAAAATATCATAGACGAGAAGGCTAATTTTTGGAAATTTGAGACAAATCACATTTCCCTTAGCACTCCTTATACTCTATATGATTATGATAATATTTTTGAAATAGACTTCATAGATGATTCCACATGTAGAATACACCATGACATTAATTTTTTAAAATATACACTAGCATATTCTTTGGCTTTAAGCACTGTTAAATTCGTACCATTAACAGCAAATAATTTTGAAAAATATACATTTGATTTAAATTACAGTTTAAACGAAAATAAAATAATATTTTATGTTAGACATAATCTGAGTAATTTTGCAATTAAGTTAAGTGGTTCAAAATTATACATTGCACCGACATCATCTCTTGGTGACGGTAATTTTTTCCTCATAAATAGAATTTCAGATTTAAATGAAATTCGTCATATGAACAATTGGTCATCTTATTACTCTGAATATGCTTTCAACAGGAATGATTTAAATATAGACTTGAGAAGGAGTCTTTTTGACGTTTCGAATAATTTTCTATTAACAACAACGATCAATTCAATTTCATCATCTCTTCCAATAAACATATTAACTTTAAAAAATCAATTAAACCAAGAAAATGATCAGAGCAGGGGGAATGTATTCTTAAATGAAAATGAAACAAATCTAAAAGAATATGAAAGCATATTCACTGGTGGTTACAGAGAGTCTGGTTATGAAAAAATAAACTTAGGATATACCTCATATTCAACCCCTTTTGTTTTTAAAAGTGGAAAAACCACATATTTTCATATGCCACACGACATATATCCATATGGAAAATTAAATGTAAATTCTTCTAAATTAGTCGAAAGTGGAGCAATAGGTGGAAGTAATCCATTGAATAGTGATAAAATTTGGAAAAAATTAAAAGATTATAGGGATACTTCACCATATTCCGATCCACAGGAAGAACAAACTGGTCAATGGCTATGTACTTGGCTATCCGCTGGAAATCCCTATACTAAACCAATTTGGATGGACAGGTACTATAAACCAGATAAAATTACATCATTTGAGGCACTATCCGCCAATGTTAATGAGGCAATCTATATAGATAGCTTCAACTGTTTAGATTTGAAAGAAAACGTTTCAGATGTTAAAAGTAGTTTGACGTTTGAAAAGGGGTCTTATTATGCATATATGCATCTTGGTAAAAATGACTATCTTAATTTAATAACAGAATCAATTTCTGCAAAAATACATCATGATAAAATTGATGAATATAAAGAAACCAACTTTAAAGATATACAAGATGTGGATGGTGTATATTCTTTGGATGGTAAATCTTTTGGATACATTGAATCCAATAAAAAATTCGAACATAATGTCGCGTCTTTTTCATTTTTCTTAGAAAAAAAAGACTGGGAAATTCCTAGCGGTAATATGATATTCGGTAATTATATTAATAAAGGATTTGGTTTTTATAATTACATTTTAAATACACCATATTCTATTTTAAAATATGATAATAACACGTTACACGTTTTAAATAATAATTATTTGAAAATAGATAAACTTTCTACGGAAAATATGACATTATGCGGAATAGCTGGTATTTCCAGAAGAGGTGGTTTTGATAATATACATATCATAACAAATGATTTCAAATTAATAGAAATAGATTTAAAAGGTACTATAGTGGATTCTAATTCCACTCTCATAAATACCTTATCTTTAAAATCATCTGATATAATATATTCCGTAACAAACGATGAGAACTATTGTTATGTACACGCCTCGTCTGGTGTAGCGAAAATAAATTTAAATAGTAATATAGTAACAAATGCTGATATTAAATACACTATTAATACACCATATAGCGGACACTCTATTGTTGTTGATGATGAGGGTTCAATATATAAATTTCACGCAAAACAACCAATATATAGGGATAATACCATATATGGTCTGAGCGGTAATAATTTATTATCGTACTCAACATCATTGAGTACGCTTTCAACATATATTCAAACCAAAGAGGATATATCATGTTTCAATATGGATTCGGATTCATCCATCAACATAATAAGTAATAATGAACTATATCTATACGACGCTAATATTTTAAAAAATACTATAAAATTACCCGCTTTAAGCACCTATTCCTTAAGTGCTGAAGTCTTTAACTTTTGTGAAAAATTCGAGTACGGTAAATTGAAAAAATACAAACATGTATATTGTAGTGATAAAAATACGGGAGATTCTTATATTTTAGAAATAGATGAAAACAATTATCAAAACCTCATTAAATTGAATGATAATTACAGTAAAATACAAGACAACCTGGATCTGACTGGATATAATTATAGTAGAGGGTACTTATCTCAACGATATAATTATAAAACATATGTCTTTAAAGTTAAACTCACTAATAGAGTGAATGATGAAGATTTTGAAGAATTATCTTTTGTGATAAAAGGTAACGATTTAGCAACTGGTAAAAGGCACTTTCTCTTCACGATAGATTGTTATAATGGTGAAGGTTATTTTTATTTAGATGGTGAATTGTATGATACGTTATATTTTGAAAGTAAAAAATATACTTTATCTAAAACATTCAATGGTAGAATTTATTATGGTGCCAATCCGTATCATAATGGCACTCCAGCTTTTAAATATTTTAAAAATATTTCCGAATTCACGTATAGTGATGCTAAAATCAGTGATATCTATATAATAAATAAAGTTTTAAATAGATTCGAAACTTTATACTTTTATAACTTAATACACCCATCAAATGATCTAGTATATAATGTCCCTTCTGGTACTAGAAGTTTCATTGATAAAATAGAGAAAACATTTAATTTTAACATACCTATGTTTAAATCCAATTATTTCAATTTGAAAATATTAAATACTGGCATTGCATACGATGATATTAAATTAAAAATGGAAGATGAAATCAGAAGTAAAATTTATGAATATTTACCAAGTTATACGAAAATAAATAATTTTGAATGGTTGGATTCTTTAAATAAGAAATTAATAATTGAAGGAGATTATAACGTATCTAATACGTTAACTGATATAATATGATCGATGTTGAATTGGAATTTAATAAAAGCGGATACGATTACGATAAATCAATAGATTTTATCGATAAATTACCATATTCTATTGAAAACACTTCAATTCAACCAAATGAATTATCATATCATAAAACATTTAATACGAAATTATCATATTTATACGATAATTTTATGTATTTATATAGTAGATGTTCCATTCCTAGTTACAATGTCCCAACCACATTTAATGGTTTTATTGGGGTCACTGGTTCAGATTTTGGAATATATGGTGATATTGATACTAAATCTAAACCATTTTCTTCTGCGAATAATGGAAATTTAGATTTTGCTAAAAATGGAATCGTGTATAAAAATGAAAAAGATAATATATACTATCTTTTTGTTAATTGTTTAACATCTATAAACGTAATCCAACACGATGATAATTTAAATTTAAGTAAAACGTCTTTAAATATAATAACTACGGTTGATCCCATATCTGGTGAATTGTCTTTTAAAAAAATAAATTCCATATCTATTTCCGAAAATAAATATCTGTGCGTTTCAGATGAAGTATTAGATAGTGTCTTTAAATATGATTTAGACACATATTTTTCAAACGATAATATTTTTAAAAATGCAAGCAGTCCATTTGGAAGCAAATTATTTTTAATAGATATAGTTGGAGGTGAGGGTGGCAGATACGATACTATAAAATTTGAAAAACCCAAAAATGTATCAAGTAAAGACGATCTAATTCTCATAGAAGATAGTGGAAATAAAATATTTAAATTATTCAATTCGGATTTTAATTTTTTATCATATCAGACATTTATAAGTTTGTATAATAACATAACATCATTTCAATCCATAAAATTTAAAAATGAAGAGGAAATATACGGTATAGTAAAAAATGGATATTACGTTTTTGATCTAAATCCCGAAAATTACACAATGAAATTAAATTCATTTGTATCACTATCATCATCTCTATCAGCTGGTGAATATATAATCGATATCAATTTCTGTAATTATGAAAAAAATATAATTTACATATTAACAAATAAAAATTTCATTAAGAAATGGGATTCTAAAATTTATAAATCAATAGGATCTAAAAAAGCCCAAGATTTTGGAGGAAACTCGGATTTCAAATGGTTCACCACAATTGGTAAAAATTTATCTTCGGATTTAATTTACATATACACCTACAATTCAACATCCAATGCAAATCAAATTTTGGTTTATACTGATGATTTAAAATTGGTTTCAAATCTAAGTGATCGTAATTTTAAAGTTTATTCTAAAGATGAGATTCTAATAAAAAAACAAGAATGGAATCAAAGTTGGGTTTATGAAAAAAGTATTAAAAAAATGGTAAAGAATATAGAAACTCTTAAAAATACAATTGCTTATAATTTCATTAAAAAAGAAGACTATTATGGTAATTTGATAAATTTAACGAGAATATATAACAAAGAGGCACTCACTTGTTACGATAGAGTTGTATATAATGAACAATTCACTTTAGGATTGAATGAGAATTTTCAATCTTCTGCTGTTAATAGAGTCTTAAATAGGACACATATATTGGAAGAAGAACTTCTGATGACAATAAATGGAAAAGATTCAGTGGATAGAGATTATATTTTATATACTGGTAGATATAATGATAACTTATATTGGAAAGATTGTGAGACTTGGATAGACTATTGATAATTTAAAACCATAAATAATATATATGCGCAATCAATTTATAGAAGATAAGGATAAGGGGTTTATAGTTAGAAAAAAAATAAATGAGGATTTTTTAAAACTATTCGAATACACTGACAGCCCATTTCTTTCTTCCAATAATTTAACTTTAAATTATTTACCAAAATATAATAATGACCATGCACTAATAAATAGTGTTGTATATGATGATGGTTCGAATGTTGGCATCGGTACAAATTCCCCCATCAGTAAATTGGAAGTTGCTGGTGGAAATATTGCTGGATATAGTGGTTCATCAAATACTCATACTGGTATTGTTGTCAGAAATAACAACAATGCATCCTGGACGATAGATGGTAGATTAACCGTCGATACTGTAAGTACCCCAAACAAAGTCATAATTGGTAGTTGGACAAACCACCCTTTACAAATAATCACAAACAACACTCAAAGATTATGGATTGATAGTTGGGGTGTTGCTGTTTCTGGAAATTTAAAAGTTGATGGGGATGTTACAATCACTGGTAATTTAAGTGCATTGGGAACCACGACCCAAATAGAAACTAGAATGTATGTTACTAGTTCTGTTAATATTAGAAATTCTGGAAGCGACACTGCATTGATTGTTAAGCAAACTGGGACTCAAGACATAGCGACCTTTTTTGATGATAATAATGTTATTTTGAGTTTGAAAGATGGTGGTAATGTTGGCATCGGGACATCCACTTCTGTAAATGAAAAATTAACCGTTGTTGGTGGTAATATATCTATCGATAATAATTATGGATTAAAATGGAGCGCGAATACCGACACAGCATCTATAAGATTTGAATCAACTGGTGATAGTGTTGGTCTTTCTAAATTAATTTTAGAAACGACAGATAATGAAGATGAACCGATTGTTTTGAGACAAAGTGGACTAGATAGATTATATGTTGGAACAGGTGGTAATGTTGGCGTTGGAACAAATGTTCCTAATGAAAAATTAACTGTTGCTGGAAGCATAAGTGCAGTAGGAAATTACATCACAAATACTTTTTCTAGCACGGACACTCCTGCTGTTGGAGGATTAAAAGGTTTTAGACTTGTAAATAAAGATACATCTCCAGATTCTGTTGGAGGCATTATAAGTAATATAGCGGACCCTAATGGAATTGGGCGACACACTGGGGCAATCGTTTTTGGTAGAGACGGTACTTGGACGAGCGCAAACTATCCAGGATATGTTTCTTTATGGACTCGCCCATACGATAGTTCTGCTGAAGTTGAGCGTATGCGTATCGACTCAACTGGCAATGTTGGTATTGGAACCACTAATACTTCTTCTGCAAAAACCACAATATTTAAAAGTGGTGGTGGAAATGCTTTGTATTTAAATGGAACTGGTTTTAGTACAACTCCAACCAGTATTATAGCTTCCACATATGATACTCTTTGGACCAATGGAGCACCCGCCACCATTCAGTTTATAGATGATGGGTGGTTTGGGAATCATATAGCATTTAGAACAAAAATTACTGGAGCGGCTGGTAATGGTGACGAGGAAAGAATGCGCATAACTACTTCTGGTAAAGTTGGTATTGGTATTAATCCAACTCAAAGACTACATGTGGTGGAATCTGGTGATGGTGGAGCAAATGGGACTGCGCTTTTTTCTTCTGTGGGTTCAAATGCAAGCATACGAATAGATTCTGCAAGTATTGCTCATAATGCATATCAAACTTTTTCTCAAGGAGGTGTTGGCAAGTTTGAATTGGGTATTAACTCAGGTTCTGATTTTTATATAAATCCAAATGTTCAAAGTAGTTCAACTGGAGCATCCATTTATGTTAAAAAGTCTGATGGTAATGTTGGTATTGGGACTACAATTCCTTCTCAAAAATTACACGTAACGGATAATACAACATCTGGAGATGTTAGAATTGCTCTTGGTACAGGTGTAAATGCTTTGGAATTTATTCGTAATGGTGCATCAGATAATTGGGTGAGGTCTTTTGGCGGAGAATTTTTCATAGATCAATGGGCAAATAATTCATTAACTTTTAGAACTAATGCTTCACCTAGAATGACAATTCTAGGTGGTGGTTCAGTTCTTATAAATACAAGCTCGACTGATGATGCTACTTTAATGTTAGATGTTTATGGGAGAAGCAGATTTTATACAACATTGGCAAATGTATTTCAAGTTGTAGGAAAAGGATCTGGATATGCTGATAATACTAATGGTATTGCTAAAATATATTCTGAAAATACTTCTGGTTCTGGTGGTTGGGTTCTTAATGCAGGATCAGCATATTCCCCTAATACTTTTATTGTAAAAGACAATGGTGAGGTTAATATTAATGCAAATACAACCAATCGCCCAAACTTAAATATTAGGAACACTAATGCTGGAAATGATGCTCACACATTATTCAGCATGGGAAATGATTCGGTTTGGAATAAATTAGTAATTGTAGTTAATTCTTCTACAAGAACGGATGATGGTGGTGCTGGTAATACAACAATAAGAACAGATTCAGGTAGTTTGTTACTTGGTGCTGATGCAGTTACTCGACATATAATAAGTTCAAGTGGTTTTGGTATTGGAAGTATTTCTACTCCAACTGGTGCATTAGATGTAACTGGAAATGCATATTTCAATAAAGGAAGAATTGGTGGTGGAAATCATGTAACTATAAGAGGTTATCAGGCTAACAATGGTTACGGTGTTTTGGCATTTACCACATCTGGACCAAGTGGAACTAGTGATGTAAATATAGCAACAATATCTGGTTTAATAACCAACCATGCTGTTGGCTCTGAATCTGGTGGATTGATATTTAGTACAACAAATGCAGGTGTTGTTTCTGAAAAAATGCGTTTAGAACCAAGTGGTAATGTTGGTATTGGACCCATCTCCCCTGTTGATAAATTGTCTGTTAATGGCCCGATTTATATAGAAGGCGGAACAAGTCAGTTCAATCCAGGTGGTGTTGTAGATCCGATTAATTTAACAAATACATATTTGGCTTTAGGTTCCGCAGGTTCTGTTAATGATTGGGCTTATATAAGACAAATTGGTGGTAATAATGCATATAACTTGTCAGTTGATATGCATGACGATGGAAATACATCAGGTGCAGGACAATCTTTTTCTATAAGATGTATAGGTAGTGCAGTTACTTCGCCAGACCCTGCACCACTTACAAGATTTCACATCGATGGTGAAGGCAATGTTGGTATTGGAACTACTAATCCAAATGAAAAATTAACTGTTTCTGGAAATTTAAGCGCAACTGGCACAGGTACATTTAAAACAGTAAATGCTAACACAACAAGCAATGATGTATTAGTGTTGGGTGCTGATAATAAAATAGAGAAGAGAACATTAACAATATGGAATGCTGGATCGAGTGGACTACTAGGTAACAGTCTCACCACAAATTATATTACAAAATACAGTAATTTCAACACCGTATCTAATTCATTAATATTTGATAATGGAACAAGTGTTGGTATTGGAACAAGTAATCCTTATTATAAATTAGAAGTTCTTGGGGACACTCTTGCTCGTCCATCTTCACAAACAGCTTCCAGTGAAATTGTAGCAGGAGATGCTCTTTATTTAGATGTTACTAATCCAGGTGCTGGTACAACCAATTGGTCTGGTACTTTATTGAGACAATATGGAAAAACTGCAATAGGAACATCATTTGGAATTCCAAATGCTGGATTAGGAATGTTAGTTTTCCAAAATACAGAAAATTGTATAATAGGAACAAATAGTGGTGTGTTACCACTTATATTTGCAAATGCCTATGGTGAAAAAATGCGTATTACTAACGCTGGTAATGTTGGTATTGGGACTACTGCTCCTCCTAATTATACAGATTATACAAATCTTGCAATTTGTGGTACAAATGGAGGAACAATAACAGTAGGTTCTGGTAATGCGAGAAGGTCTGAGTTGGGAGATACCGCCACAGAAAGTTATTTTAAAATAGTAGAAACTGGAACAAGAAGATTATCTGTCTCTTATACACATCTGACGCTGCCGACGAATAGAGAGGTGTAGA
>ENA-OSIY01000392-OSIY01000392.1-marine-metagenome-genome-assembly--contig:-NODE-392-length-24448-cov-7.338230_pt1 | contig 24448 bp, 31 predicted proteins | sample MGYA00237884_ERZ534233 | MGnify/ENA primary metagenome ERZ534233 (study PRJEB26412, sample SAMN06343840) | marine metagenome | isolation source: estuarine water | place: USA: Columbia River Estuary... | reverse complement strand
AGACAACATAGTATTTCTAATAACAAAAAGAGATGTAGAAATTACTTTACAAAAAGCATTGGATTACTTTTTATCAATAGAAGAATACGAACAATGTGTCAAAATTCGCAATTTGTTTATACTTATTGAAAAAGTTAAAAACAATGAAACAGAGAATACTACGAATAGTAAACGAAATCAAAAGCACACTAAAGGAAATCGATAATGATGTGCAACACCCATTATTAGACGAAGTCTATGAATATCTATCTGAAATAGAAGAAGAAATCTATGAAGATGAAGATGATGAAGGAATAGATATTCAGGATTATATGGATTAAAACTAAAAGGTTATGAGAAAGGTGGAGTTATTAAATGTGAATGGTGAATTATATGAAATCATTCGTAGATTTCCATACACCAAATTCAAAACTGCAATTTCATCAGAAGATGCTTCTATATTGAGAGAGCACTATGGTGTGGATAAGATTTTAAGACACACCCCAACACAAGAATATCTATTTGTAAATCTAATAGAAGAAGCAAATGTTGTTTCTTAAATAATCTTATATTTATATACAAAAACTAAACTAAATAAACATGGAACAACAAGAATATACTTGTCAATTTAAAGGTGTGTACACTTCATTACAATTCAGTGAAGAAGATAGTGCAAAAATATCAGAAGGTCAATTTCCTTTAATTCTTGCAAAAGATGGTGCATTTACAAAATTATATGTATCCGAAAGTGAATTGGATAACTATGGTATCTTTGATGCATTAGATACTGATGTATTAGCGCAAAGTGAATTAAATGGACCAAATGTACCAATTGTTTGGGTAAGAGCAGAAGAAGGTGGTATGACACCAACTGGTATAGAACCAAAAGTAGAACAACCAACTGAATAAAATTAAAAACTATGAATTTAGACAAATTAAAAGGACACGTACCTGAGGAGGTAATAGCTCAGTTACCAGACACAATTACTAAATTTGAATTAAACACTCCATTACGCTTAGCTCATTTTTTAGCTCAAGCAGGACATGAAAGTGGTGGATTTAAAGCGGTTAATGAAAATTTAAACTATGGAGCTAAAGGTTTATTAGGTATATTTAAAAAATATTTCCCAACTCCAGAAAAAGCAGCTTTATACGAGCGTAAACCAGAAAAAATCGCTAACTTAGTGTACGGCGGTAGAATGGGTAATGGTCCTGAAGCATCAGGTGAAGGATATAAATTCCGCGGTCGTGGGTATATTCAATTAACTGGTAAGGATAATTATAAAGCATTTGATGCTGTTGTTCCTGAAAATTTACTTGAATCACCAGATTTAGTTGCTACAAAATATTCTTTATTATCTGCAGCTTGGTTTTTCCATAAGAATGGATTACATAAGATTGCTGATGAAGGAGCTACAGATGCTGTAGTTACTAAGGTAACTAAGCGTGTTAATGGTGGTATAATTGGTCTTGCTGATCGTATCAAGCATTTCAATGAATATAATAATCTATTAAAATAAAATATAATGGCAGCAAAGAAAGAAACAAATATATCAGCAAATCCTTTACCAATAAGTTTTAAGGATTTTGCTAAAAATCCAATAGTAGGTACTCTTTTCCTAGTGCTTATCGCTATTTCATATCTATACATAGATGTTCGTACAACGTTTAAAGAGCAGGCAACTTCTCAGAATGTACGTATTGAAAAGGTAGAAATTAGATTAGATAAAGTACAGGAAGCATTAAGAGTTAGTGATAGTACTAAAGCTGTGACTACCACTCAGTTACAAACATTACAACAATTAGGGGCTATAAAAAAGTTAAACTAATGAGAACATTAGCATTTTTAATATTAATAAGTCTATATGGATGTCAATATACCACCGCTCAGCACGTTGATGAAACAGTTAAAGAAGATAAAGAGTTTGAATCTTTACTTAACAAAGTTTCAGAAAATAATAAAAATAGTGCAGTCGTACAAGAAGGTGCTGCAAAAGCACAAACAAAAATAGTAAACCAAGCAGTTAACCAAATCGTATCGTTAAAAGCAGAGGTTAGTTCATTAAAATCTGAATTAAATAATGTTAAAAATAAACTTGATAGTAATCTTACTGACACTGGTGTCAAATTTAAGTTATTGCCAGTATCCAATCGTTAAGAAAATAGGAAATGATTCTGTTGTAGTTATGACCTTGAAACAGGCAAACACTATAAATGATAAGTTTCAGTCTAATCAAAATACAATTGATTCGTTGAAGACGTATGTTTATATAAAAGATAGCATCATAAATAAGAAAAAAACAATATATGATAGCTTATATACAGTTACAAATCAGTATAAGGTAAGATATGATGAAAGATTAAACATGCGTATTCCTATTGCTAAAGATAATAGTGGGTGGGAGTTTGCTACTAAAATGGTATTAGTTAGTGTTATAGTATTACAATTCTTTACTATAAAAAGATAAAAAATAATATAATAAAATTAATTAGTATAATATATTTATATACCGAAAAATGATAAAATTAGCTGATATATTATGTGAAGTTATTAATGAGGATAGATGCCAAAGAATAGCAAATAGACGCTATGATAAACCCTCAGCATATAAATCAGGAGCAATTGTTCGTTGCCGTAAAGGTAATATTTGGAAAGGATTAAAAGAAGAAATACCTTTACAAGAGAAAGAAACTTTACGTAAATGGTTTGATAGACAAGGTGCACCAGGAAGTAGTGGAGGTTGGGTAGATTGTAATACTTGTCGTGAAGTAGATGGAAAAAAGAAATGTAAACCCTGTGGACGTCAAAAAGGAGAAAAGCGTGCTAAGTATCCATCATGTCGTCCCACACCCTCACAATGTAAAAGATCAGGAAAAGGTAAAACGTGGGGTAAAACAAAATAAATATGAAACTAAAAGACATACTACTTGAAGTAGAATCAGAACAAAAAGTGGACGTTGCCGTTGATGCAATTGGCCAAGAATTAAAAAAACTAGCTGCTGGTGTTGAAGACGCTTTAGAAGATGCGGATAATAATAAGCAAGAAGCAATATTAACTACAGCAAGTTTATTACTAGCACTTCCTGCTATGTTAGGTTTAGTTGCTCGTACTGGTAAGGCTGTATCTAGTATTGTTCAAAAAATATTAGGTAAAAAACCACAAGATCAAAGTGGTGCTGAAAAATACTTCCAACAATTGGGTAGAGTAGCTGATGAATTACATCATTTATATATGAAACCAATTGAATTAATAGTTAGAAAATTTATTAAAGACCCTAAAAAATCAAAAGCAGTATCAAGTGGTATTTTCCATGTTATTGTAGCTGTAATGATGATTGCTTCAGGAGCTACTGCTGTAAAAGCACTTCAATCAAAAGAATTATCATTAGCTACTTTAGAATCAGCTTTAACCGCTGTTAAAGGTGGAGAAATAAAATCTTACTTATCAAATTTATTAAAGTTAGCATAATATGAAAATTAGAATTAAACAAGTAAAAGAAGACGCAATAGGTAAAGTAGATCTTTTATCTCGTGATTTATATAAATTAAAAATGGCTAACGCTATTTCTAATACTTTTCATGATAAAATTCACCAATTAATTCGTATAGGTGATTTAGCTAAAGCTGAAGAATTTTTAAATCGTGTTAAACCAGGCAAAGATGATTTTATTAATGTAGAAGCATTAGATAAAGTAGGTAAAGAGGATAGTGATATAGATAATGATGGAGATACAGATAAATCGGATAAGTATCTTCAAGCAAAACGTGATGCAATTTCTAAAAATATAAAAGAAGATCATGAAGTAGGAATGGCACAAAATTTACTAGATGATATTATTAAAAACGCTGCTGAATTAAAATTAAAAGTAGGAGCAGAAGAGAAAAATTTAGCTGGTTGGATACAAGATCACATCTCCCAAGCACAAAATTTTATCAATCAAGCTAATACAGGATTTCATGAAGAAGAAATAAGTGAAGGTAATGGAGATGATATGTCTGCAGAACAAGAATTTCAAAAACTTATGAAAACATATGATTGGTATTTTGAAATGAGTGATGATGATAGAGCATATGATAGAGGAAAAGCATTAAATCGTCAATTGTATGATTTAGCTAAATTTATAGGTGCTGATAAAGCAATAGAAATATTTAATCAATATGCACCTAAAGGTAGACCAGGCCAAGAACATTTTTCAAGAACTATTACCTCAATCGATCAATTAAGATAAAAAATGCGTTATAAAGTATCAAAGAAAAGTATTGATGAATTAAAAAATTTCCTACGCGGCGAAACAGTCGAGTATGTGAAAGAACAAGCAGAAGAAATTATTTCTTTTGAGGAAAATCCACTTGAGTATATTATTCAAAAATATCCTTCATTAGATGATACTTTAAAAGATTTACTTACTGACTACTATCGTGATTATGTAACTGGGATTTTTGTTGTTGCTCCAAAACCAACAACATTTAAAATATTATTACATAACGGACAAATGTTTTATTTAATATATGGACCAAAATCATATATTGCTAAAGTATCTGGTAAAAGATATTTTTTACTTAATTTAAATGAAGAAGAAAGTGCAGTATTAGCAATCGCTGATCTTTTAATGTTAGGTAGACCTCCAGGTTCTCAAGGACCAGATGAAGAAACAGCATCTAGTGAAGAAGAAACACCAGCTGAAGAAACACCAGCTGAAGAAACACCTGCTGAAGAGGAACCAGTAACCGAATCTATAAAAAAAAAGATTAAGTTAATACTTAGAGAAACTCCTGAACAAATCATTAATGATTTAGAACCATTAGGGTATAAGAAAAAAGATTTTAAACCAATATCCGGTAAACAAATTAAATTATTAGTACCAGGTAAAGAAAGAAAAGTAGTAGCTGATAAAATTGCTAAAAATCTTAATTATAAACAAGATAAAGAAATAGCTACTAAACTTACAGCTAATGATGGTACTGTTTTATTAGTTAAACCTATTGAACAACAAGGCGATGCTACAGTTCGTATTGAATTAGAAGCATTAGCCGGTTTATTAAAACAATTAAAACAATTAGGGTCAGCTGATATTAAAGTAGGAAATAAAATTTATAAAGACATTACAGATGGATATAAAGTACCAGGTACACCAAAAGCTGATTTAGCTTTAACTAACTCTAAAGGTACTCCTGTAATTTTTATATCACATAAAGATGGAGATTCAGCAAAAGACTTTCAACAATATGGTGGTGTTACAGCTTATGCTGATAATCCGGAAGTTAAAGCATTTGCTAAATCAGTATTAGAAAAATCACCAGATGGTATAATGCCTCAAGGTGGTGGATTTAAAAGACAATTAAACGACGAAGAACTTATCCGTAAATCAATATATGGTTCAGGATATGGTGGGGCTTTTGGTGAAAATAATGTTCAAGTAGTTTGTCAAGGACCTTTATTCTTAGAACCTTCCGGTAAAAATTATGAATTAAAAAGTAACCATAATATATATAATGGTACTGTTCCCGGAGAAGGTTATACAGCATACCTTATGGCAACTTTCCGTAGAGGAAGAAATGACTTAGGCGTTAAAAGCTGTCGCATGGGTATTTACCCAGAAGCAACAAGAAAATCAGCTCAAAATATATAATATGAAAATACAAAACTAACTAAACATATAGACAGATTCATAGCCTGTCGCATCGAATAATATTATGCAGCTGTGGCGCACCCAAAAGGTGTGCCACTCTCCTTTTGGTAAATCAAAAAAAATTAATTATCTTTACAAATATGAATAAAAAAATAGTAATCGTAGGTGCAGGTGTTGCAGGAATCAACGCTGCTACAAAGTTAGTTGATAATGGCTATCCGGGTGAATTAATAACCATTATAGACAAAGGAAATGATCCGATTAACCGTTTACCTGAAGAGGTAATGACTGGTATGTTAGGTGCTGGTGGTTGGAGTGATGGTAAATTAACTTACCATACTGCTATTGGTGGACAATTAGCCAAATATTGTGGTGAAGAAAAAGCAATGGAATTAATGAAACAAGTAGTAGATAACTTTACTCGTTTTCATCCTAAACCAGACGAAATATTCATGTCTGATCCTCAGGAAGAACCTGAATTTATTAAACCATATTTTGGTTTAAGAATGTTCCCTGTATGGCACATTGGTTCAAACTATTTACATGAGATTGCTAAAACATGGTATCAGTATTTGTTAGATAAAGGTGTTAAATTTAGTTGGAATGTAGAGGTAGTATCAATTGACTTTAAAACAAATCATTTTGAATATATTGAAACAAATGGAGATGACACAGATACTATTATAGGTCAATATGACACTCTTATATTTGCTGTAGGCAAATCAGGCATTGACTTTGCTCAACAACTATCAGATGACTATAAACTAGCTACTGAAGCAAAATCAGTACAAATAGGAGTAAGATTTGAAGCACCACAAAAATATTTTCAAAAACTAATCGATGTATCGTACGACTTTAAATTATACCAGAAATTTGATAACGTATCTATACGCTCGTTTTGTACTAATAACAATGCAGCTTATGTCGCTGTCGAAGAAACCTATGGAGATGTAAGTTACAATGGCCACGCTAAGAAAGGTGAGGAATTTAGAAATGATATGACTAACTTTGGTATATTAATGGAAATTAAGGGTATTGAAGATCCATTTGCTTGGAGTAGAGATGTAGTAGCTAAATGTAACTTTACTGAAATTGGAGGTGAAGAACGTAGAATGGGGATGTATTATTCTCCATCATATGTAAATAAAGATGGAATTACATATAGTCATAGAGGTCCTTCATTAACCTCTGAAGGTGAACGTGTTAAAGCAGGTATAGGTGATGGAAATGTTTTAGATAAATTTAAAGATGCATTAGGTGAATATGCAGATTATATTTTAAATTTTATTGATAATATGAATAGTGTATTTAACTTTGGTGATGATTGGGGAATGTATATTCCTGAAGTGAAATACTTAAGTCCTGAACCATTAGTTAATTACCATAATTTATCCTTAACAGAATATCCTAATGTGTATTTCGTAGGTGATGCTTTATCTGCTCGTGGTATTACAGTATCAGGTGCTCATGGTATTTATGTTGCTGAAAAATTAATTCAACGCAGTCATCTTGAAGAATTAACTCAATAATATTTGGAATAGTAAAAATAAGGTCGTATCTTTAAAATAAAAAGGTTATGGAAGAACGTCGCGGTCGCCCAAAAGAAATTATTCAACAACCACAAGAAACTAAATTTAGTCGTGTGTATGAAGATGAATATACTATCGAAACATGGAAATTTGATTTAAACAAATTTAGTCGTGGACCAATAGAGGTAGATATTAAGTATAAAGCAGGAGCAGAAAAAGCACTTAAATTAAAAGCTAAAGAAGCAAAGCAAATTAGAAAAAATGAATTAGCAATGAATAGAATAAATAGAAAAAATAGTAAATAATGTCAGTAGTTAAAAAAATAAAAACACCAGATGGAATTATTATGCATACTTTAGATGGTAAACTTCATAATTATGATGGTCCTGCAATGATATATCCAAAGGGTAGTGGTAAAAAAGATGAATATTATATTTTTGGTTTTAAGAAAAATAAAGATCAATTTTTAGAATATAAAAAAGACCAAAAGGGTTTACCACCAGCAAAAAATCCACTATTTAAAACTCGTTTATAATATGAAAATAGGTTTAGCAGGAACAATGAGTGTAGGTAAAACTACATTAGTTAAAACATTATCGGAATTACCACAATTTAAAGATTATTTTGTTGCTACTGAACGTAGTAAATATTTACGTGACTTAGGTATTCCATTGAATACTGATTCAACATTAAATGGTCAGTTTGTATTCTTAGCTGAACGTGCTAGTGAGTTGTTACGTGAAAACGTTTTAACGGATAGAACAATTTGGGACGTATGTGCATTTACTTTAGGTGCTAAGTCGATTAGTGATTTTGATAAGCGTACGTTTGTTGAAGCATCTATGATGTTACGCAATCAATATGATTTGGTTATTTATGTATCTCCACGTGGAGTTGATGTTGAAAATAACGGTGTTCGTGAAACAGACCCACAATATAGACGTAAAATTGATGACGTTATTAAATTATCATTAGCTGAGTATCCACCAAACAAACTAATTGAAGTTGAAGGTAATACAGATGAACGTATTGCTACTATTTTGCAGAATTTGTAATATTTATCGTAAATAACTAACTAATGGCAGAATTTAACTATAGCGACTACGTTGCTAAAATGGCACAAAGAAAAGGACCAATGCATGAAATGGATAATGCACACAATGATGCAAATCAAACAACTAATTCATATTTAAATCAAGTTGAGTTATCTTCAGAAATTAATGAATCAGAAACAATATACGAGTTTGGTAGTGATGGTAACTGCTATAGAATAGATGACGAAGGTAATCGTGATATAGTAAGTGATAGCTATTGCCAAAGATACGGTGGTCAAGGTGTACGTGAAGATGATACCATGGATGATAATGAAGATTCTTCAGTAGAAGAAGTAATTGACGATACTGATGTTGAAGTAACAGATGACGAGTTTGGTTCATCTGATTCTGATAAAGAACCTACAAAGAAAGATATTAAAGCAGCAGAAAAAGAATTTAATTTATCAATCCCACAAGCGGGTGATTCAGGTACTGCTGATTCTGCTTTAGAAAAAGCTAAACAAATTATTAAAATTAAAGTTGGTAAACTTTTAGCTCAACCTAAAGGACAAAGATCAAAATCACCAGATCTTATAGTATTAAGACAATTTATTCAAAAACCAGAAATCAAAAAAGCATTTAAAGCTCGTGGTTTAGATGTAATGGATTTTGTAAAAGATGTAATAGCATAATTATGGCAGAGAAAATAAAATTAGCTTCATTAATTAAACCATTAAAAGAAGCTTCTGACAATCCAGAAGGTGATGCTTTAGTATTACGTGTTTTACAAAACATAGCAAAAAAGTATGACTACCCAGTATCACAAGCAGCTCTGTTTGTTAAAGAAAGAATAAAAAAATTAGGATACTAATGAGAAAATATATTATACCCATTGGTTTTTTACTTGCTTTACTTTTATCATTATCATGGTTAATATTTGATAAAATATCAAATGTTGGATTATCAAATGAATTTAAAGCGAAACAAGATAGTTTAGTTGCCGCAGTTGATTCAATGCAATTAGTAATAGCTAAAGAAGATAAAGTAATTGATTCATTAAATCAAGTTGACATTATGTTAACTTATAAATTAGCACATCAAAAAGCTAAAGTAATAAAAATAAAAGAAGTAGTTGAAGTTGAAGTTGATAGAGTTAAAAATTTAAAAGGTGTAGAATTAGTATCTCACTTTAATCAACGCTACCCAGCGGATACAGTAAGTAACCTGTTACCTATTGCTCAACCAGTATTATCTTCTGCTTCTCAAGACTTAGCTAAATTTGATGGTTTAAAACAAGAAGTAGTATTAAAAGATAGTTCAATATTTACTTTAGAATCTAAAGTTACACTAAAGGATAGTGTTATTGTTGAGTTTCAATCTAAGGAAAATATTTATAAGAACATGGTTGCTAATCAACAAACTCAAATTAAAGATTGGAAATTTCAATATAATACATTACAATTAGAAAATACTAAATTAAAAACCAAGAATAAGTTTACTAAAATTGGTGCTGGTTTAATAACTGGTGGTTTAATTTATTTAATGTTAGTAAAATAACAATGCCCCGCTATAGTCTCAGTATTATAGTTCTCTAGCCCAACCCCGTAAGGTTGGGCTTTCTTAATTTTCATGTATATTTATATATATAAAACCTGTTATGGCCGAACAAAATATAAAAGATGTAATTAAACAAGAGTTCCTTAAGTGTGCTAGTGATCCTGTTTATTTTATGAAAAAATATTACTGGATTCAACACCCACAAAGAGGTAGAATTCAATTTGGGTTATATCCTTTTCAAGAAAAAGTATTACACTTATTTAAAACTAACTCTTATTGTATAACAAATAAATCTAGACAATTAGGTATTTCTACTCTAGTGTCTGCTTATTCGCTATGGTTAATGTTATTTAATAAAGATAAAAATGTACTTGTAATTGCTACTAAGCAGGAAACTGCTAAGAATATGGTTACTAAAGTGCGTTTTGCTTATAATAATCTTCCTTCATGGTTGAAACTAAAAGCAACAGAAGATAATAAATTATCTCTTAGATTACAAAATGGTTCTCAAATTAAAGCAGTTGCAGCCTCTGGAGATGCAGGTCGTTCAGAAGCCGTATCTTTACTTATAATAGACGAAGCTGCTTTTATTGAAAATATTGAAGATATATTTGCTTCTGCCCAGCAAACCCTAGCTACTGGGGGTGGGTGTATAGCTGTATCTACTCCATTTGGTACTGGTAACTGGTTTCATAAAACATGGGTTAGAGCACAATCTGGAGAAAATAAATTTGTACCTATTAAATTACCTTGGACAGTCCATCCTGAAAGAACACAAGAATGGAGAGACGAACAAGATGGATTATTAGGACCTAGAAACGCAGCACAAGAATGTGATTGTGATTTTACAACCTCAGGAGATACTGTAATTGAACCTTCAATTTTAAATTTTTATATAGATTCATTTTTAAAGGAACCAATGACCAAAAGAGGTATTGATGGTTCACTTTGGATTTGGGAACCAGTTGATTATTCAAGAAACTATGCTGTAATAGCTGACGTAGCTAGAGGAGATGGAAAAGACTTTTCATCATTTCATATTATTGATACTGAAACAGCAACACAGGTTGGAGAATTTAAACAACAACTATCAACACGTGATTTTGGTAATATGTTAGTTTCAATTGCTACAGAATACAATGATGCTTTGTTAGTAATTGAAAATGCTAATATTGGTTGGGCAGTTATCCAACAAGTAATAGATAGAGGATATAAAAATTTATATTATTCTCCAAAAATGGATATGGCGATGGGAAATGTTGAACAATATCTTACTAAATTTGAAAATGGTCAAGGTATGGTTCCTGGATTTACTACTTCTCTTCGCACAAGACCACTTGTTATCTCAAAGATGGTGTCGTATATTCACGAGAAGGCTTGTACTATACAATCTAAACGATTACTTGAGGAATTAAGAACATTCGTTTGGAAAAATGGTAAAGCACAAGCGCTAGATGGGTATAATGATGATTTAGTGATGGCTTGGGGTATAGGAATGTTTTTAAGAGATACAGCGTTATCATTTAGACAAACAGGATTAGATATGGCTCGAGCATCAATTAATGGAATTTATCGAGCAGGTAACGGGAATGGAACCCCTGTTTATTCTCCTTCGGGTCATTATATACCTAACCCTTACGAAATGGAACTACCTCACGACCAATCAGAAAGCATAGATTGGTTGTTAGGTTAATAAATATTTATATAATATATAAACAATAATATGGCTGAAAATACTTTTTTTGGTAGATTAAAAAAACTCTTTTCCACAGATGTGGTAATAAGAAATGTAGGTGGTAATGAGTTAAAGGTAATGGATGCCGATGGTATTCAACGACTTGGAGTAGTCCAAACAAACTCAATATATGACAGATATAGTCGTCTTTACACTACATCAGGTGGTTTAAATTACGCCTACGCTCAACAGTTAATGTATCCAACTACTAGGATTCAATTGTATGCTGATTACGAAGCAATGGATACAGATGCCATCTGCGCTTCTGCTTTAGATATCGTATCCGATGAATGTTGCTTACGCAATGAACAAGGTGAAGTATTACAAATTAGAAGTAGTGACGAAACAATTCAGAAAATTTTATACAATCTATTTTATGATGTATTGAATATTGAATTTAACTTGTGGTCTTGGACTCGTAATATGTGTAAGTATGGTGATTTCTATCTTAAATTAGAAATTAGTGAAAAATTTGGTGTATATAATATTATACCATTTTCATCTTATAATATTTTAAGAGAAGAAGGATTTGATATTGAAAAACCGCAATCGGTTAGATTCAAATATGATCCAACTGCTACAAATACATCTCCTTTAGGTTTTTCTTTAAATGCTAATTTAGTAGATAAAGAAGGTAAAGGAATTTATTTTGATAACTACGAAATGGCTCACTTTAGATTATTAAGTGACTTTAACTATTTACCTTATGGCCGTTCTTACTTAGAACCAGGCCGTAAATTATATAAACAATTAGTGTTGATGGAAGATGCAATGCTAATTCATCGTATTGTTCGTGCTCCTGAAAAACGTGTATTCTATGTTAACGTTGGTAATATTCCACCGAACGAGGTAGAAGGTTACATGCAGAAGATGATGAATAAAATGAAAAAAGCCCCAGTTGTTGATCCTCAAACAGGACAGTACAACTTAAGATACAATATGCAAAACGTACTTGAAGATTTTTATATCCCTGTACGCGGTGGCGATACTACCACGAAAATCGATACTACTAAGGGCCTTGAATATGCGGCTATCGAAGACGTAACATACTTACGTGATAAACTTTTCTCCGCCTTAAAAATCCCTAAAGCGTATTTAGGTTACGAAGGGGAATTAAGCGGTAAAGCAACATTAGCCGCAGAAGATATTCGTTTTGCCCGTACAATTGAACGTATTCAAAAGATATTAATTAGTGAATTAACTAAGATTGGTTTAATCCATTTATATTCTCAAGGGTATAACGATGAACAATTAACAAACTTTGAATTGTCGTTAACAACACCATCAATTATATACGACCAAGAACGTATTGAATTATTAAAATCAAAAATTGAGCTTGCTGGTTCAATTATGGAAAATAACTTAATGCCTACTGATTGGATTTATGATAATATTTTACACTTATCAGAGGATGAAATTAGTGAAATTAGAGATTTGTTAGCAGAAGATAAAAAACGTGAGTTTAGATACGAACAAATTAAAACAGAAGGTAATGACCCAATGGAAACTGGTCAAGCTTATGGTACACCTCACCAATTAGCATCGCTTTATGGTAAAGGTAGACAAAATGCAACAACAGATGTGCCTAAAGGATATGATGATAAATCATCTGAATATCCAGACCAACCAATTCCAGTAGGAAGACCAGAAAAAGGTGTTGATCATAACGACCAAGACAGTAATTTTGGCCGTGATAGATTAGGCACAGATGACATGAAAGGCAAACATGACGACACAAATACAAAATCTTCATATAGCACTAAAAATCGCCCCAATTCAGATGTTAAATTTGAATCAGTATCATCAAAGGCAGTGTACCATCAAAACAAATATATATTTGACGGTTTAAAAAGTTCGCGAAAAATTAATCTATTTGAGCAAAGTGGTTTATTAGACGAGGAAAATATTCGCGAAGAAATTAAATAATTCAAATATTTATAATTAGTAGCATTCTACATATGAAAGTAAAACATAGTAAATTTAAAAATACGGGTATCTTATTTGAACTATTGGTGCGCCAAATTACGGCAGACTCAATGGTTGATCAAAACTCAAAAGCATTGGGGTTGATTAAAAAATTCTTTATGGGTTCTGAACTTGCTAAAGAAAACAAATTATACCAGTCTCTCGTTAATTCTGAACAATTAAATGAACAAAAAGCTAACGTTGTTATCTCAACAATATTAGACCAATCGTCAAAAATTAACAGAGTTAAACTAAACAAGGAAAAATTCAATTTGATTAAAGAAATCAAGTCTACATATGACATGAACGATTTTTTTAAAGCAAAAATCAATAATTACAAGACATTAGCTTCGATTTATGTGTTGTTTGAATCTTACACAGATAAGAAATTTAAAAATCCCGAAACAATTATATCAAGCAAAATTAGTATATTAGAACACTTAACTAAAAGTAAAGTTTCAACTAATTTATCTCCACTTGTTGAAGAATTTTTACAACAAGATAGACCTACACAAATGCTAGTTCAGAAAGTAATGCTTGAAAATTTTAATAAAAAATTCTCAAATTTTACTGACGAACAAAAAGAAGTATTACGTGAATATATTCAAAGCGTATCTGATTCTACTAATTTGAAAAAATTCTTAGATAAAAAATTCAAAGAAGTTAGATTAGAATTACTTGAACAACTAAAAACAATTACTGAACCTGTTACTAAAATTAAGGTTCAAGAAGTTATAACATTAATTAAACCCATCTTGGAATCAAAGAAAATTAAAGATGAACAAGTTTCAGCTTTACTTCAATATCAAGAATTAGTTAACGAACTTAAAAAAGTAAATCAACGTGGGTAAAATAAGACTTGTAAAAAGCAAAGTTAAAGAAATGTCTGGAACCGGTGGTTCTGCAACTGCTACTCCAGGTACTGGAGCTCAGTATGCTGCTCCAAAAGCATTCCCTAAAGTTGCTGCTGATTATAACAAAACATTCGGAACACATTTTGCTCCCTCTATTCCTAATCGTCCTTCAAAAGCTATTATTTATAAGGAATTATGGGAAGATTTTAAAGTAGGAGATAAAGTAACTTACTTAGGACATCCCGGTAAAATTACATCTGTTAATAAAGAAATGACGGGTGCTATTACTTATAATGTTGAATATGATAAAGGAAATGGTAAAACTAAAGCATCCAATATATACAATAAAGATGGTGAAATTAAATTATTAGGAGAAGAATATGGTGAATTTGATATGGAAGATGCTGGACCAGATTACAATAGCATATCTGATTTAGGAGATGAATTACGTAGACTTATACGTTGGTCTAACCAATACGGAAAAGGTGCTGATGCTAAAATTGAACAATTAAGAAAAAGAATAGAATACTTAAAAACACAATCAACATCAGTAAACGAAAATACAGATATGGTTGTTGCTACATTAAATAATCCTAATTTAGATCCAGACGTTAAAAAATTATTATTTAAAGGATATAGAGACGGACATTTAACTGCTGATAAAGTAGTTAGTATGGTTAAAAATCTTTTAATGACAAGAGAATCAACAGATGATGCTAATTTTGATAGTGGCACAGAGGGGGGAGAAGGTTTACAATCAACAAATCCACTACCACCATCATTAAATGAAGGTCGTTACAATGAATTTAAAAAATCAACACGAGTAAGAACACCAGCAGAACAATTACATAGAGCAGTAAGAGAAATTCGTAGAAAGATAGATGAAATTAATAGATTAGTTGAATATACTGAAAGAATGAAAAATGAAATGCAATCAGATGTTAGTGAGGTTAATTATTTAAAAAGAACCAAAGAAGCATTATCAAAAATCTCAGCTCGTATTCAAGAAACAAATAATAAAATTAAACGTTTAGTTCAATAATGGCAAAAGTAAAAACAGCAGGTAGTAGCCAAAAATTAATGTTTGGTAAACGCAAAACTGGTAGTGCACAAAAATCTTATAACAAACACTCACCTCGACCTAAAGCATATCGTGGGCAAGGTCGCTAATATTTATATACATGACAACAAAAGAATTATATAAAAAACACAAATCTGGTAGCATGAGCAACCAGAAATTTTTATACGAAGTAAGACGTGATGCTCATCTTCCATGGATTAATAATTTAACTTCATATGAAGACGCAGTAAAAATCCTTAAAAACAAGGGTATCATCAACGAGGCCGATGGAAAAAAATATGGTGAAGTAGAAATTATATCTAAGACTATTGATATGGTAAATCCATATGAATATTCTAAAGGTATGGATTATGAATTAGGTATGGCAACTAATCCAGTTAGAACAGATTTAACTGAAGAAGAAGTATTATTAGCACAAAAGAAAGTATTAAAAAATATTACAAAAGACGCTAACTACTATACTCGATTATACGCAGGTCAAAAAATAGATGATACAGAAAGCTATAAAGAGATTGAAATCGAGGGTAAAAAACTTGAACCAAATCTTAAAGCTGAAATGAAGGGTAGAAAAGCAGATGGTTATTTAAAAAAAGAAGCTATTAAATCTCCAAAATCTAATGTTAAAGTTGATTTAGGCAAGAAAGAAGCTGGTACTAAAAAACCAAAAGGCGTTAGCGAATTTAAAGCTAAAGGTGTAACTGGCTCATTTAAAACCATTAAAGAAGGTATTGAAGAAATTCTTAGAGAAAAATTAGCTAAAAAAAAAGCAAACGAAGCTAAAGTAAACGAAATTAGTTTTGACGATGCTATAGTTCCAATTAAACAAACTATGGCTTCTTTAGGTTATAAAGGTGAATATGATCCCTTTGTTGAAGAAGGATACATTTTTGAAAAAGACTTCGCAGACGGACTTATGAGAATTTCTATAACTAACTTATATGATGATCAAGAGAAATTTACTTTCACTGCGCAACACTTCGATAGAATAACTAAATCACAATTATTTGGATTAATAAAGAAAAAAGTTATTGATTACGAAAACGGTAACTGGGTTTCTAAAGATGGTGATGTAGAAATTGTTGATCTTGGTACCGGAATGTTTAGTTTAGACAAACCAGGTGTAGAAGATTTAATTAAAAAAGCAGTACAAAGAGTAGAAGATAAAGCGGTAGCTACTAAAGGCATTCCCGAAAATAAAACTAAAGTAGACGAACATCATAACGATCCTGATTTTCCAGTAGTAAATGGTTTATATGATTTATTAGACGCAATCGTTGCTGATTGGGGTAAGGAAGACTTATATCAAGAAATAGAAGATGTAATTGTTGCTTATATAGAACCAGATGCTACTGCAATGTCTAAAGAAGCTATCAAGAAAATTAAAGACGTTCTTGAAAACTACGATGTGTTAGAAGATTATGCTGAATTAATAAGTAAAATAGCTGTTAAAGAACCAGGAATTTCTCCAAGATACAATAATAATAATTTAGCTCCTATAGACAGAATGTACAATTCAGATGACTATGTACAAGCTCAAAGAGATATGAATGAAAATTCTCCTAAAACAAATGCTGTTAATAAAATTAAAGAAACATTAAAAGCATCTCTTAAAAAAGAAGCTTTATTGGTTCCAAAAAATACGCCTCCGGATCAAATTAAAAAATATTCTGTACAAGGTATAGATGTTAAATTAGATACAAAATAATGAGTAAACAATTACTTATAGAATATATTGCGTTTAAACCCTCCCCTCAATCATTGAAGGAAGGTATTAGACAAACTTCTAAGAATTTAGTTGTAGAAGGTTTAGTACAACGTGCTGAAGCAAAAAATCAAAATGGTCGTGTTTATCCTAAACAGGTATTAATGCGTGAGGTTGATAAGTACATGAAAGGACCTATTGCCGAAAATAGAGCATTAGGTGAATTAGACCACCCCGAATCATCAGTAATTAATTTAAAGAACGCTTGTCATAACATCACAGAATTGTGGTGGGATGGAGATGATTTAATGGGTCGTATAGAAGTATTACCTACTCCAAGTGGTAACATATTAAAAGAATTATTTTTAAACAATATTACTGTTGGTATTTCTTCTCGTGGTATGGGCTCAGTTCAACCATTAGGAGAAAACACAGTTGAAGTACAAGATGATTTTGAATTATTATGTTGGGATTTTGTTTCAACACCTTCAACATACGGTGCGTTTATGAAACCAGTAGGATTAAATGAAGGTTTAGTAACTGAAAATAGAAAAATTAAAAATTATAACAAATACGACAATACAAATTCATTATTATATGAGATTGTATGTACACAAACAGGTATTTGTTGCTTAAGATAAATTATGGCAAAGTATAAATTAACAAACTTTATTAAAGAGGATGTAAATCCTTACAAGATCAGTAATAGATTATTTGATCATACAGCAACTACTGCTAATATAGGTAGTACCGGTGAAGAACTTAACTTTAATCTAATTGAGATTACTCCTGATACTTTTACTATTGAATATAGAATTACTTCTAATTCACCAAATAGACCTATAGGCGCTTCTAGAAATTATAGAAGTGAACCAAAAGAAGGAGTAACAGAAATTAAAAAAGATTTCAACGACCCAAAAAGTATTCAAGTACGAGGTACTAATTTCACAGTTCGATCAGGCGAATTTATAGACCAAGTTTACGGTGATGCTGCTAGTGTAGCAGAAGGTGAATTTAAATTTAGACCATCTGAAACAGACGCTCCTGGTATGCAAGCTGGGCCTGATGGTTATTTAAAAGAATCAACTATTAAAGTTGGTAATACATCAGTTAAAATAGAATATGCCGGTAAGGATAAAGACTATATTGGCTTTAGTTGGAAAGGAGAGGATGGCAAAGATCATTATGAAGAAACTCGTGCGTCTGATCATAAAAATATGGATTCTTTAGTAAATAAAATTAAAGATGAAATTGGATATCCTAACGTAAAAGAAGAAGAAACAATAAATGAATCAATTGATTATATCCATATGATGAAAGTAAGAGCAGGAATTATTAAGTAACTTAAAATGTTATTTAGTATTAAATAGACCCAGCCCCGTAAGGCTGGGTTATTTTTTGTGTGCCCTGTGCGGTTTCCATAATTTATATATATTTATGAATATCCAGATAGATTATTCATTAATATAATCTCCCTCTCTAAAAAAATCCTTATATTACTTCTCTAATAAGTAATCCGAAAAAAAAAGGAGTCCCAAAATGACAAACAAACAATTTTTTCAAGAAGCTCTTCTTGAGGCTAAAACAATCCGTGAAACGGCATTAGCATCTGCAAAAGCATCTTTGGAAGAAGCTTTCACTCCAAAATTGCAATCTATGATTAACGCTAAATTATCCTTAATGGAAGATGATGGCGATGATATGGACGAAGCAAAAGACATGGAAGAAGCTAAAATCAAAGCTGACGAAGCAAAAGACATGGAAGAAGCAAAAGACATGGACGAAGCAAAAGACATGGAAGAAGCTAAAATCAAAGCTGATGAAGCAAAAGACATGGAAGAAGCAAAAGCCAAACAAGAAGAAGGTTACGAAATGGATGAAGCTAATGAGCTTGACGAAATGGAATTAGACGAAATCTTAGCAGAACTTGAAAGAGAAGAAGCTAAAGAAGGCGTTGCACCAGCAGGTGTTCCCGTTAATCCTCTTAATCTCGAAGCTAAAGCAAAAGCTGATGAAGCCAAAAAAGTTGACGAGAAAAAAGAAGACGTTAAAGAAGGTGAAGCCGCTTACGAGTACGAAAAAGGAAAGCAAGCAGGTAAGAAACTTGGTGAAGAAGCTGAAGCCGAAGACGAAGTAACTGAATTAACAGTTGATGAACTTAAAGATCTTATTCGTGATGTACTAGCTGATGTTTTAGGTAGCGACGCTGCTGCTGAAGACGAAATGGGTGCTGATGAAGAAGAAATTACTGTTGATGACAGTGAAGAAGTTACAGATGACATGGAATTAGAAACAATCTTAAGAGAGCTTGACAAAAAGAATGAAGCTAAACCTCAAGATGAAGCTAAGAAAATGACTGACGAAGCTAAAAAGGTTGATGAGAAAAAAGACGTAGACGAAGCTAAAAAAGAAGTTGACGAAGCTAAGAAAGAAACTAACGAAGCAATTAAAGTAATTAAAGCTTTGAAAAGAGAACTTAACGAAGTAAACTTGTTAAACGCTAAATTGCTTTACGTTAATAAGATTTTTAAATCTAAATCATTAACTGAATCACAAAAAGTAAAAGTAATTAACGCTTTTGACAGAGCAGAATCTGTTAAAGAAGTTAAAAACACTTACGAAACATTGAAAGAATCTTTCAATGCCGCTCAAAAGAGCACAATTAAAGAATCAGTTGGATTCGCATCTAAAACAATTATCAGTGGTAACAATAGCAAACCTATTGTTGAAGCAGATTCATTTGTTGCTAGAATGCAGAAATTAGCTGGTATCAAGTAAACAAAATCGAAAAACAAAAATTAAATTTTTTAACAAATGTCAAATGTAATTAATCAATTACTAGAATCTGCAAACCCATGGCAGAGTATGCAATCAGACGCTCAGCGTCTTAGCAAAAAATGGGCAAAATCAGGTTTATTAGAAGGCATTAAAACTGAGGTTGAAAAGAACAGCATGTCTGTTATCTTAGAAAACCAAGCTAAACAATTAGTTGTTGAGCAATCAGCTACTGGTCCTTCTTCTGCAACCTTCACTCCTGGTACTGGTGCTCAGTACGCAGCTGTAGCATTACCTTTAGTACGTAAAGTATTTGGTCAAATCGCTGCAAAAGAATTCGTAAGTGTTCAACCTATGAGTTTACCAGCTGGTTTAGTATTCTTCTTGGATTTCCAATATGGTACTAACGGTAAAGTAAATTTCGTTAATGGTCAATCATTATACGGTTCGTCTTCAGCTGATTTTGGTAACGCTGCTTCTGGTGGTCTTTATGGCGCTGGTCGTTTTGGTTATTCAACCAACCAGTTCTCATCTTCAGTTATTTCTCAATCATTCAACTTACCAGCAGCTGCTTCAGCTTCTTGGGCTGATGTGAATTGGGATGGTCAGTATTCAGCTTCATTAGATGGTTCAGGTAACGTATTAGGTTTAGTTAAACTTGTATGTCCTACTTCATCTATCACTACAGTTGGTGATGTAAATGGTGTTCGTGCTTGGTTTGCAACTAATACTGCAATCACAGCTAACGATATCCAACCTGCATACACTAAAGTAGTTAGCAATGGTGGTTCAATTCAATGGATCGCAGTTGGTACTAACTCTGAAATTAGCACAGACTTTACAGTTTACTATAACAAGTTAACTAACTTTGCTACTGCTGGTGATTTCGAATCTGGTAACCCTTACGCTGTACCAAATGATATTTCTTCTTCAGTGATCGCTATCCCTGAGATTAATGTTCAAATGAGAAGCCAAACCATTTCTGCTAAAACTAAAAAGTTAAAAGCACAATGGACTCCAGAATTTGCACAAGACTTAAACGCTTACCAATCAATTGATGCTGAAGCTGAATTAACTTCTATGTTATCAGAGTACATCTCTTTAGAGATTGACTTAGAAATCTTAGATATGTTAATCAACAACGCTCCTACAACTGAATTCTGGTCAGCTAAAGTTGGTGCACAAATTGCTGCTCCTGGTACTTCATACAGTAACTACTCAGAAGGCAATACTGCTGGTTTATTCTACACTCAAATGTCTTGGTTCCAAACAATTGGTATCAAGTTACAGAAAGTTTCTAACATCATCCACCAACGTACTTTACGTGGCGGTGCAAACTTCATGGTTATTTCTCCTGCAGTAGCTACTATCTTGGAATCAATTCCTGGATTCGCAGCTGATACTGATGGCGATGCAGCTAAAATGGAGTATGCTTTTGGTGTACAAAAAGTAGGTCAATTAAATAGCCGTTACAAAGTTTATAAGAATCCTTATATGCTTGAAAACGTTATCTTAATGGGCTTCAAAGGATCTCAATTCTTAGAAACTGGTGCTGTTTATGCTCCTTATATTCCGTTAATTATGACTCCTCTAGTTTACGATCCAGAAACCTTCACTCCACGTAAAGGTATTATGACTCGTTACGCTAAAACAATGGTACGTCCTGAATTCTACGGTAAAGTATATGTTAACGATCTTAACATTATCTAATCCTTAGGATAGAGTCTTAAAATAAAAATTGCCCGGCTTTTTAGCCGGGCTTTTTTTTTGCTATATGGATATATAGAGTGTTTTTTGTTTATTAAAGTGCAATATGTATTGGCGTACACAATATCGCGATTAAGTTATACTTTAACCCTAAAAAACATTTTAACAAATGGAAGTATTAGAATTTTTAGTACACTTTCCTTTCTGGATTGGCGTATTGGTAGGATGGGCATTAGCACCCGTAATTAACAAGTTGGTTGCTAAATTAAAAACAAAAAAATAAAAAAAGAAGCCTCCAATTAATTTGGGGGCTTTTTTAATCTAATACTTAAAAAAAATGTTATCATGAGTTCAAGCGGTACAAGCGGATACGCACATAAAAGAAAACCTAAAAATCCTATTAAGTTTCAAATTTCGTTAAACGAAGAACAAAAACAAGCTAAACAAACTATTTTAGATAATAAAATAACTGTATTAAAAGGACAAGCTGGTAGTGGTAAGTCAATGCTTGCAGCTCAAGCAGCATTAGATTTACTTTTTAAACATGAAGTAGAAAAAATAATATTAACTCGTCCGGCGGTCACATCAGGTGAGGAAATAGGTTTTTTACCGGGTGATAAAGATGCTAAACTAGCCCCTTACACAGCAGCTATATATGATAACATGTATCGTTTATACAACAAAGAAAAAATTGATAACGAAATTATAAACGGTAAAATTGAAGTTATTCCTTTAGCATTTATGCGAGGAAGAAACTTATCAAATTGTTGTGTTGTAGTAGATGAAGGACAAAATATAACACATAGACAGATGGAATTATTATTAGGTCGTCTTTGTGAAGGATCTAGAATGGTTATATGTGGTGACTCTGCTCAAATTGATCTTAAAGAGAAAAAAATGTCTGGTTTTAATTTTATATGTAATAACTTAACTAAAATCCATGGCTTTAGTGTAGTAACATTAAAAACTAACCACCGCGATCCAATCGTTGAAGACATAATAAAAATATATACAGACCACAGAGATTAGTATATTTATTGATAAATAGATATTATGCCTAATCCTATAAAATATTCAACATCATCTATAAATAATTCTACTTTAGTAGGTAGTGTAGCCTTTGGCTGGAGTGGTTATGATTATGGACCTTCTGAAGTTAGTGGATGGTATAATGGTGTTACTCCTCCTTCTGGTGGCTATGTAGTATATGCTACATCAGCAAGTCAAATAATTTCTGCTACTGTTGCTAATAACAGCAATGAATTAATAAACGTTGCTCAACAACTTACATACCAACCACCATTAACAGGTAGTTTATTATTCAACGGTAGTAATCAATCATTAGGAATCAGTCCTGGTGTAACTTTTGGAGCTGGGGCATTCACGTTAGAAGGATGGTTTTATAATAACTCAAGTTTTACAACAAAAGGCATTATAGGTTCTCCTGTAACTAGTCCTGTAGGATGTATGAATTTATATTTTGCAAATGATACAACAATTACTTCTGATAGAAATGGTGGAGGTGGTTCATTTAGTTATACAATGTCATCTAGTATTAGTTTAAATGCTTGGCATTATTTGATCTATAACAGAAATTCCGGTGGATTAACAGCTATTTATATTGATGGAGTAAGATGCAACGCAACTTCTAATGATACACTTAATTATTCCACAGCAACTGATACTATTGGTAGATATTATGGAGGTTATTGGCCAGGTTATTGGACCAATATGAGAATGACTATTGGAACGGCTGTGTATAATTCAAGTTTGACAACTCAATCAACACCAGTAGGACCTCTTACATCATTAGCAAATACTAAATACTTAATGTTAGGAGCTACAGTGACAACGGATAGCTCAGGAATACAAACTGTAACAAATAATAATAGTGTGACACAAACAAGTGTTGTACCAAATTCAAATCAAACATTTACTTCTTCTTCTCAAGCTATAAGTTATTTAAATGCTAATGGTTTTGCTGTTGCTGATCAAGTTTATAGTTAAAGACATACTTAAAATATATTCCAACCATAGAGATTAATATATTTATACGAGTAAAATTGTATAAATGGCAACAACCCCAATATGGACCGGTACTAGCTCGTTTGCTCCAGGCCAAACACCTTTCGGTTTTTATGATAGCGATACTCAGTTTCAAACTGATGCTAATAAAGTAGCAAAATTTTGTGCTATCCGTATGGGTTATCCTTTAGTTGATATTGAACTTCAATCTGGTTCATTTTTCGCGGCGTTTGAAGAAGCAGTTACTACTTATGGTAATGAACTTTATTTATACCAAATAAGAAATAACTTCCTAACAATGGAAGGTAATCCAACAGGTTCTGCTAATTACGCTTCTGGCTCTGCTGGATTTGGATACAATAATTCAGTAATTAATACTAACTTAGGTAATATAGTTAGATTAGCTGAAGATTATGCTTCCGAAGCAGTAGTAGGTGGTTTTACAACTTTATATTCTGGTTCCCTTAAAGTAACAGCATCATTACAAACGTATGATTTAAATACTTGGGCTTCTCAATCAGCAAGTCTTCAACCAGGTGATTCAATAGAAATTAAACATATCTTTTTTGAAGCAATTCCTGAATCTGTTTATTCAGTTTATGGTTTTGATAATTACTATCCTCAATTAGGTGGTTCTGCTGGTTTAGCAGGTCCTGGATTATTCGGAGGTGCTGGATATGGTGGTGGTGGAACAGGTGGAGGTAATATGGCTACTGTTTATCCTGTATATTGGGATTTAGAAAGAATTAATGAATTAAAAGCAAGTAATCAAGTAAGAATGCCTGCTTTTAGCTTTGAATTAGTAAATAACCAATTAAGATTATTTCCTATTCCCGTTCTGTCTCTTATACACATCTGACGCTGCCGACGAATA
>ENA-OSIY01000391-OSIY01000391.1-marine-metagenome-genome-assembly--contig:-NODE-391-length-24470-cov-22.142787_pt1 | contig 24470 bp, 30 predicted proteins | sample MGYA00237884_ERZ534233 | MGnify/ENA primary metagenome ERZ534233 (study PRJEB26412, sample SAMN06343840) | marine metagenome | isolation source: estuarine water | place: USA: Columbia River Estuary... | reverse complement strand
ATGTTCTGAGAGTGTTTTCATTTGTTGTTGAGGATCTCAATGGCAGTGTTGGCATCAACACCATATGTGCGTGTGCCATCTGGTGAGACAGAGAGTGTGCATGATGACCAGCACAGCACACTGAGCGCACAGATGAGGAAGTAGAGAAGTGAGTATGTTTTTTTCATGACGTTCTGTGGTTAAATTCCCGTGCCAGTGATGCCAGCATCCTTGGACACATACCCAAAGACTGCTACCAAGACTGGCAGAGCGTAGAGTTTCCAGTCAGCTAAGTCCCCACCACTTTGGATGTAGATGGTGATTGCAGTGAGTGCCGCGCCAATCGCGCCCAGTAATGTTGTTTTCCAGTTCTTCATATTTTTAATCTGTGAAATTTGCCTTAAATATGTTCCATACTACGACAAGTGCGAAAAGCGTTGCTGTGGCTTTTATGATTGTCATGTAGTCATCAGTATTCATTTCTTTTTCCGTAAAAGATTGCAGAGGGTGACAATGGAAACGCAGATCAGAAGTATTGTCGAAGATGTTTTCAATGCCCAGTCTAGTTGTTCTTGGAACTGAGTAATGACACCCAATGACGATGCGGCAATGCCAATAAGACCATTAACAAGATTATATGTTGCGCTGTGTTCGTGCATTATTCTATGATTTCCAATACTGGTTCTGGTGCTGGTTCTGGTGCGGTGTAAACAAATCGACCGTCTACAAATCCATAGCCAGTTGGCATGGACACAATCACGCGAGTGGTAACGTCGGTCTTTTCGAGTTGCGCATTTACCGCCGCTCCTAGTTGTGAGTTTGCCGCGAATCGTTCAAGAGTGGCTGCAAGATTGCCATTGATGCTGTCGAGGATTGTTTGCTTATCACGATGCCAAAAATCAGCATAGCACTCGTTGAGAGTGTCAGCTAAATGCTTAGTTGCAATGATTCCTTTTCGGGTCAAGCCCTTTTCAAATTCTGCCGTTGTTAGTGAGGTGTCCATAAATTATGATATTGATTTAATCGTATTGCATAGATTTTTGATTGTTTATAAAAAAGCGTCTAGCCGCTGCCGTTGTGCCGTTAGTTGCTGACATAACCAATGCCGAATTGCTTGCTGCGCTTGTAGCGGATGGGGCGCCCGATCCCGTTACGGTTGTGCTGTTTACAGTTGCCGTCCATGTGCCGTTACCGTTTGACTGTATAATGCAGTCATAAACAAGCCATGCGGACATTGTTACGCCCGTTGTAGTCGTTGTGACCGCGCTGCCGTTTGATACTTGCACAAAAATTTCACCAGCGATAACTTTAAACCCAATCGCGGTGTTTGTTGATTGCAAATCTTGCACGGTTGTCAGTGTTGACGGTAAGCCAAGATAGATGCGAAAAATTGTGTCTACTCCCGTAAAAACATCCGAACTAATGCGGACATAGTGCATTGTTTTTTTAGACCAATCAACTGCTTGACGACTGCCTGAGTATTTTTGCCAAGCCCTGAAATCGTTTGCGTCCGAGCGTAGTAAAGCACTTGATCCCGCCGTTGCTAGCGTGTTTAACTGCATCACGTTCGTTGCGGTTGATGACGTGCCAGTGCCTACGTTTGTGGCGGTGTAATCTCCCGTCGATTTTGTCCATTCGTAAACTGAGGTGAGTGTGTCTGCGTTACTAACCAAGCCCAAAGCCGTGCGATGCGCTGCCGCCGCCCCCGCGCCATAAGTGTAGCTCGTCGCGTTAAATGTCGCCGCCGTGCCGATGGTCGCCGAGTTGATTGCCGGCGATGTCAGCGTTTTGTTGGTAAGTGTTTGAGCAACTGCCGTTGTTACTACATCTTCGGAGATATTAGCAGTAGGGGCTACATCAAAAGCTGCTGCCGTGCCAAGAGAATTTATGGTCGCATATCCGCTTAAATCTTGGTCGCCTGTGTTTATTCCGCTCGATGTGCCGCTAAATGTTCCCGATTGAGTAGCTAGTGTGCCAAGTGCTAATGCCGTTCTCATTGCACTAGCTGCCCCTGTGCCGTAGGTGTAGGACGTGGCGTTAAATACTCCGCTTGTCGATACCGTGAGCGTCCCTGTGGTCAGTGTGGACGTGCTGAGTGTTGCCGTGCCATCGCTGGTAGTCGCGCTTGTTACGGCGTTAGTTGCAACTGAGATTTGCCCAAATAAAATCGAATGGTTGTTTGTAAATGCACCCCCCGCCGATGATACTAACGTGACTGGAAAAGTGTAATATGCGGTCGATGTGTTTGCCCCTGTCACCGTTGGCGTGCCGCTGATTAGCCACACTTGGTTTTTGCTTGAGTCGTCGCGGTCCTGAATGAAGATTTTTTGATTGATGACGAAAAAAGAAAGTAAAAGCTCGATGTCGGTGTCGCCATCGGTGAGGTGTGAGACAAGTATGCTTGTTGCGCTTGTCTGCGTTGCGTTGTTCCATAATAGGTAGCCATTACCCGGGTAGCCACTAGTTGCGTTTGTCTTGGCATTATAGTCCCATGCGTTGGTTGATCCCCCAGATGCACCGGCTGGTCCAGTGGGACCCATGTTGATCTGCACTACAGCAGGAGATCCAGTTGCCTGTAGTTCTACAAGTGATGGATTGGCACTGGCGATTCTGATTTCAACTGTGGATAAACTCATGGTGTGTTTTTCTTTCTCAGTTTTGCGGTGCCATAGCCAATCACGATTGGTGCATTGGATCCTTCAGTAATCTGGACATCCCACCCATAGACACCGGCTGCCACATCTGCTGTGTTGACAGACACCAGCACCACACCATTTGCCGGTGTGGGGATTGTTGGCACCAGATCCAGTGCCACCGCTGATGATGGGTTGATCTTCAAGACACCCGCTGCTGTATATCCAGTGAGGTTAAATGCAGTGCCGTCTGACTGCAAACATGACAAGGACATGGTTATGTCCTCACCGATCCAAAATTCAAAATTTGCACCTGTATATGCCATGGCGATTACATTATATTTTTTGTTTGTAATTGCAAGAATTTATTCAACTTTTGCATAGAAATTGTCACACCCTCTGGTGTGCGTGGAGAATTGCCAAATGTGCAGACTGAGAACTTCTGACAGTCTGCCGGATGAAACGATGATGGCACTGCTGAGAATGCACCACCGGCTGGGTTGAAGTTGTGCATCTTGTGGTGCAGACCAAGTTCACAGACTGCTCCCCAGATGGCAAGATCCTCTGGCACATCTGCACTGACCTCACCATCACTGAGGTGGATGTAGACCTCGACAGCATCTGCCATGGTCAGACTGTAGCAACACCCAAACGCATCCCTCCTGTCAATCTCCAGTGAGCAGACACCAGTGGACATTGCCAAGAATGGTGAGGCATCAATGATGAGTGTGTCACTGTCCAGCTTGATGGCGATGGTTGACCGGCACAGGATCATGGCATGGATCATGGACCGCACAATGCCCACAGCACACTTGGTGCCGTTCAGATTGCCATTGCGTTCAAAGGTAGTAAGGATGTGGTGTCCACCATTGTCTTGGATCCATGTGACCATGTGCCGAGGCAGTGGTGAGTGTGAGTCGTCAAACACATATGGCACCAGACCAGCAGCAATTGCACCGGTGATGCACTCCCTGACTGGCAGGGCATCTCCTGAATAGCAAAAAATACATGCTGGAGTTTTCATCGATAAAGGATGGCACCATTGACAAATTGTGTGAGGATCCCAGCACCGTCTGAGTAGGCGATAGGCACCACCTCAAGTGTGGCAGAGTTTGCTGGCAAAGAGGTGCCGAAGAATGGACCTCTGGCAGTTGAGAACACACCAGCAGCAAGAACAATCTCGACATATACAAAACCTGTCATTGGCATTCTGCCGAGAAATGACACAACCATGATAAATGATGCACCGTTGTTGTAGGTGTCTGCACCGTAGGTGGTCGAGTCGTAGGTGTTAGTGGGATCTCTGATGTCACTGACAAAATCGGTGATGATTGCCACAATGTCTGTGCCGTCATCAATCTCCCCGGTGGTGCTGTCAATAGTCCAGCCGGTGTTGGTCCATGTGTTGTATGTTGCTTCGGTGTATGTGCCGTCCTGAGCCGTGCCTGTGAAGATCTCGACAAATGCAGTTGTTGGAGTGGCTCCACCCTCAAAGGTGGTGGTCAGAGTGAATGCTGTGCCGCCATTGTAAGTGTCTTTGCCAAAGGTAGTGGATGAGAATGTCCCAACAGGTGCAGTGGTGTAGGCAGTGGCAAAGGTGGCAATGACATCTGTGCCAATCAGCAACTCTGCGGTGTTGGCAGCATCATTGCCCACAATTGTGTTGCCGAAGTTGTCCACCCAAGTCTCTGTGCCACTGCGCTGGAAGTAGCCAATCGGTGCCGCAGTGCCAGACAGTGTGCCGGTCGTTGCCATGTTCTCACCATTGCCACCAATAAAAAAAGGCGCACCGGTGCTGATTGTGCGAAGTCTTGGTCCGTTGCCAATGTTGGACAAAATAGTCTGACCCAACTGCACGGTGGTCGAGGTGGCAGCAGTGAGGTTGACAACTGTGCCAGCCGCCACCAGCAAGTTTCCTTGATTGTCAATTGCTACATCAAACTGATTCATACAAATACGATATTGTCTTGAGGTGTTTTGCGGATCCGTTCAGTGAGAGAACGATAGTCAACCCTTGGTGGAGTGCCAAGAGAGATGGTGGTCTGACCGGTAAAAAGGTTGAGTGTCTCACCCGACACCATGGCACCCATGGTGCTGTGTGCTGTCAGGGATCCAATGACGTTGATCTTCTTGCCACGATAGCGCACGGCACCTGCAGTGTCCTCAGTGGTGCTGATCTGACCCTCATAAACGATAAAACTCTGTGCTGCGAGAAGATTGGCAGCAAGTCCAGCCGGAGGAGCAAGAAAACTGTATTCTGCCTCACGATAAAGTGGGTGACCTTGCAATTGATAGGTCAGACCATTTGCTGGTTTTTGTGTAGATGACCATGTGCTGGTCAGTGTTGCCAGTCTTGTGGATCCGACATAGTCAGTGATGGTGTCTGTAAATGTGCCACTGGCTGTGGTTCCACTTGGATTGGTCCTCCATGAGACAGTCAAACCCACATAGTAATCATCAACAGAACTGGCACCAACTGCAAGTTGGATCTTGGTTGTGCTGCTGCTCGATCTCGCAGTGCCAGTCCAGTGGTATGATGTGCTGGACAGAAACCCTGTGGCATTCAAGGGTCCAGTGTAAAGATTTATATCGTCAGCTGCATATCGGGTGCCTCTGTACCCTTTTGCTGTTAAAGTTAAGGGGACAGCATAAAACCAATTTGGAACATTGTATAAAGTTGTGTCATCATAAGATCCATCAGCAAAATAGTATGTTGTCTGTGATATCCATGTGGTGTAGAACAAACCAGCCAATGTCACTGGAATCAGTCCATTTTCTTCAATTGCCCACTCTGGCATATTCTCTGCAATTGTGAAGTATTTGCCAGTTGCTGAGACTGGATCACCTTCTGCATTGCTCAGTGTAGATGCTGCGACAACATACTTGCTGCTTGTAGAGGGCAAGGCTGAGACAGAATTAGAATAATAAAAAGCGTTTGAATTAAGTGATGCACCAATGGTGGTCAGACCCAATGCTCTTGCAGCGTCAAACTGTCGATCTGCTGCCACTGCAAACTCATTAATGTTGGCAGCAGTTCTGACCGTTGCCTTATCAAATAGATCATTTGGCAGAAATGTGTCCAACTCTGGACCGCCCATGGTGACCACTTGGATCTTGCCAGCAGAAGGTGTGCCACTGCTCTGTGTCTGATACACTGTACGTCCAAGTGTGTCCCTGTCCACATACGGCAAGACTACTTGGTTGACCTTTAGCTCAAACACCGGGTTGATGGTCATCGCATCGATGGGTGATGTGCCAACTGTGAGATCCACGGCAGTCGCAACACCTCTGCGTGTGACTTGCAGAGTGGGCGTGGCAGTGGAATAGTCAAAGTAGGTCATTGTGTCTGGCACAATCCTGAGCAACTCTGTCAGAACTCCTGAACATGATGCTTGGTTGAGGGTGATTCTTGGAAGATCAAAATATGTTGCCACCGCGGATCCACCGGCGATGTTTGCCATTGGTGCGCCCAGTGCCACTGCGGTGTTGATTGCTGTCTCTATGGCAGTCTTGAGGTTGGTGCCAGCACCAGCAGTGCCAAACACCCCGGTGAGTCTGTCTGCCGTGGATCCAGCACTATCTGTCTGCGGTGTGGTGTAGGCGATGCGATCCAGCCACCACCACGGACCACTGACTGTGATGCTGAGTCCACTTGTGTTCTGTGATTGTATGTCGGTGACGGTGCCGGTGAAGAATAGAGTGCCTGATCTGTAGATCTTGATCACCTGTCCAAGTTCTGGTGGTGTGTAGCTTGCCAGTGATTGTGTCGTTATGCCAAGGATCAACTCATCCACACCGATGGATTGAAAGGTCAACTCTGCATCAGAGATCTGCCGATACTCCATGGTCTGTGCAGTGGCATCCCATGCCTTCGCTGCTTCTCCCGCTATTGTCCAGACTGGCATACTATTTTATGTTTTGCACTTTGGATTGAATACTTTTTATCTGTTGACTCATAGCACTCATCTTGATTGCCATCTGATTGTTGACTTCGATCAATGACCGTATGGTGGTAAGTGATTCAACCTGTCCAGTCTTGAGTGAGTTTTGCAGCACGTTGAGATTCTGCCCAATCTTGATCTGGTCCTGTGCTGTGATCACACCATCAGATGCCAGTTGTGTGATCTGTGCCTTTGCTTCTTGCTGTAGTGGTGTGATTGCTTCCACCTTTGCAATCTGTGCAGTGATCTCCTTGGCATCAGTGGTAATCTGAGTGGTTGCTGCTGTAAGTTCAGCAGTTCTGGCAGTGAGGTCTGCTTTCTGTGTGATCTCACTGATGGCATTTTCTGCCGTTGCAATGGAGACATCAAGTTGTGCTGCTTGTGCAGATGCCTGATCAGTAATTGCTGCCAATCTTGTTGGTCCACTCTGGACGATCTCATAGACACCCTTAATCTGAGTCTTGAGTGTGTCAAGTTCTTTTTGGATTGCCTGTGTGCCAATTGTTGTCTGCCCTTCTTTGAGGTCACCTCTTTGCACAAGCATGGCATCAGTGATGCCAGAGATCTCTTTTCTGGCAATTGCATCTTGCTGCTTCTGCTCTAGTTCTGCCAGTCTTTTCTCTGCTGCGGCAATTTGATCTTGGGCATCTTGATATTCTGCTGCTGCTGAGTTATATTTTGCCCTCGCATTCTCAATCTTGGCATTCTCTGCTGCAATTGCTGCGTCTGTGGTCTTGGTTGCTGCTTCATTTCTAACTGCGAGCAGTGCCTTCTCCTCATCAACCACCAGACCAATGGTTTTAAGATAATTGATCCCAGCCTCATCAAGTGCAAGGTTGGACCCAATCAGCTTTGCATTTGTTTCTGCCTGTAGATTTCTTGTCTCATAAAGTGCCAGTTCTGCCTCTCTCAGAGTCTTGGATCCAGTGCTCAGTGCATCGATCTCATCAGCAAACTCTGCCACCAGTTTCTTTGCCTTCTCACCAAATGCTTTTTCTAGGTCACTGGCAAGTTTATCAAACTCCTCACCTGTTTGCTGCGCTCCTTCTGCCATCCCCAAGAAAACCTTGGTGGCAATGGCACCGATGGCAACAACTGCACCAGCGATTGCACCGGCTGGTCCAAAGACACCAAGCAACTGTGGTGCCTGTTGAGAGAATGCCACCAATGCACTAGTGCCACCACCTACTTGGACAGCAAAGTCTTGGATCTGATAACCAGCACCCTGTGCAACTTGTCCCATTCTGCCAGTGTTTGCAGTGGTGGTGTTGATTGCTGTTGAGTTTGCTTTTGTGGCTGTGGTCAGTCCATCGACGGCAGCAGTAGTCTGTTTGACACCTGTGGTGTCAGCAGTTGTCTTGATGTTGATGTCAACTTTTTTAGCTGCCATATTTTCCGAGGATTGTGACGTTTTGTGTGATTGCCACACCCTGTTGTGAGAGATCCACCATGGCACTCACATCATTAAGAGTGACCGAGTTGCTGATCGTTGGTGCAACACCAGCAGTGGTGTTGGCACTAGTGGCACCTGTGATTGTTGGATCGGGGGATCCGTTGGTTGTGACTAGTGCCAGTGTGCCATCATCTGCTGCTGCATTGCGTTTGGTGATGATTACTGTGGTGCCAGAACTCGTTGCCATGTTGGACACAGAGAAGGCACTGCTGGCATTGAGGGATGCTGCAATCTTTGGTGCATAGAGTATGGGTGTGTCACCACTCAGCACTGCTGTCGATCCACTGGCATTGCCATCTGCCGCAGTCAATGCCCAGCTGATGTTGCCATCGATGCTGGCATTGCCAACACAGGTCAGAGTCTCAACTTGTCTGGTGCCAGATGCAGTGAGTCTGCCGAGTGTGGCAGTCATGTCCAACTGGTTGATCAAACCCTGCGGTGTGTTCAGCAAATAAGTCTCTGCCTCTGCCACCGTCGAGAATGTCAAGATCGATGAGAAGGACACAGTCGTTGCTGCACCTCCTCTGTAGAACTGCACAAACTCTGCCGCCTCAATGTATGCAGACTGTTGAAAGTTTGTCTCTGATGAGATTCTCAAGTTGGACGTTTCTGATCTTTGCCCATCGCCACCGGCAAGGACAAAGAGAACAGATCCACGTTGAATTGAGACATACATATTTTATTATACCACTGCCACTGTGAACAATGCCACTGGGTCACCAGCAGAGAATGTGCGTTTTGCTGCAAGGTTGAGTGTGCCAAGTCGGTTGTCACCGGCACTGAAGTTGCGCACCAGATCGATGACCTGCACTGCGGCACAGTCAAAGTTCAGACCACCAACTGTGGCAGTTACAATGTCAAGTGTGCTGGTCGAGAGATCCTCACCGGCATCCAGCAAGTTGAAGAATGTGTCGAAATCATTTTGTAGTGGTCCAGTTGGCACACATGTGATGTTGCATCCAAGTGATCCAAGGGTCATGTCCACCGTGCCAATGCCGTCCACCATGACTGGATTGAGCGATAGGTCAAAGGAGATGTCAAACCCTTCAGCAGAGAAGAATGCCGCCACTGCACCAAGTGTTGCTTGGTATGGTGCTGTTTTGATGTTACCCGGGAGAAATGCTGTGCCGATTGCACCACCAGAACCAGATGTCATGTAGTCAATGAGCAGTGCAGGGTCACCAGCTTTTTTGAGTAGACCAGTGAATTGGACAGAACCAAATGCTGTGTTGTTGGCACTGCACTTAATTGCTGGCATCTGTGTGATCTGTGCGTTGAGAATGGTGTATGTTTTATCTGCTGACACAATCACCAGTGGTTTGTCCGTTGATCCGTAGATGCTGGCACCCATGGCTGTGTTGCCATGTGGGTAAAGCACTGCGAGTGCCTCAATCTCGCCAGTTGGCTCAAACTCCACCGTGATGGTGTAGTCAGTTTTTGCTTTGCCAACAGGACCATAGGCATCTGCCACTTTATCGAAGGTCGTGATGGCAGTGGTCAAGACCACAGCACCTTTGCTGTAAAATGTTTGTGAGTCATAAGTGACCTTGCAAGGTCCCCGCACAATTGTTGTTCTATCGAATGTTGGCATGATGTTTTATCGTGTTGGAGTTGTGTTTTGTAGCCCAACTGGGCAGTTGAATCTGATGATTTGTTGTAGCATTGGTGGGATAGCATCTTGTGCCATGCCCTCGAAAATTAGGACACCACCGGTGAGTGGATCACCATCTTTGTCCAGTGGTGTGTGGTGGTGGAGGATCCGAGAGACTGCCTCTGCAATCTCTGTGCAGGATGGTTTGGATTGATTGCCAACTTGCTGCCTCCACACGCTGGGGATCTCAGCCACTGTGCAGACAAATTCACATTCGTCCATGTATGGTCCGGGTGTGTCTGGTGTGTCTGTGTTGGCGTTGGCGAAGTTGACCAGAACAAAGGCACCACATGAGTTCATTGCCTTTTCAATCTGCTGATCGATGTCACGATGATCCTCAACGATGACAGGGATCACAGGCAGTGTGCGAAAGTAAGCATGTGCGCTCAATGTCGCTGCAATGCTATCCACAATCTGTCTGATGATGCTGTTGCTCATGGTGATTCTGCAAAGTTTAAGAGTGTGGCACCGCTGATCTGGAAGGATCCACTGGATGCCACTGCAAACGCAGCCGCACCGGTGTCATCACTGTCAGCATTGTTGTCAGAGAGTGCCTCGAGATAATTGTTGGCTTCTTGGACCGAGTCTTTGCGATCCTCACCGTTAAACTCTGCCAGTGCCGGGTAAGAGTCAGTGAGTTCTCGACGAGCGAGAACATAAGAGTGGCGGCTGGCACCGTAGGGGATATAAAGACCAGTGTTGACCAGTGGTGGCAGACCACGCTTTCTGCGTCCTGCGTTCACTCTGGACACAACCTCTTGTGCCACTGCCGTCAGGATCTCATCTGCCTTGTCCTCTGGTGTTGGACATTCTGCCAGCAGTCGAGACAACTCCTCAGATGAGAGTCTGTCTTTAAGTCCTGAGTAAGTGAGAATTGTCCAAGCCATGATGTGAAAATGTGAGTTGATAAAGATGAAGGGTAGCAGCAGGGATTGACCCACTACTACCCTCTTTCTTTACAATACGCTATGAAACAGAAACAGAATTTTTAGAACAACACCTTGAAGGTGAAGGAGCCAGCCACGGATCCGAGGGTGTCACCAGTCTGTGCGATACGAACATACCGGCGAACATTTGGAGGAAAGCGGAAGCGCACAGTCTTTGCTGCAAGTGCTGAACTCGCTGCGGTGATTGTGGTGGTCACTGCTGGGTCCACAGCAGCCCATGAGCTATTGTCTGCGGAGTCTTGCAGGGTATAGGTGCAGATCTTGCCAGTTGTGGCAACTGATGCTGGAGAAACTACTTCACCAACGATGCGCTCAATGTCACCACCTACTACTTGCTCAAGATCCATAGATGCTGAGTTTGCTGCGGTCGTGTGAAGTGCAGTGCTGTTGCTGAAACGAAGGTCTTGTTGATTACGATTGAATTCAAATGACATATTTTTTTATGGTTGGAATTAGCTGAGTGCCTCAGTTGAGACAATGGAGTCGGTGACGATGATGGGGATGCCGAAGGATTCCGTTGGCATACCGAATGGGATGATGCCGGTGAATGCTTCTTGTTTGCTGTTCGGTGCAGTCGTGCGACTCGTTGAGAGTTGGAAAGCACTGCGGCGATTCATCAACAAATGCGTTGGAGTCTGACCGATTGGGAACTTGCTGATGAGTTCTGCGATCTTGGCATCGGTGACACCTTTGCCAGAGTCAGCAGTGGCATCTTTCAAACGTCCAACTGCGAATTTGTTCACGCACTGCAAACCAATCCATGAGGTGAGGTCTGCGATGAATGCTGCGAAGCGATTGGTGCCGCCAGAGTCAACTGCATCACCTTCACGGAACGGTGACAAGTCAAAGGTCGTGCCGTTGCCGTAAACATACTGCACACCCTGCACACCCGCTTGGATGGCATAGACGCTCGAACCAGTGTCAGCAGTCGTGCCACCGGCATCAACTACAAGGTCAGATCCGAAGGTTGCGAGCAACTCTTGCAGACCAAGGAACCCTTTGGTGCTGTTGGCAGTGCCGTAGATCGTTTGTGATCCAACGGTGCTGAGTGCTGCTTTCATGGTGCCAACTGCCTCAATCGCTTGAAGTGCTTCTGGTCCGTCCTCGTAGCCGCGAGCAATTGCTTTGTCGATCTCTACGCGAGCAGAGAGGATAAAGCACTCAACGAGACGCTCGCTGAACATCGATGAACTGCCAGCAGTGCCTTCATTGGCAGCGCGGAAGCCCACGGATGGACGAGTGTTACGAGACACAGTCTTGTAGCTGGTGCCACGGATTGTGCGTGCGGGGATGATAGTCACCTCAGGGGATGTGTTGGCGACTTCTTCGATTAGTCCAACAACTTGGTCGGACCCATTTAGTTTTGCAAGATCAAGGAGTGATAATGACATATTTTTTTATTGTTGATTGTTTTTGAATGCTGCTTCTACGCGAGCAATACCTGTGAGAGTTGTTTGTTTGTTTTCTGCACTTGCTTTGCCGGCAAGAATGACTTCGCCGTTGATTGGTTTGGCAGGGAGTGCAGCAAGGATCCCAGCAGCAGACTTGTCTGCTTTGATCGACTTACGCCAAAATGATTTGCTGCTGTCGTCCTGTGGTGCGATTCGCCCGGCTTCGACTGCATCGGTGAGGATCTCTTCGATCTTCTCATCATCTGCTTTTTCTGCTGCCGTTTTGAGATCATCAACCTGCTTGGTGAGATCCTCGACTTGTCCACAAGCAACATCTTTCTCAGCGACTGCTGCATCAAGTTGTGCTTGGATTGTCTCAACGTGTGATGCCATGACGGTGTCCTCACGAAGAGTTGCAAGTGTTGCCTTCGCCACTTCCATTGCTGTCAGTGGATCCTGTCCTTCTGGGACTAAGCCCAATTCTACCAAATAGTCGATGTCCATATTTTTTTCTGTGTTGATGTTGTGAGATGCCGCAATCTTCTCCATTGCCTCGAATGCTGGCTCGTTGACCAGTGAGCCAATCTCACCATGCTTGGCAAGACCAGCAGGGATGCCGTTGATCAGAAGGAAGTTTGGCGAGAAGTATGAATAGTCTTTGCCTTCGATGGCAGACTTGCCAGCACTGGTCCACTCGACATCCAGCACCAGCCCGGTGCCGTGTTCATAGCGGAACTCTTTTGGCAAGAATGATGCAGCACCGGCTGCGTGATCAAACCCAGCAAAGGGTCTGACATTGCGAGCAAGTCTTGATGCGAGATCCTCAGCAAATGATGCCAACACACGCTGGTCAACAGTGACTGTGCGCTTCTGTGGTTTGCCATTCACCGTTGCATGGATCTCATGCACACCTTCGGGCAAATAAACGATTGACTCTGTCAAAGAATCAATGCCGTTTTCAAATGCTGCTGTGATGTGTTCTGCGCTCAACTTGTGTGGAATTTACCATCACTTTGATATTCTCATTAGTCTTATTTTTCAGATTCTGCAATGAGTGTGTCCAGCACACCCGCAGCATATGCATCCAAGTATGTTTTCTCTGGTGGCAATGCACCTTTCCATGCTTTCTGCGTCACTGATTTCTTCAACACAAAGATGGGTTTGATCTTGCCATTTTCCTCAGACTGCACCAGCAGATTCTTCACACGAAACAATGGTTTGATTGTCTTGCTGTAGGTCTTGGCAGATAGACCATGCGCTTCTGGCACAATGGGGATGGTCAAGAACTTAGCACGCTTTGCACTGATCGTGCCGCCGGTGATCTTGTGACTGAACCCATCGGTGTTTATGTTTGAAAGTGTGGCACCAGTGGATGATGTGCTTGCCACTGCCCAATTGCTTTCTACTTTTCGCCACCACTGAGTTTTCTTTCTCCCTGCTCCTTGTGTTGGACCGGTGCCACTCCACAATGCACTGCCACCGACACCATAATATTTCTTCACCACAACGAGTGCATCATTTGCGCCGGCATTGATTGCTCTGCGTCTGACCTCAGTGCTTTGCAATGCCAACATCGATGATGTGACCTCATCCAGACCAGTGACAGTGATGGTGGTTTTGATGCTCATAGTGCCTTCTCCAATGGTTTGACAAATGCATTCACCATCTCATCATTGAGTGATTCTTCCAATGATGTGATGTCGAGACGCTCCCACAGATCAGGGATCCTCAAGACCACCTCATCCACCTCACGCATGAATGCACCGATGGTCATTCTTTGTGATTTGTCTACAAGGTCAGCGATGACCTCATCGATGGGTGACAGCCATTTTGCTGACACCTCTGCCAATTGTTCTTCTGTCATCATTTGTTGCTCCATTCTTTGCCAGCATCGCCACCCCAGCCTTGATATGTTTGCCACTGCTTGGATCCCACCTCACCAGATTCTGCCGTTGCAAAGAATGACTTCATCTTGTTCCGGGCTGCCTGTGTCAACTCGACACCAGCTGCGATGTCACGCGCACGTTGCAGACCAGCCGCAGTCATGCCACGCTGACCGATTGGTGCAATGCGTCTGGCATCAAGTGCTGCCTGTGCTGCCTGTGCCATCTCAGGTGTAGGCAGCAGATCAAGTGCAATCAGATCCTCTGGTGCATCTTCTGGTGCCAGTGGATCCATTGGCATCTCCATTGGCATCTCCATTGGCATCTCCACCTGTGGTGGTGCCTCACCGAGCAGTGTGTCTCCCTCTTGTGGTTCTGGGATCCCCATTTCTTCATATGCCCACTTCAGTGTGACCGGCAGACCAATCTCACTGATGATCTTGAGTCTCTCTGCAATTGCTTTCTGGTCCTTAGGCACTGGGATCTCCAGTGTTGCATAGGGCAGATCTTCACTTGCCACCTTGCCAAAGTTCAACTTCACGATGGCAGGGATCAACTGGTTGGTATAGATCCCACTCACCCATGTTGCCACTGCTTGCAAGATGTCGGATCTCACCGAGGCATGGACATCACCCAATGCCCGGCTGCCGCTGGCACCCACATCTGTGGTGAGTGTCTGTCCAAGCATCAAGATGTCACACGCTTTGTCAGCGATGTCCATCAAGTGAGACTGTGGCATTGTGGCAGCGGATCCACTGACACCCTCCAGCACACTCAGTTTGACGTTCGGACCAGTGACAGCAGCACCTGATGATCCAATGCCCTCCAACAGATCTTGTGCTTTGCTCATCGCCTCTGCACTGCCGTCTGTCTCAATGTGCCGCCAAGGGATGCCGAAGAGTTGAGCGTATTGCATCAGCCAGCCCATGCCATAGATGGCACCGAGCCACTGCTTGGTCAATGCTCTGAGATTGCCACAGTGGATGGGATGCACACCACCTTGTTGCCATATCCCAATGAGGAACTTGTCCTCTGGAAAGTCTTGGAGATTCCCCATTGGCACACCATCAGGTGATACCATCAACCGATCGGTTTCTTCCCAACTTTGTGGATATGCAAGATATTTTGCTGGGACCGGACAGAAGCACCGAGGTGACACCACACCATTCTGCGTGTGCCATAGGATCTCAACCACACTGATACCCTTGGCGTACGCGTCCACCATTGCCTTGATCATCCCCATGCCATCAAGCTCAAGATATGCAGGTCTGGGTGCATATGATTCAAGCGCACGTTCTACCACTTCATGGATCCGCAGTGCTGTCGGTGTTGGCTCTTCTTGACCTTCTCTGATTGCTGGTGAGATCATGATTGGCAAAGATGCCACTGCTCCGCTGACCTCGTTCAAACATTTCCGCAGTCTGCTCCATGAGTCGAGCATCAGACGGAAAAGCCGATCTTGATCCTCCAGTCTGCCGGTGCGAACATTGCGAAGGATTGACCGCACCTGTTCTGGTGTCACGTTGGCAAGGTCAAAGTCCTGTGTGCGATATGATGATGGCAGTGGAGTCACAACTCCTTTTTTCTCGTCTTTGGTCATGAGTTGACCAATAGCACAGACCAGTGCCGGTGTGAAGTAAAAGCGTGTGGTATCTTATATAAAAGGTATGGTGTCAGATTGAGTTGAACCCTCTGACCGTCCTTGGTCTGAACTCTGACTGTGAGGTGTTGACCACTGTGGCAGCACCCATGGATCCAGTGATCCTCGATCCCATCACGATGCACCCGAGCAGTGCATCTGCTCTGTCTGGTGACTTCACACCATGCATTGCCATCTTTTCTTTTGACTCACACCGAAGTTTGCCAGTGTCGTTCCACTCAGACTTTCGTGTGGTCAACTGCTCAAAGGTCTTGTTGTCGAGTTGTCCAAGGTTGACCCTGCCACGTTCGATCTCTCTGGCACCAACGTGCCACACCTGTGCAATGAGGTTGGCATACTCACCCTTTTCAGTGCTGGTCTGACCACCATGGAATCTGTTAATGTGCCATCCCATCTCAGCAAACTGATCGATGAACCCGGTGCCGAGTCCATCAGCATCTCCCCAGATCTGACCGGCAGAGAGTTTCTCATCCTTGAACATCTGCACAAACTCCCGCGCTGCTTGCACTGTGTCTTTTTCCACCCATGCTTTGATGATCCGTGCCTTGTTGCCTCTACGGATGCACAGCACATTCTCATCGCGCCCAGCAGCAAAGTCACAGAAGGCGATCACCTCGCCAGCTACATTCTCCACCGGCTGACTGTCGAGGGCAGACCGCAGTGCCGGTGCCGATAAGACCAGACGATCCAGATCCTCAGTGAACTCTGCCAGGTGCTTTGACCTGTAGAGTGGATGACCTTCTCCATACTTTGCCAGATCCAACTGTCGAGTCTCTGCACTGATGTGTGGACATTCTGTGCTTGGCACTTGTCTGGTCCAGTATCGTGCAGCATCTTTATGGAACGAGTCGTAGAACTGACCGCGAGGTGATCCAGTGGATGACACCCACAACTCAAAGCGTCTGGTGCATCGATCAAATGCTTCAAAGATGGCATCAGGCACAGTCTTTGCCTCGTCGATGATGAGAAAGACAGGATCCACTTCACCACTGATCTTTGGGTGATGACCTTCTGCTCTGCCAGCATTGTCTGTGCTAAATCCAAAAGCCACACCTCCCTCTGGTGTGCGGATCTCATTCTGCATGAACTCCCAGTGTGGAAACTTAGCACGAAAGACTTTGACTGCTGGCATCAGTTGCTTCTCAATCTGCATCCAAGACCCAGATGTGAACACACACTGACCTTGAGGATATTCATGCAGAAACCACAGGATCAGTGGTGCCACCAGTCGTGCAGTCTTGCCACTGCCATTGGCAGCAACAACAGATGTGGGTTGCTCCATAGCCACTGACTCCATTGACTCACACTGCCAGAAGTATGGAATCACACCCAGCACCTTTACACAGAACTCTGTCGGTGACATCTTCATACATCGATTATTTGCTTCTTAGCAGATGCTCTCGCCATTGCCACCAGTTGTGCCAGTTGATCTTCTTGCTGCTGACCGAGGTTGACATTGCCAGCCGCAGTGTTGTTGTTGTTCACAATGATCTCAGGCTTGTCACCATAGCGTTTGGGATCCCACTTCGCCAGCAGTTTGAGTCTTGTCTCAACCCTGAGCTTGGATCTTGCAATCCATTCTTTGTTGCAGGTCTGATTGCCATCGGCATCTGTAAATGTGTCATTTTCTCTATCATCTGCAATCCTCAAAGCATCTGTTGCGATGACATCAAATCCTAGTTTTCTTGCTGCCGCGATGCCGTAAGAAAGTGCAGCATCCTTCTCTGCCCATGCCCTCACAAGGGTGTCTGTGATGCCCTGTTCACGACAGATGACAGTGAGTGGTGTGCCATTGCCCAGACCATCAAGAATTGCCTTGATCACACCATCATTGCGTTTTGTGGGTCTGCCCATCTTCGCCGGTGCTTTCTTCGCCAATGCTGTTTTCTTTGCTGCCATAGTCTATGAGATTGCACCTTCTGGGAGTGTGTCCTGTGGTTGATCTTTGGTGTAGGTGATCACTGGTAGAGATTCACCATAGCCAGATGCAGTGAGTGCATTGATGATCTGCACACTTGCTGGTATGTGTTGAGTGACTACACCCTTGAGTGCATCCTCAATCTCTGCCTTGATAGGCAAGACCTCTTTGCCTGAGATGATAAACACTGACCCACTTGACCCTTGGTATAGATAATTTACTCCAAAAATCTTGAAGGTTACAATTTGGAAATCTGGAGATATGTTAATCATAATTGTTGAAGAGTTTTTACTACAAATTCAAAATACTCTGGGTCTGTTTGGTAAAATTTTGCAGGGTTTGCATGTAGTCTTTCAATGCCCATGGTCAAAATTTCTGTTGATATAGGGTAATCTTTTCCAGTGTAAACATCACCACCAAGTTCCTCCCACTTGTCTTTGAATGCTTTTTCGTTTGCTTTGTAACCCAACCCCGGTGCTAAACGTTTCAATTGTTTTGCAGTTTCACCATTTGCTCTTTTGCTAAGAAATCCTCTGGATGCAGCAGTTACTGTCTTTGTGTTGCGTTCAATAAGATGTGTTATTTCATGCGCTACTACTGATGCATCTGTAAATTTCTTGTTGATGTAAACTTCTTTTAGTGCAGAGTCTGCAAATGCTCTTATGTCTTTAGTGGGGAAAATTCTTGCATCTGTCAAAAGGTTTTTTGATACATACCTTTTAACAATTTCAATGCCACCTTTTATGCTAGGCAAATCTTTCATGTCTTCATCCTTAAAAGTAAGAACAAAAGACCCTCTTTCATTGACTGGGATGCTCACAGATTCTCTGATTCTTTCAAGTGCTTCAGTATAACTATCTAAAATATTTCTTTTTCTTTTTGAAACAGCAGATTTCTTGTCACTTATGGTGTTTGCCAGATCCATTTCATTTTTTGCAAATGCAACCAACCATTCTTTGTGTAATTTTTTGCGTTCTGTCTCTAATGAATCAAATTGATCAAATATATATTTTGACTTTGCCATTTCATCATCAAATCTTTTTTTGACATTCTCAAAAGTTCTGATTAGCACAACTGGATCTGGCACCACTGGTGTCTTGACCTTTGCCACTCTGGGTCTTGGTGTCTTGACCACAGGCACAGGCACAAATGGCTTGCCAATTGCCGCCCTTGCCTGTTTTAAGGCATCCAGTGTGGGTTTTCCGTCTGATCCTATTGCACCGGGTCCAAGACGCGCCACAATCGCCTTCTGAGCCTTTGCACGGATCTCTGGAGTGACATCATCCAGTGTGGCATCCACACCATGATTGAACTGGGATCCCAGACTCACACCATAGCGTGTGACATCTGGCACAGGGATGACTTCACCCATCTGGACCAGACCGAGTCTCTCTGCCTCTGCTCTGCTCACCGGCTCCTGCACCATGTAACTGTTGAACCCATACGGACCCCACGGAACATCAAACCCACCAATGTCATTGCCATTCTGAAACGTCCAATAGGCAAAGTCATCATACCGCCGGACATCACCCTCTGCTGCCGTGTGTCTTGGTCGCTGGATGATGGCACCGGATCTGCGGAAGAATCTTGCTGCTGGTTTGCGATTGATCTCGTATGGATCACGCATTCTTGCTTGCCATGCTGCGAAAGTTGCTGCCTGTTCAAGATTGGTGTTGTAGATCAGTTGGAGTCTGGCATTGCTGATGACATTCTTGATTGACTGGTCAGCATAGTCATCTTCTTTGGCAAGTCCCTCTTGGATCAAAAACTCTGCCGCACGTTCTCTGAACTTTGCCAATCCCACCTCTTTGTAGGCAATGCCGCCGGGTGTCTGCTCAGTGGCACCCTCTTGCCAGTCCAGCAGCATCGATCTCATCTTGTTGAGGACCTTGGCACTGCTGATGGTAGCACTGAAGAATGACCTGTTGCGGATGGCAGGGTCAACTGTTGCCCACTCTCTGGATCTGAACCATGATGGAGTGACACCTTTGCTGGTGAGTGCATTGATGATGTCTGTCAGACTAAGCATCTCTGTGCCTCCTTGCCAAGTGGTGTGAGAATGTATCGTGCCGGTGCTGTGGATCTATCTGCCACCACAAAACCTTTCAGGGATAGGACATACAATGAATTGGTCACATTGACTCTGGTGTCCTTCATATCTTGAGCAATTGCCCTTGCAGAGATCCCACTGACCCTTGCCAGCACTCTTGCTTCTTTCATACCAACCTCAAGTTTGGCGATGTGATCAATGGATCTGTCCATGGGTGTGGTCTTATCTTAATTTTCCAACATTGTCAATTTTTATTTTTGCACCCTGTGTGCCAGAGTCTCAACCATTCAACCCAAAATTATTTGAGTCTGGTCACACAGTGGTGCTGAGGTGAGACTGAATGAGTTTTGACATTTTGACAATCTTTTTCTGCACAAATTTGTATATTTCTGCCACTGGTCCAGTGCCAGCATTGCCCGTCATTTTTTCCGTTAGATGGTCAAAAATTAGTTAAGATATCTAAAGGGCAGTGGAATTTTCACTGCCCTACCCACTGCCCTTCAAAAAGTCATTGGTATGTATAGCAATTTTGCCAAATCTAACAGAAAAGGGCAGAGGGCAGCACTTCTGTACCCTTATATAAAGAGATAACATGAGGAACACATAAAAAAACCATATATATGTACATTTTTAACCCTCCACTAATAGAAGTACAAATCGCTGCCCTCTGCCCTAAATCCCCGCAAACCTATATGCACCAATGGCTTTTTGGGGGGCAGCAGGTAGGGCAGGCATATTTTGCTGCCCTACGAAAAAACCCTTGGCACATATAGGTTTCTCTCTTATATGTGCAAAAAACAGCACGAAACCGAAATCGTGCAACACAACTTTTTTGGCTTGTTATGTATCTGCGCAAATTTCTGCAAATAGCGTTTTTGCACTCATCTGCACAAATTCATGCAGATAATCCCGCACAATCATTCTGACCATCACCTCATAATTTGATTCGCTGGATCTCAAATCAGTGCTACAAATGACCTGCCGAGGTGACCAAAATATGCGAAAAATAGTTTTGACAGTGCAAACAATTCCGTACAATCTCGCCATCTCAACCACAACCAACCATGAGCAAAATCGAAAATATAACTCTGCCACCGGCAGGAGATGGACACAATGCTGGGCTAGTATCAGCAGCACGTAGATGCCAGAATGCTGGTGCATCCGCAGATGAAACACTGGAGCATCTGAGGTCAATCTATGACTCAACCAGACCGGACCACCACACTGCCACACAACGTGTGGTTGACCTTGTCTGGTCCACTGATGTGCCAAGTGATGATGATGACAAGGTGACCATGCCAGAAGCAGATGAGAAGCTGCTGCACCGGCTGCACTGCACACCACTGTCCACCATTGTGGAGGCATCACCACACAAGTGTGGCATCAAGACCATCAGCATCATCAAGAATCTCTTTCTACAGGATGAGATCATTGGGATCCAAGAGGTTAGCAAACAGTCTGGCACCTTGGTGGTGGTCGAGGATCTGGTCAACCTCTACCCACACCCAGCATTGGATGCATTCAAGTTTCTCAACCCATCAACCTTCAAATCAATTGAAGGTGCATGGATCCGCGATCAGAAGAATGGTGGACAGAAACTCAGCACCCGGTGCAATGCCAATGTTGCTAGCAGACCATACATGCTGCTGGAGATGGACAGCAAAGATGAGAAGGTAGTGCAGCAGTTCAGCACCTTCGCCATAGGTCTGTCAAAGTTCGTGCCACTCAAGATGGTGGTGGACACTGGTGGCAAGAGTCTGCACTTCTGGTTTGACGCACGACAAGCCTCACTGGCAGAGGTGGATGCCGTCTTTACGATTGCCTGTCTATATGGTGCAGACAAACAGATGGCAGTGCGGTCACAGGTTGCAAGAATGCCCAACGTGAGTGCAGCGGATGATGGCAGATCTGCCCAGCGTGTGGTCTACTTTGACCCGAAGGGTGACAACTACCCAACAACCATTGCCAAGGGCAAGTGGGATGTGGCAGGGTTTGAGGCATCGATCACCACTTGCAAAGACGTGCTGTATTATTATCATGGTGGCAAATACTACACAGAGTCGATCTCTGGCAAGTGGATCTCACTGAGTGGCAGATCGATGGCTCGTCAACTCATCGATGTTGGCATGAGAGGGATCAAGATGTCCGGTGAGGGTCAGTCACCGGTGGACACCTTCATTGCCGGTGTGGAGATGCACCATCCCATCGATGCCATCATGCAGGGTGCCAGTGGACGGTGTGCCGGTGTGCATTCAGAGAATGGCTATGACTACCTTGTGATGAGATCCCCGACAGTGATCAAACCGAGGAAGGGTGACTGGGGGACCATCAAAAAACTACTCACACACATGTTTGACCACTCACCACAACAACTTGATGTGTTCTACGGATGGACCAGTTCAAGTGCCAAGGCATTCAGAAACGATGGCAAGCGTCAATCAAAGTTCTCACCCTGTCAGTTCTTGCACATCATCGGTGAGGTCAACAGTGGCAAGACCTTGTTGCTGGACAACATTCTGCCACACCTTCTTGGTGGACGTAGCACCAACGCAGACAGTATGTTCAGTGAGTATGGTGCTGCATTCAACTCTGACCTGTTCCAGTGCGAGTTGCTGTTCTTGGATGACACCAGTGTGCTGCTGCCAGACTTCAAGTCCAGATCGAAACTTGGTGAGCAGATCAAGAGTCTGACCGTTGGCACCGGTGGTGACTACCACCAGAAGTTTGCCGATAAGATCCCAGTCAAACCATGGTGGCGATTTGTGCGACTCATGAACATGGAGAACTCATCGATCAGCACCCTGCCGCAAATGAACGAAGGCATCAAGGATAAGATCATCTTGCTCAAAGCACAGAGCATGGTTGGAGGTCTGATCGACAACACCACCGCAGGATGGTATGAACCGACACAGCAAAAGATCCTCAGTGAGTTGCCAGCATTCTTGCACTTCTTGCTGGAGGAGTTTATCATCCCCGCACACATTGTGGATCCAGCAAAACGTTTCCCCACTTTGTCCTATCACAACCCAAGTGTGTTGGACCTGATCAATGAGGGCAGCCCAGAGCATTCACTCATTGAACGCATCGATGGCGCCGCGCACGGCAGACTGTTCTGCCAACTCTTTGAGGAGGACGAGAAGCCCGAAGCATGGACAGGCACAGTGGGTGCCTTGTTCGAGATCCTGAGTGATGTTGGCACACGCAACTCACAAATGCAGTTCAGCAGATTCTGCCCATCACCCAAGGTGCTGATCTCACAACTTCAGCACCTAACGAAAACACATTCTGACAGAGTGATCTACTCTGGTGATGAGTCATCGATGATCACACCGAAGAAGAAAAATGGAGCGTTCTATTGGGTGATTATGCCCAAAAAAGGTGAAGAAGTGACAATTGATGACTGCATGGACCCATTCTAGAATATAGGCTGCAGAACTATTTTCATCAAATGTGCAAAAATATGCAAATAAATGTTGACCATATACAGAATAGTATGCTAGTCTATCCCCGCCGCGAGGCACTGAACCAAAACTGAACCAATAACACAACATTATGACACGCACAACCAACGAAGTCCAAGCCGAACTTGCTCAAGCCCGCCGCGCTTTTGATAATTACAACAACGTCCAATTTGAGGGACACGGCACACCTGATAACTACTACCTCAACCCACATCACAAGTCCATTGAGGCTCTCGCCGCTGAGCTTTACGAGATTGAGCAAGCCGCTAAGGCTATCAAGCTTTCCGGTGACAGCCTGCAAGCAGAGCGTGCATGGTTTAACAGCCAAGGCTTTACCCGCCCCGACCTTGCGCAAAAAGCATGTCAAGCACGCGGCTACAACATGAGCGATCTTTTCGCCGCCATCAAAGCTGCAAAATAATTCAAAAAAAACCAGCAACACACACTACAACACATCAACAATACCAAACTATGAACATCACAATTAGCATACCAGCACTAGACAGACTCTGCTCCATCTTGGAGAAGGGCATTGACATCAATCAACTAAGCACCACATCGGCACCAGTGGATCCAGCACCGACACCAGCACCGAAGGTGAAGAAGGAGAAGGTCACACCACCGGCACCAGTGGATCCACCTGCACCGATCACACCGATCATCACACCAGAGATCACTCTGGAAGATGAGGAGGAGGAGACACCCACAGTGGTGGTCAAAGCACCAACGGTGGAGTCGATCACCAATCTTGCCAAGTCGTTCATCGCCTTCAACTCACCGGCTGCACTGCGTGACCTACTCGACGGTGCGGGGATCGCCGGTCAGAAGATCAGCACCTGTGACAAATCATTCTATCCTGCCATTGAGATGGCACTGACCACTGCACTCGAGATGGTCAAATAAAACAATCTGCTGTGGTAACCGGTGGCAAACCTCGCTCTCTGATGCAGGTCAACAAGTCCGGCAAGTCTTACCACAGCACCCAATCACTAAACATACCAAACACATGACACAAAAAACAAAGAAACTACTAGGCATCCAACGCCACCCGATCAACAACAACCATCGCAAATATGAGCGCAGTGTGCCTGTCATTGGCATTGTTGCACTCTATGCCTTTGGAGTCCTCACCGGCATTCTTCTCAACATGATCATCAATTTATGAACACACCACCAGAAAATACACATTATGCATGGGGAGCAAGTGCTGCAAAACAGTGGCGCGGATGTGCCGGGTCAGTGGCATACATTGCACAGTGCAAGACTGCTGGCATGATCCCTGCCAAGGTGGACACTGCCTATAGTCTCGAAGGCACTGAGGCACACGATTGGGCAGATCGATGCCTCAAGGGTGACATCGTCAGGTCCGAGATCCCTGAGTCATTTCTGGAGCATCTTGGTGGATACATCGACTATGCAGATGAACTGGCAGAACAGATGCACGGTGGTGCCACAGTATTCACAGAACAAAGAGTGCCACTCTACTACAACAAGTCAGTGCAT
>ENA-OSIY01000388-OSIY01000388.1-marine-metagenome-genome-assembly--contig:-NODE-388-length-24759-cov-10.645936_pt1 | contig 24759 bp, 38 predicted proteins | sample MGYA00237884_ERZ534233 | MGnify/ENA primary metagenome ERZ534233 (study PRJEB26412, sample SAMN06343840) | marine metagenome | isolation source: estuarine water | place: USA: Columbia River Estuary... | reverse complement strand
CTTTAGAGACGACGAGTATCGTGCATACTTTAGAGAACTTAGAGCTTATCACGTTATGAACGGTATGATCCTTAGCCATATCCCGTTACATTCGGATTCAATGGGACGTTTTGGTGTTAACATTCATGGACACTTACACGCAAACCGCGTGAAGAAGGCTCGTGGAGTAGATGCTAAGACTGGTGAAATATTGTACAGTGACAAAATTGATCCACGTTACCATTGTGTTTGCGTAGAACAAACACCAGACTTTGCACCAATCTTGTTTGAAGATGTCATTAAGAACATTGAAGCAGAAGGTGGAAGTGTTGGATTTAAAAACGGTAACGGCCCAACAATGTAAAATAGACCCTTTGGGGTCTATTTTTTGACAAAAATTTATTGTATTACTTACTTGCTTGCCAAAATAGAGGTCTTAGGTTGTCTTCAATTACTGTGCGTTTGTATATAGTTACTGCTGGTCTAAAATTATTTACGTGAAGCACATCGTGATATTTGAGACTACCAATATGTTTATACCACTTTTTATGTTTATAGTTAACTGATTCAATAAACGTACCATCATTTTCAAACCAGCGTGTTATCCCAGGATGTTCCATAAGTAGATAATTGTAGCTATATTCTCTTCTTTTATCTATATGTCTTACGCCGTAATTACTATGCTGCCATATTTGTAATTGAATAGTGTATTCATCATTGATCTCTTTAAGATGCTGTTTAACCCATTCTTTAAGATATTCGGGGGCGTCTATCTGAATAAACGTTCTTTTTTCTTTATCAGACTGAGATAACGTTTTTGAATTTTTATAAATCTCAGAACAATCTTCATTGTCTGATAAACAGAGTTTTAGTAATTCTGCTTCCATTTCATTGGGCAGCGAGTGCCACGATAATTCTAGATAATTCATATTATTTCTTTAAGTTGATTATTTATTAATGACTACAACTGTTGTGAATCTTAAACAAAGAAAAATTTGCTGGAATACATAGAGCTAAATACTAGCTAACATATTCACTGTTTCGAACTTTACTCATTAAGGAGAACTATATGTTCAAAATAATTAAAAAACAAATTAGACCAAATACATCAGTAGATTTTTATAGACCGACAAATCCTGAACTACTAGAATGGTTATCTACAAATTATTTTCAAACTGGTAAAATGTGGCCGCCTGAGATTGTTATATCTGATGATGGCTTAGAGATGTCTGCAACTGTATACTTTCTATCAGAAGATGTTGCTCGTGAATGGAAATATAATCCATATGTAGTTGAACACTTACATACTCCTCAGGAAGCATATTGTGCTGAAAATGGAATCGAGTTACTTCCAACTATCACTATCGGTGAACAAATGTAAATTACCTTCTTTTTATAAAATAAATTTAATACAGCCAGGCACACGACGATATTATATATCCAATGTGCCTTTATAATCGTCGTATCCGTGTTTTCTAAGTTGTTCAACTCTGTGCTTTTGATCTAAGACAAACAATCGTACTAATAGATCATAGGATTGTGTAAGGGGTCTGTATGCATCAAACAATGGTAGTCCAGAAGCCTCTCCTTTAGGAATTATTAACTCATCGTAGCAATTATACCTATTCAATAGGGTGCTGTGTCTGCACATAATTTTATGTCGTATGTTATGTGCAGACTCTTTATTTAAAGACCAGAATTTGTAGTATCCTTTAGACTCCATTAGACTCACTATCATGTCTAGTGCAGGTGCAATAATAGGAGCAGTTTTATTGTAGTGATTGTGCTTTGCTACACTACTAAGACCATTCCAACGCCATGCAAGTAATTGAGGGACTTCGAACGCTTGATAGGATGCTATCGGGTTACTGTCGTTATCGAACACTACTGCAACGTGCATCAGACCTTCTATCATTTTCTGTTTGGTAGTGCTAAGGAACTTTTCCTGCGAATCTTCTGTAATTATTGTTCCTAAGGCGCTACGGCCAACGGCATATGTGACACGTAAGTAGTCAATTTCGTCCGGGGTGATAAATCTTGTGGTGTTCATAGTATCAAACATTTAAAGAATTGATATAGTCATATAATTTTTGCACAGTGTCTAGTTCTTCGGCAATTTCTTCTGGGACTTCAATGCCGTACTTGTCTTCTAGAATCAGTACCAGTTCAATGATATCTAAACTGTCGCCACCAAAATCTGTTAAAAAAGAACTATCGTTTTTAACGTCATCTTCACTTATTCCGTAATGTTTAGCTATAATAGCTCTTACTTTATTTTCTACATCTTTCATTTTATGCTTCTCTTTTCTATTAACGGAATCAACCATTTTGCTGTATCAAATTCGCCTTTTTTATGAGCATGATTATAATTTCTCGGATCTGCATGATGATTATTATGAAGGCCATGCCCTAGCGTAATCCAGTTAAGCCAAGTGATATTTTGACTATTGTCTCTACCCTGCTGATAGTTTTGATAACTCCATTTGTGTTTGTAGTGCCCGAATGTATTTGCTATAGACAGCAAATGAAACTCGAGAACGGTGGCAGCACTGACAATGAACACTGCAAGTCTCCAATCTATTAACGCTAACAGCAACCAACTACCCCAATAAATTTTATAGTTATGATTATGAAAAAATTTAAGATATGGGTCTTTCATCATGTCTTTAACAACCCATATTTTGTCTTTGGCCAGGTCAATTTTGTGGTTCTGCCATAATAGATAGCTCCACCAAAGACCTTTTGTGGGTGTATGCGGGTCCAATTCTGTATCGCTATGCGGATGATGGTATCCTACGTGTATAACTTTCACGTTCATTGCACTGCCAGCACCTGACAACAAACCGAAAAATGCGCCTAATCTAGATATCCAGGTATATGTCTCAAAAGATCTATGACAAAAGTATCTGTGAACAAATATGCCATATCCTATATGGCCGAATAGAAACCATGCAGGGTATATTATCATTAACCAGAGCCAATTGGTAGCACCAGTGAACACAGATGCTATACCAACCAACGTCAAAATATGTGCTGGTAAGGTAACACGTCTGATATTCACTCCTAACCTATTCCAAAAATTTAATATTTTCATTATATTCATCACGGTTGTTTAAAATTGATTTTCGTATTTTTTTACGTGCTCAAAAAATGGAGCAAGTTTAAAATCCTGAGTTAGCCTACCTCGTCTATCATTGCCTGGATCCGGAAAGTCACTATCTTCAGGACTCCAGTCTGTAATTTTAATCCAACTGGTGGTATATTTCTTATCAGCTTCAACAGGAAAAAATATTACATTTTTTTCTCGGCATCCGTTAATTTCAGTTTGTGTCAACGCCCATTCTTTATCTATGCCTAATTGATTACACACTAATGTAACCATTTCATCCCACGTCCAGTTTTGGTTTTTCTCTAAACTATAGCGTCCTACTTGTCCGACATTCCTAAAACGTAGAATTGCTTTACCTTGTGATTCTTTGACTAGTTCGTAAAGTCTCTTAGGTGTATTATCGTTTACGCCTTTTTGTAAGATAACGCCGATGTTAACATTCATTTTTACATCTAGACATGATTTAAGGGCTGTGACTTTTCTTTCAGCCCATGACCCACCACCATCCATGATTTTGTAGATAGAGTTGTCGTCTGCACCATTCATGCTGATGTAAATACTACGCATTCCTGCATCTGCTAATTCTCTAGCATAACCTGGCCTTGCTAGCAGTAGACCATTCGTCATCATAGTAGGACGATGCCCCAGGCGTTTAATGTTATCTACTATCTCAATGAGATCTTTTCTCATCGTAGGCTCGCCGCCGATCAGTCTGATCTCAGCTTTGTTTGGCAGTTGCTCTAGAACTTGATATAATTTAGTTATATCTAGGTCCGGCACTGTTCTTATGTGTGCATAACAGTTGGCACATTCCATATTACATTTGTGAGTGACGTCGACAAAAATGCTATAGAAGTGATTGTCTTTTGGTTCTAGCTCGTAGTATTTCATACGACTATTTATTATAAAGCATTGAGTGGAAATTTATTAAATGAATTTTTATATAGCAGAACAAGTTGAAAATAAATATTAGCTTATATTTTAAGTTATGTTGAATAATCCGTTTTTTGATTTAGGTCATATTTTTATAGTGTTTGGTCCAGGCTCTGGAGGTAACTTTATCGCGGGTCTACTGGACAAACTAATGAAACAAGAATTTGTTAAGTTAGATATCAGTATCGGAGGAAGTTCGCATACTGTTTCAACTAACAAGCATGTAGATGGTGATAGTTTAAGTTTTGGTACAATCTCAGATGAACAAGTAGAATTCAATTCGCAGACAGAACGTGAACACTATTACATACAAAAAATAAATGAAGAATATGCCAATGTTATATCTCCTCAGATAACATGGACACATGATTTTACTAACATTCCTGTTTATAAAAAATATTTTAAAAATTGTCGTATACTTACAATTACACACGATTCGTATGCAAGTAGATTAACTAGTGTGTATATGCATGTCACAAAAGTTTTTTTTAATCCGAATTTTATTGTGCCGATTAAAGAACCGTATAAAAGTAATCATTTTAACATTTGGGAGAATACTTGCAAATCAGCACTGTCCCCTTATGTAGGGATTGACATTGCAACTGATATTTTTAATAAACGTATATCTGAACAATACGCAAAAGATATAATAACATATATTAGTTTACGTGCAATTTCTAAATACTACGGATTACTAGACTATTCTCAAGGCATAGTTTCAAACGAACCTTGTCGTTATGATTTTGCGCTTTATCCAAATAAAGATAATAATCAATTGCACGACATCGGAGAAAATTACTGCGATTATGTAGATGGAAGTGATGCTATATTAACATATTCTTATCTGATTAATGATGAACCGATTCTTTTATTAAATGCTATAGAAAAAATCCTACAAAGGACACTGTCTGTAGAGGAAAAAAAATTTATATTATCAGAATATACAACTTATCGAAAATTTCAAAATCAAGAAATTTTAATAGATCCGTTGCAGTATTATCGTAATACTAAAAAGATAGCATCGGCCCATATAGAAAAATTAAAGCATCATTACACCGCGAGATAACTTTCGTTTAATAACCGTTTCGAAGATCAACTATACCAGTAATTGGTTATCGTGTCAGCGCTCGGATAGAAATTTTTTAATCGATTCTTCTGCTATTTTATTTGGAAACGCCGAATGCCCACTACCTGTGAGAATTACTTGGGTATATTTTTCATGATCTTGATATTTGTTTTTACACATATTTCTTATCCTAAACCAAGGATCTGTTTCAAAATCAATAGTTAAGACAGGAATTTGCCGTGGCGATCGCGCCGGACTGATACAGTATGAACTTATAGATACTACTCCATCAAACAGACTGGGGTTATGAAGCATATTCGCTACTGCACCACCTTCACTGAAACCTACAACAAATATTTTCCTTATGTTTTTCATTGAGCGCAATTTTTCACTCGCTAGTCTGAATTCCCTTATCCGTAAGTTCATCAGGTCATGAATTCCTATGGCCCCTGTAGTAGGAGTAGTCGAGGTTGAACTACAATTTAAGGGGCGACCTTTTATGGCAAAACTGTCTGGTAATACAACGACATAGCCCAAATTGGTGAAAAATTTCGACCAACCTATTTCATCATTTTTAATTCCTCCACATCCGTGTAAGAATACTACTACATCCCGCTCACCAGACGATTCAATCGCAGAAACATTGGTGGGGAAAAACTTTCCTGGCAAATAAACGTTTGCCTTTTCCCATGATGGGCGGATATCAAACTTTCCTGAAGCCAAGTATTCTAGTGGAATTGATTTTGACGCTTCTGTATTGGTTTCTGTTACATGTGTAGCGCATCCAATCAGATTGGATGCGATAAGAATAATCATTAAACTGTAAATACGCTTTATCATTCGAGTCCTTGTTTGTGTGTAAGTGTTAATTATAGCATATTAGAACGTTTCTGTCAAATGGCAGTCGGCAACAGCCCATATAGAAAAATTAAAGCATCATTACGTTGCGAGATGATTTTCGTTTAATAACCTTTTTGAAGATCAACTATACCAGTAATTGAGTTGCCTTGTTGTAAAGATTGAATTTTTCTAGCAATTTGCGCAATACTTTCTTCTCGATATGTACGGGCCGATAAATGTGGAGTTATTACAATCTTAGGATGTTGCCAAAAAGGGTGTTCGGCGGGCAAAGGTTCTGTACGAAACACATCTAACGTAGCACCTGATAGATGACCAGATTTCAGCAACTTCAATAAGTCTGCCTCTATCAGATGTGCGCCACGTGCTACATTAATTATATACCCGCCTGACTGTAACAGAGATAATGTATCGTAATTCATTATGTTTTCTGTCTCAGGCGTAAGTGGTAACAGATTAATTAACACACGAGTATTTTTTAGAAATTCTAAAAGTCCTTGTTCTCCACTAAAACAATTCACTCCTTCTATTTCCTTAGGTGTGCGACTATAACCGTTAACTGGATATTCAAACAGTTGTAGTGTTTTTACAACCCGTGTGCCTAGTGTACCCAGACCCATAACTCCTACTGTAAAATCACTGCGAGATTTTGTTTTGCGATATTCCCATTTACCCAATTGTTTGCTAGTTTCGTACTGATTAAATTCTCTAAAATATCTAATCACTGCATGACACACATATTCAGACATCTGCACAGCCATGCCTGCATCTTCTAAACGAATAACTTTAACAGTTGGAGGTAATCTAAGTTGTAATAAATTATCTACGCCTGCGCCAATGTTGAATAGTGTTTGTAAATTTGTTTGCTCGTCAATAAATTGCTGTGGCGGTGACCACACAATAGCATGGTCAGCCAGAGGAGCACCGGGTTTCCAAACAGACACTGTTGCGTCTGGTAATTCTTTCTTTAGACTCACAACCCATGGTTCAGGTGAGATATCAGATAAACAAATAGAAATATTCATCTAGATTAATATACAGATTATTTAAATTGATTTAGTAATATCTGCATATCCTTCTACAATATATGCATTGGGATTAAATCGTCTAATTAAAGATTCTTGTTTAGGTCCTACAGTGTTACCTTTCCACATACTTGCAACAGTAGTAGGCTCACGTGTTAACCAGTGTTGAATAGCTAATAGTGGATATCCTTTATCTTCAGCTTCTAATCTTAGGCCTGCGCCGTGTGCTTCGTTATTATGAAGTGTATTGCTTAGGTAAGGATATTTCTTACCTCCCAATCTAGCCTTTATAACTTCAACATCAGGGTGCTCATGAACAGGAACAACAGGATAAGGATGAATTAAGTAAAGCTCAACTTGAAATCTACCTTTTCTAAACAACGCTATAGATGTCGCATCGTCGGATAAAAAGACTTCAGCAGATTCTTGAAATTTTATAGGCATTCCATTACGGAACCACCAGTCGGCAAATTCTTCGACATTCTTCCATGTTTCGGGAATAATCAAATTAGGGTACGGATCCGGCCCTTGGATAGATTCCATATTACTTCTTTCATCTACAGATCTTACTGTGAGTCCTACAGTTGCAGCATAGTCGTTTAAAGGATTTATAAAATCTTCTATAATTCTTTGATCATTTCTAAATTCGAGAAAATCTTTTTCACTGTTCCAATATGTACGAGTAGTTAAAACTAATCCATCTTCCGATACTGCATTATCAGTTTTCTTTATCTTTGATGTATCAAAGTATTTTTCTTTTATATACCTTAAAGAATCTGTAGTGGCATTGTTCTTGCCAGACCAAAATTGTATGTCTCGGGTTGCGCGAGTTTGTTTGCTAATAGATATGTGCATAATATCAATATTTATGTTTGTTTAAATTTCTAAAATTAAAAGTTTTTACACAATTACAAATGACGACTGTATAAATAGTTTAATGAATTACTTTGAATATCTCGACACTTTGCCGCCAGTAAGTTTAGACTTACTAAACGAAGTAAGATATACTGCATTAAATAGCAAATCTACATTTGTAGACCCCGAATTTTCTACATACCAATTTTACCTACTTCAGGGTAAGATAAAAGAATTCACGCAATCTATTTTTAATTTTGAGCATAGTGTTTCAGTCCAGGTCATAAAAAATGGCGTGCCTGTCCACGTAGATATAGGTAGAATAGTAGCTTACAACTATATAATTGAAACAGGTGGCTCAAATGTTTTAACTGCGTATTTCAATATTGATGATTTTATTCAGGATAGAAATAATCGTCATTTAAGACTGTTTCCAAAATTAGATTGTCCCCTTGCAGAACCAGTCTATGCAAACTGTATAGAGCCTAACAGGTGGCATAAGTTGAATGTTTCACTCCCTCACACAGTATTGAATATAGAAAGCGAAAGGATGGCAATAACTGTCACTCCCCATCCGCTTATTTACAGATAAGAAAACGGCATTTGCCCTATTTTGTAGTATTTGATCATAGAACGAAATCCTGTACCTTTTGTATTTAGATAGGCGGGCTTAATACTATTGTAAAGTGCAGTTGTACCCGCTAACACAATGTCGGATATTCTACTGTTACTATGTAATAGATGTACCCAGTCCTGATCGCGTGTAAAGAATCCTTCAGTGATATCAATTTTTTGAGCTTGCCAGATTTCGGTATTGCAGGTACTGGGATAGATATATGGGACAATTGCTCTCTGATACAATGCTCTGTACGATGTATTCACTGTCGATACGTGATGTATTTTTTTGACACTGATATATTTTTCTAAAATATCTTCTTTACTGAGCACTGCGATATTATTTTTTTGCTTATAATTAATGACGTCTTGATAAGAATAATGCTGTTGATTTACTTTGCCCAACAGATGATTTTTCAAAATATTTTCGAATTCAGGTGTTTGAAAAGCTCTAGCAACTACGTGAGCCTGCTTGACCAACATGGCCGGCAACTCAGGCGTCCAGTAAAACAGTACACGATCAACGTTGGGTTTGACTCTGGAATCAGGCATATTTAGATAGTTGACACCACCGTCCGTAAGTAAAAAATATATATTTCCTGTGTCTGTGTCCACTGTCATTATAGGCTTATCCGTGCCATATACCAGTGCTACTTTTTTTCCGCTTTGTATAATTTTATCTATGTGTGGAATAGAAGAAACATTTGTAAAGTGTGGAGTAAGTGCTGTGGCAATATTACCGCAGGCAGTAGCAGCCCACTCTTCATCTTTGTAGTTGATCATGTCTTCAAAAAAGTCATACAGTGTTACTTTGATATTGTGTACTGTGGACAGCTCGTCTAGCAAAGGTAGCAGTGCAAATTTTGTTTCAGAAATTGTATTGATATCTGAAACATTCTTTGCGTCATAGTCCCAGTTCTTTAAACCTGACATGGGTGCAATACCTATCACTTCGTCAACCTTAATGTTATTATTAATAAAACTTCTAATAACATTAGTGCTGTCGGCTCCGCCACTGCAAAATACCATTACATAGTCGTAAGTATTTCTAATTTGTTCTGCTCTTATTTTGTAGAACTGATCTAATGATATATTGGGTTCAGTCAACCAATCAACTCGATTGAATACGTCATCAAAGAAATTCCATTCTATTTTAGAATTGGTAAGTTGTGCCGACAGCACAGCATCGAGCTTGTTGGAGAATTTTTTGTCCCCAACAGTGTAAAATCCAATATCATTTTTTAACATAGTGTTCTATTGTCTATACCATTAACTGAATAATACCCATTTGGGTTCATTGTTCGTATTCTTATTTTTCCGTCCAACGTCTTGTGTTATTTGTACCCCAATGGCTTAAATGAGTAATCAAGGTGTTACGCTCAATTAGTACTCGTTGTTGTCTGTAGTTATGACGCATTCTAGCGTCAACGGGATTGTAAATCCAGTCAATTTTCCATTGGCTGGCAAACTTTGGAAAGTACTCAAGTTCATTTTTCCAATGCATACCAAATATGATAGGTTTGGCATAATGCTCCCACATCACAGTCATGATTGGAGTCTCACCGGTTTCTTTTTCCACAAGACTGCTTCCTTGCAGGTAAGAAAAAACACTGAGATAACTGTCAACAAGAGGATCTGACAGATAGGCCAAAGCAAACTCATTAAACGGTGCTCGTCTATCAATAGTTACTATTTTTCCCTTTCTGTCCAGTTGTTCTAGTGCTCTTATACGAGCCAGAGCAATGGTATTCCAGGCTTCGAGACAATAACATTTGCCATTTGCTATAATCAAATCAGGCCCGTCTATACCTTGTAGTATATCTCTGTCATCGGGCAACTGACTGATAAAGTCTTTCATCATGTGATGTTCAGGAGGAATTCCGGAATCAATGCTAAGTTGTGTCCAACGATCTTGTTCCTTGTAAGGATCCATGGTCACAACACTACACCTGAAGTCATATTTTTTTTCTAGATAAGACACCTGTTGAAATTCAACATCATTAACTCCTGGGTGATAAAGGAAAGCAGCTTCGAAAGGTAGTCCGAGAGTGTAGAAAGTATGTACAAGAACTTGACTGTCAAGCCCGCCACTGAGACTTATCAAAACTTGACCTTCATTGGCTAAGCGGCGGCACGCCGCTTCTAATTCTTGCCTAACGGTTCCAATTGGTCGTTCACAGGCAGTGTACTCTACATAAAAGTTGTCGTTGTTGTCAAGACCGTATATCATTATGATATTTATTGCTTAGATTTAAACTCGATACCGTTTACGGTGTAATAACCTAGTTTTTTTCATTTTAAATCTTTTACTAAAAATGAAACTATATCTTTAAGCGGAAGTATTTCCTTAATGTTTAATATAGCATTGCCCATATTAATGTGACCTTCTTTTCCTGTTTCAATGCCCTTGACTAAACTCTGGTCAAGATTTTCATTACTATGCTCTGCTATGTGACTAAACATAGTACCACGGTGAGTGCCATTAACTTTAATAATATCATTTTTAGTTTTTTCTAACAGCGACAACTTAACTTCTTTTGGTATTCTAGACTCTTCACTCATTGCAAATAAAGTACCTATCCCAACAGCATTGGCCCCTAAAGAGATCAAACGACTAATATCAGATGAGGTCGAAACTCCTCCAGTGGCTATCAAGTCCTTGGATGATTCTTTTCTAAACCCTACGGTTAACTCGTCAATAGTTTCCAATCCTACTTTTCCTGCACCTTCGGATCCTTTGAGTAGATAGTAATCGACTAACAAAATTAAATTTCTAGGATCTGCATTTCTAAGTAGCATTAAGATATTAGTGTTAATTTTTAATCCTACTTTTTTATTCTGAGATTGGAGACTACTAATTCTATCTAATATTTTATTGTCTTTAATGTTTTCTTTACTCCAATCAATAATTTCAATCAGTCTATTTTTACTTTTTGAAATTCTATCGAAGAACAAATCGTTGTGCAACCAATTCGCACCAAATGCAAAAGAGATTTCATTGCTAGAAGTTTTTTCAATAAACTCGTCAATGTCATTGATAGCTTTTTTGTTGTAATAGTTCTCAGAATTTTCAACAAACTCTGTGTTACTATAAACACTTAAACTAGGCACAATGCCTGCGTTATGACAGGCCAGTGCCAATTTTAAATCACTGATCTTATTCATTGTCACACACAAGATTGGATATGTAGATTTTAACATAAAGATATTTAACCTTCTTAATTAAGGCATTATAAATATGTGATGAAAAAACTATTATTAACAATGTTACTACTTGTAACACTATCTATTAATGCTCGGCCTATTGAATTTACTGTAATGCACGGCCCCGGGGGCGTGTCAGATATTACTACCAGATTTTTGTCTGACCAAATAGGAAGTAATAAGTATCAAGTAGTGAATCGTCCAGGTGCCGGGGGACGAATAGCATTGCGCCACATGCTACAAGAAAACACAATGTTGTTAGCGACAATGGCGCAAGTATTCGTTACTACTCCCATTAACTTTAAAGACTTAGAACATATACCTGATAGAGATTTCACTGTGTTGGCAACTATTGCTACCATGCCCTCTGTACTAGTATGCAACAAAAAGACTAACATCAACACATATAAAGACTTTCAAAATAACACTAAGCCATTGACATTTGGTGTTGCAGGGTATGGAAGTTCAGAACACATTGCCACTGAAATTCTAATTAAGAATGTCAATACACCTCACTTAATAGTTCCTTATAGCTTGGGAGGTTCTTCTAGCGTAGTCAATCTGTTGGGTGGTCACATAGATTGTATGTTCGCTAACTACCCTACAATTAGATCGCATCTAGCTAATGTAAATGTATTGTTGTCTAGTCATGACATAGGTGTTACTATAACATGGAAAGAGGTGTACAAAGAGTCGTTCCCTTTTGACAGTTATCTAGCAGTTATTGTTCCTACTAACATGTCAACTGATCAAAAGTCTAAAATAACACAAGACCTGTCTACTGCATTTAAAAATAAAGACTATAACAAGTCATTACTAAATTTAGGATTGTTTCCAAACTCAAGTACTGACAGTAAGATGTTAGAGAAAGTAAGAATTAACAATCTATCTGTTAGAAAATTCATCACTGACAACAATATACGAACAGGTCAATGATTTGAAGGTATAATACCTATCAGATATTTTTTAACATGTGACTCTAACCCGTCAGGTGTGTTCGTATCATCATTTAATCTTAGATAAGGTGATAGTTTGTCAGTGACATATGCTATACCTTCATTCCATATATGCTTTGCGCTAGTACCCTCAGCACCTAAGATGAACCAATTATCAAACTCACTATACCAATCTTTAGTTGCTTTATCAGCTTGATACCAGTCATTGTTCCATGTCGAATAGTAAATGACTTCACGCAATAGTCGTTCATGGTATAATCTTGCTATTTTATAAGTTAATGTCTTGCTATTCCAATAATACTGTATATCAGGATTAGCCATTAACCATCTGCGCATAACATGTCCTTGCTTAATAAGCATAGGAACGCAATCAGGACTCCAATAGAAATACTCAACTTCCGTATTATCGTAATCATTTAGATGATTAATGATAGTAATCATATTCGCTGCTCTATCTACAAACCTCATCCAAAACTTGTCATTGACAATAGCACTCTTTGGCTTTTCGACACCTAATACTATACCTAAACTCTTTTGTTTATCGAATCGTTTTCTAACTTCTGAAAAATAGATATAATTAAAGCGGGTAATTCCTATAGGATTTAATGCCTCTCGTTTATCTAACACCCAACTAGCATCGCCTACACTATTAAAAGAATCGTGTACATGATCGGTCAGATCACATATAGTTATTTTTGTGTTTGGTATTAAGTTTTCAAGTTCTTTCAATCTAGGTATTGTTTGCAGATAATGTTCTGCACCGTTATTAGAACTACTAGTGTTATTAGGATCAATAGTAGTGAATTTACTCCAACCCTTTTCTAATGTATTAACTATGATTTCATCTATATGTAAACCCTGACGGACAAAGCTCATAAGCGCATTATGACTATCTGCGCCGCCGCTATAACTTATCATTAGATAATCATATTTCTCTCTTAGTTCTCTGGCTCTTTTATCATATAGATAATCTAACGATTGATCGGGTTCTGTTGTCCAATCATATGCTGAAAACACTTCATCATTAAAGTTCCATTGAACATGTTGATTGGTATTACTAGCGTGAATATACGCTTGAATCTTAGATTCAAACTCAACATCACCTACTTTATAATATCCAAGTTTTTTGTTAATCATTGTATGACGCACCGGTTATTTCTATACTTAGTTGGTCTAGTGTTCTATCTACAAATTGTCTATATGGCAACCCGTTATATTTTTTATTCAAGAATGCTTCAAATTCTGATATAGCTTCTTCAATGCGTTCGAATCCTGTTTGTTTTTTGCGTTCAATAATATCAGGGTACATTTCTCTATATCCAATAATCTTAGTTGAGTTAGAGCCTAACTTTCCATAGTATTCATCATTCACTAGTTTCTTAAACCAAGCTAAATTAGTATAGCCTAGTACTAATCCAGGTGACCACTTAAACCATTGATAGATTGCAGGACGATTGTGTAGAATATTGTATTTGTCGCATCCTAAATCATGCTCGAAGTCCTGCATCAACCAAGTACCTTTCTTAGTATAGTCATCGGTTGTTCTGTACCATCTTACATCGCTGTGTCCTACTATAATTAATCCGTCAGCGCATTCAGTAAATTTAAGATGCGGTAACATTCTTGGTCTATCAATCTGTGCATCTTCTGAAACTTGTTCCGCATCATTTTCATAAAACTTTTTTAGATTAAAGTCTATGATAGTATAATCAATATTCAAAATAGAACACACGGTGACAGCATAACTCACATCGTAGATGTTAAGATCATCTTCATATCTAACAATGTAAACTTTAGGGTTTGAACCAATTGCTATGTAGGAACGTAGTATTATTTCGCTATCCACTCCCCCGCTAAAAAATATACAAGGTTTTAATCCCGAATAATGATCTAGTGTGCTCTTAGCTGCCTCAATCAGTTCTTCTTTGAATGATAATAATGGCCTATCCATCTTAGTGTAGATAGTTCTAAGTTCTTTATTACTGGTTTGTCTCCCGAACAATGGATCATTACCATATTTCCATTGATACCAATTGTTTTCACTTGTGTACATGTTTATATGTTCCAAATATTATATCCCAAAATGGGGTAAACAATCCGTAGTTTGTTTCACTACAATGATGCACCAGATGCCACTTACCACTAGTAAGAATAGGTAAATCAACATTATTATTATGTTCGATTGACTCTTGTATGAATGCCGCCCATACATAATAAAAGATGCTAATCCACCATTGTCCTGCAATCAACGAAAACAGTAAGGTAGGAATGACTTCAGTAATCCATAAGTCAATCGTGCTAGTCCAATCATCATTAAACAGAAACAGATTAGACCAATGCCAAGATGTTTCGTGTATAAGGACAAACCGGTGATGGTGCAAATGAATTGCACGAATCATCGGGATCGAATGACTAACTCTATGAATCCAATATAACATCAGAGTCCATAGTAAAAAATACAATATTATCATTAGATTTTGATTAATTTGATGATTAGACCAGAAATGTCAAATTCCCACCATTTCTTGCTAAATGTATAATCTTTGGGGAACCTATGATGATTATTATGCCAGGCTTCTCCCCAACTAGGAATAGCCCATAACCAATTATTTGAACTTTGGTCGGTTAGATTGTAACTACGATATCCACCTAACCAATTGGGTTTATGACCGACATAATTGACTACATTACTCATCAATCCTGTGACTAATGCAGGAGTCCAATGCAAAAATACCATTAACCAAAATCCACCAACCGTAAACAAAACAATACTGTAGGCTGCTAAGATAGCAAAGTAATAACGGTGTAAGAACTGTTGGAATTTATCAGTGACTAGTTTACGCATACGCCATTTTGTATCAGTGGCAACTTCGTCAACATAATCTAACAAGAATATTTTCCAACCTTTGTGCAATGGACTATGTGGATCTTCTGGTTTGTCGCTTTTTAAATGATGATTAAAGTGAATTGCTACCCAGGCCAATGGACTACCTGTACCTCCAAGACAACCTAGTACGCTGAAAATTTTTACTAGTATTGGGTACGTAGTATAACTTTGATGTGTAAGAAGTCTATGGTACGTCACAACAATTCCTAGGCATCCGTATAGAAAATATCCTGTTATAATTAATAATAAGGCAATATAAGATATTTCGTAAAAAGCCAGCGCAGCCACGGTTCCTATCAGTGTTACTATCTGAAATATTTGAGCACCTAATGTGCTGCTTGCAAGTAGTTTCATTATTAACGGTCCGTTCTTATTAAATTGATTAGTCCAACAACTGGATCGTATTCGTGTTTTTTAATTTTACTGGAAACTTTTTCTGCATGGGCATGATGATTATTATGCCACGCATCTCCTAGAATAAAAGGCCATAGATAAACGTTGTTTGTACTACAATCTTTTGTTACAAAGTTTCGATAGCCGTGCTTGTGGGCAAAATAATTAAAAGCAACCTGCGAAATACTTACTGCAAATACTGGCGCTGCCCATACGTAGAAAATTAAAACTGGATTTATCGAACCTAACATTGTGACGAATGCAATTATGCATAACATATAATATTTGTCTATGTTTATGTGTGCCGGCGTCAACAGTTCTTTTATCACAAAATAGTTTATTTTTTTAGATTCATCATACACAGGTTTGAATCCTATAATGTTAAAATTAGCAAAATGTGGACTGTGGGGATCTTTTTCTGTATCCGATGTGGCATGATGCATACGATGAATATAAACCCACCCTAAAGGACTGCCCCTACCTGCCAATATGGCAAACACAGTAAATATCCATTTAATTACAGGATGCAATTGAAAACTTTTGTGAGTGTAAAATCTGTGCATCATCATACTGATACCCAATATACTGTAGCAATAGAATGCTACCACACTGACGATTACATATTCCCAACTAACTGGCACAACAAGTAATCCTATTAAAATAGTGATCAATGATAACAGTTGCAGAATAAACAACGTGTATGAAGTTGATGCTAAATATCTCATATTACATATTTAGCCGCTAATAATACCGATGCAAGATAATTTATTTTTTAACTCAAAATTTACCCCAATTGACATTTTGGATCAATTATATCAAGAAGCGGCTGTCGACAGCAACTACTATGCAAGCCCTGCTAGCCCTCCGGTGATGAGATGCGATGTTAGTGATGATATTAGAAAATATTTTAAAAAGTTAATAGCAGTTCCTTTTAGAGATTGTGGATTTTTAAAAACACCACCAAACTCTATATACCCTACACATAAAGATTCTTTTAGGACCGCAGCATTAAATATGTTAATGGTAGACGTTGATACAAATTTTGAAACTGTAATATGGGAAGTAAATCCTGTATATGCAAAGCAGCATAGTGTTCCGTATGTCAAAGATCAATTTATGATAATGAATGTTATGAGTCCACACGGAGTAATCAATAAAAGTAAAGAATTACATAGGATTATACTTAGTATAGGTATTCCGGACTATGACTACGCTAGTATCTTAAATTTGCATAAAGAAAACAAGTTATTCAACATTAAATGACATTATTATATCAAAAAATAAAAATCTCAAACTTTGATATAAAGCAACAAGAGTTGATCAAACTAGCAACAGGGAAGTTTCAAGATTCTAATTTGTTAACTTACTATGATCCTTCTAAAGAAGAACTAGAAAATATATGTCCTACATTGTATGCATTTATATGTAAGAATAGTAAGGTGCCGATTAGATTCTTTAGATTATACCATTCTCCCTCAGGTGGTGGGTTAGGACCTCATATAGACGGTGGCGCAGATAATAGATCCCCAATCGGTTTAAATTTACCTATATTAAATTATTCTAACTCTTTAATGAAATGGTGGGATGAATCTAACGCTCGAATAATCACAGGTAATTTTGGCTGGAATAACCTACCAGCCGCAAAAATTTTAAATATGCCAGAATTGCGCTGTATAGACAGTGTAGAAATTGATAGCCCAACTTTTGTCAGAACTGATTTTATTCACAGTGTTGAAAACTACAATGCACAGCCTAGAATTATTATGAGTATAAGATGGAAATATAACAAATTACGAGGCCAGCAATTTGAAGATGTGCTTAATTTATGAACAACATCATATTGCTACCAAGTGGCCAAAATTATATTCCACTATCGTTTGGTTATAACAAATCTGCCATCCTGCAGATATTAGAACATATACCAAAGACAAATACTGTAACATCGTGTGATAAAAATGTAATAAACAAAATATCTATGCTATTGGATAGTAAACTTCCGATACATACTATTCTATATTTTTGTATGAAACCTAATGTATGCAGTATAATACACATTGATAAAAATTTAGGAAACCCATCAGCATTTCAGGTATCATTTGGATTAAACTTACCATTGGCAAACAGTGACTCTGTATTAATGAGGTGGTATTCTGAAACTACTTCAGATACAGATTTAGAAACTTTTGTCGGCCCTAACGGCACCCTAACTCCGTTACTCACACAAGACAGAGCCACCTGTATTGATGAAGTGTATTATGATAACCCCCTTATTGTAAAAATAAATGACTGGCATTCAGTTGAAAATCAATCAACTACTTCTGTTGCACAATTTATTAGTTTAAGATTCAGTGCACCGATTGAACAGGTAATAAAAGCATTTGGAGAAAAATGAAAGTTTCAACATATAACAATTTGTCCACTATTGAAAAAATAAACTTTTATTCTTTTCTCGAGTCAACACAACTGGAATCAAAACCCGCCAGCACCAATATGTGGCACAATGATTGGATTAATGAAAAACATACATTACCTTTCATATTAACTAACACAGATAGATTTAATGATAACAACGGCGAGTACCATGTAGTATTCGACGGGGAAACAATAGTTGCCTGCGGTGGTGTGTATATCAGTAATTTTTCTCGAGACATTGCATTTATTGGGGTAAGGACCTGGGTTAATAAAATTTATCGTCACCAAAGCATCCTTAGAGAATATATATTACCTATACAAAAAACCTGGTGTCAAGAAAAAACCATAAAAATTGTAGCACTAACGTTTAATGATTATAACAAAAATCTTATACAGGTATTTCAAAAAAGACGATTAGGCGAAACTAAAGAAAGAATTACAACTAGGGAACCCCATCATCTTTTTTACAGCAACTTAATCGAAGTAGAATTCCCTGTAACGATACAACATACTAAGCAATGGGTAATCTATGAAAAATTAGATCCTACGTTTAATTTTGATTGGAGTACTATAAAATGATTCCTGTGTTAGCCATAAGAGTTGACAATAACTCAATTATCGTGTAAAATATGCAATTAAGAATATAATAAAATGATAGGATGTGATGTTACAAAAATTTCAAGATTTATTGACAAATCCGAAAGGTTCGTTAATAAAATTTTAACACCGCACGAACTAACAGAATATAAAATTAGGAATAACAAAGCTGAATATTTAGCAAGCAGGTGGGCAGCTAAAGAAGCTGTATTTAAAGCTACAGGAATTAAAAATCCATCTATACTAAACGATGAATTAGGAAAACCCTATATAGTTGATTATCCGAGAATTTTCATTACTATTAGCCACGAACGAGAATATACATTTGCAGTTGTACTTGACAAAAGAAATGAGTAAAAGTTAACAATGACTAAAATATCAAAAAGTCCAGAACGACATACTTTTCAAGCAGACAACTATGTTAAACACTGTGAAGAAAAAGGCAAAGAGCCTAATGAAGATTACTTGAATCTTTTTAAATCATATCGGCAGCAGGACGAAGACAATATGGTTGATTCAAAGTGGCAAAAGAACAACATGCAATACGATCTTCGGTCAACTGAATGGATACTGGCCAAAGTTCGAGAGTCTGATAGCTACGCTCAAAATCTCTATGCAGCTATTTGCAACAACGAGTTCTGCAAACGTGAAATGTGGCCTATTCTTAAAGAAGAATACTGGAGTGCTAGCTGGCGTAGTGCTGGAGGCATTATTGCTGACATGCAGGAAAAAGGCGATTACATTGATTGGTACTGTAGCGGTATCGGTAATGCTGAAAATGGCTACGGCTTAGATGGTCGTCGAGCTAATGGTTATGTACCAGAAAGCCAAGTTACAGAAGAAATAAAAGATGACCTATATAAATTAGGATGGTTAGTAATAGAATCAAAAGGTGATTTAGAATGACACAGTTAAATGGATACGTTAAAAAAGGTTGGGGCTATGAATTGATTTGGGCCACAAATGATAAGTATTGCGGAAAGATCCTATGCTTTGAGCAAGTAGGTGCAAAATTTAGTATGCACTTTCACAAAGACAAAGACGAAACTTGGTTTGTAAATGCAGGTCAATTTAATTTGAGATATATAGATACCAAGACTGCCGAGTTAAAACAAGTATTACTCAAGGAAGGCGATACATGGCATAACCCTCCGTTACAGCCACATCAACTAATCGCTATGCAACCTAACAGTATGATTTTTGAAGTTAGTACTGTAGACAGTGTAGAAGACAATTATAGAATTGTTGCCGGAGATAGTCAGGCAGTTAATAACACCGAGATAAAAAATGACACTAACATTCAAAGCTGAAGAACTATTTGAAGATATCCCCGGAGATCCGGATAATGTTATAATGAAAATTCCTCCTGAAATTTGTGAAGCACAGGGCTGGAAAGAAGGCGACATATTGGACGTCAAAGTAGAAAACGGCGCACTTATTATCACTAAAAATAATGGCTAAAAAAGACGAACTAATCGAACTTACCGGAGCAGTGGTAGATGTATTACCTAATTCAACTTTTAAAGTTAAAGTAAATACTGTACATGAAGTATTATGCTACATGGGAGGTCGATTGAAGAAACATAAGATTAAAATTATCCTTGGGGATAATGTTAAAATAGAAATGAGCCCTTATGATTTAACCAAAGGCCGTATAACATATAGACTATGATGTGAATACTAATCTGTATGCGGTTCGCAGTATATGTACACGTATAATGACAGAGACCTCTACAGGTTCTAAGTTTCGCAGTCTATTGGTAAAAATTCGCAAGCACTTTAAATCTTTGGATTTAGTTATACACTCTAAAAGAATAAAGACTCTAGAAGTTAATGAATTTTACATTAATGCATTTTATGACAGCATAGCCGATCATGAAAATGAATGCCCTATAGAAGTAATAGTATACCACAATATCGACTTAGAAGAGTTTTTTGAACACACACAAGTTGGGCAGTTTCTTGTTCAACTTTATGATGCAGTAGTACATGAATTAAAACATCAAGCGCAAGGCCGATCTAGAAATTACTTGCCCAATCCATATATCGTTGATCTTGAATCAACTATCAGCTATCTCAGTGACCCTGATGAGATCGATGCGTATGCATTGAGCATTGCTATTGAGCTAATTCGAAATTTGGGCAGAACACGTAGCATACAGTACTTGCACCGTGCAAGTCGATTAGCTAATGTTCGTCCAAAAGGCCTGTATGCAAGTCCAAACTTGTTTGCATACTTTGAAACTTTTGAGCACCTTGATCATCCTGTTATCCGTAAGTTGTTAAAAAAAGTATTTTTGAACTTGGAAACGGTTGACAAGATGGCAGTTTTCTATTAAAATACACGTATACTAACAGCACGGAGCGTATCGTGGCAAAAGAATTTCCCCTGCAACAAGTTTTGGAATTGGCCTGCGCGGCACAGCGAGTCAATGGCTCGTATCTTAAAGAACCACACGCTGTCTATTCTGCCGACGGCATATACATGAGCTCAAAGCAAACTAACAAGATGTTGATGTTAGTCACTGCACATCCAACAATTTGGACTGCTGATCCAAAAGACAAACCTGCGGCACTTGAAGTCTTACCTGAAGATACTGCAATGGCAGTAGAAATCCAACAGTATTTTAAACGATTGATGTTTTCGGCCATTGCGGGCGATAACGAGTTCCAAACTAATATTAACACTTTTCTAAGTTCAAAAAATATTGAAAGTAAAAACTTTGGATATATTGCTTGCCTCCCAAGTGTCTACGCTAGAGACCGGGCACAGAACAAAATTAAAAAAGTAGCACGAAGTGTTGAAGGTGGGTATTTAGGAGAGATTGGTAATCAGCTTAAAGATTTAGATTGCGAAATTGTTGAGTCAGTTAAGTCAAAAAACTTTGAAGGCTGGAATATTTCTGCTATAATAAACAGTAAGATGGCATCATGGCTTAATAAGACAGATCTTAAAATTGGTCCTTGTATTATAGTCAAAGCCAAAGTTAAAGATCATAGCAAACACTGGAAACATCAAAATGATGTGACTAGATTAAATTACGTTAAGGCAGTACAATGAAACAAGAACTAGATAAGTTGTTGTGCGAGAAGTATCCAAAGATGATGGTTAACCGTAATTCGCCCATGACGGAAACTTGTATGTGTTGGGGATTTAGTTGTGGTGATGGTTGGTTCAATATTTTGAATCAGCTTATGGGTAATATACAACATCACATTGACTGGAAGAATAAAAACAGTGAAGTTGTTGCACAGGTAACGTTGGATCAAGTTAAAGAAAAGTTTGGCACACTGAGATTTTATTACACAGGTGGAGATGATGTCATTGACGGCATGGTTACCATGGCAGAAAGTATGAGTGGTGTTACATGTGAAGAGTGTGGCAGTCCTGGCGAACGTGTTGGCGGAGGTTGGGTCACTACCTTATGTAAACCTTGTGAAGAATTGAAAGAGAAAAGATATGAAGATCAAATTAGTCAGTGACCTCCATTTAGAGTTCAGTGACATCAACATTAAAAATGATCAGGACTACGATGTACTGATTCTAGGTGGCGATATCATGATTGCCCAGGATCTGCACGACCATATTGCCGCAGACTTCAATCCATACAGTACAGGTGCATTTGCCGATCTTAGTCGTAAGCAAGAGCGTGTTCAACGGTTCCGTGATTTCTTCAAGCGTTGTTCGTTCCAGTTCCCCCATGTTATTTACATTATGGGAAATCACGAATTCTATAATGGCAAGTTCTATGCAAGTATTGATCACATGCGTGACGAATGCGCTAAGTATCCTAACGTGTATATGTTAGAGCAAGACATGAAGATTATTGATGATGTGGTATTTGTTGGTGGTACACTGTGGACTGATATGAACCGTCGTGATCCGCTTACAATGCATGCCATTACAGACATGATGAACGACTTCCGTATTGTGCGTAATGATAAACGTGAGTTTGCTAGAATGAGTCCTTTGGATGTTGCTATCCGGCACGACAAGACGCTGGGCTATATCAAGCATATTGTCCAGGAACACAAGGATAAGCGGTGTGTAGTTGTTGGACATCATTGTCCTAGCAAGTTAAGCACACATGAAAACTACAAAGATCAATATTTAATGAACGGTGGTTACAGTAGTGACCTAAGTGAATTTATTATAGATCACCCACAGATTAAACTGTGGACACACGGTCACACCCATCATCCATTTGATTATGTCATTGGTGAGACCCGCATCGTATGTAACCCACGTGGTTATGAAAGTGACGGCTACAGTGAAGACAGTGGCTGGAACCCTAACTTAATATTGGAAATATAATGTACTTAAAAATTACAAACTTAAAAAAAGCCACAGACGCATTGGTCGGCATGATTGTCCCGGAACAATGCTACGGCAACATTGGTAAACTTGTAGAAGATGAAATGGAGAAACTTGGTTATGACATTAATCGAGGCAAAGGTGCTGACTTGTTAGCAATTGGGGTTGAGATTAAAACTAGGGGGCTAGAAGCAACTTCGGCTCAATCAATTAGCTCTATGACAATTCACGACATTCCTATAACGTCATATAAAGATTCAGTAATCTTTAAAAAGTTTCAACAACAATTTAGAGTCCATCATATTAAAAAACTAGATGGCTCAACTGTTATTGTCAGTGCAAAAATGTACAACTTTGCATACCCTAAAATTCAAGATACTGTTGAGGCAGCATATGAAGCAGGCAGGGCAGCGATGATTGATCAAATAAAAAACTGTGATGGCCAGTGTGATGATTATATCCGAGGAATATTATCTAATGGTTTGCCGGCCTGCGGCTACTGGGAGAGAAAAGAAAACACTAATAGCTTCGACTTTAGATTTCCTACAGTAGTAATGGAACAGTTTGAAGAGATTGCAATTAACTCATCAAACAGATTATTTGATTTTGCCGAATAAGGAACAAAAATGAGTATTATAGAACTAACAAAAACAACAGCACAAAATATATACGAGATGTTAATGCAATTAGCAAGTCATATAGAAAAACTTGAAGCTGAGAATGCAGACCTTAAAAAGAAACTGAGTGCGCACGATGACGACCTTAAGTGAAACAGACTTAATTAAATTTAAGAAATGGCTTAAGAGCCATTTGCGTATGGGTCCAGTTACTGTTACTTTTACTAAAAAGGACGGTACTGAACGAGTAATGAAGTGTACCACCGATACTACATTGATTATGTTTAAGGATCCTACAGTTTTAGAAGGCAAAGAATCGACACGCAAGATTAACAAAGATATCATGCCAGTGTATGATCTCGAAAGTTCTGCCTGGAAGAGTTTCCGATGGGACAGTATTAAACAAGTGAAATTTACATTATGAGACAATATATCGAAGATACCTGCGAAATTATCTGTGATACCAATGGACGAAAAATTGTTGCAGATGTGTTAGACTTTAAGGATCACCAGTATCTTAAAGTAAGTGTTGACAAAAGTGTCAAGGTTCAGTTACAATGGAATGGTAAGTTTTACGAAGGTAGTGTAGCCGGGCTGACATTTAGCACAGACGGTCCTACTGTTAACAATTATAGGCAAGGAAGATAAAATGAAAATCGGATTAAGTTATAGCCGTTGTGTATTGGACATTGTGGAAGGCCGTGTGAGCATGGATGATGTACTGGTATTGATCACTCGTACAGATTTTAATCCCACGGTTGATGAAGAATGGATAGGTATTTGGCAAGGATACACCCTAGGAGGCATGAGTAATCCAGAATGGGCCAACTATGATTTGAACAACAAGGATCACGAAGACAAGTTCCGTAGCGTAAGTATCATGCCTGTCTCTTATACACATCTGACGCTGCCGACGAATAGAGAGGTGTAGATCTCGG
>ENA-OSIY01000387-OSIY01000387.1-marine-metagenome-genome-assembly--contig:-NODE-387-length-24788-cov-5.786209_pt1 | contig 24788 bp, 26 predicted proteins | sample MGYA00237884_ERZ534233 | MGnify/ENA primary metagenome ERZ534233 (study PRJEB26412, sample SAMN06343840) | marine metagenome | isolation source: estuarine water | place: USA: Columbia River Estuary... | reverse complement strand
TGGTAATACGGTCACCTTCGAGTTGAGAATCTCCAAAATGAAGTATGCGAACGCGTGAATTTGGATCGCCAGAAAGGCGGTCTAATGCCTTGAAAAATGGAGCAAATAGCTTTATGTCGACCAACTGTATCGCAGTATCAAGAACGACCTGCTTCTCCACTGGCAAAAGCTTCGACGCCCCCGAAAGCAATGGTTCGATCGCCGTATCTGCTTCTTGTATGAGTAGATCTAAAGCCTCATTTTCAGGAGCGACATTCACTATTCCTGAGGAATCACTGGCTGTCCAAAGCGTTCCTAATAATTCAGCAGGGCTGTAATACCCCATCTCAAACGGACCTATTTGCCACTTCTCTTTAGGTGATAAAAAGCTTAAGCTCAACATAATGCCACCCAGCGCGAGAAGAAATAGAAAGAGATGTGCCGGTTTATTCATGCCCTAAAGGGTGCTAGGGTATTTATCAGGAGAATAGTCGGTGATGGTTTGGGTATTGATCTTAAGGCGCTCACCCGCTTTAATTAGGGCATCCACTTTGTTCCAAGTCTTGATGTTTTCAGCGCTCACACCAGGAAATTTATTCGCAATACCCCACAAGGTATCACCAGGCTTCACTTCGTAAGTAATGTACTCTCCGGCCAAAGCTAAGACTTCCTTTTTAGGTGCGTCCGCTGCAGGTTCAGGTACCTCTGTTGGTTTGTTCGGTGCAGTGGCCGCGACCAGTGTGGACTCCCGCTTTTCAGAGGGTACCCAAACGGTCAATTTCTGACCTGGATAGATCGTATTCTCTTTAATACGGTTCCATTTCTGTAAGTCACTCACTTTTACACCTAGGGTGGCGCTAATGCGACCTAAGTAGTCACCAGAGCGCACGGTATAGGTGATTGCCTCATGCGTTGACGGATCCGGCATAAAAGACAAAACCTGTTTTTTTCGCTTTTCATATTGTGCTATAAGACCTTCTTCATAGGATTTCTGTTCTTCCATCAAAGCAGTCCAATTTTCAGCAGTTGGCGTCCAGTGTATCCCATAGAGGGCTGCACCTTTGGGCAGTACGTCGCGAGTCAAATGCGGATTCATAGCTTCAAGCTCGCGCAATTTAATTTGAGCCTCGTCTGCTACCGCACTGAGTAGTACCGTTCCTGGGGCCGCCTTTACGGTTGCTTCAAGGGGTGTATCCGCTTCTAGCCCATAATATTGGCTAGCCGCTTGTTTCCCTTTCAAGGGATCAAAACGTTCGTCTACAAAATCATTAATGATCAGTCCCATCTTAATGGCTTGAACCCTGGTAAGCGCCAGCACATTTTTAGATTGCCATCCTGCCGGTTCAAAAGTTGCTGGCGAACGCACTAACTCCCACTCAGCTTTTACAAGAACTACTTCCGTGATAGTATCTGCTGGTATTGACGACGCACAAACTGCGCCAGGACTGCCGAGCAGTACTACAAAAAATAGAAAGTTGGAGGATATACGCATATAAACAAATATAACGTTTGCCCGAACCAATTCCATCTAAGTGTTGATGCAGAAAGTTGAAGTTTTCCTCATCAATTTGTGAAAAACTCTATGGCGCTATGATCGCCTTAAAGATGCTGATGCCGCTGCGCGAAAAGGACCCCTTAAAGTACCTCGCCAATAAGGTCGTAGTCGTGTGCTTCAACGACTCTTACCGAGCAGAAATCGCCGATTTTTAGGTAGATGTCCTCCGCTGGAATCAGTACTTCATTATCCACATCTGGACTATCATATTCAGTACGACCCACGAAATGTGCGCCTTCCTTGCGGTCGATCAAGACACGATACTCCTTGCCTACTTTCTGCTCGTTCAATTCACGGCTAATATCCATCTGAAGAGCCATAATTTCATCAACACGCTGTTGCTTTACCTCTGCAGGAACATCGTCCTCAAGATTAAAAGCATGCGTATTTTCCTCATGGCTGTAAGCAAAGACACCTAATCGGTCGAAACGCTGCTCACGAACCCAATCCAATACTACCTGGTGGTCTTCCTCTGTCTCGCCAGGATAGCCCGCAATCAACGTAGTGCGAATAGTAATGCCCGGAACCTTCTCACGCATCATTGCCAGTAAGGCATCTGTCTTTGCCTTGGTCGTACCACGACGCATACTTTTTAATACAGGATCAGCAATGTGCTGTAGAGGAATATCAATGTAGTTACACACTTTAGGCTCTTCGCGTATAATATCTAGTACATCCTGCGGGAAGCCTGATGGAAAGAGGTAATGCAAGCGAATCCATTCGATGCCTTCGACCTTTACTAATGCTTTCAAAAGCGCACCTAATCTACGTTCTTTATACAAATCCAATCCGTAGTAGGTCAAATCCTGCGCAATAAGGATCAATTCTTTGACTCCTTTCGCAGCCAACTTTTCCGCCTCAATAACCAAATTCTCAATAGGTGTCGATTTATGTCCACCACGCATGAGCGGGATTGCACAAAAACTACAGGGACGGTCACAACCCTCTGCAATCTTCAGATACGCAAAGTGCTTTGGTGTCGTGGTCATGCGTTCGCCCACCAATTCGTGCTTATAATCTGCCCCTAATGTCTTCAATAACAAAGGCATATCTCGTGTACCAAAGTACGCGTCCACATCTGTGATTTCCGCTTCAAGATCGGGCTTATATCGTTCTGATAAACAACCTGTTACATACACGTGGTCCACCTCTCCTCGTTGCTTCTTATCCGCATAGTGCAAGATGGTATCTATACTCTCTTGCTTCGCGTTATCGATAAATCCACACGTGTTGATTACCACAATATTACCCTCCTCTTCTTCCGGTGCTTCATGCGTCACCTCTTTGCCGTTAGCTTTGAGTTGACCCATTAATACTTCTGAATCGTAGATGTTCTTTGAACACCCGAGCGTCACAACATTAATGCTGTTCTTTTTGCTGCTTCGTGTACGCATAGTGGATTATTTGTTGAATAAGCTTGAAGCGAATGCTTCGGGGTTGAACAGTTGTAGATCTTCCATGCCTTCACCGACGCCGATGAATTTGACAGGTACATTTAATTGGTCTGAAATACCTATTACGACACCACCTTTTGCGGTTCCGTCCAATTTTGTCACAGCCAATGATGTGATCTGCGTGGCTTCTGAGAATGCCTTAGCCTGCAGCAAAGCATTTTGACCGGTAGAGCCGTCTAAAACCAGCAGCACTTCATGCGGCGCATCTGGGACTACTTTTTGCATGACGCGACGCACCTTACTGAGCTCCGTCATTAAATTCTTCTTATTGTGTAACCTGCCCGCAGTATCAATAATACAAAGATCTGCTCCCTTAGAAACGGCATGTTGCAAGGTATCGTAAGCTACTGAAGCCGGGTCTGATCCCATCTCCTGTTTGACTACGGGTACGCCAGTGCGATCGCCCCATACGCCTAATTGCTCGATAGCTGCAGCACGAAACGTATCTGCAGCGCCAAGAACTACGTTATATCCTTTGTTCTTGAACTGGTGGGCAAGTTTACCAATGGTCGTGGTTTTTCCTACACCATTCACTCCTACCACCATTAGAACGTACGGCCCTTCGGTTTTAGGGAGCTCAAAATCTTCCCAAACACCGCGCTCGTGCTTCATGAGCCCAGAGATAATCTCATAGAGCATCTGCATGAGCTCGTCTTGATTCATGACTTTGTTGCGTGCGACACGCTCTTCTAAAGCCTCAATAATTTTAACGGTCGTATCCAGTCCTACATCTGAAGTGATCAAAGCCTCTTCAATATCATCCAAGACTTCTTCGTCCACTGTGCTCCTACCGGCAACTGCTCTTGTAATCTTTTCGAAGACACTGCTGCGCGTTTTTTCTAGGCCTTGATCTAAGGTCTCTTTCTTGTCCTTGGTGAAGAATTTTGAAAAGAAGCTCATACGACTGTAATAATTAGATAAAAAAAAACCACTCCGGGGAGTGGTTCAAATATCGTGATTAAAGACGGATCTTATTTCAAGAAGTCTTTAGCTAAATCTTTCGCCACTACACGCTCTTCAAAAGAGTACGACCCTTTAGCGTTTTTTACCATATTGATCACTTTCGTGAACTGCTTAGCGTCAGCTGACTTAAGCGTTGCTACTACTTTCTTTGCCATCTTACTTTATCTCTTTGTGAACAGTCATGCGCTTCAATACAGGGTTGAATTTTTTCAACTCCATACGGTCTGGCGTATTCTTTTTGTTCTTTGTTGTAATGTAACGAGAAGTACCTGGCATACCTGATTCTTTATGCTCGGTACACTCTAGGATTACTTGAACGCGGTTACCTTTCTTGGCCATGTCCTATATTATTTTACTACGTATCCGTTAGCTGCTGCATCTTTCAATACCGCAGAGATACCTTTTTTATTGATAGTCTTCAATGTAGAAGCTGCAACCTTTAGAGTAACCCAACGGTCCTCTTCTGGGATGTAAAACTTCTTAGTGAACAAGTTCACGTTGAACTTTCTCTTGTTCTTCTTATTCGAAAAGGAAACATTGTTTCCCGTCATTGCCTTCTTACCGGTCAAATCACAAACACGTGACATAGTTATTTTCTTTTCTGGGTTGTACCAAAATGGTTTGCAAAATTAAGTCAATAAATATTATTGGCCAACATTACTTACCCATAATCTTCAACTTCTTTGAGTAATAAATTTAACGCTGCGAAAATAGTCTTTTGAATGTTACGTTCGCGCACCTTACCAAAGACAAATTTCTCAGTAATGGTGCGGTTTGGGCCCGCAATAGCAATCCAGCTCGTACCCACTGGTTTATCTGGTGTCCCGCCTTCCGGACCTGCGATACCACTGACCGCAACGGCAAAATCCACCTTTAATTTTACACGAGCGCCCTCCGACATCTGCCGGACGACCTCCTCACTGACCGCTCCTTTTTCCACAATGGTCGTATGATCCACGCCCAAAAGTGTCTCTTTTATATCGTACGAATAGGCAACAATACTGCCTTCAAAATACGCAGAGGATCCCGCAACACTAACCAGCGTCGCACCAATGCCGCCCCCAGTGCAACTCTCCGCCGTGCCGACAGTAAGCCCTTTTTGGGTTAACACTTTGCCTAAATACTTTTCTATGGCACTGTTCGAACCGTCCATTAATGGATCGCCAACGGCCTCTTTAAGTACTTTGGCCGCCAATTCAAGATCTGAATTCAAATCGTCCGCACGTTTCCCGCGTGCCGTAAGACGTAATCTAACGAGACCCGGTTTAGGCAGGTAGGCCAATTTTATGTTCTCAGGAAAATTTCCTTCATACGGCTCAATCTGATCTGCCAAGACGCTTTCTGGAACGCCCACCACAAACAACGTTTTGTGCTTGATCTGGTAATCAATCTCATCTTGCAAAAGCGGTAAAAGCTCGTCCTTAATAATCCCCTTCATCTCATAGGGAACACCCGGAAGACTTGCTATCCTGCGGCCGTTGTGGCGAAAAAGCATGCCTGGTGCTGTTCCTTTGTGATTGAAGAGTACCTCACAATTGTCCGGTACCTCAGCTTGAAATTTATTTCGCTCGACCGGTTTGCGCCCGAAGCCCTCGAATAATTTCACAATGTGCGCCCAAACATCTTCGCGAAAAACCATTTTAGCGCCAAAATAGCGCGCCAGAGTCTGTTTCGTTAGATCGTCCTTTGTCGGGCCCAAACCGCCCGTCATGATGACCAGTTCTGTTGAAGGCAACAATCCCTCCAATGCACCTATGATGGCTTCAGCAGTATCTGTAATACTATTGATGCGGGAAATTTCAATACCCTCTAGATTGAAGGTCTGGCCAATCCACGCGCTATTGGTATCGACGATTTGTCCAATCAAAATTTCATCGCCTATTGTAATGATCTCTGCTTTCACTTCCTTTACTTTTGAGGAGACCAAAGATACTATTCATGTTACCGCACGCTCCATCCGAACTCATACTTAACCCAAACGGCAGTGTTTACCATTTAGGACTCAAAGGTGAGGATATTCCTAATCTGATTTTCACAGTAGGTGATCCGGACCGCGTGAGCGGAGTAACAAAGCACTTTGACTCTATTGCATGGACTAAACAACGACGTGAGTTCACTATTGTTCGAGGTACGCTTAAAGAGAAAGACGTATTGGTTTTGTCTACCGGAATGGGGACAGATAATATAGATATTGTGGTGAATGAATTAGACGCAGCGGTAAATATTGACCCCGTGACCCGAATGAATCGGACCCAATTGCGTAAGCTCACCATTATTCGTATTGGTACAAGTGGAGCCATTGATCCAAACATTCCGCTTGGCACGCACCTTTTAAGTGCGGGCGCACTTGCTTTTGACGGACTGCTACCCTTCTACCAACATCCCTTCAAAACAGTTACCGTACCCGGCGCGCCCTTCAATCCGTTTTACATTCCTGCGCCACACAACGCAAGCAATGCGGAGGGCATACCGGAATTAATGCTAGGCATTACCGCAACCTTACCCGGCTTTTATGCACCGCAAGGACGAACGATTCGTACTTCCTCTGTTTTTAAAGAAGCCATGGACGCGTTACACCACCAATCTTTTGACGGTTATGCATTAACCAATTTTGAAATGGAAACCGCGGGCATTTACGCCCTCGCCACATTATTAGGGCACACAGCTTATAGTTTCTCGGCATTGTTAGCCAACCGTGCTGCAGGCACCTTTCACGATCAGCCGGCGCAAGCGGTGGAATCACTTATTCGCAAGGTGCTCAACTGGGCAGTGTTATTGGATGCATAAAGGCATAAAAAATCCCCGACCCTGCGCAAAGGCAAAGCCGGGAGACAAAAAAACCTAAGGTTGTGTGTGAGGTAATAAGATTTAGAATCGGTAACCGAAGTTGAATCCTCCAATAAATTCTGCGGGAGCCCAGGAGTCCTCTTGTTCACTCCAAGCGATACGCCCCATTCCTAAGAATCCTTCGACAGAAATCTTATCATTGTAGACATATTTATAGCCCCCTACGAAACCGATTGAGAGGTAATCGTCACTAACGGTGCTTCCCCCAGACGAGATCCAATTGCCATCCTGATCATAATAGCCGTTGTTATAGGAATATGTATTTAGAATGTATCGCGAAGTTAAACCTAGAAAAACTCCTTTGTCTTCACGAGGATTGAAGTATTGGCGATAGCCTATAGAGAGTCCGCCATCCCTCTCTGTCCAAAACCAATCTTGAAAATCTTCGGTGTTAAACCAAGCGCTGGCCAGGAGCGTTCGGTTTCCAAAATTAGGTAATACAAATTCACCCGTTATGTTATAGGCGCCAGCAGCCATTCCAAATGGATTGGTTTTAATCTCAATGTTCTGTGCTTTAGTACCAAATGCTGTTGCTATTAAAGCTACGATTGCGATTGTCTTTTTCATCATCAATTGTTTTAGTTCGTTTCCTGTTACTAAAGTCCAACACCTGAACGAAGTCCGGTTGATTAAAAATTCTCTTATTACGTTCTCTTTTAGGTAAAAAACGCGGTTATCTTTTAGTGATTAGATTTTTTTGTCTCGTTTATGAAACGCTAGTTTGCTCAAATTACCGTCTCGCCAAAGTAGCGCGCAAAAAAAACGCCCGCAATCGCGGGCGTTTTATGCTGTCTTAAAGTGATGTGCTTATTTGGCTACGTTCACTGAACGCAGTTCACGAATCACTGTCACCTTTACTTGACCTGGGTAGGTCATTTCCGTTTGAATCTTCTGAGAGATGTCGTAGGAGATTTGGGCAGCCATAGCATCAGTTACTTTTTCACTTTCCACCATTACACGTAACTCACGTCCCGCTTGAATGGCATAGGCCTTAGTAACACCGTCAAAGTCGTACGCAACATTCTCTAGGTCCTTGAGACGCTGAATGTAACTGTCTGCCACCATCCGACGTGCGCCGGGACGTGCACCAGAAATAGCATCACACACCTGTACAATAGGTGAAATCAACGAGGTCATCTCTATCTCATCGTGGTGCGCACCAATGGCATTACATACTTCAGGTTTCTCACCGTACTTCTCAGCCCACTGCATACCTAAGATGGCGTGCGGGAGATCCGTCTCTTCGTGCGGCACCTTACCGATATCGTGTAACAATCCAGCACGCTTTGCGATCTTAGGATTCAATCCCAATTCTGACGCCATAATGGCACATAGATTCGCTACCTCGCGGCTGTGCTGCAGTAAGTTTTGGCCATAAGAAGAACGGTACTTCATACGTCCCACTGTTTTGATGAGTTCCGGATGTAAGCCGTGGATTCCTAAATCGATAGCTGTACGCTTACCAATCTGAACAATCTCTTCTTCAATCTGCTTGGTCGTTTTCGCGACCACTTCCTCAACACGAGCCGGGTGAATACGTCCGTCGCTGACCAATTTATGCATAGACAAGCGGGCAATCTCACGACGCACAGGATCAAAACAGCTCAATAGAATGGCTTCTGGTGTATCGTCTACAATGATTTCCACACCTGTCGCCGCCTCAATAGCGCGAATGTTACGTCCTTCACGACCAATGATTTTTCCTTTAATATCATCGTTCTCAATATTGAAAACGGATACCGCATTTTCTATGGCGTTTTCCGTGGCTACGCGCTGGATGCTTTGAATCACCACCTTCTTCGCTTCCTGATTCGCAGTAAGCTTTGCCTCTTCTATGGTATTCTGTACATAGGCCTGCGCATCTAGCTTCGCCTTATCCTTCAAGGCTTCAATCATTTGCTGCTTTGCTTCCTCCTCGGTCATTCCAGAGAGGTTTTCTAATTCAGCAATCTGCTTATCACGAAGTTTCTCCACCTCGCGCACTCTTGCCTCGAGGGATTCGCGCTTTTTGGCCAAAGTATCCTTCTCGCGCTCTAAATTGCGCTGGTCCTTCGTATAATCCTCAATACTCTTTTTAAGGCGTTCGTCTTTTTCACGGAACGAATTCTGACGTTCAGCCAATTTTTGATCGCGCTTCTGTACTGCGCGTTCGTGCTCTTCCTTAAGGTTTAAGAATCGCTCTTTAGCTTCTAATGCCTTATCTTTTTTAATCTGCTCAGCTTCTTTTTTTGCCTCAGTAATCATGAGGGCACTGCGTTTTTTCAGTGCGTTTTGCCAGAGAACATAGCCTCCAACTAAACCTATCAAAAGACCTACTACAGCAGCAACTATTGTCATTACCATACCACTTTCGGGTTTATTGTTTTTAAAAAATCCCGCACCTGCTATGCATGTTGTCTAAACTCCTAAATATCAGGATCTGCACTTGCCGTGACGCCTTGACCTTCCACCGGAGCGAACTCCCTCTATGAGGTGTGGCCTGCTCGTAACGTCTCGAGCGAAGTCCATAACAACGTGCTCGTTGAGTTTAGCACAAAAAATAGCAAGTACGGGAAAGTGTTTATCCGTTTTGTAGGACCGCATCTAGTGCAGCTTCCACATCAGCCAGCGCTTTGCTGGCCTGGGACTGAACGTCCTGAGATTGTTTAAGCGCGATTTCCGATTTGGAAGCAAGCTGCAGCGCACACATACTGAGTACGTCCTGCTTGTCTTGCACAGCATAACGGCTTTCAAACCGTGCTACTGCATCATTTATGGTTTTCACCGCAGCTCTAATCTGCTCCTCCTCTTCCCTTTTAATGGTCAGCGGATAAGTTCTATTCGCAATGGTGACTTTTATTTTTAACGTGTTCTCACTCACGGAGGTTACGCACTTAACAATTTCAAACAACGGTCAATCTCCCGTACCAACTCCGCAATCTTTTCTTCGCTGTACGTGTCCTTTGCGGGCGAACCACTCTGAACAGTTAAAGCGAGATTACGTTGTTGCAACTGATCTTGAAAATCTGCATGTTCCGCTTGCAAGGCTGCGAGAGTTTCTTGCAAATGGTCAATTTGTTCTTCTAACTCTTGTACTTTCGACTGTAATTCCGCGTTGCGATTGGCCACTTTAGAGGCCTTATCTACCACACGCTGAAGCACTTCAGAAAATTCAGGAGTCATTTAAATCAGTTTCCATCAAATATACCATAATTGTAGCTTTGTAGAATGTTAAATCGGTCCCTAATTCTTGGGTTGTTACTAACGGCCCCTTTTTTACAAGCACAATCCAGTTTTGCGCCCAGTGCTCCATTAGATATCCCTTTGGTGCTAAGCGGCACTTTCGCGGAATTGCGCGGAAATCACTTCCACGGAGGCATAGATATAAAAACACAAGGCCGCAGCGGTCTTAGAATAGGTGCGGTAGCAGATGGCTATGTTAGCCGCGTGGCAGTAAGCCCATATGGGTATGGAAATGCACTTTATGTCAGGCATCCCGAAGGCTATACCACCGTTTACGGCCACTTAAATGCCTTTTATCCGGAATTGGAACAATGGGTGGAAGACCAACTGCGCGACCGCAGCAAGAACGACGGCAACCTCTACCCTTCGCCAGAGCAGTTCAAGATCACCCGTGGCCAACTAGTCGCTTTCAGCGGCAACACAGGCGGCTCTTTCGGTCCGCACCTGCACTTTGAGATCAGAGATACCAAAACGGAGGAACCACTGAATCCATTGGAGTTCGGGATTGAAGTAAAAGATACTCGCAAACCGGATATGCGCGGACTAAAATGGACCGCACAAGATTTTAATACCACCGGCTCTTTTAAACCTGGAGATACTATTAGTGCCGAGAAAACCGTGGGAATTGACCTATTTACCACGGATAAGCAAGATTTGGCCAATAATAACAACGGTGTGTATGCCATTGAGGCATCGGTAGAAGGCAAGAACTTTTTCACGGCCAATTATAGACGCATCAATTTCAGCACCTCACGCTTTATCAATGCACACATCAACTACGATCTGTACTGTACTCAAGGAGTAAGGTATACGCGATTGTACGAATTGGAAAACAACCCCCTTGACCTCACCACAACGTATGAAGTGGCCGAACCTGCATTCCGAGCTTCAAAAGGGTGGATTACTGTAGCCGAGGATAGTGTGATCAAAGTGGACGTAACGATCAAGGATTTCGAAGGCAATGCGAATGCCTTTTCGTTTTATGTGAAAGGGACCAAGCGCCCGATGAAGGGGATGTTGGACCGGACGGTACTTCCTTGGGATATGGCGCATTCATTGACTATAGGCCCAATACATTTTACCATCCCAGCCGGCGCCTTATACAACACGACCTATGATTTTTTGATGGGCGCTAAAGGCAATGGGCAATATGTCATTGGCGGCGGTTATGTGCCATTGCAAAGCTACATGACGTTAAAATGGACCTTGGACAGCACTCAGATTCCAGGAGTAGGTTGGTTCCTTTGGGAGGCTAACCACAAAGGCAAGAAGAGTGCGGTCACCGGAGCGCGCGATGGTGATGTGATGACTTTTAAAACGAGGAGTACGGGGACGTATGAATTGGACCAAGATTTGAAAAAACCTGAGGTGAGCTTGCTGAAAGCTACCACATATGCCCGCAGCAATAGCGCCTTTAGAGAGATTCGACTGCGCGCTGCAGACGACAAGACCGGTGTGGACCGTTATAGTGCAAGAATTGACGGCTACTTTGCAAGAATTGACTTCGATTATAAAAACGAGATGTTAAAAGTGATTGTTCCCAAGGAAATCCCCGCAGGAAGCCATAATTTGCGTGTTGTAGTAATCGACGGTGTCGGTAACACCGCCATAGAAGAGTATACAATCACCTTATGATGCAACGCGCACTACTTTTTATTCTATTCATCACCTGCTCTTTCCAGGCTTCTGCGCAAGAAGGAAAAAAGCCGGTGCAACTTCATGGAATTATTGTCAGCAATGATTCGTTGATCCAATTATTGCCTAACGTCCAGATTTTAGTGAAAAGTCGCGGGCAAATGACTGTTAGTGACCGCGACGGATTTTTCTCGTTAGTGGCAATGCCAGGAGATACGGTGCTTTTTCAGCACATCGGATTCCGCCTCAACCGTTTTTGGGTGGCAGATACGTTGGAGGGAGAGCAGTTTCTGGCGCGCATTGTTTTGGAATGGGATACCGAAGTCTTGGATCCCGTTATTGTCTACCCATGGCCGTCAAAGGAAAACTTCAAGGAAGAATTCCTTGCGATGAAAATTGAAACCACAGAAATGGATATTGCTCAACGCAACCTTGCTTTAGATGAACTTCGTGCCCGCGCGGCGGCGATGGGCTATGATGCTGCTGAAATGCAGGATTACCTCATTACGATGCAGAACCAGCAACTCTACAATGAAGGACGTTATTACGGCGGCAATGGTGCATCCGCCATCCTAGGTGCCCTTTCTAATCCCTTCGCTTGGACAGAGCTATTTCAAAGCCTGAAGCGGTAATTGGTTTTGAAAAAACTATTCTTCATAGGTATATTCTTCACCTCTGGGCTTCACGCACAGATCATGGATTCAACCCTTCTCGATGAAGTTGACGTGGAATCGCAACGCGTTTCTGAAGAAGGCACGAACGTATTAGGAAAAGATATCCGATTCACTACTGGCGCAGAAGGTGGCGTGGAAGGCGTAGTAAAAACCTTTGCTGGGGTGAGCTCTAGAAACGAAATGAGCTCGCAGTACAATGTGCGCGGAGGTAATTTTGACGAAAACTTAGTCTATATCAACGATTTCGAGGTTTTTCGACCCTTTTTAGCTCGTGCCGGTCAGCAGGAAGGCATGAGTATTATCCACCCTCATTTAGTCAGCAGCATCAACTTTAGCGCAGGCGGGTTCAGTGCCTTAGAAGGAGACAAACTCAGTTCCGTTCTAGATGTGAAATACGAATACACCCGAGACCCAAAGCTTAAAGACTTGATTGTAGAAACTTCGCTTACGGGCGTCAGTTGGGCCTCGAAAAACCATACGAAGGGATGGACTATTGCAAGTGGACTCCGCTACCGTAATAATGCACTGCTACTAAATGCTACTGATGTACAGAGCGATTATTTTCCAGTGAATGCCGACGGCCAATTGTTGCTGACAAAGCTCCTAGGCAATGGCCCCAATGAGGTGGGCACCTCGCGTGTAGAAATCTTTGCACACGTTGCACACAACAGAATGAATCAAATCCCTCAAAACCGGCAAACCAATTTTGGCTCTTTGCAGGAGGCGCTGCGCTTGAATGTATTTTTTGACGGCAAGGAGGAATTTGGTTACGATACGCAATTCTTAGCCGCTAAATATCAGAAACTTACAGGAGTCGCTGGTGGCGGTGTACGTACCTTTTCCGCGACCGGTTTTCACACCACGGAATTGGAAATCACCGATGTGATTGGCTACTACAGACTGAACGAACTCAACAATGATCTAGGCTCCGATGACTTTGGTGAAATAAGCCTAGTACGGGGCGTTGGTGCCTTTCAGGATTTCAGAAGAAATTTCCTCGATGCCTACATCGGCAATGTAAAATATGAGGAATTGATTGGATTTAACAGGTTTGACCTTACCTGGGGAGTCCAATTGCAAGGAGAAAACATCTATGACCGCTACAAAGAGTGGGAACGCATCGACAGTGCCGGCTACAGCCTACCGAACACGGGCAGCACCATTGATAGCGTTATCGATGGAAGATTATTCAGCACACCGGCGGACGGTTTAGAACTCTATACCCACGTAGCAGCGACTCAAACGTTGCTCAACACTCGAGCGAAGAGTTGGATCAACGCAAAAGGCTCTATTCCACTAGATAAGGGCATCTGGCATTACAATATAGGTGCACGGATGCAGTGGGCCCAATTGTCAAACGAAGTTCGCATCAGCCCACGTGCACGATTCAACTTTATACCAGATGGAGGACTGCTTGCTGCCTACCGGTGGACCTTTGCTGCAGGATTGTACGATCAATACCCCTTCTACCGTGAAATGCGCCTTAAGGACGGTACGCTAAATACGGACGTGAAGAGTCAGCAGGCCCTGCACCTGATCGTACGTCAAGACAAAGATTTTGAACTGTGGAACCGCCCTTTTGTATGGACACTTGAAACGTATTACAAAGGATTGCAACGCGTGAATTTGTTCGATGTGGAAAATGTGCGCATCCGCTACCAAGGCAACAACGATGGACTGGCGCGAGTGTACGGGATTGATTCCCGCATCAATGGAGAGTTTGTAAAAGGCACCGACAGTTGGTTCACTTTTAGTTTGTTCCGCGCTCAGGAGCGCAGTACAACAAGCTTGGTACAGGGGTGGCACGCCCGACCGACGGACACTCGGTTCAATTTCGCCGTGTACTTCCAAGATTACTTGCCGAACGACCCCACAACACGGTTGTCACTTACACTTATGTTGGGCGGTGGATTTCCTTTTGGACCGGACGGTACTGGCAACGAAATAGCGCAACCCGAGGACCGTTTTTTCCGAAGCCCACCCTACCGTCGGGCAGATATCGGTTTTATCAAGGTATTGGGTGGGAAATGGACCGATCGCTTTGATGAAATCTGGATCAGCGCGGAAATCTTTAACCTGCTACAAGCAAGAAATACTGTGAGTTACCTTTGGGTAAAAGATATTAGTGCGGCAGGACAATACGCCGTCCCTAATTACATGACCAACAGATTACTCAACTTAAAAGTCCACGTGGATTTCTAATATGCGCATTGTCGAAACTTGGAGTACCCAACAATTCAAAACCACCATTTACGCCATGGAACGCTGGCACTACGTTGAATTTGAGGCTGGGCCAATGAAGCAGGGGTTCAAATTCATGAAAGAATCACATCCTTCTACCGCTGAAGTCAAAGAAGCCTTGACTCAACCCTTTTTGGACGAAGTCTACAGTACGTTCGAAAAGATGTTTTTGAATCTCAAGAACAACAAGTAATACCTCTTCGTAAAAAGAATAACTATCGCATCAAATCAAAGATGTCGTTTTCTAGTGCGCGACCTTTGTTTTTGTTGTACCAATCTTGCGCAAAAAGCGACCATTCAGACTTATCAAAATCTGGCTCAGCCTTCCACTGTTTGTAGTGTTCGGTGAGTTCTGATGGACGAGGTCCCCAATTGGTGACTGCTTCAAAATGATCATTAAGGCGTACCCACTTTGGAATGGAACGGCCACCGTCGGTGAGGAATTGGTCCATGAGTTCTGGGTGCTCATCGCGAAATACGATGCGCAGGGGGATTTTCGTCGCAATGGCCCATTCATTAAAAAACGGCAAGGCGTGAGCGGCATCGCCACACCACGTTTCGGTAAAAACCAACCACTGCTCGCCTTTTACTTTACAATCGTAAATGGCATCGATAAAATTTACTTCGGGACGGTACGTCTTTTCCCAACGGCGCTGACGTGCAGCAGCCAGTTTGGTATATTCGATAAAAGACGCTTTCTGCTCACCAGATGTTTTTCCTTTGCGGGCATATTGCTGAAGCAATTCACTGTACGATTTATAGGTAATGCCTCGCTCGAAAGCTTCTTTAAGACGTAGGTTTTGTTCCCGCTGATCCATAAACGAATGGTTTGAATTTTTGCAAAGGTCGTTCGACGACTAAATACGTTAGTGACGTGACGCCCAAAGTGAGCGCAAGGTAAATGAGCCAAGCGATTTCTGAGGATATTGGAAAAGATTTTACCCACATTAATACCGGTATATGAAACAGGTACATACTAAAGGAGACGGCGCCGACCCAACGCAGGGGTTTCCAGCATAATAGCGATGCCCAAAGGCCGTGTTTAAAGGAGGCTATTAATGCAACGGACCATAGCAATGCCGCCGGGATAAACGTACCTATATGAGTATAGTCATCTGATTTCCAAGACCAAAAACTAAAGATGAGCACGACAGCCCAGCCGGCATAGGTGGTGAAGGAAGATTGGGTGAGGGTGTTCCAGAAATGGGGACGTAAACGCTCAATAAGAGCAACGACGGTGCCGAGCAAAAAGATGTTGAGGAACCATAGCGTGTTTGTTCCCTCGGGCTGCCACCATAGTACAAACCAATACGACGCACCCATTAATACGGCTAATGTGCAAGCAATGGCATACCCGTTCCAACGAAACAGGCGGTGAAATACGAAAAGTACTATAGGGCTAATGAGGTAATATTTAAACTCAACCGGTATGGACCAAAAAATATGATCGCCACGCTGAAGTGCAAGGTGCTGCCACACATCTCCCCAGTCGTGCATTACTACTTTTAGTCCGCTGGCATTGGCCATTCTAAAAACTATGAGCGCAAGAAAAAAGAGTGGGAAAATGCGTAAGATGCGGCGAGAGATGTAATACAACCAATAGTCCCAATCTGCGCGTCCCTGCTGAAGCATCTTGATGATTTGACGGTCCAGAAGGTAGGCGGAAAGCACAAAGAATAGGTATACCCCAAGTTTTCCCCGGATCAACAAACTGCTTTCACCGAAGGGGCCCAGGCCTTGATTGTATCCGTGACCAAATACCACCATTAGTACGGCGATACCCCGTAAACCATCGAGCGGTTTGTGATGATCAGGATGTTGATCGTTTGGAAAAAAGGCTTGGAGCCAGCGCATTACCTTTTAAAGTTCAGCAAAGTGGTGCGGATAATGGCGATGCATTCGTCCAACTGGTCCTTTGTCATTACCAGTGGCGGTGCAAAACGGATGATGTTGCCGTGTGTTGGTTTTGCAAGCAAACCGTTTTCTTTCAATGCCATACAAATGTTCCAAGCAGTGGAGCTGTCGGGCGTATCGTTGATAATAATGGCATTCAGCAATCCTTTACCGCGAACTTTGGTGACCAATGCTGTTTCGCCAATGATTTTAGTCATCTCCGCACGGAAATGTTCACCCATAGCACGCGCATGCGGCGCCAGTCCTTCTTCTTTTACCACGTCAAGTGCCGCCATTGCAACTTTTGCCGCAATAGGGTTACCGCCAAAAGTGGAACCGTGCTGACCTGGCTTGATCACTTCCATTACGTGATCGTCCGCGAGTACCGCACTCACGGGATAAACGCCGCCAGATAGAGCCTTTCCTAAGATCAAGAGATCGGGCTTCGTGTAGGTTGTACCGCGCTCGCAAGTGTTGCCGCAACTACAATCGCCACAAACCGCTAAAAGTGACCCAGTGCGGGCAATTCCGGTCTGTACTTCATCTGCAATCAATAAAACATTACGCTCTTTACACAATGCTGCTGCCTCTGCTATAAAGTTTGCATCCGGTGTATTCACGCCCGCCTCGCCTTGAATAGGCTCGACTAGAAAACCAACGACATTCTCATTCATCAACGCAAAGTTTAACGCGGCAATATCATTGTAAGGAATGGTTACAAAACCGGTTGTATAGGGACCAAAGTTGTTACGGGCATCGGGATCGTCAGAGAACGAAATGATGGTTGTCGTACGTCCATGGAAATTGCCCTCACATACCACGATAATACCGCTGTTTTGTGCGACTCCTTTTTTCTCATAACCCCACTTACGTGCAATTTTTAGCGCCGTCTCCACTGCCTCTGCTCCAGAATTCATGGGAAGGATCTTATCGAATCCAAAGGTTTCGCTCATGTACTTCTCGTACTCCCCAAGTTTACTGTTGTAAAAGGCACGTGAGGTCAATGTCAACGTTTGCGCCTGATCCACCATGGCCCCTACGATTTTTGGATGGCAATGCCCCTGGTTGACTGCACTGTAGGCCGATAAAAAATCGTAGTAGCGTTTTCCTTCAACGTCCCATACGTAAACACCTTCTCCTTTGTCCAGAACGACCGGTAAGGGATGGTAATTGTGAGCGCCGTACTTTTCTTCGAGGGCCATTAATGATGCAGAGGACTGAGCCATAGTACTTTTGAATTTTGGGTTCCCACAAATATAAGGGCTGAATTCACGACTATTAGGATGAAAAGTAATAACTTCATAACCTCTTAAATCTAATCATACTTATGAAAAAATTTCTACTCTCACTAGTAGCACTTGCCTTTACTATAACGGCCAGTGCCCAATATTACCATACCGCGCCGGTGTCGGGCTCAAATCCGAACAACGTAAATCAGGAAAATTCCGAATATCCTGTTGGTAGTGGTCTCCCAACGGATTGGACCAGTATTGTAGGTGCGGCACAAACTGCAGGAACCTATTCAAGCATTCAAACGCTTCCGTTTACCTTTAAGCTTCAAGGAGCTGCGATTGACTCTTTCCGAGTATCAAATACCGGTATCCTTACGTTCTCGAGAAAAACAAATCCAGCCAACCACAGTGTGGGCTCTGCTCAAGCCATTACGAATTCTTCCATTCCAGATTCTTCCATCTGTGTATTGGGTTTGAACGGTAGTGGTGCCAACGATCAAGTGGCGCGCAAAACCTTTGGAACGTCTCCAAACCGCCAAGAATGGATTCTATTCTCTTCTTACAGTGTGACTGGAGCTTCGGGCAGCCACTGGAGCTACTGGTCTATTGTATTGGAAGAAACCACGAACAACATCTACATCGTCGATCAACGCAATGCTGGTGTAACACCAAGTTTAACTATTGGTGTACGCGTCAACAGCACCAACGTTTACGACCAAATCACCAGTGTAGGAAGCAATTCAAGCAATGCACCTGATTATTTAGATAACACCTACTACACCTTTATTCAAGGGGTACAACCAGATTACGAATTGGCAGGGGCCAGCTTAAATGTAAGTCCGTATTTAGGTCTCAACGTAGCTCCTTTTACAATCGCAGCAGATTTTACGAATAATGGCGCACAGAACCTAACGAGCGCAACATTCAACTACAGTATCAACGGTGGTACTCCAGTAACTTCAAGTTTGTCGAGCATCAGTATTCCTAGTGGATCTACAGGAACGCTTACTTCAGGAAGTACATGGAACCCATCAAGCACAGGATTGTACACAGTTAAAGCTTGGTTGAGTAATCTCAACGGAAGTAATGTGGATGCAAATACAGCGAACGATACGGTGAGCTTGGATATTCAAGTCGTTACTGCGTTAACTACCCGCTACCCACTATACGAGACGTTTACTTCGTCTACTTGTGCACCTTGTACGCCAGCGAACGCGACCATGGAGGCTGTATTTGACGATAATCCAGGCGAACACAACTCTATCAAATACCAGATGAGCTGGCCTGGTACAGGAGATCCTTACTACACGTTAGAAGGTGGAGCAAGAAGAACGTTCTATGGTGTAAACTCTGTACCACGCGTTGAGATTGACGGCGGATGGGACGGTAACGGTAATGGTGTTACTCAGGCCTTGTACGATCAGTACCAGAATGTTCCTGCATTCGTTGAAATGAGTGCTACTTGGAGCCGCTTCACTAAAAGTGTTGAGACCGAGGTTACTATTTCACCGCTAGCAGATGTTAATTCAAACAACTTAAGGTTGTTCGCGGTGATTTATTCGCACCTCGATGTAGCCAACGTAAAAACGAATGGCGAAACAGAATTCTTCAATGTGGTTAAGAAAATGATGCCTAATGAAAACGGTGAAACATTGAGCGCTTTGACTTCAGGACAGAGTGTTACCAAAACGTTGAGCTACACGTTCAATGGTAATTATACGTTGCCAGCGAATGCACAGAGCCCTGCAAACCTCAGTGTAGAACATACGGTTGAAGATTTCACAAACCTTGGTGTGATACTGTGGGTGCAAGACATCTCGACTAAAGAGGTCCTACAAAGTGTTGATGCAACCTACACCATCGGTCAATTCGAAGAGTCGCTTGCAAGCAAAATCAATGTATACCCGAACCCAACGAGCGGCGACTTCTTTGTAGAAGGTAATTTCGAGGCTGCAGCGACATTGAAGCTTATGGACATGACAGGACGCACACTATACCAAGAGCAAGCAGATTTCACAGGTGGTCAGAAAATACAGATCTCTACGGAAGGCCTTGCTTCAGGTACTTACCTGTTGATCACTACTACAGATGGTGCTTCTCATGCACAGCCTGTGATCGTGAAGTAAACCACAATTTTTTAGCAACAGAATATTGAGGGCGGCCGGAAGGCCGCCCTCTCTTTTTATAAACTATTTTTGCGGCCTATGGCAAGAAAGAAAAACCGCATGGCGAACCTTGAGCAAGTACGGCTCACGGATATAGGAAACAAAGGAAAAGCAGTGGGCAGACACGGCGAAAAGGTAGTGTTTGTGAGCGGTGGCGTGCCCGGCGATGTCGTCGAGGTGCAAGTGACTAAGAAGCGTCGAAGCTATCTTGAAGGCAAGGTGGTGAAGGTAGATGAATACAGTCCGGACCGTGTGGAACCGCAGTGCCAGTACTTTGGTGTGTGCGGCGGTTGCAAGTGGCAGAATTTGAGCTACGAGAAGCAATTGGGCTACAAGGAGAAGGAAGTGCGCGAGAATTTGCGCAAAATTGGACACGTGGTTCCGGAAGAGTTTCACCCCATTCTAGGCAGTGGAAAGGAGTACCGCTATAGAAATAAACTTGAGTTTAGTTTTACTGATAACAAATGGTTGACCCAGGAGCAGCTGGACAGCGGTATAGATTTTCCAGAGCGCCGCGGTGCAGGATTTCATATTCCAGGTTTCTGGGATAAGGTGTTAGACATCGACGAATGTTTGCTGCAGCCGGAACCGTCGAATACCCTTCGAAATTTCGTTCGGGACTGGGCCATTGAAAGAGACATGCCTTTTTTCAATGCGCGTAGTCAAGAAGGTTGGCTGAGAACACTAATGATTCGTGTAGCCAGCACCGGAGAGGTATTGGTGGTTATTCAGTTTAAAGAGGAGCACGCGGAAGCGCGTGAAGAGCTATTGAAAGAATTGGCTGGGAAATTCCCGGAAATCACCACCCTTCAATACGTGATCAACACAAAACAAAACGATACTATTTACGATCAAGACATCATCACGTACAGCGGTCCGGGCTTCATTGAGGAAGCCATGCCGAAGTATAGTGGGGAAGGTGAACTGCGCTTTAAAATAGGCCCGAAGAGTTTCTACCAGACGAATCCTGAGCAGGCGTACGAACTGTATAAGGTGGCAATGGACATGGCAGAGATCAAGAAAGACGAATTGGTCTTTGATTTATATACCGGTACAGGTACCATCGCACTTTTCATGGCGGAGCAAGCGCGTGAGGTGGTCGGGATTGAATTGATCCCTGAAGCCATTGAAGATGCAAAACTGAATGCGCAAAACAACGGCGTTACTAATGCAACCTTCTATGCGGGCGACATGAAAGAGGTATTTAATGCCGAATTCATTGCGAAGCACGGCAAGCCCGATGTTCTGGTCACAGATCCGCCACGAGATGGAATGCACGGCGATGTGCTAGCCTTGTTGCTCGAGCTTGAAATTCCTAGAATCGTTTACGTAAGCTGCAACTCTGCTACGCAAGCACGAGATTTAGGGCTACTCACTGAAAAATACGAAGTCAAGCAAAGCCGGGCAGTGGATATGTTCCCACAGACACATCATATAGAAAACGTTGTCCAATTGGTGCTAAAAGCCTAATTTCACCCTATCATGAGCAACACTACTGAAATACTGAACGCAACCGCCATCGAGCACAAGATTCAGCGCCTCGCGTGGGAACTTTACGACCGTCACCATAATGCGACTGATTTACACGTCGTGGGAATAAAGGATAACGGATACTGGCTCGCAGAGCAACTGGTCACGCGTTTGCGTAAAATCAGTGATATCAACATTACGCTCCATCCCCTTGTCATGGATAAAGACGCACCGGTGCTGGAGGAAATGATGATTGACCTCCCGGTAGGCGGCGAATTTGCACTGGTAGATGATGTACTCAACAGCGGCCGTACCTTATTGTGGGCGGTGATAAAACTGATGGGCTTTCGTCCACGTGTGCTCAGTACAACGGTACTTGTCGATCGGAGCCACAAGCGTTACCCTGTAAAGGCAGATTTGAAAGGATTGAGTTTGAGCACTACGCTTCAGGACACGGTCCAATTAAACGTAGTCAACGGCGTCGCCAACAACGTTAAGCTCGTCTAACTACCCTACGACTTCAAGAATAGCTTCTACAGTGAGGGCATCGCCCTTCACCCTGTGCTGCGCTAAACTGTAAAATGGCCGGCGCTCAAAGAGGTGTTTCGCCACAAATTCTGCGACATCGTCTTTCCCTTTAATGAGCGGACGATCCATATCTTTTTCCAACCTATGGGCCAATTCCACAACGCTCACGTCCAAAAATACCGTCGTGCCTGCGGCATTCAAGGCCTCCATATGATTATAGAACACGGGCGTTCCACCGCCTAATGCAACTACCACATCGTCTTGATCCTCAGCCAATAGGCGTTGCAACACGCTGTGTTCCACCTTTCGAAAGGCCAATTCCCCTTTATCCGCCATATATGAAGCTATGGACTGCCCGATCTGCTCAGTAATTCGCACATCAAGATCCACAAAACCCACCCCTAAGCGCTGGCTCAATGCCTTACCGAGTGTGGTTTTTCCGCTTCCCATATACCCTAAAAGAAAATATCTCATGGCCCAAATATTTTGGTATTCAAAGGTATAAACCCTACCCCAACACAACGCCTAAATATTCCTTTGATTTTTTTCTCTCACTTAGTTGGTAAAAAAGGAAACCTCTGTATATTTGCAGCCCGCAAAGCGGAATAAGGTTGATCTCTTAGCTCAGTTGGTAGAGCAATACACTTTTAATGTATGGGTCCAGGGTTCGAGCCCCTGAGGGATCACTAAGAGAAAGCCACCTCACCAGGTGGTTTTCTTTTTTACAGTTAAAGAAGACACTTAAATGTGTAGCTTTAACTACACCTTGCCCAGGTGGTGAAATTGGTAGACACGCCATCTTGAGGGGGTGGTGCGAGTAATCGCGTGCAAGTTCGAATCTTGTTCTGGGCACTACAGTTTTCTATCTGTCATTCCGTAGTTTTACGACCCATGAATGACCAACCCCAACCCCACAGCGCTCAGGACCGCGCATCACTGCAAGTTCCTTCCATTATGCGCCGCACCGCGCAGCTCTCTCAACGTATTAGTATTGCCCTTGCAGCAAAAATTGCTTGGCGTTGGTTCCTTACCCCCTACCCGTTCAAAATACCAAAACGCGAACGTCCCATGGAAGAGCGCTTTGGCACTCCCGAGCTGTTCACTCATCCCCGCGGCCTGACCTATCCGGTGTATACGCTAGGAACAGGACCTAAACACATTCTTTTCGTACACGGTTGGGGCGGCAGATTCACTCAGTTCACCGCCCTGCTCGACCATTGCGAAGTCCAAAACCCCCATTTTCTAGAAGAATATACCCTGATCGGCTTTAACGCGCTAGCGCATCGCGGCGCGCAAGGCAAGCGCACTATGATGCCTGAATTTGGCGAATGCATCCAGCAAATTCAACAACGCTATGGCACATTCCACAGCATCATTGCCCACAGCTTAGGCTGCAACGCCGCACTCTACGCTCAAATGGAATGCGGCACAACGGCTGATCACCAAATCCTGATTGCCCCACCGGGACTCATCTCCGGCATGGTAGGACTCTTCTGCGATGCTGTAGGCTTCAATGCAAAGGTTCACGGCCGAATCATCGCCAACCTCAAAAAAATCCACGGCGAAGATTTCGACAGCTTCAGTGCACCTGGCCTGGCAGCACGCAACACCATCCCCGCCCTCGTCTTCCACGATTTCAACGATAACGACACTCCCATCGCCATGGGACGTTCCGTAGGCGAAAACCTAACACACGGCACCTTCATAGAAACCAAAGGCCTAGGACACCGCCGCATCCTTCGCGATCCAAATGTCCTCAGTCAGATCTACAGCTTCATCTTCACCGCCTAATATTGAACATACCGCACCGCATTTGCGTTAACACACTACATGAAAAAAGTACTCTACATACTCACCACCACACTGTTTCTGACCGCTTGTCAGGCGCAGGAAACCAATTCTACTATGGGCAACGCCGACAACACCTCCTTCCCGGTTCAAAAAACCGAGCAAGAATGGAAAGCACAACTTTCTTCTGAAGAATACTATGTTATCCGCCAGAAAGGAACCGAACGTCCATATACCGGAGAATACAACATGCACTTTGATGAAGGCACCTACACGTGCCGCGGTTGCGACGCCCCACTCTTCACTTCGGATTCAAAATTTGATTCGCACTGCGGGTGGCCATCGTTCGACCAGGGCATCGCTAAAGGTGCCATACTAGAGAAACTGGACAAAACCCACGGCATGCTCCGCACTGAAATAGTGTGTGCCAGCTGCGGCGGCCACCTGGGCCACGTCTTCAACGACGGCCCTACCTCTACCGGCCTCCGCTACTGTGTTAACAGCCTAAGCATAGACTTCAAAGAAGAGAAGGAAGAGTAGTAGGACAAAGTCCCTATCTTACCTCTCATGAGCTGCAAACACCTACTTTTCGCCATCACCCTCTGCACTGCAATGGCCTGCGATCCTTTAGAGGGCTACGACGACCACGAATGTTACTGCGGCCTTGTGCTGGATAAATACGAAATCATAGGGATATCTGTAAACGGTGCAGACAACATGCAATACATTGAAGCGGTTAATGACTGCTCCGGAAATACAGAAGCGCTCGAGGTAATCAATGCGCTGTACAAGCGGGTTGAGATCGGCGACACCGCATGCTTTGGACGGCATTGGTAAGGACGGCAAAAAGAATTTCAAAAACCTCCAAAAGTAGTTGCAGAACTAGAATTCATAATTATATTTGCACCCGCTCAGGGCGATTAGCTCAGTTGGTTCAGAGCACCTGCCTTACAAGCAGGGGGTCGGGGGTTCGAATCCCTCATCGCCCACAACTCAAAAGAGAAAGAAAGCCATCCACGAAAGTGGGTGGCTTTTTTCATTTAGGGCGAGCAAAGCTTGCTTTAGCGAGTACCGAAATGAAAAAAAGCCAAACGCTGCGGAGCAGCGGATGGCTTTCTTACTATTTTAGTTGGGTACAAGGG
>ENA-OSIY01000386-OSIY01000386.1-marine-metagenome-genome-assembly--contig:-NODE-386-length-24794-cov-6.703079_pt1 | contig 24794 bp, 25 predicted proteins | sample MGYA00237884_ERZ534233 | MGnify/ENA primary metagenome ERZ534233 (study PRJEB26412, sample SAMN06343840) | marine metagenome | isolation source: estuarine water | place: USA: Columbia River Estuary... | reverse complement strand
ATTCGTCGGCAGCGTCAGATGTGTATAAGAGACAGTTTCTGGTCTTTTTGCTGGAAGTTTTGGGTCTGTTTCAATAACATCTGAAATCTCACGTGAACTGTCGTTACCGATTAATTCATCAAGATCCCGTCTAATATCCTCAGCCTGGTCTTTTATACTTTTATTTTCTGACATAGTAATTGTTTGTTAGATAGTATATGTATCAATATTATCTTGCGTTAGCAAACTTCTGGAATCCTAGTGATGGTATCGCATTGTCAATAACCTTTGCTAATTGATTATCTCTAACAACATATTGATTTAATACATTTGAGTGTTGTTCAAATTCGATTGGAGTATTAAATACTCTAATGTTTGTCATAAACATTCCATTTCCTCTTAATCCGTAATTTGAAGTATTGTCCCATGTTAACTGTGTTGTCATCGGTCTATTTTCAACAAATTCTTGAATTAAATTATTAGAAGACATCTGTGGCGTTGTAATTTGACCTGGTGTAAATTTGTTTAAGTTACTATCAGGATCTAAACTATATATTGAAACACCCAACTGTGAGAATGTATTGTTAACATTAACAACATAAGCATACCACCTATTCGGGTTAAAAGTTATTCCATGTGTAAATGCTTCAGTTATTTCATTAACTTTAAATTTGAATGACGTATTAGACAATGTTAATTGAAAACCAGTTATTGATGTATTATCTCCAAAAACATAGTGTTCATCTGTTGATGTTGAACTAAATTGAGGAGAAAACCATCCAGTAAAAGCAGCATTAGCGCCGATTTCAACTTTAGATTTAACATCGTAGAATAGTGCTCTATCATCTAATGGAAATGTTGACAAATCATAATAATTTTTACTAACAACAGTCCATCTATTTTTAAGATCGTAATCTTTAATTTTAAGGTCTTTATTAACAAATTCTCTAATTCCATCTCGATATGTTGTAATAACGGTCTGAAATTGTTCTTGTTTTAAATTTTTAGTGTATTCCTCTTGAATCTTTTCTCCAAATATTTCATCTATTCCAGTTACTAGCACGTCAGTTGCTGCATCAAATTGACCTTTGATAACATCGGTTCTATCTTGATATTTTACTAATTTAACTCTCCAATATGAATGGGATTTATTAAATTCATCTGCTAATGAAACTGAACTTACTTCATACATTCTATTAATAATTGGAATAAACATATAGTCTTTATTTCTTGGATATTTTCCAAGTCCAAAATGTGATTCAAATTCTTCAGCAGTTATATGTACTTCAAAATCTTCTAATTCAATTCCAAATATGTCGTACGAATTTGCTTCAGTTGGAAATTCATTATCAGGAACTAATATTTTTATTGTTTGATTGTCGACAACGTTATGTAATGAATACTCCATAAGAATAACATCACTAGTTCTTAAATCTGGTTCAGTTTTAAAGTAATTAACCTCATGACCGAATATACCATTAACAATGTTCGTTAATTGTTTGTATATTTTAATTGATTTTGTTAGGGCGTATGGATTAAATTGATTTCCTGTTCCGCATGAAACTTGAATGTTTGCACATCCGTTCATTGCAAATGGATCAGTGCATTCAACACAAAAATTTGGGCATGATTCAATGATACCATCAACTGTTTCAATTGTATATGTTATTGACAATAATGATATTGAAGTTCCTGCAATAATTCCAGCAACTTCATTTTTTACATCAATCCATACTGGTTTGCTTGTGTCAAATGTAAGTGCTAATAAATCTCCAAATGATTCGTTGTGATTCAATGGACTAAATTCAGAATATAAGTAACCGTCCTGTGACCATCTATATTCATATTCAAAAAAATTATCTTCGTTTGCTGGACGATAGTATTGAAGGCCATTACCGGTTACTGTTAAAGTTTCTTCTACTACAAGTTCCAATGGGGAAATAATAGATTCGATTGTATATTCTACGTTTCCGATAATAATAATATCGCCGATTTCAAAAATTTGCGTAAACTGCGTACCGGAACCTATGATTACATTTTCTCCAGCAGCCACACTGATTGTTCCAGTCATAAAAGGGGTTTTAAGTCCTACTAGAATTTCCCAGTCAATAATTTTTAAAGTATTTGTGTATGGCGCTTGTAGAGATGCTATGAAAAAATCACCATATGCACTTGCAGTATATCCTGTTACCATTATTGTTCCATTTTTTTATTAACATCATCTTGCGGTGTATAAACTTCACCAGCAATCCATGATGCTACAAATCCTGTTAATGAAACAAAGTATAATGCAAGTTCTCCGATATTTGCCTTAAACCAAATTGCTCCGGCTCCAGCTATAGCCCAGATTATAACTACAACATAAATCATAACCTCTCTTCTCGAGTTTGGTCCTTTTTTAAAGATTGCAGTTTTTTCGCTTGGACGTTTTGCTTCAGCCCAAATATATGTTGCAGCGTATGCTGTAAGGGATCCAAAGTAGATTGCAAGATCTGCAAAACTAGCGGTTTTATAGGCTCCTAAAAGTCCCATAATTACCCATAAAGAAACTATAATGTAGACTAGTCCCTCTCTCTTTCCAAAATTACTAAAAAATTTCATTGATAACAGTATTTTTATACTGTATATATTCTTGAAATTCTAGTAGTCTGTGATTAATAGGATTAATGAGTTCTCAACTTCCATTTTCTGTTCTAATATGTCGAGAATATCGAGAACAATTCCAGCATTGTGGTCATCTTCTCCATGTGATTCAACATACATATCGATCTTTTCAGAAAGTTCACTTGCAAAAACTCTATTATAAGGTTTTTCTGGATAGAGAATTCCTAATTCTTCAAGAATTTTATTAACGTGAGGTAACTCTTCTTCGTCATATAAGTCAAATAATCGTAGGGTTGCTGTGATTACTTTAAAACTAAATTGAAGTATTTTTTTACCCTCAATTTCGATCATTCGACTATAAGTTTTATCCTTATTTAAGTTGAATTTAACGTACTGTAGATTTTCCATTTCTAAGCACATTTGATACAAAAAGAAAACTGAATTAATTTCTTTATGAACAACGTCAGAACCTAACGTTTTAATTTTGTTAATTGTTGAAAGATAATTAGTTTCAAGAATTGATTTTAACTGACTCGAAGATGTCATAATAGAATCTTCAGATACTTGAATAAAATCAGCTTGATTATGGAGTTGGGTCCATAATTTATTATCGATGTAATTATATTTGTATAGTGTAACGTCTACTGCGGTTGGCATTAGACTTAAATCGAATTGCTCCATAAATTTACATATTAGTAAACTTGCATAGAATCTTCTAACTTCTGTAAAGTTAAATATAAGTCTTCTTTCGCAAATTTTTCAAGTTCTTTAAATTCTCTCTTACCTATTTCATTTCTTTCCATAAAAAATGAGATAGCCTCTTCTGATGGTATATATTTGCTTTTTGAAGTTACTTCTTTTTCGGGCTTTTTGGTTTTAGTGTAGATCCATCCTGGAACACTTTTAAATCGGGCAGCGACAAGCGACCAACTATCAATAACGGCGATTGGATTGATTCCATTCTTATTAAAGAATTGCGCATTTGAAGGGTATTGAATCGCAAAGAAGCGATTAATCATAAAATGATGTCGCTTCTTATTATGATTCGTGATTTTTTTATAATCGTTCGGCTTAGTGAACATTATTTTAATAAAATCAAACAGTTTTGTTTCGTCTAACATGTGATATGGCTTTTTCGAATACTTCGAGTCTATTGTTATGAGTTATATGTGTTTCTTCAATTTTGTTTACTTCAGTCATGAGCTCATCAAAAATACCCTCTTCGTGCGCTTCAATCAATAATTCAATTAAAATATCCTCGTTTGTCATTTTAAAATAATGTATTTAATTGTTTGGTTTCTGGTAATTTATTAACATCATCAAGTTTTAAGGTTGCAAATGGATCGAATCCTTTTGGAGCTCCTTTACCAACGGATGTTGTAGAACTCCATTCAGTTCCTTCAAGAATCTTTTCCATCTGAGTCAATCCAGACAACTGCGGCTCAACACTAAAGTCTTTATCAATTTCATTATAGATACTTTTTAATATTCCTTCTGGTATTGTGTTATAGTGTAGGAGCATTAAGTCTAGGTTCTGATTGAAACGAACACGTATTTCTTCAATAGTTGATTTGCCGACAACTTCATAGATTAGGGCAACAATAGTGTCAACTTGATTTGATGAAAAGAAATGGTCAATATGGAAGTTACCTTCAGTTTCTCTGTATTTTTCAAGGATTTGAAGAGCCTGTTTTTCAGTGATTGAGTAGTTTCTAATAGAACCAGTGCTTGTGCGCTTAGTCCATGTAACAACTGACTGGATATTATCACTCTTGTCGCCTTGTAAGATTTTAGAGAAGATAAAATCATCACAATTAATTTCTTCGATTTTAACACCGTTCTTAAGAACCCATGATTGTAAATCTTCTTTAAGTTTATCATTCATCACTTCATTAGAGGACATATTAAATAACATATCATCATTGCTCATTGAGGTTGTACCTGCAGATTCTAATAATTCTTGGAATCCTTCGAATGCAATTAACTTACGTTGTGAGTTATAGTACCAAAGAGTATAAGCATCAGTTGCTTTATTATAATCGACTAATTGAATTAAATCACGGTCACCAGTCCAAACAATACAGTTTTTACCTTCATTGTTTAATTGAGTCGACCATCCGAATAGGATATCGTCAGCTTCGGCACCTGGTACTTTATGAATAATTACACCATGTTTTGCAAGAATAGCTTGAAATTCAGTGTAAGTATTAAATACATTTTCCCAGTTAACTGAATTATCAGATACTCTTGTACCTTTATATTCTGCAGCAGGGAATAGGTCTTTACGCCACGATTTTGAATCTACAGCAACTACGATTTGGTCAACAAATGGAGTTAACTTTCTAACTTCTGATGCAAAGTCAATACATAACTTTCGCATAAATTGTTCTTGACCATCACGATCTCCTAACAATTGTTCTTTTTTAGGACGAGGTAACACGAATAATCTACTGTGGACAAAGTAGTTACCATCGATAATCAAGGTATGTTTTCCTAATTTCATAGTTCTATAATTTATTTGTAAATATAAACAAAAGTTTTGACGCGGTAAAACTTTTATCAATTTATTTTTAGTTTCTTACAATTTCTTGTATTTTGTACACACATGATAGAAGTGTAATAACTGGATCTATCACTAATGTTCTTTGAGCTTGATGCTCGGCAACACAAATTGCAATTTGTGGAATGTGTCTAACGCTTTGAGCCCTTTCGGTTTGAATATACTCAATGAATTCTTCGCCAAGTGTTTGGAGTACATCATCAACTCGATTTCCGTATTCTCCAACAATATGTTTATAGTTTTTGATTGGATCCATTTCGTTAAAAATTAGATCAAAAACATCTTTATAGACTGAATTAAATTTCTTAACGTCTTCCGTTGTAATATTTGTTGTTCCTTGTGTTTTATAACCTTGTAGCTTATTTAATGTACTACGAAGATCTGGAAAGTTACGACGAACGAATTCAACCAATGCTGGTTTTTCAATTGTCATTTCCTCTTTTCCACAGATTTCATAAACACGCTTAATATATTTCTTTGTCAATTCAGATTCTTCTGCTTTATCAAAGTCAAAATTGATAACTTCAAATCTTGAAAGAATCGGATCTGGAATTTTATTTACATAATTACATGTTGCAATAAAACGAGAATTTGATGCAAATTGTTCCATTGTAGCACGAAGTGCTTTAAAGAATTGATCAGAAACTCCATCAACCTCATCTAAGATAACCACTTTGAATTTTCCTTGGTCATCTAAAATCGACATAGTTGAACAAAAATCTGTAATTCTTGTTCTAATAACATCAACTGAAGTATCAGTCGAAGCATTGATATAAATATATGGAAGACCAAACTGTTGAACAATTGCTTTTGCTGTTGAAGTTTTCCCTGTACCGGGACTTCCAGCTAATAACATGTTTTGTGATAATCCATCTTTGAATTTTGACATTACTCGTTCTGGTAAAATCAAATCTTCTAAATTTTTTGGACGGTACTTTTCTGTAAATAGCGCGTGAATCATATATTGCTTGTTTTTATACATATTATATAGGCAATATTGAATATGTTTCAGATAAATATATTATGGCATACAACAATAAATATCCTAAGATTCGAAGAACAGGTGGACCATATCCACGCAATAGATACGGCGTTTGTTATGAGGGTCTTTCAAGACAACAACGTAGATTATTGTTGGAAAATCCGCTAATCAAGGAGAGGGCTCAAGATGATCAGTTTCTACATATCATTTTTGAAGTTTGTAAGTTTAAACACCAATCACATAAAGACAAATATTTTTATGATTGGTCGACTGGATGCTTTATGAAGATTGAGGAACTTGAAGAGAGTTATGATACTATTGATTGGACATGTGCTCTATCTGGAGAACCTATTCGTTCTAATATAAATAACTTTGATGCTCAAAACTTCGTGCATCCTGATTATCACGATACTCTTGGCGGTAAAACAGTAGATGGTAGAATTATTAAATCATCAGTTGCCTTCCAAAAACACGTAAAAAAACTCCTATTGAATCAACAACAGGAGTTTTTAAAACTTGCCAAAAAGAATTCTAAATTACATTAATCTAGAGAATCTTTCTTTAACACTTAAGTTTTCGTATTTTGCTTCATTTAATATGAAACTCATTTCTAATTTAGTAATTTCAGATTCTAGCATCATTCCTAATGTAGTTCCTTCTAATTGCCATGATTCTTTTGCAGCGATCTTGTCAATTAACGCTTGCACTTTTTTTACTTTTTCTTCGTCTCCTGACTCTTTAGCTTTTGCTAATAATTCTCCTAATCTTTTAAGTTTTCCTTCTTTTGTATTTTTAGTATCATCTGTAGGATCTGCTTTTTTAGTATCATCTGCAGGATCTGCTTTTTTAGTATCGTCTGCAGGATCTGTTGAACTTCCTTTTGCTTTTGCCTCTGCGTCTAAAGCAGCTTGTTTGTCTTGTTCAATTTCTTCTGCACTTTTTTCAGATTTACCGTCAGCCTTTGCAAGATCTTCTCTAGATTTTTTTGCATCAGCATCTAAAGTTTCTTGTCTCTTTCTATTATCTTCAGCTTCTCTATCTCTCTTTTCTTTTTCGGCTTTTTTATCCTCATCAGAAGGTTCTAATTCTCTAATTGCAGCTTCATCTTCTTTATATTTTGCCTGTAATTCAATCATTTTGTCTTTATAAGTAGCTTTTACGGTTGGATCATCTTCTAATCCCGTAGCTCTTTTAATTGCTGCAATTTGCCCAACTAATTTTTCACTAGAAATTGCTTTTTGAACTAAAGTTCCTTTATCACTGAATTTATCATGTAACATTTTTTGAAGTTCTGGAACTTGATCTTTTGCTAATTTAGCTTTAGCATTAATTCTTGCTCTTTGTTGAGCATCTGGAGCATCAGCAGCTGCTGATTCCATATCGACAATATTTAATTTGATTTTATTGATTTTAGCTTGAGCCTTTCTAGCCTTTGGCATCCACCAAATCCATTGCATAACTTTTCCTGGAGCCCCTACGCTATCTTCATTTAATTCATTAAATTCTTCTCCAGACAATTCTTCTGTTAATTCTTTAGCAAGAGTTTCTAATGAAGTCATGATAGTTTCCACGTCGTTTGACATAGATGGCGCTTCAGAAACTGTAGTTGTAGCAGTTGTTGCTAATTCGTTTTCCATAATCATTGAATACCATGATTCAAATGTTTTTGTTGTTTTCATATTTCTATATTTTTTATTATTAATATATTATATATCATAAAAAAAGGGAACCGATTTCTCGATTCCCTTTAGTATTTATAGAATGTTAGTTCTAAATCTAAATATTAAGCTAATGTTAATAAGTTAGAACCACCATCAATAGTTACGTTAAATTTAACATATTGAGTTTCTGGGTGGAATCCAGCGTCAACTAATGCGAATCTAGATTTAACAGCAACTTTAGGAGCCATAGTTCCTTCAGCGATTGTTTGTACTGATTCAGCCATTAAGTAAGGCATGAATACGATACCAGGTCCGTTACCGTCTCCTTTTCTACCAACTGCGATTGAATAATCATTCCAGTCCATTGTAGGGTCAGTGTAAACGTTAACTCCAGCTACAGATCCTAATGGGTAGATAGCTCCAGCAGCTTGTGCGAAAGTGTTTGCCATTGGGTTTGCAACGAAACCAGCGATTGATTGTAAAACTGTAGCAGTTTGTGGTCCACATACTGCGAAGTTACCAGCTCCTCTTCTACCTCTGTTAGCAATTAAGTTAGCAGCAGCTAAGATTTGAGAAAGGATTCTTCTGTGTAATGATGGTAAAGTTTCACCACCAACTAAAGATCCAGCAGCAGGTAATTCTAAGTCAAAACCATTAGCACCAAATGCTTTAGTAACGTTAGTAGCACCTAAAGTTCTAATTCTTCCTAAGATGTATTGGTTAATACCTTGAGTTAATTCATTAGTTAAAACAGCTTCAACTTGAGCAACAGCGTCAACTCCGAATTGTTTTAAATCTTGAACTTGTTCTCTTGTAACGGCAGCAGCAACTTGGAAAGTTTCAGCTGAAACGCTTTTAGAGAATAAAGATAGACCCATTAATTTGTCTGGAGTTTGTTCACCAGCTTCTCTTGAGAATGGAGAACCATTTTCGTCAGCAGCTACAAATCCTTTAACGTGATCTTCTAAAGCTTTTACTAATTCTACTTTTGGAGCAGCACCTGTAGTATCTAATACTGCGATTGCAGCAGATACAGATCCAGCGTTAGCACCAACTTCAGTAACTTTATAAATATCTAAACCATCGATTCTTGAAGTACCTACAAATGTAAATAAGTAGTTATCTTGAGTTTCACCGTTGATTTCAGCTTTATCACCGTCAGTTTTAATGTAAGTTGGAGAAGTAGAACCAGCTACTTTACCACCTTCATAAACGAAGTCTAAGTAAGATAATAATCCCATTGGACCAGCCATAGGAACTACAGGTACTAAATCTAAACCGATAGTTTGAGCAGCAACTTGCATTGCTAATGGTAATAATGAAGGAGCTTTATCTCCAGAACCGTTAACAGTAGAAACTCCACCAGCACCGATAGTACCTGGTAAAATTGTAGCGCCCATACCGTAGATATTACCAGCAGCACCTAACGACATAGTAGATGCATCTTCGTATAATTTGTGGTTATGACAGTATTCTGACATCCAAGCTAATTTGCTTGCGTCGTTGATACCTGTCGCAGATTCGATAATCGGAGACCACGTTGCTCTGATTTCTGATTCATTGATTAAATTTGCCATTTTGTTTATTTTATTTTTTTAATGGTTTTATTGTTTCGTATTTTACGAGTTTTCGATATAATTTCAGTTTTTTGCTTCTTAACTGAGCATCGAATATGTTTTAATAGTATTATATATCTTTATTATTTAGTTGAAAAATTTGATTTTTTCAAAAAAACACAAAAATAATGATTATTTTCTAAATCTTTTTGCAATTTCTGCACCAATTTCAGAAGCATCATAACCTAAAGTATTAACCTCTTCAACAATAGCTTCATTTACCATAGCGATTTTTTCCATTACTGGAGCAGTTTCTCTAAGGTCTCTAGTTTGCCAGAAGTTTGCAACTTGGTAAGAAGTTTCTAATCTGTGCATTTTTGATTGTGCAATGATTTGATTTTTCTTAGCTTCAGACAATTTAGTCCAAGTTTCATGATATTCGCTTGGCATCATTGAAATAACAGCAAGTGTAGTTTCATTTGCAGGTACAGCTCCCATTAATGAGTTAGCCCATAATCCTAAGATTTGTCCTTCAGTTAAGTAACCTTTTCCTTCAATTGCATTTACAACTTTAGATTTTTCTTCAGATGTTAAAGCGTTAAATTCATTTACTTTCTCTTCAGAGATAAATTTAATGAATGATGGTCCTTCGTTTTTCTTAGCGTTAACTTTTTCAACGATAGCTTCTAATTTAGAAGCAATTGAATTTTTGTAAGCTTCCATTGCATCAACGTCTTTACCAGCAGCATCTCCAGAACCTTTAAGTTCTAAGTCTCCTTCTTTGTCTTCAACTTTTTCAGCATCATATTTTTTACCATCAGCATCGATTACGTCTGGAGAAACATCTTTAGTTTCATCTTTAATATCTTCAGCTGGTAAACCTGCATCAGTTCCGTCGTTTGCTTCTTTAATTTCTTCGCCAGCAGCATCTCCAGAACCTTTAAGTTCTAAGTCTCCTTCTTTGTCTTCAACTTTTTCAGCATCGTAAGTTTTACCATCAGCATCAACTACTGCAGGAGAAACATCTTTAGTTCCATCTTCAATATCTTCAGCTGGGATTCCTGCTTCGTCTTCTAATAATAAGTTAGAGTTAACAGTTTCTGCAACATATTCAGCATATTCAGTTACTTTCTCTAAGTTCTCTCTTAAATATTCAGTATATTTAATTAAGTTCTCATAAGAAGTAGAACCTTCATTATAAGATTCAGCTAAATAGTTAGTGTAATTTTTGATAGCATCAACGCTTTCTGCGATATGCTCAGAATATTGAATACCTTGATCCAATTTAACCGCAAGGTTTTCTGAGTATTGAATACCTTGGTCCGCTTTTTCAGCGATGTGTTCTGAATATTTGATTGATTCGTCTAATTTTTTAGCTAAATAATCAGTATATTCTTTTAATGTTTCTAATTGAGAACTAGTTGACTCTGATTCTGTTAAAGAATTCATACCTTCTTTAATAGATTTGATTTCTTCAGAAAGATATTTAGAGTATTTATTAAAATCCTCAACCGTAATAAATTTTGACTCTGCCATTTTTGTTTCGTTTATATTTTCGATTGTTTGTTTTTCATCTGTATTATTTATCTCGTAAATAAATAAGTCGTTTCCTTCATTAACAAATCCATAAGATTCATTAACTCTTTTTAATTCAGCGTTCTCAAACCCAGGGTCTGCTACTAAATCATAAGTAAATAATTGTTTGATTTTTACAGTTCCATTAGATTCAACTGCACCAGCTGCTCTACTTGAAATTTGTAGTGGAACTCCAGCATCAACAAGAGCTTTTGCCTGTCTTCCAGCATCAGTATCTAATAATCTGATACGTCCTTTAACTTGTTTAGTTGCTGTGTCGTAAGTAAGTTCTTCAATGATGTGTGAAACATTTTTTAAAGAAACGTCAAAAGTTTGTGGGTGATCTAATTCACCTAAAAGTTTTGATGATTTGATTTTTGCTTGTAGAGCTTCAATCTGTGGTAAGTACTCAGACTCAGTATAGATTCGGTTATTACGATTTTTCTTATCGATTTCTCCAAAGATACCTTCTAGAACATAGGTTCCACCTTCTTGTTTAAACTCTAACTCTGTAGATGATCTTTCTAGGATCAGTAAGTTTTTAGTCATAATTATTATTTTATTATATTTCTATTATATATCCAGTTAATTTTATTGGATTTTTAAAATTTTTAAAGATTATAAGCCCGCTAATGGATCCTCTTCTCCACCTTCTGCTTCTTTTTCAGCCTCTTTTTCAGCTTCTTTTTCTTTTTGAGCCTGTTCTTCTCTATAATCATTAAAAAATTTAACTAGAGTAAATATATCCTCTTCAGTAAACGCAGTGTTTCCGTATGCTTCATAGAAATATTCTTTAAATTCTTTTTCACTCTTACTTGACATAATAGCACCTAAGATTTCAGTTGATTTAATTTCTTTTCCTGAATCTAGTGTAACATCATCTACTATTACTTTAGAATCTTCACCTGCTTCGATTGCATCTTCTTGCAACGAACCCGTAAACTCTTCAAATGTTTTAATTATTCTCATTTTATTTTTTTATTTATTTTTAATTACATTCCTCCCATTCCCATCGCCATTGGATCTTCGACCTCTGGTTCTTCAGCTTTTTTCGCAGCATTTCTTGCTTTATAAGCTTCATTTGCTGCTTTATCATCTGGAGAAAGTTTAAGGTATCTATCAACTAAAAAGTCCATATCAAAATATGGAGTTTCTTCCATTGTCATAGGGTCAGTTTTAACCAATGAATCTTTCATTGTACTAATAAAATCAAGTCTTTTACCCATAATTTCCATTTGCTTTAATTCAGCAAACATATTCTCTTCATTAAATCTTAATGCAATTTGGGTTCTAAAACCTGCATCTTCTTTAAATTCAGGAAATTTAAGACACATCTGTAACCATAAAGGTTTAATCAATATCTCTTGGAATGAGCTACGTAAACGATTAATGAACTTAGCAAATTTAATTTCATCTCTAATCATTCCATCAGCTTCCATTGCGAAATCTCCTCCACCATCTTCATACATAAATCTAGAGTATGGGATTTTTGAAACTGCTTTAAGTTTATCTGAAAAATATTTTAATGATTCTGTGTCGCTTAATTCTGGACCATCTCCACCAAGAGTTTCAATCTCTGGTTGTTCTCCGTCCTTACTAGGTAACCAATATTCTTTATTGAATTGTAACATTGGTTTTCCGTTCGTTGTAAGAGAAGCACTGTCCCAATCAAAATCAACAACCTCTTTATAGTTACTCATTAATTGAGAAAGCGATTGTTTTGCTCTTGTTTTAGATTTACCTCCAACTGGAATAATAAATTTCATTCTATAAGAAGAGTTAGTAACAGCCCAAATAACTCTGGTATGCTCCATAATTCTCATTAAATTAAATGAACGGATTAATCTTTCAAGGTAAGAAACCCTTGACGCTGTAGTAATTGAACTATATGAAATGTATACAATTTGAGAATCGTATAATTTTCTTTCTTTTAATGGATCATCTTTAAACTGAATCCATACTTTTTTACCATCTTCATGGTTATATCCTGGTACTAACGTAATTGGATCAATTTCCTTAAAACCAATAACTTCTGTCATCTCTGGATTATAAATAATCTCGAATGATAAATAACCATCAATTAACCATTTTCTAAAGAAATACCATGCAGATTGGTCCATGTTAAAACCAAAATACTGGTAAATATCTCTATATGCTTTATTTAGATATTTTTGAACTTCATCAGAAACTTCCATTCCGATAATTTCTGGATTGGCTATAAAGTTTTTATTATCGAATACGATTGATTCATCACATAAAATATCTAAGATGTCTTCGATCTCATCATGTTGTGAAAACGCTCTAAGTTCATCTCTTTTACCTTTATAATTTTGGTCAAAGAATGGAATATTTTTACGCATTGTAGTATCAGCCATTGAAAGAGCTGCAAATGCGCCATACATATCATCATTATCCAAGCCTAGTGGATTCATTTGGCCATAACCAATTGCATCTTCTACTGGGCCAATTGCTTGAGATTGTCTAAGTACCAAATCGTCATAATACATACCAAAAGAAGATAACTTCTTCAGTGTATCACTAAGCATAAATGGTTTTTTTCCAGTACTCAATGGACCATTTCTTTGTACAAATCCTGCCATTATATTATTATATTAATTTTAGTTATATATTCTTTTTTAAATAGTCGTTAAACATAAGTCTAATTTTCATTACAGTGGTTCCATGGAATTCCATAAAATCACATATTGCGATTTCTGGCCATTTTGAATAACTTACTACTGCCTGATTTTTTTTTCTAGATGGTATATATTGTCTAAGTGCAAAATCATAACCGAATTTTTCAAGGTATTTTTTCATACCCTTATATGTTATTTTAAGAGGTTTTTCAGTTAATGCGTCATTTGCACCTTCTGGTTTGATTCCAAGAATTTCAAAAATGATATTTGATTCTTCTTTTTTAACCTTTATATTCATTCTTGTAAATAGTTCATCAAGGAATCTTTCTTTAAATTCGACTGGAAGCAGGTTTAAATTAACTCCAAAATCATTACCTCCATCCTGTTCAATTGCCAAAACAACAGGGTGTTCATCAAACCATGGAAGTTGTTTTGCGTATTTTGGAGAATATTCAAAAACATATATTTTTCCAGCTTCAAATCTACTTCGAGTTGATTGTGCTTCAGATACTTTTTTAGATTTGATTCCTTCTTGAAACCAATCCATGGTTGCTTTAGAGGCTTTTATCTTACCTCCAAATTCCTTAGTTAATTCAGCTATCCTTTGTTTAACGTAACCCATTTTTAATTGTATCTTCTGTTAGAACTATAAATTTCCAACATCTGCTAGCCGCATATTCTTTGGCTGCATTATATTTATCCATGTTTTTTACATATTGCTCGGCAAGAAACTTATAAGATTCTAAAGCTTTTTTAGACATCTTAGTTGGTGGTTGTGGTTTTTGAATTTGGGCCTTTGGTTTAATTTCTGCCAAAAACTCTTCAGTCGAACCGTCTTGCTTTAATATTTTAAAATAAAAATCTGGATGGTATGTTCTCTGCTTGTTACCCTGTCTAGACCAATATTTAATCTCTACAGGCTCGCTAGACCACACTAAAACCTTGTCATTAATATCACACCAAATCATAAACTTGTATTCCCATGAACTCCTATAAATAATAGGTGTTGGTCCTGCATACTTTTGAGGGTTTTTAGGATTAAAATAACCTTGATTAAATCCTGAGTTTTTGGTTGGTTTGAGATTTTTTATTGACATTAAATCGAATAGATTCCACCATTATCATCGTCACTTGATGCTCTATTCATAGAGATGGTACCTTTATATTTTTGTGGGTGGATTTTATTCCATCCTTTTGCATATCCTCGTTTTGCAATTTCTGTGAAGTACGCAAATGCATTTGGATATTCTGGTTTAAATCCTCTCCAGTATTTTAGGAGGTCTAATAATGCAAATTGCAGACAATCTTGTCTGTCATCTGGGTTTACGTAAGACATTCTATTAATTGCCCTTTCTGCTAATAGCATTAGCATTTTTTCGGCGGTAGGAGTTAACTTGTCTAGATTCTTAGATTCGCTAATTGCGTCATGTAAATCTTTATTGTTTAAATAGTTTTTAGTTTTAGCCACTTTATGTTCTTTAAATTTATACTAAATTATATAGACGGTTGCCTTTTTGTTTCATCAGGTGTATAAACAACAAAAGGGGCGCTTAGCGACCCTTTTATTAAGTATTTTATATCTATTGTTATGCGTTTAACGCAGCAATTTTATCTTCCCAAGATTTGATTTCTCCGTTGATTAATGATTCAGCTTCTTTAATAGCTACATCATTTCTATCAGCGCCTGATAAAACTCCTTTTTGATCTTTTAAGAAAGCGATCATTGACTCGTAAGTTGCAATTTTCTCTTCTTTAACAGCTAAATCAGCAGATTCTCCTTCTACCATTTCTTTTAAGAATGAAAGTGCAGATTCTCCAGTTTCAACAGTAACATATTCCGCAGCTTCGTTTGCATTGTTTGCTTTAAAGAATTTTGCAATTTTGTTAGTTTTGTTAAAACGAGCAACGTATACTTCTTCGTTTAATTTGAATAAATTTACAATTGTATTGTTTCCTTCGAAAGTTGCAGCAAAATCAAGAGTTACATAATTTGCTAATAATGTTGGAAGAGATTCGAACAATTCAGCAATTGGTTTCTCATTATATCTTACCATACCTGCAGAAACTACATGATTTGTAAATGTATTTCCTTCAATTAATGAAGTATTGTGTTGGAATTTACCTTCAGCTAAAGTGTAGATAAATTTACATGGTCCATGGAACCATTTAATAGAATCATTTGAAAATTCAAAAGATTCAAATGCATTAATTGCATTAACAAGAGTTGGGTTATTAGTCCCTTCAACTTCTTTAATTTCAGTGTCATTCATTTCGAAAATTCTCCCGTTTACATAAAACTGGAATGATTCTTCTAACTTAACGAATGGTGCAAGAATATTAGTTGTCATATTATTTAATTTTTTTCTTTTATTATATATCTTTTTAATTTATTATCTATTGTCAAAATCAGTATCGTTGATGATTCTACTGTTATCTTGACTTTTTTGAATTATATTTGTATTAATTTCAAACATTCTATTTCCAACATGTCTTTCTGTAGTTTCTCTATTAGTTCCAAAACTTTCTTCATTACCCCAGTTAAATGATGGTATAAATGAATTGATTTCGACAGCAAAAGTTATTTTGTAATGTTCTTTGTCTTCAAATGTAAATTCTAATGGTCTTTCTTGAGTATAGTCTTCTGGAAAGGCATAATAAGATGCGATTCTATAGGTTCCTTCGTTTAAGTGTCCAACTTCAACATTAAAATAATTTGACTTATAAAGTCTTTTAATAATTGATTCGGTTATTTTGAAAGAATCTAATGTTGAAGATACTAGAATTTCAATATCAAATCCTAGAGTTATTGGAATCATATCGAATTCAGCAGTGTAGCCTTCCATTGCTCCTTCAGAATTCATTTTAGTATAACTACCAACTGTTCTTTTATTAACCAGTTTTGATGAATCAATATTAACTGAAGTAAGATTTGCAACCCCTCTTGGAATTGCATCATAATTACCATCAGCGAATCCTTTATCTGGCGTACAGTTTGGTCCTGAAGCTGTTGTAAATAAAAATTGGTCTCTTAAGAATTGATCGTCACCGGTGATTGAATAATAAAAAGGAACATCAACTCTGACCCTTTCATTATTTGAAAGTTGTCTATGAAAATAAACCTTGTTATTAAGATCGGCTAAAAAACCAATAATAAGATGTCTTATAACGCTATCGTCGCTATTGTATTTTAAATTGTAACTTGCCATTTAGTATATATCATTTATTCTATAGACTCTATGTCGAACTTAGAGAATCCATTCTCTCTGTAGATTTGAACCTTTTTATCGAATAATTCATGAGGCAATACAGTATGATTGATAATAAAACAATTTATTTTACTCTCTTTAATTACTTGACTTAGAATCTTAAGAATGTTATGGATTCCATCGGCATCAACTGAACTTAATAACTCATCTAAGAACAATAAGTTTAATTGTGGGAATCTTAATTTAAGAATCTTAATGATTGCGATGATTACGATAAAATCTGCCTTCTTGCGCTCTCCTGTTGAAAGTGTTAATGGATTAATCTCTTCTCCTAAATGATTAATAATACAATTGAATTTTTCATCAAAACGGATATGGAAATGTAAGTGCATTGTTTGAGTCATTAATGCGATATTCGCATTAAGTCCCGGTAAGATAGTTTTGATTGCTAAGTTTTTAACACCATCCTCTCCAAGTACTTCGTCAATCATTTCAAGAAAACTAAAATCAATAGCTTTAGTATCTTTTAGGATTCCTTGTTTGTTCCACATCTTTCCAGAGTTTCTAATCATAGAAGGCATAGAAGCATCAATAATAACATCGCTAGGAATATGTAAATTGGTAATTCCTTTATCAGAATTCACCATAGCAACGGCAGCACTTTTAGCATAAACAGCCTGAATAGCAGTCTCCACTTCAGCTTGTTGAGGATGTCCGGCTATTTTAGCATATACATCACCCAATCCGTTTTTAGTATTCACACCAAGTTCAGCGAACAAGGCAGCATATTTTTCAAAAACTTCTTTGTAGTAAACATCAACGATAGCGCCGAACATAATTGGATCGGAAACCTTCATCATAGTAGCTTTTAAATGCACTGAGAACAATACATTTTTAGCTTTAGCATCTTCAATTTCAGCAGCGATGAATGTTTTCAAAGCAGAAAGACTCATTACCGCTGTATCAATGATTTCGCCAGCTTTTAATGGAGTACTTGCTTTTAAAACAGTTGCAGTACCATCGGCAGCAACGAATTCAATTTTAACATCGCTAGCATCTTTAACAGTCACCGATTTTTCGCTTCCGTAGAAATCACCTTGTGTCATGCTTGCTACGTGAGATGCAGAGCTAGCCGACCAAGCACCCATAGAGTGTGGATTTTTGCGCGCGTAGTTTTTAACCGCTTTAGGTGCTCGGCGATCAGAGTTACCTTCACGCAATACAGGATTCACAGCAGAACCCAACACTTTAGCATATTTAGCTTTGATATCTTTTTCAGCATCGGTTTTTGCATCTTGCGGATAATCGGGCAATGCGTAACCTTTGTCTTGTAATTCTTTAATGGCAGCTACCAACTGAGGAACAGAGGCAGAGATATTTGGTAATTTGATGATGTTAGCTTCAGGCTTAACAGCCAAAGCGCCCAACTCAGCTAGGTCATCACTTACCTTTTGGTCGTCTTTTAAAAACTCTGACAAATTAGAAATAATTCTAGCGGCTAAAGAGATATCTCTAGTCTCTACTTCTACACCAGCCGGAGCGGTAAAAGCTTTTACAATGGGAAGAAATGAAAAGGTTGCCAACATGGGAGCCTCATCGGTAATGGTGTAAAGAATTTTAGATTTTGCCATTTTTTTCAGTTTTAAAAGACTGTATCATTTACTATTAGTAGCCTTTCTCTTAGCGCCTAAGCGTTTTAAAAAAGGGAAGCAAATATATAAATAATTGACTACAAAAACCCAAATAAATGTTGACTTAAATCAGCCTTAAAACTTATAGATGAATTGAAGAGAGCCTCCAATACCCAAAGGGCGGTATGGTGGATCAATGTTTTGGTAAGTTAATCGAGCTATTTCTCCCCTCCTTTGTTTAATTGTTACACCTGCCATCACTGAGAAATGGTTAGTGAAATTATACCCATAATTTAGATGTACATTAAAATCAAGCAGAAACTTCTTAGGCTCAAACAACGGAGTTTCTATGGATAATAATCCTGAGGTATCAGCAGGTACCGTGGTTTGAGATGAAGAAGTCAAAAAATTCATACCCACTCCTGCTTTCAGCAACAATTGATGTTTTTGAAAACGATAAGCGTATGCTAATTGCAAAGGAACGTACAAGTAATTAAGACTGATGGAACGACCGTCTTTGGCAGAATGCGAATTTTCATAGCCTTGCATCTTCCACAAATAATAAGTGCTGTCTTTTTGAATAGTTTTTTCAAAATAAGTAATAGGCACTTGCACCATTTCACTATCAAGAGTGGTCCAAACTCTATTTTCTAATGCAATAGTCTGTTGATGATATCCTACACCTGTAAACAACATAAAACTTTTATACTGTGCACCAACATTTAATTCAGCAGAAATGGAAGGAGAATATTTATAAAGCTCATTCGACAATTGCCAATTGTACCCGCTTGCACCTAAACCAGCAAAGAATGAAATAGGTAATTTCTTTTTTGAACCGGCTGAATCAAGTTTGGCTACTGTACTATCTTTTTTAATGGAATCAACTGCTGCTAGTGATTCTTTTAAAGCCTCTTTAGGCAAACTATCAACGGAAGAATCTGTTTTTGTCTCAGTCGCATTGCTAGGTGACTCTGATTCACCTGTTAAATTCGGGAAACCTCCTTCTTTCAAATTCTTATCATATTTTGCGCGCTCTGCAGAACCTACTTCTCCCATGTAGCCATAGGCACCAACAAGCTCATCTTTTTGATTTTCAACATTATCAGTTTCCTTACGCTTCTTATCGGTAGTGGATGATTTTTTGATTTTATTTTTTGTCAATTTCTTAGACGTTTTTTCTATTGAAATAACATCGTAAGAAACTAATGATGAGGAATTTAAACCTCCAGACTGTGTGTTTTCTTTACTATTAACTTTATTCGCTTTTGTGCTTAGACTCGAATTGCTGGCAACAGATGAATTCACTTGTTTACTGTCGTTAACGCTCTTTTCAACACTAGTTTTTTGTGCATTATACTGTTTGCTAAAAGCTGTAGAGTTATTGCTAGGAGAAGATGAAGGCATAGAAGCTACTGCGTTTGATGCGTTTAAATTTTCAACTTTTGCAGAACTGGTATTTTCGGTGCTTTGATTAAAATAAAATAACGCACCAACACCAGCTAATACAGCAGCAACAGAGACTATAATAGCTCCTTTGTAGTGGTGTATAATATTCGACCAAAACAGAGCCAACAAGATTTTCTTGCTTGTCTCTTTTGGTGGATCAACCCTAAAGTCGTCCATCGAATCTTTAAACAACTCTTCTATGTTGCTTTTCTTGCTCATTTTGTAAAAGTGTAATTTTATCTCTCAATATTTTTTTTGCTCTTGCTAATTGCGATTTGGATGTGCCTTCATTGATGCCCATTTTTTCGGCTATCTCTTTGTGCGAAAATCCGTCAATCACATATAAGTTAAACACTGTTCTATAACCATCTGGTAAATCTTGTATCATATTGAACAAGGTTTGTTTATCAATATCGTAGCCCTCATCCTCTTCATCTCTCTCCATCTCTATGGGTATATAAATTTCATCTACAAAAACTGCTTTCTTCTTTTCGCGTAGCACTATCAAACAGTTGTTAACGGTAAGTCGTTTTATCCATCCATCAAAAGAACCTTCGTGATTAAAACCGGCTATTTTGTCGTACACTTTCATGAAACAATCTTGCACAGCATCTTTAGCGTCATCAGTATTTTTTAAATACCGAAGACAAATTGCGTAAAGAAGAGAAGCGTACTTAGTGTACAGTAGCTTTTGATATTTATAATCTCTCTTTACACATCCTTTGATAATATCTTGCAAATCGGCCGACAAATATTTCTTTCTTTTTGTTATGTTGAAAGTAAAAATAAAAACACCACCCGCAAAAACGAGCGGTGTTTTGAGAGTGAGTTATTGAGTTAAAAGGAGTCCGTATTTCTTAGGGTCGTAATTAGGATTGTTGTAAACAGAATCATAGTATTTCCACCCTGAGGTAGTGTCTTTACCATTTTCACCATCGATTGGAACAACCGAATCTTGCTGTCCACCTCCTTCATTTGGATCGACATAAATGGTGGTATCGCCTTTATCTACCACTGAATCGTTACCACAAGTTAAACAGCTAGAACCGCCGTTATCCACTACTGTAGTATCTTTTCCGCAGTGTTTATGTCCGCCAAACAAATTATCTAAGTCTTCTTTGCTGCAAGAGACAATCATGAGCGAACCAAATCCTAAAATCAATAATTGATTTCTAAACATTAACATTTTCTTTTTCATTGCATTTGAGTTTATAGTTATATCACTCAGATGCAGCAACTTTTGATAGGTTGCATTGAAAAATAAAATTATTTTGCGTTTTTCTGCCTAGCAGCCATTACTTGATTGGCCTCGTTTATTTTACCTTGCTTCATAAACACTTGGTAAAGCAAATCGTAACCCGGACCATATCTCGCGTCTACTGAATTCAATAAATTAATTAAAACTTGTGATGCATTGTCTAATTTGTTCATACGAGCGTATGTTTGCGCTAAACCATAGTAGGCATCGGGAGAATTGTCTTTTACATCAATGTACTGATGATAAATTTTCACTGCATCATCAAACCTGCCCAATTGCTGATACATGTTACCTAGCGCACCATAAGCCACTTCATATTTATCGTACACTTCCAATGATTTATACAACTGATTGATTCCTTCTTGTTGTTGCCCAGTATTAAACAATGAAATACCATATAAATAAAGTGCTTCGGCTCTATTAGGATACTGCGAAACAAAATTACCTAAATGCGTTTTTGCTTCTACAAAATTATTTTGTTGCAAAGACTTATAGCCTAAAAAATCCTCCTTACTTCCTCTTTTTTCCACAGAACAAATAGGCACTCCGTCTACCGAAACAACATACAAAGCATCTTTGCTAGGCCATGATTTGCTCTTCAATTCGTAACTGCTAATGTAACCAGCAAACACAATACAATAATCCCAATCTTTCATAGAACGCTCATAATATCTCGAGTAAACAAAAGTCACCATTGATGTGTCTTTTTGGAAATAATAATCCATCAATTCTTTCTTGGTATAATGACAAACCAATCTTCTTTCCCCTTTTTTAGGATGGTCTTTTTCGGCAATATATCTTGCCAACCATTCAGATGCTTCTTGCACACTGTGCTGATAATAATCGGTCTCAAAATCTCCTTCAGCACCCTTAACTCCTCCTTGTATCTCATTGTAATACACATATTCATAGGGATGATTGGCTAAAGTATGTTTCACTGGATGAATGAATAGCAACAACAGTAAAACAGAAACCAATAGGCGAATATTCGATTTTTTAAACTGATCTAAAACCACGCTAAATCCAATACCAGCCAAAACTGCAAAACTTGGAAAGACGAACAACATATGCCTCCAACCTCCATACAACACCGAATGCTTATAGGTAACATAAGCCAGAGGAAAAGCACATGCAAAAAACATCATGAACAAGAAAAACTTCTTTGCTTTATTGTAAGTAATGGTAAGCAGAAAGAAAATAAAACCAATAAACACCACCGCAGGTATGGTTAGAAACATTATTTTATAAATATACATGACAGGTAATTCGTTACTCCAATAGGTTTTTCCATCATACAATTGATGCAAACGAATATTGATATTGGTCATCAAATCCAAAGCTTTTTTAGGATTTTCAAAAGGCGATTCTAAAGCAAAAGGCCATACACTTATTCCAATAAAAAAACTGGCCCCAGCTATCAGAATTATTGCTCCTGCATATTTCAATAAATTATTTACACTTTCTTTACCAAGTAACTTACCATTAGAATTCATAAGCCAGGTAAGGAAGAAAAATAGTGCGGTATGAGCAATAAGCAATAACCCTCCAATTCTTATGCTTATAGCAAAGGCAATAGACAAAGAAAGCGCAATGCTGTTAAACCATTTGATTTTAGGGTAATCTTGCAGCCAGCGCACCAAGTAGTAGAAAGTCATGATGTATGCAGTAGCAAAGGGAATATCTTTTGGATTATTCCACGCATGACCAATAAAAGACGGCGTGAAGAATACCAGCAAGGCAGTCCAAACTGCAGCTCTATACCCCGATATTCGTGCTGCCAATAAACCCGAAAACAGGATTATCATCCAGCCCAAAATGGCTATAAAAAAATGGCGCACATGATATATCTTTTCAACTCCAAACCATTTCATAACGGCAAAACTTACAGTATCGAATGATTGTCCGTAAGCATACAAAGGATCTACTCCTATCGGATTTAAACAATCTTTATTATCTCCATCCGTAGCGAAATAGTCGTAATTTTTTTTTGATTGATTGTAATGCAAAACTTCATCTGCCGAGGTACCTGCATCTAATGCCAAAAAAGGCATAGCCACAAACAAGCTAAGTATAATCAATACAAAAAGTAAGCGATGAGTTAAGGGAGAAGTGATTTTATCGATGAAAGACTTGTCTGATTTCCACTCTTGAATGGGTTCTTTCAGGAAGAAATTTAATTTATTCGTAAATAAAGACATAGCAGGACTTTGTTTTTGTAGTGGCGCAAAGATGCATAAAATAATATTTCTACAAAATTAAATTTACTTCACCAATGTTGTATCAGAACGCTGTGTCTTTTGTGTAGATAAAACCTTGATCTTATTGCCCTTTTCATCTACCTCATAGGTTTCAGAATAAGAACTTCGCGTGGTAATAATCATTGATTTTTCGCCAGCATTTTCCTTGTACACTGGGATTTCCACTTTTGAATCAGCTTTGGTTTTTAAAGCAGGACTTTCTACAACAACCGTTTTTGGAACTTCTACTACCTTCACAATAGTATCTCTTACAATTGCAATTTCAGGTGTTTTTGCAATAACTGGGGCCTCTTGAGGTTTAATTACCTCTTTAACAGCTTGTTCCTTTTCTTGGCTGAAGAAAAAGAAAAGCGATGCAATAGCTAATAAACCTGCTCCCCCTAATGCCATTACTACAGCATTCTTTTTCGCAAAAGATTCTTTCTTCGCCGTTTTAGAACGTAAAGGAGACTCCACCTTGAAATCCTTCAAAGCATCTTTAAAAAGATCATCAATATTTATATTTCTTTCGCTCATCTTTCAAATAATCAGTCAGTTTTTCTTTTAAATATCTTCGTGCTTTCAATAATTGAGAACGTGATGTTCCTTCAGATATATTTAGTTTTTCCGAAATCGCTTTATGATCGAATCCATCTATCACAAATAGGTTAAAAACAGTTCTATAACCTACGGGGAGCTTCTGTATCATTGCCATTAACAAAGTAGGATCGATATCCATACTTTCATCAACAGTCACTTCAAAAACAGGGTCTTCACGTTCCACCCACAATTCGTTTTCTATCTTCAACACTTTCTTTTTGTCTTTCAAGTAATTCAAACAATTGTTCACCAAAATTCTTTTCATCCATCCTTCAAAAGAACCTTCTCCAGAAAAAGAATTCATCTTGTCGAATATTTTAATAAAGCTATCGTGTAATACATCTTGCGCGTCTTCACGGTCTTTGAGGTATCGCAAACAGATGGCAAAAAACAGCGACGAATAGCGAGAGTACAGTAAGTCCTGACTCTTCTCATCTTGCTCTTTAGTCAACTTACAAATACTGCTGGCCTTGGACCTATCGGTGCTATCGGAATTGTTTGTTCTATGTTTACGATTTTGACTCTCTTGCCAGCATTTTTATTAGTTTTCGGCCGTTGGATTTTCTGGCCTCGCGTTCCTCATAATGATGGAGATGACCATGTGCTCTCGGGAACGTGGTCCAAAGTTGGAAGTTCAATTGAACGCAATCCTCGCAAGGCGTGGGTTATTTCAGGTTCAGTTCTACTTCTTTTCGCATTCGCATCGACAACGCTCAAGGCTGATGGTCTTGGAACCGTTGACTCCTTCACAGGAAATCCAGAATCTGTTGTAGGCCAGAAGTTGCTGACAAAGCACTTCCCAGGCGGAGAGGGGAATCCCACACAGGTAGTTGTCTCCGTGGACAAGGTGGGTGCTGTAACTG
>ENA-OSIY01000384-OSIY01000384.1-marine-metagenome-genome-assembly--contig:-NODE-384-length-24880-cov-12.673225_pt1 | contig 24880 bp, 43 predicted proteins | sample MGYA00237884_ERZ534233 | MGnify/ENA primary metagenome ERZ534233 (study PRJEB26412, sample SAMN06343840) | marine metagenome | isolation source: estuarine water | place: USA: Columbia River Estuary... | reverse complement strand
CGTCGGCAGCGTCAGATGTGTATAAGAGACAGGTAGCAACATCAGCGGCTAGTCCTTGCACGAGTTTAAATAAATCACCCAAACTGGGTTCAGGTGAAGCCGTTGGTACTGCTTCTACGATGTCGCTCATTGAATCAATCCTTACTGGTTGTTGTGTGGAAACGCCTAACGGTTCACCGCCTTTTTCCCAAACGCCTTGCAAACAAATTGCAAGATGGTCAAGTAAAGCTGGTTCACCTTCAATTAACAATGGATAAGCCTCATCCTCTGCAATATTATTGCGTTGCATTTCACTTATCACACTATCATTGTCTTTTAATGTTGTCAATACTGCTTTGGCTAGTATCACGCCTGGTGATGTTGAAAGCTGTTTGCTCTCCATTTCCTGTATGGCGTTTTCATCATAAATTCTTGCAATACCCCAAACTTCAGAATCAATAATATATGCTTGCATTATTGAGCCGATGACACGTTTGGAAAATTCTTCTGTATCTAATATTTGTGCGTCAGGATGAAACCAAATTACAGGTAGTCCTGCACATCGGTCTAAAAAATCTTGGTTGAGGTAATTATCTGGATTACGATAAACGTATTCAGGTTTTTGTATGATATTTCCAGCATCATTTGTTTTTTCATCACGAAAAGCAACGCCAGTACCTGTAATGCGTAAAGCATAAAGATACATATTACCATATTGTTGAGGGCTATCTAAATCCCCAGAAATAATAGCTCTAGCAACATCCAATTCGTTCATATCAACTCCAATCCTTTTTTCGTCAACATTTCTTTAGGTAACTTTCTTAAGCTATAGATATATTCATAAGAACAGCGACAATAGATTTCTTCGGCTGGCATTGTTATTTGGTCAGTATATCCTGCAACACCAACTTTCATTAAGCCATCTTCCATAGCCCAATTTCCCCGTATTGCATATATTTTATCATCACGTTCTTTATGATCGGCACGATAATTATAATTTGCTTGTCTGAAACGTGAGTGCCATATAGCCGCAATTGCTCCACCACCTTCAGCAACAACTGCATTAATATTAGCAGTCAACTTATGACCTTGATCTATCATCACCCTTCTTTCTTCAAAAGGCAATGATGCTAATGGTTTTGCAATGTTTGCTTTAACTTCTCTTTTGGCGACAACATCAGATCCGCCATTAGGAATAGATGATCCCCAACCTTGAAAGCGTTGCATAGTACGCTCTATCATTTGCTCACGATTTAACGTAATCAAATTAGCAGATGTCGCAATTCGTCTGGTTAATTCGCCACGCAGTTCTGGCTTAACTTTATCAATGGTAAATTTGGATACGCCTTTATGCTTGGTAATAGCAGTAGGGCTTGTTACTAGGCGTTTAAATATATCACCCATAGCGTCATCAAGTTTTTGCTTAATAACATGATCTGGTTGCATTTCTTGAATGAGTGCATTGCGTAGAGCCTTCATCCACCTATCAATGCGAGATTGGCTATCAAAGCCATTAATGGCAATGTCTATAACTGCTTTGGTCAATACTTCTTTAAACTTCATTGCTACCAAAAGGTTGCGCTTGTTGTTCAGTTTGCTCTTGTTCAGTTTGCCCAAATTGCATTACTGGCTGTGGATCGTACGCCATTAATAATTCCATATCAAAATTTAACTTATTAGGGAATGTCATTTTTAATTCATTGACGTTTTCAGCAGCCCATTCAAGCAATACTGCTTTGTTCTGCGGGTCAAGATGAGATACTAATTTATCAACTATACCCTGTATGCCATCTAACTTTACTTTTTCAGAATTTAATATTGTTTCTTTACGTTCATCTATTAAATCAGGAAATTTTGCTATAAAACTATTTGCCCAACGATAAAACGCAGTCATATAGTCTATAGCACCATATTCCGCTGGCATCTGTTGTTGTAGCGTTGCGTAAAAATCTGGAGTCCATGCTTTGCGTTGCACAATCTTAGTCATAAACTCAAATGACTCTTCCATGTCCATACGCACACGATCTATAAACTGTGCAATTGCTTTGGCATCTTCTGTGCCTTCACCAAAACCTTCAGCAAAACTATCTTGCGTCAATAACTGCGCTGGCGTTTCTGCGGATGTGGCAATATTGGTTATAATGTTTTTACGGGTAATTGATACCGCACCTTCAATATTTGTAAGGTTTATTGATTCAACAGATTCTTCCAATCCCATACTAAACACATTACCTGTTCTAGCATCTTTTAATACTTGGCGTTTTATGTTAGCGGCTTTGCTCATTATATTGTCAACAATAGAACCAGCTTGTTTCATCTTGGCTACTAACAAACCAGCTTTATCCTGCACCAAATCATCGGTAATCATTGATCTGATAAATGATTTTAGCGGAAACAAGGCACGTTGATATTTACTTCTGCCTACAAAACCAAAAGCAGAGCTTGTAAATTGAATGTACACTGGATCTTCATTCATCACCACTAAACAGCGTGACGGATGATAAGCTTCCCCAGCTACCGAAACAGAAACGGGCGTTTGAAATGTTTTTGATGCAGGATTTTGGTCTAGCACTAATGAACCAGCGGTATTCATTGGGTCAAAAGTATGAAATATTATTTCCAGTTCATGCAATCTATCTGGTGGAATAATATCTGAACGCTTATAAGGCAAATCAGTATCTGGATTAATTCCGGTAACATCATATGCTAATGTAGCAACACCATAGATGGAGGCAAGTCTAGCAACGTTCTCAATATACTTATCGCACTTCATCAACTTCCATTGACGTTCAAATGATTCTGTAACTAAATCTTCTGGACTATCTGGAACGGATATTTCTCGGGCTTTTGATAACGCCAATGATATAGGCGCATCAATTAACTTTTTACCCATCGGATGATAGGTATATATTGTTTTACATAATTGATAGCTTGGTTCACTACCTGGCTGGATAAAATCCGCCATAAGTAATTGCTGTAATGGGCTATCTAGTGCACTACCGCCTATTTCAAGAGTTGACATTATTCCTTATCCTGCTTTTATGCCGTTGTTAATGTAATATATCATATTATTTTAAAATCCAGCATCATTACCTAGTGCAATGGCTATCCCATAACTAAAAACGTCTAAAAGGTCATCTGCCCGCTTATAAGCATCTTTATCACCAGGTCTAAATGATAGCACTTGTGATAATAAATGATTCCGTGATACGCCTTTAAAAGTAACTTGTCTGTTATAAGCTTGTTCTGTGAGTTTTACCATTCCACGATATACATAACCGGATACAGATAACGCCCGTTCATCTTTTCCCACGCTTGTTAGCTTGGAGTCGATAGCGGTAGCGTTCCAGCCACGCCTAAGGGCTTGTTGAAGTAAAATCATACCACTAGCTTTATCTTCAATAAAAACACCTGCTGAACCCATGCGGGCTTTATATTGAACTGATAATGCTTCGAGGGTTTCGTATACAGTCGGTAACCACGTTTCAAGTAATGCGCCATCTATTTGTATAATGTCATAATCTAGGATCAATAATGGCGTGCCATAGTGTTTGTTGATAGCACAATATAAAACCGCCGTGCCATCGTGCTGGCTGCCAGATTTTACGGCGCTATCAACAACTGCAAATACTGTATAAGTTGGTATATCATCGTATATATAGCCATTCCCATTTACTAAAAGGTTTTCTAGGTTGAAAAAACACTCACCGCTCCAGTCTACGAACTCTGCCAGGTATTCTTGCCTATATACGGCAGGATGGTTTTCAGCCTCGAGTTTGATTAACTCTGATTCTGGCAGGTAGGGATTTGTTGCGCTGGGTGCGTGGAATTCTGTAAAACCTAGACTTTTGTCAGTACAAATACGATAGAACCAATTTGCTTCATTAATGCCGTCGGGTGTGGAAAATACCCATGCGCTGCCGGTCATATCTAGTAATGTTGGCTTTATGGCACGTTCCCATATATCTGCCATTGTGTTATTTTTTGCAAATGCCGCCTCATCGATAAAAACATGATTGTACTTTCTTGAACGCCCTGCACGTTCATTTTCTAAACTCCAGAAGTCTATACGCCCGCCCGTTTCCGTTCTTATAACGCCCTCAGTTTTACTAGCATTTTTGACTATAGGGGATAGCATATCCAGCAATTCGTTATAAACTTCTCTTAATATACGATAATCAGGCGCAAAAATACCGATGTTTAAACCTTTAGCAGAATAGTTTCCGGCGAGTATTTTGAGCAAATCGGTTTTACCCCATCGCCTGCCGCAACGTAAAACAGTGAACCGTGAACGGTTATTATAAGCGGCTAACTGTCCAGCGTGGAACGTGGGTAGATAAAGCTCTTTCGACATTATAAGGATATGCCATCAATAGAATGATAGGCTGTAGAGTGCAGTTTTGCTGGCTTGTTAAGTTTTAAAATAAAATTATACCCCCAAATATACCCCCAAAACATCAATGTACTAATCAGGCAAGTCAAAAATACAATATAACCTAATCAGGCAAGCCGCCAATAATAGTCAAAACATTATCTTGGCTATCATCATGCAATAGTTCTTTACGGGTTTTTTCTAATGAATTTATACGTCCTAAAAACAAATCTATTGTTTTAGGTAGATCTTTCAAACTATCAGGGTCATTTGTTTGCGCTTTTAATGCCCTGGCAAGTTGTATTCTGGCTATGGATAACTCGTGATCAAGTTTACCTAAAAGACTGCCAGAATCTTTTTCCAGTTGCAGATCTTCATCGCTTAAGAATTTGCTATACACGCCATTTTCCTTTTTTGCATTTTTGTTATTGTTTGCTATGCCTTCAAGTCTACCGCCATGCATGCGACATTTAGTTTTATCCTTCATTGCGTGGCTATTGCATTGCTCTTTTGTACGTTTACTTTTTGCTTGGCAATGCATGGGGCGTTATTCTATAAAGCGTGGCGTGGCGTGGCTTAGAGTCGATTTTTTAACCATAATTTACACCATTTCATCAAGTTTAAACATTATCAAAATATATCATCAATAATTATCAAATACAAAATAGTTTAAAAACAATTAATAAAGTTATTGATTTTAATTATTAAAACTGTATAATTTAATCATACCAACAACAAACCAAAGAGATTAATAAAATGAATGACCTACTTAAAACAAGCTACAAAATTTATATCCTTTCCGGTATTGCATCAATTTTTTTTATTGGTGGTATACGGGTAATTTGCATCATTCTATCAACTTTAAACTAAAAGAGTATATAACCATGAAACATTGCAATATAGAACTAGAACAAGAAAAAATTTTAACTATTAACGGGGCTTTTTTTGCTTTCGGCAATGAGCAATTTAATACTTGCGCCGATCAACCGGTAGCTTATAGCAATCTAGGGGGCGGATTATATTGCCCATCATGTAATATTGACTCATTACAAGCTCAATTAAAAAATTCTTATAACTTTAAAATTAAATTTGAATTAGAGAACAATACCTTAAAAGATATTATTTGGGACTCATTGGCTAATTATGAGTGTCAAATAACAGGCGACTACAGCGACGCTTGCGAAGCTTTAAAACCTTATGGAATAACAGAAGATGATATTAAAAAAGAATGGGCTAGCTATTATCAAAACTGTATTGATAACGACTATTTTTAAAGGTGTATAAAATGAACTCAGTATATAAAACTCAATGCAAAACTTTTAAAATCGCTCAATACTTGGCTGGTGTAACTGGTAACGTATCATCAATTAATGATAGTTTAAAACCGCCGTATTGTCTAAGAGTAGTAAAAGAGTATAGGAATATAGATGTTCAAAACTTTAGAGATCAATTAGCTCGCTATATAAAAGAGAATTAATTTTAACTTAACTTAACTAAACTAAAAGAGTATATAAAATGAAACTAAAAGATCTAAGGCTTGCACTAAGCGCAACCCCAAAAAAAGCAGATATCAGATATTATTTAAACGGCCTTAACATCACCAAAACTCACGTTACAGTATCAAATGGTCATATGTTATGCCATATAAATACCTATAAAAATGATATTCCAGATAATCACGATAATATTATTATCCCAGTAGAAACTGTTAAGGCTTTATTGAAGAAAGTTGGCGGTAAAATGTGTGATAATTTTGAAGTTGGTATATTTTTAATTAATGACCAACACCAATTGCAATGTATGAACCAGGTTGAAGTATTCACGCCAATAGATCATAAATACCCTGAGTTTAAAAAGATAATTGATCCTATAAAAGTTAATGACCATGATAAAAACTTAAACGCTATACAACATCAATTTGATTGGGATTACATATCATTAGCAAATAAATCACTATGTATATATTTTGGTGATACCGCGCCAAAACGCTTGTATAGTTTTAATCAGGCGGGGTATTTTATGCCATCCGATGACATTATTTATGTAATCGCGCCTTGTAGGTTATAAGATTATGTATAAAGTCTATTATTGGCAATCTTGCCCCATTGTTGGCGCTTATTTAACATCTATGTTATTTGATTACTTAGATACCGCCACGCGGTTTGCAAAAATTCATCAATCAACTGTTACTTATCCATTATGAAAAACTACAAACAACCACCAGGCAGACCAACTATACCGGATGATTTGAAAAACAAGGGCGTAATGATATCGTTACCCGTTATCCTTGTTAATAGGTTAAAAATAGAGCGCAACAAAAGCAAATTGATTCAATATTTATTAATTAAACACTTTAAATTATAACCCCATAACCCAATAACCCTATAAGCCATCTTAACCGATGGCTTTTTTTTGCCTAAAATATCCCTAATTACCCATTATAAGCTACTTTTAAAGCTTACCAGCTAGCCTACTATTACCCATCATAAAATCATTCAACTATAAAGTTATTTAATACTTTAAAACGCCTATAAATCTATATAGTTATAACGTGACAATACACCACATTATATCCTATCCAATAAACGCCTATAATCTATTCAAGTTATTGATTATATTATCAATAAACCTTTAAAAACACGTTTTAAAGCTCTTTTACAGTTTACCTATATAGTACCATTACTTTTTATTTAAACGCCTTAAAACGTATATTTTAAAAGTGATGTAAAATCCCTAAAAAGTTTTATTTTAGATAATTTTTTGAGGTAAAATCCCTAAAATCATTGTAAATGAGAATCATTTGTATTCAATGTGCAATTTCTGCAATTTTGCCTTAAAAATCAACAATTCCAACCTAGCCAACATTCCACACCATTCACAAAACATCCCTAAATCCCAACACGCAACACGCAACATCCAACATCCCTAAATCCCAAGCACAAAAAAAACGTAGCCAAGAATTTTACTTATAAGCCACGTTCTCATCAAACCTATATCTATATCTATACCTTACTTTTTTGTAAATCGGCTACCATGCGATGCTTTACCGCCTTCTACCGCTATTTCATGCCGTCTTTCAGGTGTTAATGACGATGCTCTTGCATCACCCCCTTCACCAGCAATAGTTTCCTTGCGCTCCGGACTAAGTATCTTAGCCCTAGCTTCGCCCCCCAGCCTGTCCTTTAATCATATTCTTCTCCTAATGTTTATGTAAATATACATAGTAGTTTGTAAGCAAGTTCGTGCAAGCAAGCTCCCTTACAACTCCACCCATTCAAAAGTAAAATAAAACTCTGTTCCACTAGGCATTGCTTGACCATTCATGTTAATACATAAAGATTCACCTACACCACGTAACACCATAGGTTGTTGGTTGTTATTACCAAACTCTTCTACCCATTCTTGGACAGGAATGCCATTAGGTGTTTTAGAAGCCAATGACATTCTTCTACCTCTAATCAATTGTCCTGTACCCAATGATGATGGGTTAGCACTATATAACTTAATAGTGGCTGTTGAATTTGCATTTAAACTATCATTCTTTGCTATACCATCTGTAGCAAATGTACCACCAGTATTTGCAGTTGTTCTTTTGTAGATATAAAAATCTAAAGTTCCGTTGGCTGTAGCTGTTGGTGTTATCTCAAACTTAGTCACTATAATTGTTTTGGTAGCACTTCCCATCAACAAAATAATATCCGTTGGCGTAGCAGCAGGAGTAACATCAGCCCTAGTCGCTGTATAAGTAGGCGATGTTGGTACTGCTCCAAACACAGTTCTAACAGGTATTGCACCATTATCTAACGTCTGATTGTTATTGTGTGAACTTATGCTCATTACATTTTTCCTTTAAAAATATTGACTGACCCAATTAACCCATGCCGCCTTTGGCGTTTCACCATAGGCAACTCTATCTAAACTATAACATTTCCAATAATTCCCTACGAATTTAATCTTTGGTTTCATCATCTTGTATGTACTGGCATATCGTTTTCAATATTCCTTTTCTCATTACATCCTTTTCCGTAACACCATTTTTGCCTCATTGAATAAAGCATTAACCAATGAGTATGTTCACATTCTACCAATTTCAAAATAAATCCTTATACAGCTCGAAAAACACCCATGACGCAACGATATACCCAACCCCTAGCCAAACTATTACTTCAATCATGTTTAAGCTCCTCTTCCACTCTCATGTCCAAATAACGCCCCAATGTATCAATAGCCTCTTCTACATCTTGCTCTACATCTTTACTTCCTCTTGTTCCTGCACACAACAACTTCTTTACCGCATGTTGAATACAAGCATCTGTCACGTTAAACAACTCCAGTACACGATACACATCAACCGCATCTAAATGTCGTACATCTTTGTAGTAATGTTTATGTTTAGTCATTATCCCATGCCCATGCTAATCGACAACCATCACTGCACCATCTAGGTACAGTGATATTCCCCTTAAAAATTATAGGTTCTACATCTAGCCCACAAGTTAAACAAGCCCCATCCCCATTAATATTAATCTTAATCGCTTTGTTGTGTATATTCAGTAGTAATTTCTCTAAAATCCCTTCTTCAATTAAATCACTAACATCTAACGCATCCATTACTCTTTCCATTCATTCCACAAAACAATAATAAAAATAATAACACAACCACTATACGGTATTACTGCTAACGCATCACCCATAATAATATTCCAAATAACGCTATAAACATTCCTATCACTAAAGCAACAGGCATTAAGTACCATTTAGTCATTTTTCTTTTCATCAACAACTCCATTTCTCTTCTGCTGAAACTTACCTTCATGCAATACAACCTTACCATCCTCCTTAATCGCAACAGCACTTATACCAAACTGTTTTTGTACCATTGTTAAAAACTCATTTATTTTATCCATCCACAATCCCATACCAAATGACATACCACTATACCCCTCTTATAGAGAGGGGGTATGGTAGGTATATCCTAGATCATTCCACTAACAGGTATCATATACCCTAGGTATTTTAGTGGTAGGTATATACTATACCAGCCACCAATAGCTACCATTATTACTTATAACCTTTTGTTTTAACAAGGAGTTTTTACAACGTATAAAGTTTTTTGATACGTTTCGAGCACCTTTAAATACCTCTTTAATAAAGGGATACCACTCATCATAATGCACAGTGGTATAGTACCCACCTTCATTATCCATAACGCAATCTTTTTTGCCATGAACTTCTAATGCTTCAACTAAAGAATCAATTGTTTTTTGTTGATTTTCTGTCAACTCTTTTTCTTTTTTAGAAGCAACACCTTCATACTTTAAATAAACAGAAGTAATCTGCTTCTTTTCATCAACGTCATAGAACATTTCTCCATCAAGATCAACTTCTTCAATGCTAAACTTCATGTCCGAACCAGCTCCAAAATCTTTAGACTTAGTACATGCAAACTTAACAACATCCTTACCGTCCTTACTGACACAAAACTCTGCGTCCATAGCAGCCTTAATTGACGACGATCCTCTTGATCTTCCCTTGTCCCCATGACCGCTATGGTGGACAGTAATTATCGCTGCATTTAATCGTCTAGCGAGCAATTCTATAGACTTAAAATACATTGCCATATCTTCACTACTATTTTCGTCACCAACCATGTTTCTGTGCAAAGTATCAATAATAATAATGTCTGGTTTGAAATCCATATCCTCTACCAACTTACAAATATTCTCCGCTTCACGAGCATCAAGTAAATTAATAGATCTTCTGCTAAAACGTATACGATCTCCATTTATACTGCTTCCACTATACTTCTGCATCAATGCCTTAAATCTAAATGTAGCACCACGCAAACCTTCACCCATGATGATAAGGGTGTTCAGCTCTTCTTTTACCTTGTGACCATGCCAATCTTTACCAATCGCACCGCAAAATGCCCAATCCATAGCGAATAAACTTTTACCTGCACCAGATTCACCAAACAGTAAATTATTTGATCCACGCTCAAGTATTCCTTTGATCAACCATTGTGGTGTGGTGACATTGCTCATCATTTCAGTTAGTGATACAAACAATCCTTCATGTTTTATTTTGCCAAAAACAATGTCACGAACAGCATCAATGCCATGTTTCTTCATAACATCATTAAAATCGCCATGAATGTCAGGATAGACAACATCAACACCGCATAGATTTGCTTTATCAATACCGATGCCGCTAACATCATTATCAGCGCAAATAACAATACGCTTCTTATCGTATTGTATTTTTAACATGTCAGTAACAGCTTTAAGATTTCCTGCGTTAAATGCTATACACACAGCTAAATTAGTAGCTTGGTATAAACTATCCGCAGTTGCAAAACCTTCTGCTACCAATAATGTTTCACTGGCGATTGGATCTCCTATCCAACAATGACCGCCTTGCATTTTACCGCCAGAATGAAATCTTTTAGCTCCATCACTGAATATAGATTGCAATGACTGTATATTGCCAAGTTCATCATAAACAGGTATTAGGAGCTTACCGCCAAACACTTTAGCCATGTTTGGATTGATTCCTTTATCCGTTAAGTAATCATGTTCCTTAACAACAACTGCCGCATCAAATAATGATTTTGCTTCTCTAGCCGCAACTGCATAATCTTCATCACGTTGCAGTGTTGCTTTGCGTTTAGCTTCTTCAAATTGCTGACGCATTGCCTCCTGCTCAGTAATACTTGGCGCATAATCTCTATGCGCTTGCCATTGGTGTTGCTCTCCACTGCGCCAACATCCAAATACTGCACCTTTCCCATCGTCAAAAACTAATACCCATCCAGACCTATCAGCTTGCTTGTTGTTAGTCGAAAACCTAGTAACTTTACCAATACCAATATGGTGTGGAGGAGTATAGCCTACCGCTTTTATTGCGTCATTAAGTTCATTTAGCATTGAAATAGTCACTTAAAATTTTGACTAAATCATAAGGTACACGTTTCAATTTTTGGTTAGCAAACTTCCATAAAATATTGTAATTAACATCAATAGCAATACTAACTGCTGATAAATTCATGGGCTTTAATTTATTGATTATTTCATCTGGGGTGAGCATAGTTTTTCCTTTTTAAAAAATATTTTTGTTTAGGTGTTGCAATTTTAATTTATATCGGTAAGATAAGCAACTCGAAAAGAAAGAAATTTTAACCTCAATGTAGGAGTGGTAAAAAATGAGTGTATTAAGCTCAATAGCAAAACCAACTGATCGTTCGATCATTTGCACAATTACAGGTGATGCAGGATTAGGCAAAACCAGCCTTGCAAGTACTTTTCCTAAGCCAATATTTATTCGTGCTGAAGATGGGTTACAAGCCGTTCCTGAAGCTATTCGTCCTGATGCTTTTCCAATCTTATCTACGGTTGATAATTTGTGGGAACAGCTTACAGCATTAATTAAGGATGACCATGATTATAAAACCTTGGTTATTGATAGTATCACTCAGCTTGATAATTTGTTCACAAGTTATATTGTTGATACTGATCCTAAAAAGCCCAGAACAATTGCCCAAGCACTTGGCGGTTATGGTGCTGGCTTTCAAGCAATATCTTCATTACATGGCAGAGTTCGTAAAGCGGCTGGCATCTTAAATGAAGTAAAAGGAATGAATATTGTGTTTATTGCTCATTCTGAAACAGAAACAATCGAGTTACCTGACCAAGACCCATATACTAGGTATAACATTCGTATGCAGAAAAAGTCTGTTAGCCATTTTGTAGATAATGTCGATATGGTGGCTTACCTAAAACTAGAAACTCATACCTTTGGTGATGGAGAAAGAAAAAAAGCATTTTCTGATGGAACAAGAATATTAGTTTCTTATGCAACAGCAGCAAATATATCTAAAAACCGTTTTGGAATTGAAAAAGATTTGATTGTACAAAAAGGTATTAATCCTTTAATTGAGTTAATACCTTCTATAAATAAATAACCCAAAAAGATAAACGTGTTATAATTTATTTTTATTTTTATGGATTTTTTAAAATGAAAACTTGTAAAAAATGTAATATAGAAAAGCATTTAGATTTATTTTATAAAGCTAAAAGCAATAAAGATGGTTATAACAACGTTTGCGCTGATTGTGTTAAAAAAAAAGTTAATAAGTATAGATTAGATAACATTGAAGCTATTACTGAAAAAAAAGCTCAATATTATAAAAAAAATACTGAAAGATTAAATGCTAAAAGCAAAGCATGGTATGAGAAAAATAAAGATCATGCTTTGCAATTATCTAAGATTTGGCAACAAAATAATCCAGAAAAAAGAACTGAAATACAAAAGAAATATTACTTAAATGGCGGTAAAGAAAAAAAACTAGAATGGCATGAAAAAAATAAAGATCAAAGAAATCTTTATTACAAAGAATATAGAAAAAATAACATAAATGATATTAGAAGAAATAACAGTAAATATCAAAAACAAAACCCAAAAAAAGAATTGCATAGATGCAGATTAAGACAAATGCAAAAATTAAATGCAACTCCTTTGTGGGCTGATTTAAATGAGATAAAAGAAATATATAAAAATTGTCCTAAAGGAATGCACGTTGATCATATCATTCCAATTAAAGGAGAATTAGTATGTGGATTACATGTTATTAACAATCTTCAATATTTAACAGCTTCTGATAATTTATCAAAAGGCAATAAATTTACAACATAATTAAGGAATAAAACAAATGAGTAACTTTTGGGTAACATCTGATAACAAAAACATTGTAGCAACGGGTGAATTTACTTCTGGTGGTGGCAAAATTGAGAACATTCCTGACGATACAACGTGCCTAGCTTTAATTGACGAAGCTGGTATTGCTGAATATGATGGTGCTGAGTATGTAAATCTGCGTTGGACAGTAGCAGAACCTATTGCATACAAAGGTCGCAAAATATTTCAAAAAATACGGATTTATGATGCTGATCTTAAAAAAGCGGATAAAGCTAAAGAAATGTTATTAAACATTGATGCCAACTGTGGTGGAAAACTTGCTGAAAGTGAAGAAGCACCAAATGATAAATCAATGGCGAAAGCCCTTCTTAACAAACTGATGTTGGTTAAAGTATTAGTGTGGGAACTTAATGGTAAGTCTGGCAATTGGATATCGTCTGTAGCTCCAAGAAAAGGTACTTCATTACCAGAACCAATTGCTACAAAAGAACCAACTGTTGAAGATGAAGATGACATCCCTTGGTAAACAACTTTAACGCACAAGGATGTGCATTTCTAACTATATAACTATAAAGGTAAATAACAATGGAACAACAACGTACAGAAGAGTGGTTTGAGAAACGCAAAGGCAGGATAACTGGAAGTAATGTAGGCGCAATACTAGGACGATCACCATTTATAAAGCGCAAAGATGTAATGCGTAACATGGTAAGAGAATATCACGGTTATCCTAGTGAATTTACGGGCAATATAGTTACCAACTATGGTACGCATAACGAACCTATTGCATTAGCTGATTATGAGTTGAAATACAATACAAAAATAGAGTTGACTGGCTTCCATACTTTTGAAGATTGGCTTGGAGCATCACCAGATGGATTAATAAGTGATAATGGTTTGATTGAGATTAAATGTCCATACGGTCAACGTGATAAAAACCCACCAGAGTTTAAAAGCATAGACTACCAAACGCATTATTGGATGCAAATACAAATCCAGTTGCTGGTTACAGGCCGTGAATGGTGTCATTTTTACCAATGGTCAGCGCATGGGGAGATGTTAGAAACAGTTTGGTTTAATCCATTAGCTATTGATAAATTCTTACCGGAACTACGAGAATTTTATGAAGAATATCTTATAGAGCGTGAACAACCAAACTGTATGAAGTATCTGGAAGAGAAACGTCAGCAACTTCAATGTGAATCAATGCTGGAATTGTATCTTGCGGCTACTGAAGAAATTAAGAAGCTGGAAGCAACACGCAAAGATATACTGGCTGAGATAGTTACATTGGCTGGTGAAAAGGATAGTGAGATTGCTGGTCATAAATTAACTAAAGTAATTAGAGCTGGTTCTATATCTTATGCTAAAGCCATAAAAGAACTATTGCCTGATGCAGACCTTACTAAGTATCAATCACCTCCTGGTAGCTATTGGCGTTTGTCGTGAAAGTATTAGTTGCTTGTGAATACTCAGGTCGTGTTCGTGATGCTTTTACCAAACTCGGTCATGACGCAATGAGTTGTGACCTATTAGAAACTGAATCACCGGGCAATCACTATAAAGGTGATGTACGCGAAGTTCTAGGGGGGGTGGGATTTAATGATTGCTCATCCTGATTGTACCTACATTGCAAATAGTGGCGTTTGTTGGCTTGATAAAGATATTGCTCGATGGAAGAAACTTTATTCAGCCTGTGATTTTTTCAAGTTATTTCTGAATCACTCATGCGAAAAGATAGTGATTGAAAATCCAATACCGCATAAGTATGGGTTGAGCTGGATAGGTAAGAAATATAGCCAAACTATTCAACCTTATCAGTTCGGGCATTTAGAAACAAAGCGTACTTGCTTATGGTTAAAGGGCGTTAATCCTTTAGTTGAAACAAATAATGTAAAAGCAGAAATGGATTTATTACCTAAGAGTCAATCAAACCGATTGCATTATTTACCACCTAAACCGGATAGATGGAAGCAACGGTCACGAACATTCCAAGGAATAGCAGATGCAATGGCTATGCAATGGGGAGGATCGTGAAACTCCGCCAATACCAACAACAAGCACATGATGCAGCTATAAACTGGATAAAGAATACAACTGACTCTTGCATATTAGAACTGCCAACAGGGAGTGGCAAGTCTTTAATTGTGGCTGAAATTGCCAACACGTTGCATAAAATTAGCAAAGGCAAGCATATATTATGTCTTGTCCCCTCAAAAGAGCTGTTAGAACAAAACGCAGAAAAGTATAGAGATACTGGCAATCAATGTAGCTTGTTTAGTGCCAGCGTTGGCGAAACTTGTATAAAACATCCAGTCGTTTTTGGAACACCAGTTAGCGTTAAAAATAAGATTCATCGTTTTGGCTCTAAATTTTGTGCGGTTGTACTTGATGAATGCTTTACTGGAGAAACTTTGATAAGCACACCAAGTGGCAAAAAAAGAATTGATGAAATACAAGTAGGTGAGGTATTGTATAATTCTATTGGGCGTGGTATAGTGCGTAGTGTTTTTAGCAAAGTATCATCAACTATTATTTTGGAATTATCAAATGGAAAATCAATCGAATGCACAAAAGACCATCCAATTTTCACAAAAAAGGGATTCGTCAAAGCCGAGGGACTGGAGAACGGAACGCGCATTTTTAGCAGAGAAGAAGTGCAATTGTTGTGGAACTGTTTTTCATCCAAAATTTACGGTTTTAAAGAGCGGAAGAACTGTTGCAAACATATCGGAATCACACTGGAACAAGCAAGAATTTTGTTCTTTATCCTGCTCAAAGAAAAAGAAAAATCCAATGTCAAATTTGGAATCAAGAGAAAAAATGCGATTGAAGCTAAAAGAAATACGGCATCATCCAATGATGCGTGGTGGGAACGGTCAACTACCAAGCATACCTCAGCTCGCTTTATGGCACGCATTGGGAAAAGGATGGGAAATGGAATTTTCAATAGCGACAAAAAAAGGTCATCGGAATGGTGTTTATCCGAATCACTACAAAATGGACATTGCAAACAAGGAGCTTATGATTGCAATAGAAATAGACGGAACGTCTCATTGTGCAATAAAAAGACAGGAAGAGGATTTAAAAAAGCAGCAGGTTATAGAGGAATTGGGGTGGTCAGTATATCGAGTATCAAATCAGGAAGCGATAGAACTGTATTCAACCTTCGAGTCAGTGGACACCCTTCTTATTTTGCTGGCGACGCATTAGTACACAATTGCCATCGTATAACACCAACAGTTAAGAGTATTATTGAATCATTATTAGCGCACAATCCTTCTTTGCGAATTATAGGATTAAGTGCTACTCCATACAGGATGGGGAGTGGTTATATTTATAGGATGGATGAAAACGGCAATGCTTATAGTGATGACAAAGCAAAAGACCCTTATTTTAGTGCAAAGGTTTTTACTGTGTATGCCCGTGACCTTATTAAACAAGGTTACTTAACATCACCTACTATTGGAGGAATAAATACAGGTCATTACGAAACATTGGAGTTGCAAACAAATCGCATGGGTAATTTTGCCTCTGTTGACATTGATAGAGCATTTCATGGACAAGGAAGGCTCACCAGTTCGATTGTAGGCGACATTGTGTCACAAGCAGTAAATAGACAAGGAGTAATGATTTTTGCGGCTACAGTGCAACATGCGCACGAGGTTTTAGAATCATTACCACCAGGCTTATCCTGCATAGTTACAGGTAAAACACCAAAGAAAGAACGTGAAGAAATAATCAAAGATTTTAAATGTAAAAAAATAAAATACTTAGTTAATTGCACCGTTCTTTGTACTGGATTTGATGCTCCACACGTTGATTTGATAGCTATCTTAAGAGCTACGGAGTCTGTTAGCCTGTTGCAACAAATAATAGGGCGAGGTCTGCGGATTGACGACAATAAAACAGATTGCTTGGTATTGGATTACGCTGAAAACATAGAGCGTCATTGCCCAGATGGCGATATATTCAATCCTGATATTAAAGCTGGAATGACAGGAGGTGGTACTTGCTCAATTAAAGCAAAATGCCCTGAATGTGAAACAATAAATGAATTTGCTGGAAAATTAAATAAAGAAGGATTTGAAATTGATGATAATGGATACTTTATTGATCTGGAAGGTAACAGGGTAGAAACAGAATATGGCGATATGCCAGCACATTGGGGTAGACGATGTTTTGGATTGGTAAAAAATAAAACTATACATAAGCTGGTTAGATGTACATATAGATGGACTTTTCGTTCTTGTCCGCATTGTGAAGCAGAAAATGATATAGCGGCTCGCTATTGTTGTGATTGTAAGGGAGAGCTGATAGACCCTAATGAAAAATTAGTAGCAGATTTTCAAGCTTGTAAAAAAGACCCTCATAATATGCAAACTGATAAAGTAGTTGATATGAAAGTGCGACCAACTATTAGTAAAGCTGGTAATGAATGTTTAAAAGTAGATTTTATAACTGAATACCGTTCTTTTCCAATCTGGTTTACCAAAAAAATAACAGCTCCATACAATGAGTTTATGGCGCAAACTATTGGTGGCAACATAAAACCAAATACTATCACCTACAAAAAGAAAGGTGAGTTTTTTACAATTTATGGATATAACAAGGTAGCTGATGAAATTCCATCCTGACATACCAGTTTATGGTGATATAACATTTCGAGGTGATTGCCCTTCTGAATCATTAGAGGCAGTTACATTTTTCGCCAAGTTAAGACGTGAACATCCAGATACCTACGGATTAATTGCAACTCATATAAGAAATGAAGGATTGCGAACTTTTCATCAAGCCGCTAGACAAAAAAGTGAGGGAATGACAAAAGGTGCGCCTGACATTATTATTCCGGCAAGCGTTGCGTTTATCTGTGAATTAAAACGTCAAGACCACAGCAAGTCAAAATGGCAAGATGGACAACAAGAATACCTCTTGGAAGCCCAGAAACAAGGGGCTTTTGCTTGTGTTGCTCTTGGATATGTTGGAGCATACAAAGCATTTAATTTCTGGATTGAAAAAAAATCTTTGCAAAATGATAAATAAATAATTAAGATAACCTCACTTTAACAACAACGAGAGAAACTAAAATGAACAATAAACAAATAGCAGTAATGATAATAACAGCCCTTACGTGTGGCTTTATAATTGGAACTACTTATGCCAAAGACACCCATGCAGTACAGATCCACAAAACAGGCTCTGGCATGTTTATCATCGACAAGGGCATAAAAGGTGATGAGCGTATCTACCAGGTGTTGGAGTTGCCAACCAACGTACCATCTTTTGTAAACAAAGGGGAATTTTAATGAAAGGTCAAGTAACATACGATTGCATGGCAGAAGAGTTTGAATATGAATTTGATAATGACCAAATTGGTATTCAGCTTCAGGTTGATGATCTGGTTGACAACATGCTAACAGATTGTGAGATTGGTGGTACTATGATTGCACAATCATTTATTAATTATTGCCAAGCATTAATTAATGGAGAGATCATAGACAGCGATGGTTCTGAGTTTTTTCAAATTATAGAACATGCTGTTATTTCACCAAGTTTTGAAAATCGTCATCTTCCGATTAATCAATTAATTCAAACTGCTATACACTGGCAGGCATTGAAAACAATTACCTCCTTAGGGTAATCTGCTCGCCCTGCTCCGGTAGGGCATTTTTTTGAGGCTATAAAATGAAAGATCAAAAAAACAAACCGACGCACCGTTTTACAAGACATCAAGAAATACAAATTTGGTGCATCATAGTAATCGCCATATTAATTGCTGTTACAAATGTAGCATTTGCTAAAACAACACCAACAACCAAACATTGTCTACAACTAGGCAAACAGTATCGCTATGCAGTACGCACACATAGTCCAGCTAGACACCGCCTTGTAGAAAGGCTGTGGGTGGAGTGTGGGAAATGAACAAATTTAAGGCAGTGTAACCGCACTCTTTGTATAAAAAAGCATGGACGCAGTTAGGCTACGCTGGAGGCTTGAAAATTTATCAATGCTAATAACTATGGTCTGCCAATGTTTCTCGGCATAGTTAAAAGTGAAGGCTGGCGGTTTTTGATAGCGGCTCAATTGATAATCCAGCACATTACTAACTTTTTAGAGATTTATTATGTTAACAGCAGAAGAACGTATTGAAAGAAGGCGTTTGCATAACAGACGCTACCGTGAAGAAAATAGAGCATCAATTAATGCTCGAATTAGAGCTAAAAAACTTAGACAAAGGGCTATTGAAATGCCATTAATAAATGAACAATTAAACATTACTAAAAAAGAAATCGCCAAGTTAATTGGTGTTAAGATGCTAACCCTTGAAAAGATTTTAAAAGATAAAAAGTTTAATGCGCCAAAACATACAGGTGTGCATTTTGATGGAACTGTTTTATTTAATCGAAAAGAAGTTATGGAGTGGATGCCGTACATTCGTGAAGCATCTATCTTTATAAAGAAAGGCAAACTTATTGTGTTATCCGGTATGTCTGCCCAGATCGTCCACTTTATTCGTAAAAACAAAAAAATAGAAAAATATTTCGATGAAATAAGACGCAAAAAAATGGATGGAAGGCGTAACAACAATGGATAGAGATATTGATTTTTCTCTTATGTTGCAAGTTTTACATGGAAGAGGTTTTAGTCTGGCAGACATAGCTAAAAAAACTAATAACTCTGCACATGAATTATCAAAAGTTAAACAAGAAACATTAAGCCCACCAGCTGCTTGGAATGAAGGTATAGCATTACTTGATTATTGGTTAAAAGCAACTGGTGAAAAACCCCCTAAAATTGGAGATCATTATGAAGAAATCTGAAGTAAAAACACAAACAAAAGCTATACTTGATAAGCTGGAAATTTATTATGTTTGCCCTATTAATACAGGATATAAAAAATCAGCTATTCCTGACATCATAGCGTGTGTTTCAGGCACGTTTTTAGCTTTTAACTGTATTGGTACTGGCAAATCAATTACGCCCATACAAATCGCTGAATTTAACACTATTGTGGCATCAAATGGTATTGCTTTTGTTGTTGATAGCCAGAACATTCTTATTTTAGAAAACACTTTAATTGTAATTAAACAAATGAAAGAGGGTCTTATACATGAAGATGAAACATCCACTTCCAAATGATACTGCAAGATGCTTGGGCAGTAACTGCGAAAAGAAACAAGATTGTTCACGGTATTTATCAATTGAATTAGACACTAAGGACTACATGTGGTTTTTTGATGGGATGAAGGAAATAAAAGAATTGGAATGTAGTTTATTTATAGATTTTAGAAATGGTAATTATTATGAAAACTAAAGAAAGAGAGCTACTAGAAAGATGGCTTGACGATACAATTTTTGAGCCTGAAGAATTAGATTCTTTAATGGAAGAAACAAAAGAACTACTCGCCCAACCTGAGCCAAAACGTGAGCCTTTGAGTGATGATGAAATTTGTAACTTATATTACAACGTAAATGGAGCAATACACAAATTTGCAAGAGCTATAGAAAAAGCACACGGTATTGGAGTAGATGATGAGTGAAGAAAGAGAGCTGTTAGTAAGGTGTAGAGTGGCAATAAATATTAGATATGACCAAGTAATGCTAATTCGATTGCACCATGAGATTGAAACTTTACTTGGAGAAGTCGAAGAACTATTGGAACAACCTGAGCAAGAGCCTGTAGCTTATGTTTATGCTTATGATTACCTCGATAGTCTTTATTATGCAACTGACAAAGATGTAGCGGATTACCCCAGAATATCAAGAGATGGCAAACCTCTCTACTCTTCACCGCCAACCCGTGAGCCTTTGAGTGATGAAGAAATGAGGGCTATCTGGAAGGAGGGAATTAGAGGGGAAATACCTTTTGTTGAAATCGGAAGAGCAATAGAAAAAGCACACGGCATTGGAGGTGGGGAATGAGTAAAGAAAGAGAGTTGTTGGTAAGGATTGTGGAGGCAGATATGGTTGAGTACATGCAGCTAATGGGAGAAGCTGAAGAACTACTCGCCCAACCTGAGCAAGAGCCTCTTTTAATAGAAACAAAGATTGAATGGTATGGGAAAGGGTTTAGACAAGGGGTCAATGAGTTTGCACCACCCAAACCCTTAACAGAAGATGTTATATATGCTCTTGATAAAGAAGGGATTGTTGAAAATATGGACGATCATCAAGTCAGATACGTCATTAGATGGATAAGAAGCGTAGAAAAAGAACATGGCATTGGAGGTGAGGAATGAGTATTGAAAGAGAGTTGCTACAAACCGCTCTGGGAATTTTAGAAGATTATGAGTGGGGCTACGGAGGCGATCATCATAAGTCACCTGAAGCAAGCATTTTAAATGATATTAGAAAACTACTCGCCCAACCTGAACAAGAGCCTGTGGCTTGGATGTCGCTCAGTGATATTGAATGGATGAATATTGTTAATCACCCAAAAATACTGGAATTGACAGACGGAAGGCATAACTCGGAAGAAGCGGTTAATCTTGCAGTTAAAATGACTGAAGAAAAGTGCAAGAAAAATAACTCAGATTCAATACCAAAACGTCCGCCTTTAACACCACAACAAATAAGCGTGGGTAATCAATCAATGCTTAATGTTACAAGAGAGGCTTTTGTAAAGGGTGTTAAGTTTGCAGAGAAGATGCACGGCATTGGAGGTAAGGAATGAACGTTGAAAGCGCACGATTAAAAGAATCATTATATTACGACCCTGATACTGGTATTTTCACCAACCTTAAAAGCAGGGGAGCTGCAAAAAAAGGCTCTGTTGCTGGATGTAAAGATTCAAAGGGCCATAGTCAAATTATGCTTGGTAATAAACGATATCAAGCTCATAGGTTAGCATGGTTATATGTTCATGGTAATTTTCCAGAAAAAGATATCGACCATATCAATGAGATTAAAACGGATAACCGTATAGTTAATTTAAGATTAGCTACTTGCCAAGAGAATCACCAAAATCAATCAAGTCCACAAACGAATAATACATCTGGATTTCGTGGTGTTACATGGCATAAGCAACATAGAAAATGGATGGCGCAAATAATGGTCAACGGAAAACATAAACACTTAGGCTATTTTGACACTGCTGAACAAGCTTCTGAAGCATATGTGACAGCTAAAAGAGAATTACACCCGTTTTGGGCATACAACATGGCAGATGCAATGATGGCAGAGAGGGAGAAAAGAAATGATCTCTAATCTTGAACAAATGAAAGAACACCTAGACAAAATTAAATCTCAAGCAAGTGGCTGGGAATCATCATCTGACGGTAGTTATGAAGCTTGTTTGCATGATAAAGGTTATTACAAGCTACAAAAAGACATTAAAATGGTAGAGCGTCTTGAAGAAATTGAAGATGAAATAAATGATTTGATGGATGAACAAACAGAAATTTTAGAACAAATAAATGGGGATATGAGATGAAATTTTATGATTGCGAACTGCTACAAAAAAAAGTAAATAATTACTGGTCATGTTTAGTATTGTTGACCGGAATATTGGTAATAACTTTAGTGCTATATGGCGTATTGCTTAACCATTGTTAATTAAGAAAGAAGCAAGGACGCTTCTTTTTCTCTACGAATAATTAAACCTTTTAAAACTTTTCCGCCAGCTTTATTCCATTTTTTTATTTCTGTGTAAGCAGATGCCCAATTTTCTTTATCAACATATTTCTTCAAGGTTGATGCTTTGTAATTTCCAATCCCCAGGTTATAAATAAAATCGGCAATTGCCGCTTGGCGTTGTACTGTTGATGTTTTTAATACCGGACTAGTGGATAATGCCTCATCAATTACTTTCATCGCTGTTACCAACAAACATTCATCTACTTTTTCTTGTGTCCAAGTAACACCTTTCTTTATATCCTTACCAGTATATCCATAACCGACAGTCCACACCCCAGCAGGGCATTGGTATGCAGTTAGTTTACATCCTTCACTATCTCTAATAAGCTTAAGCAATATCTCTAGTGCTGACATTATGTTTTACCAAAAATATAGGCAATCACAGCAAATATAGCTCCAGTGGCAAATACTATGCCGCCAAAAAAACCTCTATTTGAGTCGGAATTTTTTTTAAGCTCATCAAGTGATAAAAAAATCCTGTCTGATTTTCTGCGAGTTTCTTCACGTTCATCGTTTAATTCCTTGCATAAACTATCTAATCTTTGTTCCACTTTTACAAGTCTGATATTAATATCATCTGTCACGGTTCAATCCTTGAATGAAGTTTTTACACATTATAGCATACGATGCTATTTGATCGGCTCTATAAGCTTCCATTTTGAGAAATGAGCTAAATTCTTCTGAAAGTCGCCCATCATCGGGTAGGTCAATAGGTTTTGTGGAATCACCAGTTTTGGTTGTGGTGCAACGACTACTTTTTTTACTGTTGTCGTACATGCGTTGATGGCTAAAATCATCACGCTGAGTATTAATAGCTTTGATAGCTGATTCATTTGCGTCCTCCAATTCTTTATTAAGCTGTATAGCCTTTGTGTTGGCTTTTTCAGCTTCTTCAGTCAATGTGGCAAGCGTTACTTCTGCTTCTCGGTTAATACTGGCAATACTGTCTGCCATTTCTCTAATTTCTGCTTTTGATACTTTATAAGCAAACCCATATCCAGAAGCAAAGCTTGTAACAATAATGGCTACAAAAATATAAGGCATATTAGTCCCTTAATATAACGCCAAGTCCGCCAGCAACGCCTGTAGCCAACAATAATAGTTGGTCAATAGGTTTTCCCATAAATAAAAATATTGCGCCTACAATGGCAGTTATGACCCATATTAAGCCACGCTTAGTAGATGCTTCTGACCAATCTATTTTCATGGGATTATACTTGGCGTTACAGTAAAAGTTGATTCAACAGCACCATTTGGCGTAGTTGATGCCCATCTATATTTCCAGTAACCGGATTGTGTTAAATTAACTGTTGCCTTATAAATACCTGTTGATACACGGGTAATAAATACACCAACCCCATAAGTATAAGTTGTTGTTGTACCGTCAGGCATTTCAACAGTAAGCGTTAAAATAGATGGATTGGTTAATACACTATTAGATGTAATATTAGCGTGTAAAACGCTTGAATTGCCAATTAAATATTGATTATTAAACTGCATCTTGATATACCACCATCCCTGCTTGGAATTCCTCATTAATAGTCATAACAACTACAATTTTATCATCTATAAGCAATGCTGATTCAAAAGTTTCGCTAATTGTTATCATATTAATCTCAAAAAAAGGCGACATAAAGCCGCCAAACGGAGTTATTAATTAAACAGGTACGCCAGTTAAAATTTGAGCTGATCTACCAACCGCCAAATAAGGAGCAGGAGGTGTTAAAGCTGGCATTACATTTGTTGCTGATAAATAATCTAATGTTTGAGTCATAGATTCAGAATTAAGATTAATTTCCGTTACTCTAGGATCACTAAAGCGAGTCCAAAAAACTTTAACTATAGGATCAGTTGAGTTTTGTATATACGCCTGTTCTTGCGGATAAAAGCACATCATAAATTGCATGGCTGGTATCGTAGGAGGCACAGGCACAGGAGTTGGAGGTACAGGTGGAGGGGGAGGCGCACTCCACTTCTTAGTGGTTTCATTGTACAACCATCCATCCTCAACATCCGCTGGCACAACAATAAATTCAGCGGCAACTGTTGGATAGTAAATAGTGGTTGGGTCAGTAGTTGTTACATCAACTGCAACATCATTAACATTTCTAGCGTAATTTGTCATTTTAATATCCTTCCGTCCAATACAATATTACTGCGCCTGTAGTACCACCACTACCACCTGTCTCTTATACACAT
>ENA-OSIY01000382-OSIY01000382.1-marine-metagenome-genome-assembly--contig:-NODE-382-length-25056-cov-6.312983_pt1 | contig 25056 bp, 18 predicted proteins | sample MGYA00237884_ERZ534233 | MGnify/ENA primary metagenome ERZ534233 (study PRJEB26412, sample SAMN06343840) | marine metagenome | isolation source: estuarine water | place: USA: Columbia River Estuary... | reverse complement strand
CGTGGGCTCGGAGATGTGTATAAGAGACAGCCAGTAATATTAACTGTTGATGCAAAATTAGCAGTTCTTGTTACTGTTAATCCTGTACCAACATTTAAGTTGCCAGATACTCCCACACCACCAGTTACAGTCAAAGCGCCAGAAGTAGAGGATGTGGATTGGGTATTATTAGCTAATGATAAAGCCCCAGAAAGGGTTGTTGTGCCATCTACATTTAAATTTGTACCGATGTATACAGATCCGCTTACTCCAACACCACCAGATACAATTAATGCGCCTGTAGATGAAGAAGTTGTAGCGGATGTATTTGACAAAGTAAATACGCCCGTTGGCGAAACTGAACCTAATATTGTAGAACTACTATTTTGCCATTCTTGTAAATTAGCAGTTTGTGATGCAGCACCCTTAACAATTAAACCCTTGGCTGATGCTGATGAGATAAGAATTTGTGTGTCACCAGCAGGGCCAATAACAAATCTATTCGTTCCACTTACAGAGAATTGGGCAAGATTGCCTGTGAATGCACTAAATTGATCAATATTTACAGAAAGAAGATTTGTAGCATCCCAACCATTAGAACCGTTATATCCTGTTACATTAATAACAAGATTTCCATAACCAGCAAAATAAGATCTATCGCCACCGGCAGGTGAAGCCACACCAAAAAGTCTATGGTTATTAGCCCAATCACCATGAACGAAAGCCCAACCAGCTGCAGTCGAATTACCAAGTCCAGAAAAATATTGCCTGCCAGAACTTGCGACCGAAAGTGTTGCCCCTGAATTAGGAAAAAATATTGAATCCCCATAATGCCATGTGGGTTTCAATATATTTATTCTACTGCCAAAAATATATTGAAATACATTTTCAACAGATCCAGCCCCATCAGTAGCATTAATATATGAAGTAAAATATAGAACCCCATTTCGACCAAAACCACCAACATTTACTGAACCATTTCTAATTGAAAAAACAATGTCAGATGAAGCATCGCCAATAGATCTGTTTGCATGAATATTTAAAACGCCATTACCAGTTTCACCAGAACCAGCAGTGTAACTTGTAGAAATAAGAGGATTGCCGTTGGCATCATTAATTAAAAATGTATTAGAAGTTTGTGATGGTCTCTTGCTAATAACTAATGAGTTTGTAGAAGTTGAAGGAGAAACAATATGTACACCAGCAGAGGTATTTTCTGTACCAAATCCTGCCTTAGTAGCATACAACGGGCCGCTAATACCAACTCCACCAGATACAACTAATGCACCCGTATTATACGATGTGGAAGTTGTTGTGTTGGTAATTATTTCTCTACCAACAATACCAACTGTGCCTGATACTGTAAGTCCTGTACCAACATTTAAATTACCACTTACACCTAATCCACCTGATATGGTCAATGCGCCTGTTGTAGATGATGTAGATTGTGTATTGCTATTAATTGTTAAAGAAGCAATTGTTGCTGTACCCGCAACTGTAAGGTTTGAGCCAATGTATACTGAATCACTAACTCCAATTCCACCTGATACAACTAAAGCTCCAGTTGATGTAGAAGTCGCAGCATTGGTTGAAAATATTTTAGTAGTACCAGCATAGTCTACACTTAATTTTAAAGAGCCATTGTTTTGTATTTCAAAAGCATTTCCCGAAGTCCATGATGCACTTTGATTGTTAATCACCAATGGCACTACTGTTGTACCCGTAGGCTGAATTCTAACAGGATTATTTGTTGCCCATCTAATATCAGCACCTGAACTATATGTAGACCAGTTCAATCCACTAACTGACACAGTAGTTGGCGACAAATATCCTGACAATGCATCAGAAACACCATAAGCAAATATTAAACCGCCATAGGCAAAAAAGTTACCCGAAGTTTTGATTGCTCCTACAGAACCATAAGCTGTAGCATATAATGTAATATCTTGAGCTAAAGGAAATTTTATTTCAGCATCTTTGGTAATGGTTATTGAAGTAGAACCAGTAGATGTAAAAAATTGTGCGTAATCAGCAGTTTGAGATGTTGAGCCTCGAACTACTAAACCTGGAGTTGAAGCTGAAGCAGTGGCTATATTAACTTGTCCAGTAAATACACTAGTACCTACACCAACTCTTCCACCAATATTTACAGATCCGCCAATGCCAACTCCTCCAGCTACTGTTAAAGCACCTGTTGTTGTTGATGTAGAATTAGTAGTATTGGCTAAAGCAAATATGCCATTAGGGTCAATAGATGCTAGTATGGTTGAGCTGCTATTTTGGAATTCTAATAAATTAGCAGATTGTGAAACTGCACCCTTGATAACCAAGCCCTTGGCAGATGCAGAAGATAAAGTAATTGTTGTGGCGCCAGAGATATCAAGAGTAGATCTTAATGTTGCAGCACCTGTTACACCTAAACCGCCTGTGATGTTTGCAGCACCGCCAACACCTAAAGCAGCAGTGAAATTAGCAGCACCTGTCACTGCTAATGTTGAGCTTAATGTAGCAGCACCGGCTACTGTAAGAGTAGAACCTAAGGCAGCCGCACCGGATACACCTAATCCAGTGCCGATATTTGCATTACCAGATACACCTAAGCCACCTACAACTGTGAGAGCGCCTGTTGTAGATGATGTAGATTGTGTATTGCTTAAGAGAGCAAATGCGCCTGTTACACCAAATGTGCCATTTACATGTAATTTATATTGTGGATTGGTAAGACCAATGCCGACATTGCCGCTGAATTCTGCTATTCCTACGGTTCCGTCGGCATTTATTCTTAAACTGGGGATTCCGGAGATATCCGATACACTGAATATAGTTCCTGAAGATATGTTATTACTAATGGAAAATAACTGTCCAGATGTACCTTCAAAAGAAAGTGAATTGTCATCTAGAACATTTAATGTTATTGGGGCATTTGTCTGCCCTGTAAAAACTATCTTAGGATATGATATTGTATTCTTATTAGGTGTAATTCGAATATTTTTGTCAGAATTCGCCATTTTTTAGTTTTGCTCTCGATACTTTAGCTAATGTAAAATAAAAATTTTTATTTATTAGTATTTTACAATTGAATTAATATTTTATTCTCAGAATAAAATTATTTACCCTACGACATTTCGGTGGAAGTCCACTCAGGGCCTGCTAAAATTTCAAGAATTTCTGTATGACTATATTGTTGGGACTTATCATTTATCAAACCGAAAAATGATGGAGTTTCACCTTCAAATTTAACAAATGTATATAATCCGTCTAAAGAGTATCTTAAAGTTTCAGCAGAGGTTTCCATGACCTGTGTAAAATCCACTTTATTTAACTCTGAAGCAGCAATAATAACATAATTTCTATCATTCATTTTATTTTATTCCTTTCTTAATTTTTATTATAAATTAAATCTACCTTTTAAGGCATTGTAATTTTGATTAATTTCTTCTGTAGTTAATAACCTGTTATATACCATGAAAAAACTTATTTCAGATGTTGAAAATTCTGAGTTACCTGCCCAACACCCAAATGATAAACCATTAGGACCTGCACTGCCATTAGTATTAGTGATCAATTGGCTCCCATTACTATATAATGTCCAAAGATCAGAGCTATAATTTTCAACTGCTGTTGAAACGTACCAATTTGTATTACCAGCATCTACCTGAAGCCGAACATCTCCATTAGGATAATATGAACGAATATAGTTATTCCAATGTCCAAGTAACCAGTTTCCTGACAATGTAGAAAAAATTCTTCCTCGAGTTGCTCCAGAATATCGTGAAGCACCCATAATTGTATGATTAGTTGTTGATATATTGAATGATTGTAATTGAATGTAATCGTTTGTGCCATCTAATTGCATAACTCCAGAATTTGCTTTTGAAAAGCCCACTCCATTTACCATGGTCATATGGTTTCCATTGCCACTAATATCGTACCAAGTGGTTCCTGTGCCTGGGTAAGAATTGATATTTGCAGCATCAACAAACATTAACAATCCATCTCTAACAATAAATTCTTCAGGATTATATTTTTTTCTTCCAGCATTATAATTTTGTAATATTTCTGCATCAGAAAGTTGTCTGTTATACATTTGGGCCATGCCAATTTCGCCATTAAAAGCTCTTGTTACGCCACTGCTTTCTCCACCAACTTCTCTTCCTAGATATGTAGCTGTTGTTGGAACTCTTGGATTAATTCCTGAATATGAATTAATCAATTGTCCATTCAGATATATTCTTGGCAAAGAAGAGCCATCTAATGTGATTGCTACATGTTTCCAACCTAGTCCTAATGAAACACTTGTACCAATCCATCTATTGCCAGGGAAAAGTGCTATTAATTCATTACCTGCTGTATCATAGGATCCAGCACCAACACCTATTGCATATCCAGTGAAAGATCCATTTACCATAAATGGGCCTTTTAGGTTAAGGGTTGTTATATTTACCCAGCAGCACATTGTTACATTTGTAATTGTTGATGTTACCAATGGCATTGAAAAATAAGCATCTGTGCCAAAGATAAATTTACCAGAATTTACCGCTGAGTATGTTGTGCTTACTCCTGTTCCAGATTTATTATTTCCACTAATATCGGTCCAGGTTATTCCTGTGCCAGCATAACTTCTGGAATTAGCTGCATCTACGCATAAAATTAAACCATCTATAACAATTGAAGGGTTATAATTAATTCCCATTATGATAAACCATATCTACCTTTTAAAGCATTGTAATTTTGTAATATTTCTGTGGATGAGAGGGCTTTATTGTAAAGTCGGGCGAATGGTATTTTGCCTATTAAATAATGCGCCGACGAACCAGTGAAGAACCCAACAGTTACACTATCTGAAGGAATAGACCTCAAGGGCCCTGTTGATGCGGCAGAAACATCTAATGTTCCATTCAAATAAACGTAAGCATTTGTGCCGTCATAAACTCCAACTACATGGTACCATTGATTATTTAATATTGTTGAACTTCCTGTGGCAGCGATAGCCCAACCAGAACCTTTGTCTAACCATAATCTCATTTTTGGTGGAGTGATATTTTCTAAAACTATAACAAATTGTCCAACAGCTCCATGTGTGCCTCTACTTATCAAGTGGGGTCTGTTTGTTGCTCCTGTTGTTTGAAACATGACTTCAGCAGTCATGTTTGTGGTTGCAAAATTTGTTATTGAATCTCTTCCACAATCTATATAATCATTTGTTCCATCAAATATAAAACTTCCACCTGAACTTACTCCAAATCCAACTCCATTTATTAATATACCTGTTGCGCCTACTCCTGCTATATTTAATGCAGTTATGCCTGTGCCAGGATAGCTTAGATTATTACCAGCATCTATATTTAATACTAAGCCATCTTTCACGATATTTTCTTCGGGCGAAAATCGCTTCTTTGTAACATTGTAATTTTGTAAGATTTCGGTCGAAGACAAGGCTCTGTTATATAAAGTTGCTGAAGCAATATTGCCATTATGATAATAGCTGGTTAAATTAGAATACCATTTACCAAAATAAAAATTTTGATTTGAATATTTAACAACTTGTGTATTTGTGCTTGACTGAACAACTCCATTTACATATAAATAATTTGTACCACTTGATCTTACAGCGGTAAGATGATACCATTTATTCAATAAAAAAGTATCATTTGAATATAAATAAGTAGCAGTGGCTGCAGAACCTGTAAGAAAAGCAAATTTATTAGAAGGTTGAACATTCAAATTGAAACCAGAATAATCTGAACTTGGCCCAAAGTTACCTAAAATTGCTCGGTCGCCATACACAGAACTTTTAACCCAAGCTGATAAAGTAAAGTTGTCAGTAAGCTTGAATGTTGCCGAAGATCCAAAGTCTAAGTAATCATCAACACCATCAAAATATACACTTCCTTTATTGGCGATATCATAAACAGGACCACCTGTAAATGTACCCACAATGGATGTATCAATTAAATTAAATCCTGTAAGCCCTGTTCCAGCATAACTTCTGGTATTAATAGGATCAAAATAAAATACTAATCCATCAGGTATAATGCTTGGTGAATGTCCTAATCCCATTATAAATATCTTCCTTTTGTAGCATTATAATTTTGTAAAATTTCAGTAGACGACAAAACTCTATTAAAAAATAATACAGGTCCAATTTCTCCTTGCCATTTTCCATTGCCATTTACATTATCACCTAAATATGCTACTCCTTTATTAGTAGACCAGGATCTAGTAGTGGAGCCAATAGCTACTCCATTGGCATATATAATCAAATTCGTACCATCATATGTAGTTGCTAATTGTGACCAAGAATAAAGAACTGGTGACCCTGCGCTGAATCCAGAGAACCAGGCATCTACATAATAAGCATTAGAAAATACACCTATGCTGAAACTATTATTATTAGATGTGGTTCCATAACCAAATGCAATACCAAAGGAGATGGAATAAGGGTTTATCCACGCAATTAAAGTTCTAGAATTTGTTCCATAAACTAATTTATTGGGATCTACTACAAAACTATCATTAGTGCCGTCAAATTTTATTCTAGCTGTATTTAAAGATGGGCTATAAAAATATGTAAAACCATTTGTTGTTAATGAAGCAGATGGCAAAGCGTAATTTAAAGTCATATTTGCTCCGCCTGCATTTTCTCCAAACATAATTCTAGTATCGTAATAAATACCACCTGTCAAGGCTGTAGTATTACTAATTGTTCTAGTTCCATGAACACCGCTATTATTGATCAAACTATTAGCTACAGTATAGTTTGTGACAGCAGTAGTTCCTATCCATAAAAGACTTGAATCGTCACTCGCTGTAGTAAAGGTATACACACCGGTAGTAGGGGCAAAAAATTTGCCAGTCCACATATAACTATAATAATCACCTTCGTCGGACAAGTTTATGGAATTGTAATAAGTAGGCCCAGCAACTCTCAATTGATCTGTAAAATAAGACATATCATCATTGAAATATCCAGAATATTTATATCCTAAAAAACCTTCTTTATAAGTTCTTGTGTAAGTTGAAACAAAAGTTGTACCAGAAATTCCGCTTATACTTAAATCATATAGGGATGAACCAAAACCCGCATAACTCCTAGTGTTTGCAGCATCCAATTGCATCAATAATCCATCAGGATTGGGTCTTGGCCCTGCTCCACTTGCCATTATATGTTAAATCTCCCACGCAAAGCGTTATAATTTTGCAGTACTTCAGCATCTGTAAGGGCGCGATTGTATATCAAAACTGCACCTACATAACCATCTGAGGTATTTGCTCCATCACCATATGCAAAAATTTTCACATTTCCTGTGCCTGAAAAAGTTGTTGTTTGACCAGACTGAGAAGCAACCAAGGCACCATTTTTATAAAGTTTAGTACCTGAAACTGTGCTAAATGACATGGCGTTAGCAGACCATCTTCCTATAGATTTTTCTTCAGTATACCCTATATTTGTCCACCCACCATTATGGCCGCCATACATATAATCTCCACCGTTGCCCCAGAAAACATGGCTGCCCTCGCTAGAGCTTAACCAATTACTACTTTGTGATGGGAATGCAATTATATATTTTGTATATGCAGAAGTATTCAAAATATTATTAGATATTGATTTGCCCCATGATCCTCCGGTGAATTGTAATACACCACTTTTGATATCCGATCTATAAACCGTACTATAAATTGTAAAATGGTTATTATTTCCACTTATATCATACCAAGTAGAACCAGTTCCAGAATAGGATGATGAAATACCAGCATTTAAATAGCTTACCAAGCCATTAGTAACTACAGAATAAGATGATGAATCAAAAGTTATTGGGGCTGGAATATAATATCTTCCTTTACCAGCATTATAATTTTGGATTATTTCTGTCGAAGACAAGGCTCTATTATATATTTTTAATTGACCAAATTGGGCCTTCGAATTTAATCCACTTGGGTCATATTCACCTAATTTGAATTTTATACCAGAGCCAGTAGTTGCAAAGCTTCTATATCCTGTAGAGCCAACAAATGAACCATTAATATATAATTTAGCATTACTTGATGCTGCATTGGTCACAGTTACATTCGTCCAAATATCATTCGTTAAAAAATATGAATTCGAAAAAGTATTTTGTATGGCATCTCCTGTATTCCAAGCCAAATATCCCGAAGCCATATAAAGTGTTGGCCCGCTTGCATAAGTGTCAGAATTATTAGACCAAATAATTGTACCTGGCAAAACAGATGGATTAATCCACATGTCAACAGTGCAATCTGTTCCAATATTTAAAGGCATAGAAATATTGTCATTTGAACCATCGCAACTCATATATGAAGAGCCACCCGTTCCACCATAAACTGCTCCATTAATCAGAGTAGCATGATAGCCATTGGGGCCAATATCATACCAAGAATTGCCAGTGCCTGAGTAACTTCTAGGATTTGCAGGGTCCAACATAAGAACAAGTCCATCAACAACAGCTTTAGTATTATAACCTATACCCATTATAAACCATACCTGCCTTTGTGCGCGACAAATAAACTATATACTTCAACTGATGATAAAGCCCTATTATATACCAATCCTTGCGCTATATTACCATTAAACACTGCTGATACTCCAGTATTTCGCCTGCCCATCATAATCCTTGAATTAACAGTAAAATTATATGTAGATGAAGTGTTGGTTAAAATTAAAACACCATTTCTATATAATTTATTATTTCCACTTTCATAACTTGCAGCTATATGAACCCAATTCGAAGTTGAAGTTTCTGATATGCCTGACCATGTACTTCTATTAAAAGATTCTGAACCAAATCCCCATCCATTGCCAGTTTGATTATAAACTATACTATCAAACACAGAACCATCTGAGTTTTCAATTGTAATAACACCACCACCTTGTTGTGAAGTGCTTGCTAATTTACACCAAGCAGACATTGTCTTACTTGTTAAATTTGTTGAAAATAAAGTAGTAGATGTAGATGTGGTTGATCCGTCATAAGTGAATGTGGTGTTTCCAGAAGTAGAATATCCAGATTTAGTTATAACAATGTTCCTAACTGCTCCACTGATGCCTTCACCTGGACTGTGGTTGGCTTGACCTATATTTATTAATTTATTTGCTGGATTAAGCCCTGAGCTTGTAGTAACACTAATGATAGCATTCACATAGGATGTGCCACTAAAAACAGAAACAGTAAGATTTGCACCATTATCTACACATGTAACTTTTAAAGGAACCCATGAAGAAGTACCGGTGCTAGCTGTGCCAAGCGTATTTGGAGATCCATAATTTACACCTTTGACATAAAAGCCATCTCCCCTGAAAGATCTTAATAATATGCCATCGCCGAAAGTACCATATGAAAGTAAAGTATTGAAATTATTATTATAATAAATTTGATATTCAGCTTCATATGTCCAATTACTTCCCAAATCAAATGGTATTTGATAAGGGGTAGAGGCATCAGCTTCAAGTTGCCAAGCTGTATTGCTGATATATCTATTTTGATTGGTACTACTTAAAGCATTCGCCGAAAGATCAGATATGGTAAATCCAGTGCCTGCATAACATCTTGTATTAGCAGCATCAATATAATAAATTAATCCATCTGAATTAATCCTTGGCGAATGTCCTAAGCCCATTAAATATACCGACCTCTCATGGCATTATAATTTTGAAGAACCTCTGCTGCTGCAAGGGCTCGATTGTACATATTTAATGATGAAATTTGACACGAGGCAAATTGTGATGCATTAGCTTCTGCACCACCAAATAAATTTGCAGCTTGACTTTGAATTGTAATAGTGGTAGTTAAAACAGAAACCCCATTTATGTAAATGCGTGTTCCATTGCTTACTCCTGATTGATATGTTAAAACTACATTTTTCCAAGTATTATCTGCAATGTTAATTCCAGTAGATCTTGGTGCACCAGCTGTCCAATCATAAGCAACCAATATGCTATCGGTATAAAATAATCCGTATGCCCCTTGCTTTGCTATAATTCCTCTATAGCCTGCACCTGGAGAACTTGCTTTTGTCCAAGCTGATAATGTACCTGTGCTTTGTTGCAATATAGAACTATTTCCAAAATTTACATAACTATTAGTTCCATTAAAAGTGAAAACGCCTTTATTTGTATTTGGGTCAAAAGTTGGTGAATTAGTCAAAGTTCCATTATTGCCACGACCGCTTAAATCATTCCAAGAAGATCCAGAACCAGAATATGACATTATGTTTGCTGCGTCAACGTATAAAACCATGCCATCTGTTACAACTGAAGGATAGTGTGATATAGACATTTTTTATTTACCATATGTTACTTTCTTATATATTTATAATACAATTTTATGATAATCCATATCTTTGCTTGAAGGCATTGTAATTTTGAGTTATTTCTGTTGCAGACAGAGCTTTATTATAAATCATAAAAGCATACACATCGCCTTGATAAAAAAAACTATCAATAGAATATCCAATTGTGAATCTTGAGAGATATACTGAGCCAACAGAACTGCCTGTATATTGAAGAGTTGTATTTTGATAAAGTCTCCAATGGGTGCTATTAGTTGTAACAGCTACCATATGTGGAGTTGCACGATTTATAGTTGAGCTTAAAGCTATTGCCTCAATTCTTGCATTTCTGAATGTAGATAAGTAGGCAGAGCCATCCAGCCATGGATAATGATCATTAACTTGACCTTGCCCAAAGCCCACAAATCCGGTATTTCCAGATAATCCTGGTGTGGCATTTAAATTTTTAAGCCAAATAACCATTGTTGCCTCTGTGCTAAATAAACTGGTATCTATAGGTGCAGAAATAAAATCATTTGTTCCATCAAATACAAAAGATCCACCGTTGACAGTTCTGTAAGTTGGTCCATTGACCAATGTAGCTGTAGAACCTATGCCCGAGATACTAAAGGCAGTGACTCCTGTCCCAGAATACGAACGAGTGTTTGCAGCATCCAAGTATAACACCAAACCATCAGATACTATATTTTCTAAATAATTAAATCTTTTGCTCAAAGAATTATAATTTTGTAATACTTCGCCACTACTCAATGCACGATTGTAAACCCTAAATAATGCAATGTCCATAGCTTGATGATAGTTATTATCTTGCAACCAGCAACTTATTCTACCATTGCCGCTGTTAAAACTTCTATTGCCTGCATTTTCAGTTCCGCCAATTTGAGATAAAGTTTGAGATGAAGCATTTATATAAATTTTATTATTTGTATATGAAACATCAGATCTCATCTCGAATACATAATGCTTCCATTGATTCAACAAACCTAAATTTGTAACTTGTGTTGAAGTTAATCCATATGAATCTCCAGCGGCAGTATTGAAACCCATAGCCCCAGAGTAACCAGTATAGACATCATAAGAATTAAAACCAAAAGGCATTCCATCAACAAATGCCTTCATTTTCATCCAAATTTCTACAGTTATGGTTGTGCCAAAATTTGTCAATGTGAATGGAATATTATCATTCACGCCATCAAATTCAAAATAGCCTTTAGGGTTTGCATAATAAGCAACTCCTGAATTCAGTGTTGGATTTGCAGACACTCTTGATAATTCTGTTACACCAGTGCCAGTTCCAGGATAACTTCTAGGATTTGAAGGATCTAAACAATAAATTAATCCATCTATGGATGAATAAGGCCCAGAATTTACTCCCATTTATTAAGCTCCTCCAACGCCTGTTGAGCCTATGCCAGTAGATATTCCGTAATTTATCGCTGTTCCTATAAAATAATTATTTATTTCACTTTGTGATAAAGCCTTATTATAGAACATGACTTTTGATATATATCCATTCCATTTTTCTAAATCTTGGAATGACCCACCAATATAAGCAGCTCCTTGGTTTACAGTAATTGTAGAAGCACTTGTAAACATATTTTGGCCATTTAAAAATAAATTAATTCCAGATGAACTCTGTGTTACAGCTACATGAACCCAAACATTAGCTGTAGCAGAAGAACCTTCATAAGCAATAGTATTGTGTTGAAAAGTTGCCCACTTTCCATTATTACTTATAGCAAGACCACTGGCAGCGTTGCCTGTTCCTGTACCCCATCCGAATACTTGTATATAACCAGCTGTAGAAGATGGGCGAACCCACGCCATTACTGTTCTTGGTCCTGTTCCATATTGTAGGTGAGCAACTCCTGTAATTGGCCCTGTAAATGATCCATTAAAATTAAAATATGCTGAAACACCTGTGCCTACATAAGTTAATCCTGTTGTTAAAGCTGTTGAGCTATTACCTGATATATCATTCCAGGTAGTTCCTGTACCAGCATAACTACGAATATTAGCTCCATCAAAATATAAAGCCAATCTATCCATATCTACTGCAGGATTATAAATTGTTCCCATTATGTTAAACCATACCTATTTTTTAAAGCATTATAATTTTGGGTTATTTCTTGTGCTGTCAAGGCTCTATTATAAAGCCTACTAAATCCAATATTACCTGAGAAGTTTTTATAATCACCTTCAGTCCAGAAAGCACTTCCAACCATCCAGTTTGTCCCATAAATTGTAGATGTTGTTGATGTTGTGCGAAGTAAAGTAGTTCTTCCAGTAGATTGAGTAATAAAAGTACCATTAACATAATATTTTATTACTCCAGAAGCATCTCTTGTGGCCTGGACAATATACCAATTATTATTTGCTACATAAACATTTAAATCAATATTATTACCGCTACCATTTAACTCTTCATAGGCGATCAAATAACCGTTTTTTACTCCCACCATAAAATCTCCAGAAGCTCCCGCACCTTGTGCTGTACCAAATACAGGTGGAGCTTTATAATGGATATTTGGGTTGTAAGTTGTGGTTGTTTTAAAAGAAGCTTCAGCAGTGAATTCCAACATGCCATTGACACTATAATTTGTATTGATAATATCATCATTTCCATCAAAGAAAAAACTTTGTCCACCAGTAGATGAAAATCCAACACCTCCGATTAGACTTCCTGTGTATCCGGTAAGACCTGTCACTGTTAAGCCTGTACCAGCATAGCTACTTGGGTTATTTGCATCGAAGTGTAATAACAAACCGTCTCTTACAATATTTTCATTTACAATATATCTGCCTTTTGTCGCATTATAATTTTGTAATATTTCTGTATCAGAAAGCGCGCGATTATAAATCATAACCTGAGGAATACCACAAGTTGCCCTTCTATTTGTATCATAAGCTGAAGTTCCAATACAAATTTGTGTGCCATTTGCTCTTGTTCCAATAACATTTGTTGAACTTTTAAACACAGCATCTAGATAAGTTTTCACTGTAGCACCATCATAAGTAAATGCCACATGATACCAAGTATTATTTGTGATTGCACCAATACTAATTTGAGATTCTGAAGCAGCAATTACAATAGCTAAATTTATAGTAGTTGAAGAATTTAATCTTACATCAAAGCCTGAAATGCCATTAGTATAATTTGAAATTAATGCATCTAAAAAACTATTTGCCGAAAATATTTTAGAATAATACCAAAAACTTACTGTAATTAAATTATCTGTGATGGTATATGGAATAGTGGCATAATTTGTGCTTCCATCAAAACTTAAATATTTACCTCTGCCAAATCCTTCATATGATGGAGAACTTATTAATGATGCATGTCTGCTATTGCCACTTAAATCATACCATGTGGAACCTGTGCCAGCATATGATGATGTGTTATTTGCATCAAGATAAATAATTAAGCCATCTGATACTATTTGAGGAGCATGTGATAGAGCCATAATTATATATTATACCTTGATCTATAAAAATTAAAATTTTGTAATACTTCTGTAGCAGAAAGCGCGCGAGTGTAACATGTTGCTATTGATATCGCGCCAGAATAAGGGAATTCACCTTGATAATATGACCCTAAACTACTTAATTTTAGTAAACTGTCTAAACTAAGAGTTGCAGTACCCAAAGACGATTCATTTTTATAAAAAGTTAATGAAGTGCCATTTCTGACTACCGTCAAATACATCCAGTTTGTAGAATTAGTAAAAGAAATGCTATTAAAAGTATTGCCTGCTGCATAATATAATGTATTTCCATTTACATAAAAAGCATACCCGGTATTGTTGAAACCTATATCACCAAAAACAACAGAATTTGCCCCTGCGTCATTGGGTTTAATCATTATAGATACAGTATGTGAAGTGCCTAAATTAACACCTCCAGGAAATACAACTCTGTCATTAGTACCATCAAAAGACATATATGTTGAAGAGCCTGAACCTGCGAATACAACACCATTTAATAAATTAAAATTATTACCTCTTCCACTTAAATCAAACCAAGTTGTACCAGTTCCAGCATATGACGCGCGATTTCCAGCATCTAAATTTAAAACTAATGAATCATTAACTGGAGGTAAAATATTTATATATCTGGCTTTTGTAGCATTGTAATTTTGTAATACTTCTGTTGTTGTTAATGCTTTATCGTAAAGCTTGATATATCCTAAATTTGCTGATAAAAATAAACCTGTTCCATTTCGGCAACAAATAAATAAATCATTCACAGAAGAACCTATTTCTTGTGTAACATCAGTTCTTTGTGTAGTCAAGACACCATCCAAATACAAACGTGAAGTGTTAGTATTATTATCAAATTGACCAACTACATGCATCCATTTATTCAATGGCAGAACTGGAATAGTGTAATCAAGCTGCGTCGAAGCAGCCCAAGCTTGTGTAAAATTGATTCTGAACATATTGGTTGTAGCAAATGTAAGTTGATATACACCAGCTGCACCCCAGTTATCATATTCCATAATCATTCTTTCGTCTGTTATGGCACTCTTGAAAAATAAATATGCTTCTATTGCAAAACTACCATTAGTTCTATTGTATACACTTTTATAGGGCATGCGAAGATAATCATTAGTACCATCAAAAACTAAAATTCCACCACTTGTTGATGAAAAAGTAGGACCATTGGTTAGTGTACCTATATTACCTGTCGAACTTAAATCGTATACAGATGTACCAGTTCCAGGGTAAGATGAAGCTTTTCCTGCATCTACATATAAAATTAAATTATCAGTAACAATATTTTCAGTTGTGTTAAATCTTGCCTTTGTAGCATTATAATTTTGCAATATTTCGGTTGAAGATAAAGCTCTACTATGTATTTGAGCAAGCCCAATATTGCCATTGTAATAAGGATAGGCTGGAGCACCGGGGCCCCAACCAATTCTTGCTTCCTGTCCGGCTGCATAAGGAGACGATGGCATAGTAGCATCAAATGTTAATGATTTGATGACTCCATCTATATAAATTTTAAATTTATTTGAATTTCCAATGCCTGCACTATCATAAACAGCAACATAATGATACCATTTATTTATAGAGAAATTGCTTTGATTTACAGTTGCTATACAATTGTTTGAGGAACCAAATTGTATTGCACCGGAAAAAGTACTGCTATAACCTTGATAACTACTTGTTGTTCCAAAAAGTGTATATTGGCCATTAGAAACTGCACCAGAGCAATATGTGCCGCTATATGTTGTAGGTTTTATCCAAAATGAAACAGTAAATGCAGTAGAATTAAAAATTGTTGTGCTGCCAAGCCCAACATAATCATTTGATCCATCAAAATAAAATGAACCTGATTTATCTAAATCATAAGATAAACCATTGTTTAAACTAAAATTATTTATTCCGCCAGGGATTAAGTTGTAAGCAGTTGTGCCCACACCACTGTAAGTATTTGTATTTGTAGGATCTACATAAAAAATTAATCCATCGGTTACGGTATTTACACCACTTACAACACCCATTATAAACCGTACCTTCCCTTAGAAGCATTATAATTTTGTAATATTTCGCCGCTATCTAAGGCGCGATTATAAATTTTAACAGTGTTCAAATATCCGCCCCAATATTCCCCAAGATCCCATCTTTTCATCAAAATAATACCACCTGCACTACTTGTTGGGTTATTTGTATTGGCTGCAGTTCTTTGCACAACACCATTTATATACATTTTTATATTATTTAGGTCATATGTGCCTACAATATGGTACCAATTTCCAGCAGTTAGGCCATAACTTGTTGTTTGACGCCAAGCACCATCAAAAAATGCAACTTTTAAATCTGTGTTAGCAACAGCGCCACTAGTAGTACATCCTATATTAAAATTAATTTTAGAATTGGTGCCTGGATAAACTTCTGTTATAAGAGTTGGGCAACTTCCTGAATTAGAACCTGTGTAATAATGCCAAAGTTCTATTGTCCAATTTGATAGTGTAGATAAACTTGAACTTGTGGCATGGTGGCTACTTGCTGCAACAAAAGAAAATGATCCACCAGCTGTATTTGGTAAAAATGTTGGACTATTTTGTAAAATAAAATTTTTATTACCAAGTAAATCATACCATGTTACTCCAGTTCCTGCATAGCTATCTTTATTAGCTGCATCTAGATAGACCATAAGTCCATCTGTGATAACTGAAGGATTATAATTAAGGCCCATTACGAAAGACCATACCTATTTTTTATAGCATTATAGTTTTGGGTCACTTCTTGAGCAGTTAATGCACGATTGTAGATTTTAGTGGATGGCAAATATCCTGGGAATGCAGAAATTGAAGCAACACCTCCACCTATTTTACTTGCCCTACTTCCTGAAAAATTATTACTCTTAGTAGCAGATGATACCAAGACTCCATTTTTATAACAGTTTAAATCATTGCCACTTCTTGTAAAAGCCACATGGGTCCATTGATTAGTAGTAATATCAGCACCAAAAGAATTGTTTATAAAATTGCCTGTTGAATCAAGTAGAAGTACTTTATTAGTCATTGATAAAACTTCATAAGTATATATACCCATATAAAAATATGTAGAGTAATCTGTATTATAATCACTATAATTACTTAATATCGTCCTGATACCTGAACCAGAAGTAGTATATATCCAAAAATCAATTGTAAATGGATTTGTACCAAAAGTCAACATATTAGTAGAAGAGATATTTATATAATCATTACTTCCATCAAAAGAAATTAAACCGCCATTTAAAGATGAAAAAGTAGGCCCATTTGTAAGGGTTCCTGTGTATCCAGAGCCAGATAAGTCATATATTGCAGTTCCTGTTCCAGGATAAGAACTGGGCCTTCCCGAATCTGAGTTAAACACAAGGCCGTTTGTAACTATATTTTCTTCTGGTGAATATCTTTTCTTAGTTGAATTATAATTTTGATTTATTTCATCTGAAGATAATGCTCTATCATATATTCTTACTTGTGCTAATTTGCCATTTAAGAACCAGCTAACCCCTGAATTATAACCAGCGCCCTGAAAATCTGATCCAATAGTTACAAAAGTATTATTTACATCATATGCTATAGAACCAGATGTAGACATAGAATTTAATAAATTTCCATTTAGATATAACTTTTGTATACTTCCATCATATGTATGGACACAATGATACCAAGTATTAATAATAAAAGAAACACTAGAAGATAAATAATTTAGTGTTCCTGAAATATTAACTCCAGCAATTAAATTTGTTGTTTCTGACCAAATTCCATAACTATTTCCAAATGAACTACCATATTGTAAACCTGTGAAATGTATATTTGTCAAAGCTGAATCATATTTAAACCAAATTTCTTGTGTTATACCAGCTGTTGGGCTCATGGATGAGCTTCTGGCAATTGTCATATAAGCATTAGTTCCATTGAAGGTCATATTTGCTGTTGGATTGGCATAATACACGGGCGAATTTACAAATGTAGCATGATTTGAATTTCCACTTATGTCATACCAAGTTGTTCCAGTACCAGGATAACTATTTACATTCTGGGCATCTAAATACAACTTAAGACCATCTGTAACAATACAAGGGCTATAATTTGTTCCCATTATGATATACCAAACCTTGTTTTTGAAGCATTGTAATTTTGGAGAACTTCTTCAGCTGTTAAGGCTCTGTTGTAAATTGATAATAATCCAACTTGTCCATCCCAATAATAACTAGAAAAATTATTATATGTATATCCAAGAAAAATACTACTATTTCTATTTTGGAATGAACTTGAAGCTGGAGTAGATGAAGTTACTCCAATACCATTTCTGTAAATAGTCAATCTATTCGACGTGTGAGACCAAACTAAGTCTACCTTTTTCCATACATTACTTTCAAAAAAATTACTTATAGAAATTGATAAATTTATATTAGAATCAACTTTCCAATACCAGAAATATATGTCAGAACTGTCTATACCTTGTGATAATGTCCACTCCCAGTTTGATGAACCTGCCTTGCCTAATATTCCGCCTCTTTGTACTAAATTTGTAGTTTTTAGCCACAATGAAAGAGTAGCACTTACGGTTGTATCAAAACCAAAATCTAAATTACAATCTACATAGTCATTTGTTCCATCAAAGCTTAAAATACCACCAGCCAAAGAAGAATAAGTTGGCCCATTAGTAAGCGTACCAGTATTTCCTATTCCTGATAAGTCAGTTATAGATGTACCTGTAAATGGAGCAGATTGATAATTGCTCATATCATAATGCAAAAGCAATCCATCAGTGACAATATTTTCTTTTAAAATATATTTATATTTAGTTGCATTATAATTTTGTAATATTTCATCTGCATTCAGCGCGCGATTATAAACCATGGCGCCAGCTATACAACCATTGAGATTATATGAAGTGCCATCCCATCTACCTATATTCAATGGATTGGAGGTTGAGCTGACAGTCATAGCAAGTGTTGTACTACCCGTAGCAGCCCCATTTTCATACAGCACACCCATTGTTCCATCATAAGTTACTGCATAGTGTCTCCATTCATTATAAGAGGCTGAGGTATTGCCATAAAGAAGAAATTGTGCATTAGCACTATTTCTAAAAGATGCCATTGTTTTACCATTATATGAATGCTCTAAATAATTTGTATCTTTAGAGATCATGATTGCACTAACACCCGCATTTCCCGTGCCTGTTTTTTTAGCCCAAAGGGATAATGTAAAAGTTTGTCCATTCCAAAGAGTGGAAGTGTGAGGCACTGTAGCGTATTGTGTTGAACCATTGAAGGCAAGCTGTCCATATTTATTATTAATAAAAGTTGGAGATGAAACCAAGGTGCTATTATTACCATAAACAGACAGATCATACCAAGATGAACCTGTACCAGAATAACTTCTTGTATTTGTAGCATCAAGATATAATACTAAACCATCAGATATAACTTTAGGTGAATGTGATAAACCCATGATTAAATACCATACCTTGTTCTATAAAAATTAAAATTTTGTAATATCTCAGAAGCTGTTAAAGCGCGATTGTAAAACTGCACTTGGGCTAATCTACCATTCATAGGATAATTTGTACCGTCTTTTATCCAAGCCCCAACTCTTGGGTCGGTAGAAGTATCACTTGGAACAGAATAATCGCCCGAAACTGTAGCATCTTGCACACCATTTATATATAAAATTACAGAAGATGTTGTAAATGTTATAGCCAATCTATACCAAGTATTAACTTGTAAAGCTGTGCTTGAACTTAAAACAGTTTGAGCATTTTTATTATGATAATAAACTATACCAGCTGTACCCGTTGCTAATTGTCCACCAGCATCTGTGTAATTTCCTACTGACAAAACACTAAAAGTATTAACTCCATTTCTTTGTCTTGCAAGTATAAAGGATGAAGATAAATTTGTAATATATACAGAACATTCTATAGTTCCTGCCGAATAACCACTCAATAAAGAGGTATTGAATGTTGCACTTTTTGTGTTAGAATCAAAAACAAAATAACCCGAAGAACCTGTGCCTGCAAATGTCGGCGAACCGACTAAAGTCGAATTAAATCCACTATTGGACAAATCATACCAAGATGTACCAGTTCCAACATAAGATGCGCGCGAACCAGCATCTAAATTTAATACTAATGCATCGGATATTGGAGGTAAAACTTTTATATATCTATTTTTTGTAGCATTAAAATTTTGTAAAACTTCGGTCGAAGACAAAGCACGATTGTATATTTTAGCATCTGAAATGTACCCTTGAAAATACTCTTGAGTCCCATTAAAACTCCCCAATGTCACAGGCAAATTATCATCTTTAATTCTTTTACTTGAAACAGATGCAGTTTTGACTAAATTGCCATCAACATACATATTGTGAACAGAGCCATCAAATGTGGTGCATGCATTTATCCATTTCAACTTGGGTAACCCGTCTGAATTCAAATCAGAATAGGTGCCATCGTCAAAACCAACTCTTGAAAATAAAATATTTTTATTACTTGAAGATCCCCAGCTTATTCCATATGAAACATATGTTGGATCATTATTTCTTTTATGAATAATTTCTCGAGTACTATTAATGCCATCTGCAGTTGCATGAAACCAGGCATAAACTGTAACAGCATTAGTAGATGACATTCCTAAACTTGGAGAATCAGCGACGTTTATATAATCATTAGTGCCATCGAAGACTATGCTACCACCATTTAATTGTGAAAAAGTTGGCCCATTTGTTAGAATGCCTGTATTACCTATGCCAACAATATTATTAATGGTAACCCCAGTGCCAACATAAGAACTTGGGTTGGATGCGTCAAAATTCAAAACAAGACCATTGGTTATAATATTTTCAACTACATTATATCTAGTCTTTGAAACATTATAATTTTGTAATATTTCAATTGAAGAAAGCGCCCGATTATATATTTTTACTTCACCAATTGAACCCTTGGCATTATATTGATTTGAAAAATTGGAATATCTACCTATTTGATTAAAATTTAAATTATTAGAATATGATTGAGGATTAGATGACGATGCTACACCATTAAGAAATACTGACATGTTGTTACTAGAATCACGAGTCATCGCCAAATATGACCACTGATTAAAATTTAATTGAGGTAGTTGGAAAGTTTTTGCGCCCCCTGGATTTCCTTGTATGATAATTGTTTTGCCAAAATATTCAAAAATATATTCAGCATTTGCATACACTCCGCCATTATATGAACCAAAAACAATACCCTCATTGACAACATTTTTAACCCAGGCTGTTACGGTAATAGGTGCAGTTAAATTAAATATAGGCGTGGCAATATAATCATCAACTCCATCAACCCGAACTAAATCATCAGCCAACAATGCACCATTGGCAAAATAACTAGTATAGTTATTTCCAGATAAATCATAAATTGTAGTACCAGTGCCTGGATAAGATCTTTTATTAGCTGGATCTAAATGAAAGATTAACCCGTCTACGTTTGATTTAGGACCTCCACTTACTCCCATTATAATCCAAACCTTCCTTTTGTAGCATTATAATTTTGAGTAACTTCAGCTGATGTAAGAGCCCTATTATACATTTTAAAAGCCGATATTGAAGAACTTACAAGTTCTGAACCATTAGCTCTCGAAGAAAGATATAATGTACTAAGAGCCGCAATTAATAATGTTCCACTGTGTATTAATGTGCTATTTTTATAAACATAAAAATTATTTCCACTTTTAACACCACATAAATGCACAAATGTATTAAATGAAATTGTAGACCCTGTATTCACCCATCCTGTGCCAGAATTCCCGTAATGTCTTATTTGAGTATCGGCTCCAATAGCAAATTCAAATATATCGCCTGTTGCAATAATTCTATCGTAATTTCCTACACTGCTAATTGGCTTGCAGAACAAATCAAATGTAAAATCGCTCGGCCAAGTAAATGCCCTGTTAGCATTATCATTTGTCCCATCAAAAGTAAATATTCCACCATTAGTACCAGTAAATACAGGACCATTTGTTAATCTTAAATCATTACCATTACCTGTTAAATCATACCATGATGTGCCTGTACCAGCATAAGAACTAGAATTAGTTGCATCTAAATGCAAAACTAATCCATTAGTTACAATATTTTCTTCTTGAAAATATCTTTTTCTTTGAGCATTATAATTTCTAAGAACTTCAGTAGCAGACAAACCCCTATTATAAATTCTAACTTGACTTAATTTACCTGAATGAAAATACCCAGCTCCAGTATTGTAACCCGAACCATTATCGTCTGCGCCAATTAAAACTCTAGTATTATTTACATCATATTGAATTGTTCCACTCTGACTACCAGTGGTCATTAAAGAACCATTTAAATATAATTTTTGTGTGGAACCGTCATATGTATGAACAAAATGATACCATCTATTACCAACTAAATTAGTAGTACCCATACCAATAAAGCTAAATGTACCACTGGTATTCACACCGCCATTTAATGTGGTAGCACTTTCTTTCCACAAGGCATAAGAGTTACCTGATGCACTCCCATATTGTAAACCAATAAAAATAGCAGTTGTAGGAACTGAAGGATAATTAAACCAAACCTCTTGAGTTAAACCAGTAGTTGGACTCATCGATGCTGAACGAACAATTTTCATATAATCATTCGTGCCGTTAAAATTAAAATAAGGCTGTGGAACTGATAAATATGTTGGCGAATTTACAAATCCAGCATCGTTTGAATTACCTGATATATCATACCAAGTCGTGCCTGTTCCTGCATAACTCCTAGGATTAGCAGCATCTAAATATAAAACAATGCCATCTGATACAGATGAAGGATTATAAGAAAGTCCCATTTTATGTTAGACCGAACCTATTTTTTACTAAATTATAATGGTAATTTACTTCAGATGCTGTCATTGTGTAGCCTGGAATCCACATAAGATATGCTACATCAACTAAACTGCCAGGGAAAGTACCAATTCTATAGCTGTAATCTGTAGTGGCATTGTTATTGCCTAGCGTATATGAGAATGTTGACACACCATTAACATATAATATACAAGAAGTGCCATTTCTGGCTAAAGACAAATGCTTCCAACTTGAAGTTAACAAAGATAAATTTGTTGAAGTGTAAGAAACACCTGCATGCTGGTGCATAAATCCGCCATAAGAAGTAACATAAAAATTCCCTGTAGAATCATCACATCTGAAAAATTGATTATCTAGTGTCGTTGAGCCACTCCCAACTATAGCTGTCCAAGTAAAAGACTGAACAGAATTAAATGTACCTACTGCTACAGCTCCATTTTTTAATTGTTGATATTGTTTAAAATCCAAATATTTAGATACTCCAGTACCAGCAATTGCAACAAAGTTGGTATCAGAATCAATAGTATAATTGCTATAAGAAGTATTAAAAAAAGGATTTAAAAAAACTGTAGCACTTTGATTAGCCCAAGGTTGTGAAGCATCGAAAAAAAATCTTGCTCTATCAAGCATAATTTGATTATTAGGCCCTAATATACATCCCATTAGTATCCATACCTGCCTTTCATAGCATTGAAGTTTTGTAAAACTTCTGTAGAAGTTAAAGCCCTATTATAAATAGCAACATGTGATATTTGACCTGCCAAATGAGCTCCAGAACCCCCTGTGTGCCTCTTGCCAACTAAAGCATTGCCAGCAGCATTGAAATTATATGTTGAATAAGATGTAGTATTTAAAATTAAAACACCATTTCTATATAAATTATAATTATTATTAGAATAAGTCGCTGCAATATAAACCCAAGTAGAGGTAGAAGTTTCAGATATACCAGACCATGCTGTTCTTGCATAGCTATTTGATCCAAATCCCCAACCATTACTAGTTTCATTATAAACAATTGAATCAAATGAACTACCACCAGAAGTTTCTAATGTAATTACACCACCGCCAGTTTGTGATGTAGAACTTAATTTAACCCATCCAGCTAAAGTTTTATTTGTAACATTTGGAGTGAAAGTTAATGAAGTAACAACATCATTTGTGCCATCAAATGCAAAATAAGCTGTAGTTCCTGTTCCACCATAAACTGCTTCAGTAATTGTACCATGTCTTACCAAACCACTTAAATCTGTCCAAGTCGCACCAGAGCCTGGATATGATAAAATACTTCCAGCATCATAATTTAATATAAGACCACTTGTTACAATCGGAACTGAATAAATAAATCTCGACTTCGTTGAGTCATAAATTTGTTTTATTTCATCTGCACTCAAAACTCTCTTATAATATAAAATTTGAGATACATCACAATTCGAATAATCAGAAGCATTATTTAGCGCGCCAATATACATAGGAACAGAGGCAGACATATCTCCCGCTGAAGACCATGAAGTTGTTCCCCCCAAGCCTCCATTAAGATATACTGACATAGATGTTCCAGTTTTAACACCTGTCCAAAAATACCAGATATTTGTAGATACAGATGTGCCTATGGCACCTATTTCTTTGTATCCATCTGCAGTCTGATTCCTGCCACCAAAATAAGCTGTATATCGATCATAAATAAACACCCAGCCACGAGAACCTCCAACATATTTGCCAAGAGGAACTGATATTGCTGCATTTTTTATTCTGGCCCACATACATACTGTAAAATTATCTGTCAAATTACTTGAAGTGCTATTAGGTATACTTACAATATCATTTGAACCATCATATGATATATAACCATTAGAATTAAATGTAGGGCCATTTGTCAACGTACCATTATTACTGCTTCCACTCATGTCAAAAATAGTCGTGCCTGTACCTGGATACGACTTTGTATTATTTGGATCTAGTGCCATCACTAGTCCGTCTGGTGGTAAAAAAGGTGCGTGAAATAATCCCATAATTTTAAGGTTTCGCGTTCGTTGAAATTAAATAACTATTACCTGTATATTGAGCGCCACCGTCATCAAATCCTAAAATAGAGCCGTCAGATTGTAAATTTTGTAACACTAAAAATCCGTAAGGGGTGTAATTACGGGTGAAATATCCAGTACCGTAAAATTACTTACATTCTTTAATTCGGTCATATCATAATACTCTACAACATCGGCTTGAAGAGAAACCATACTTCCTAATTCTGGAACATTTTCGCTGTCTGGACCAAATGCATCTTCACCTTTGCTGGGTGTTCACAATTCTGTTTCAGATCCTACGGGTTTTACACACCAAGCAACTTGGAACAACCCAAGTGGATGTTTGACGGTTGTATTCCTGTCTCTTATACACATCTGACGCTGC
>ENA-OSIY01000381-OSIY01000381.1-marine-metagenome-genome-assembly--contig:-NODE-381-length-25153-cov-9.216342_pt1 | contig 25153 bp, 32 predicted proteins | sample MGYA00237884_ERZ534233 | MGnify/ENA primary metagenome ERZ534233 (study PRJEB26412, sample SAMN06343840) | marine metagenome | isolation source: estuarine water | place: USA: Columbia River Estuary... | reverse complement strand
TTTGGAATGAGTGTATCTTAGAAAAAATTTCTTGCCTATATTATAAAATATAGGTGTTCCAAAAACTTTTGGTATGACTGTAATAACATGTCATCTTGGAATAGATGTTGTCATATAAATAGAAATGTTTTCAATGGTAGAAATGCTGGAAACACTATTAATGGAAACAATCTGGATCGGTCATGGAATTAAAATGATTATTGTTGCAACGATATTTCATTTTTGTAGAATTATTAATATACTCTGTTTCAAGCAATTCGTAATTAACATTTTGAAAATATTTCTTCGCGTATTCGATTGTTAATTTTTCTAATCCACAACATTTTCTGCACCTATATCCATGTTTGAAATTTGCAAAAATAATAGTTTTAAGATGGTTTTTATCACAACGATATTTCATTTTTGTACTAGAATTAATATATTCTGTTTCAAGCAATTCATAATTAACATCTTCAAAACATTTTTTAACATAATCATATGTATATTTTTCTTTACCACTACATTTCATGCATCTTTTACCATGATTAAAATTAATAAATGTAATTTCACTATTATTCCCACAATTACACCTATAATTCATCTTTGTACGATTATTAACATATTCTGTTTCAAGTAATTCGCAGTTATTTTCTTGAAACTTTTTTTTAATTCTATTAAACATTTCTTTTCTATGCAGTATAATTCTACAATTTTTACAGCTATGAGTACTTTTGATCAAATTATTAAGCAATAATTTATGTTCAAAACTGCAATTATTGCATTTATATTGTAATAATTGCAGGTAACCAATATATTCTGTAGACAATAAAGTATATTTTTTTTCAGTAAATCTCTGTTTAACTTCTTCGAATGTGAGTTTTACCATCTTTAGATAAATAATTATTTATCTTTTTAACTTGATAAAATCAAATCAAGATTCGATTTTACTAAAGATCATCTACTAATTCTTCATTGTTTTCGTCTTTATATTTGAGCCCCAAATATAATTTCCGTCCATTTACTTTTTTACTTTTAACAAGACGATCTAATTCTTTTTCAGCTGCCTTTGCAGTATACTTAAGACCATTTTCTTTAGCATATTCTTTGTAAATTTGCAACATTTCTGAGCGTTTTATTACCTCATTTTCGTCCTCAAGAAAATTATTTTCAATAAAGTCCATATAAAAGTTAACTTCTTTATTATATATATTTTTAGCATCTTTAATACATTCTGGGACAGCTTTATTTTGATCCGCGTTGTAATACATGCTTGCTTCAATAATCCATTTTAATACTCCTTTCTTGTTTTTTCTAAATTTTTCTGCCAATGAAGGATCTCCCTGTCTTTCAAAGCTTTTCTTTGGATCATCTACAAATGATAACACGAATGGAAATAAGACGAGTCTTTCATACATTGCTTTGTCTGATAAATTTACAGAAATAGGATGATTAGTGCTTATAAATGGGACAAAAACTGGAGTAAATTCTTTTTGTTTTCCAAAAATTTCTCTTACACTAAGAGTGTCTGTTATACCTGTAAGTTGTTTCATTTGTCCATCATCAATTGCAGCATCTTCCTTGGTATCACTAAGAATACCAAATCTGCAATTTTCTAATTGACAAATCTCCGTGGAATGCGAACCGCCAGTTTTTTTGGGGCCTTCTAAAACTACACTGTTGTCCATTGCTACAGCATAATACATAAGAACATCCTTGATAGTATTCAGCAACATACTTTTACCATTATATCCGTGAGGGCCATATAAAATAATAAACATTTTCTTTTTAGGATTGCCCTGTGTCGCATATCCTATACACCACTTCAAATAATTATACATATCTTCGTTCCTCCCATTTTCTTCGGAAGTAATTTCTCTTACAAAATTGTCAAAATCAGACGAATCAGCATTTGGATCAAACTCAGTATCTATAGATTTTGTTATATTATCTTCAGGAACCGACGGTCTTAATTCTCCGGAAAAAAGATCAACCATGCCATTTTTAACGGAAAGAAAATGTGGATGGATATCTTTAATTTTGGAAAATTCTGTATCTCTGATAAGAGGCTTTATGAATCTTACAATACTTTGTATCATCATACCATCATTTAATCTTGTTATAATTTTTTGAGCAAGTACTATATTTTCTTCTGTGCTTGATGAATCAAGATCTGAATTAGAACATGCTGCTTTGTATTTTCTTAGAACTCTTACAACCGTCATGACTAATAATCGTTCAATAAATGAATAATCATCTTCTTGCCACAACTTTCCATTCCAAAAATAACTCATTCCATTCTTGATATCATTTATCCATTTTATTCTTTTTGGATAAAGATACATTTTTTGAAATAAATTCGATATCCCCATTGCCCCGTTATTGATACAGTCTTCGATCACAGTATGTTCTATTTCAAAAGTATTATCACAATGGACCCGTTCAAATGTTAAATTCTTTTCAGAAGACACATTGCCGATGATTTTAATGATTTTTTTATTTTTGGAATCTACGCAATTTCCAGAATGACAGCCTACGCAAATTAAATTATCAAAAACATACACAAAAAAACCTATTTGATCGTGAAAAATATTTAGGTCTTCGCTGCAAAAACAAGGCTCTGTGCGGTCACTGTAATTGAACTGGATAAAGCCAGACCCGTCTTCTTTGCCTTCATCAGCTGTAGGATGAATAATTTTTATTTTGTTTCTAATTTCTTTAAGAGATTCTTCTGTAATTATGTCAGATGTTTTTTTGATATTTTTGATATTTTTAAATAATGTGTCGCCTTGTTCAAATGAGTCTAAAATTATATGGTTTTTCTCTATATTTGTAATAAGATATTCCATGATATTTACCCCTCTTTCTTCTTCAAAAGGAACTAACTCGCTAATTTTACAATGTCCCACCATTCTTATATTTTGTGTTTTTTTATAAACCGACTTGTCAATGATATTTTCACTGAAACGAGAATGACATTTTTCTCTTAATTTAGTAGCTAAGAATGCTGCTTGATTTGCATTCAAAAATACTATAGCTGGATGAGTTGAAATAACCATATGATAAGAAAATTTATAACGATCATCTTTGGCTCGATGACAAGTTGCAAAATATATATCTCTTTCGTTTAATTCAAAATCAAAATCATCTTTGAAAACCTGGATTAAAAGTACTTTGATGTCTTCTTTTACTTTAAATGGGTCAAGATCAGGAAATTCATCTTTAAACCATTCTATATCAAGATAAGGTTTTACTTTAGCAGGAGCAACGATAAGCTCATTGCAAATATTCTCATTCGGAGGAAGATTATTTAAAACTTTAAGAGCTGCACCCCAGTTATCAAATGACCCATACTTCATATAACCCTGTGAAAAGTTAGCTTTTCCAATGTAGTCAGTTTCCCTAAACTTTTCAGGGACCAAAACAAGCTTCTTAACTATCTTTAAATTTGCAGCAGGAGTATTACCAGACATTTAAATTAATATCAAAATAAATTTTTAACTCGGGAAAATTTATTTTTCTTTGGAGTAATATAATTATTACTCCAAAGAAAAAATTGAGTATTTATCGGAAAAATACTCAATTTTTATACAATCAATATTTTTTTCATTCACATTATACTCATACCAAAAGTATTTCTCATCTATATTTTAAACTATAAGATTTTACCAGGGTTCTTGGAACGGTGTATACTAATCAATTGAATATTTTTTTATTCTTTGAATACTATATCATGGATTCTAAAGAGAATTTTACTTATTTATCAGTTATTTTAATTTTATCAATTATTTTATTTTTCCATACATTTTCTATACAGAAAGAAAATTTTGCCGAATTTGATACAGCGGAAAATTCGCGAGATATGCGAGATACAAAGTACCAAGAAATGATGTGCTTACTGAGAAGGACTACAGATGAAAATAAGCGGTGTGCAAGTATCCCAGGCCTGAATGAAAGACCTCACAATGATAATTGTTGTCCTAAGAATTTTAAAGATTTTTAAAATAATTTATAGTATTATATGGATTCCATTATTACAAAAGAAACTCTAAATAAATACACTTGGTATTATATTTCAGAAGTATTTGAAGCTATGATAGCTCTTACTATTTACAGAATGCTCACAGTAAAAGATCATTTTAATTTTCTTTTAATTTTGAAGGGGTCTTTGATAATTGGAGCAATTACTACTTTTCTTGAAAATTATAACCCAACTTATAGTAAAAGCGTGAAATCCGGCGCAATGGTAGCTATAGGAAGTAATCTAGTTAAAAATGTTTAAATTTCAATTTATTTTATAATAAAATATTTTATTATAAAAAATATTAATTTGTCGATCCAAATCCTTTCGAACCTCTTGCAGTAGATGATCTCTTAAATTCTTTAACTAATTTAAATGATACTTCCCCTAGATCAGCTCGGGCCAATTGAACATAGCGTTCTCCTTTTTTAACAGTGAAATCCACGTCCCCAGTATTATGCAGTGCTGCTTTGAGAGGTCCAGTGTATCCTTGGTCAATTAATCCGACACCATTAGCAAGACGAAGTGGTGTTTTAGAAATAGATGACCGGGGATACATGTTGTAACTATGATACTTAAAAAATCCTTTTAACTGACAACTAATTCCAAGGTTAATCAATCGAGTTTCTCCTGGATGAATAATTTCATCTTCTGCAATGAAGAGATCCAGACCTGAATCCCCGGAATGATACGTTGAATGTTTGATATACAATTCTTTCACTGAATTATTTTTTGGTTTAAGTAAAAATTTCATATGTTTATTAATATATAATATAGTTATTTCTTTAACATTAAAAAAATTGAATATTTTTTTATATTCCACAGTAAAATTAAAAATGATCAATTCATATATTACTCAAGTTTACTTTGAAATAATCAAAAAATCTCAACCTTCTGGGTATGTATTTGAATCAGAATATAACACCGGATCTAGTATTTATGATTCAGAATATCACTGTAAAGATGATACTAATACTCTTTATAGTCTTTACAGTGATATCCAAGAAGATAACGAATCATATTATTCATTATCTGATTTTGATGAATATGAATTTGAAATCAAAGAAACATCGAATGACCAAATTCTAGATTATTACTATAATTTAGATGATATCATCGAGAATTTTGTAAAAGATATGCGCAACTTAAATATTGTCATCACTAAAGAAGCATATAATGATGACAATATTTGTGATTTCCAAAAAAACTAAATAAAAACCTAAAAAAACTTAAAAAACTAAATAAAAACCTAAAAAAACTAAATAAAAACCTAAAAAACCCCAACAAATTTGTTGGGGTTTTTTGATGTACTATGATTATTTTCATTTTATTTAGAAATCTTCATCCATTGAAAATACCATTTTATCTTGCGTAGTATCTGCACCAGCCTTAGAATAATTAGTCACGCGATTCTCGAAAAAATTTTGCTTGTTTTCCAGGGAAATGTAATCCATAAATGAAAATGGATTCTTTGAATTAAATAATTTGTTGTATCCTAATTCAACTAACCAGTAATCTACAACAAATTCAATGTATTGTATCATTAACTTAGCATTCATTCCGATCAAACTTACAGGTATAGATTCTGTTATAAATTCTTTTTCAATAAGATAAGCTTCTTTGAAAAGCGCGTGAACCATCGCTTCTGGTAATTTCTGTTCCAATTTCGAATAAAGTAAAACGCAAGTTCTGCAATGCATTGCTTCATCTCTGCTGATAAATTGGTTAGATAAACTTAGCCCTGGCATAAGTCCTCGTGTTTTAAGCCAGAAAATTGCGCAAAAACTTCCAGAAAAGAAAACTCCTTCGATTACTCCAAAAGCAAGAATTCTCTCGGCAAATGAACTATCACTATTAACCCATTTCAATGCCCAGTCTGCTTTTTTCTTTACAATACTATTTGTTTCTATAGAGTTAAATAACTTCAATTTTTCTTGAGAATCTGTGATATACGTTTCGATGAGTAGACTATACAGCTCACTATGCACTGCCTCGATAAGAAGTTGTGTAGCATACAAATTACGCGCTTCGGGAATTTGGATTTCATTATAAAAATTTATAGCAAGATTTTCATTGACAATGCCATCGCTACTTGCAAAAAAAGCTAAAATATTTTTAAGAAAGTATCTTTCATTGTCATTCAATTTTTCTTTCCAATCGAACGTGTCTTGTGTAAGATCACATTCTTCAACAGTCCAAAAACTTGCCAGAGACTCTTTATATAATTTATAGATATCAGGATATTTAATAGGGAATAACACGAATCTCTGAGGATTTTCGCGTAGAATTTCTTCTTTGGAAGGATCAAAAGAAAATTTGGATGGACTTGTCATTTATATACAATGTTATTATTTCTTTAACTTGATTTTATTTCAAGATAAAGTTTAACTAAATCTGCTTTACCAAGAGAATTTTGTCTTACAGTATCAGTCGAAATACTATAGTCTATCTGTTTCAGTCTATTTATCAATATTGATACTGGTATTTTACTTTTTATAAAATGGAATGATTTTGGTCTAAGAGAAATCAAGTTTTCTATAAAGATTTCTCCGCATTTGCTGCCAAAAGCCTTTATAGCAAAATCAAACTGAGATAATTCTGGGACTGTTGGTTGGTTTTTGGAATCTTTTGCCCCATATTTAATAAACACGAAATCATCACAAACTGTCGGTAAAATAATTTTACTTCTAGGAACTTCTTTTCTTTCCCAAATTTGGAAGCAACATTTAGCATTCATATTTGGTGTAAAACAACCATTTTCTGGAAGATCTCTTGATGAATGCAAATGAAAATTTAAATTTAATTTATTTTGAATACTTGTTCTTTTGAATGTTCGAGGAATGATAAAAGCAATAATATCAGCAAATTTAGTAGAATGATTGAAAAAATTTATTGCTAGACTTGAAACTCGTCCAAATGGGGGATTTCCTATAATAATTACAATTTCATTGTTTCTAGAACGACAATATTCATAATCGAAAAAATCCATTTTTTCGATTCCTGGAAACTTTGGTTCAAGATCAATGCCAATTCGGGTATTTTCTGGGAGCAATTTAAAAAATGACCCTGTACCAGCACTTGGTTCTATAAAAATTTTTTGACTTTTAATTTTATCAGTAAAATCAAGAAGTTCAGTATAGCATTCTTTGGCTACTTCTTCTTTTGTATAAAATTGATCTAATGGTGCCATTATGATTTAGAATAAAATATTTTTTAACTGCTTTAAGTACACAAAAAAACCCCTAAACAGTTTTTTTGTTTAGGGGTTTTTTAGTTTTTGTTTAGGGGTTTTTTAGTTTTTGTTTAAGGGTTTTTTAGTTTTTGTTTAAGGGTTTTTTAGTTTTTTCAGAGGAAATTAACTCGTGTGCTATATTAGATTTTATAATGTTTTCTTCGGTAAGCCAAGCTAAGTAATCAGAATAATCGATTTCAATGTGTTCTGAAGAAACTTTTCCAATAAATTCATCATATTTTCTTTTTCTGTTAACGTTTATGTTATTCATTTTTATTTTTTAGATATATTAAATAAAAAATTCAATTTTTTATAAAAAAAGTTATAAAATATGAAAAAATACTTGATGCTAATGAAATACCTAAACTAGTAAATAATACTATAGTTATAGTTTCTGAAATACTATTTTTAAGATTACTTTCATCTCTAATTGAATTATCAGCAATGATTATAAAGTGAGCAATTATATAAAATATAGCAATACATGAAATACTTGCTATATAAATATTTATAACTACCATTACTCTTGAGTATTTTTTTCTTTTTAACTGATACTTCAGTATTGTCGAAGTAAATTTAGTACCACACGTCGAGTCTTTGCGCACAGCTGAAAAATGTCCAATGATATTTTATTTTCGAAAATAAATAGTAAATGCTTTGATTCTTTCAAATACTGTTTTTTTACTAAGTTTTACTAAATTACTACCTTGATTTTTAAAAAGTAATTCTTTTTTATAAATAGTATAACTTACACCATTGTCTAATAAAAATTCTATTATGTCTGTAAAATTGAAATCTATAGCTATTCTGATAGGTTCATTTTTATACGTGTTAACATTTGCCCCACCATTTACAAGACTTTTAACAATTTCTAAATTTCCAAGAAAAACAGATTGTATAAGTGCTTCTGAATTAGGTTCTGCGCCCAAAGATAAAAGATATTTTACAATTGAGTAATTATCCATGCTTACTGCAAGGTAAAGTGCATTATCAAGATAAATAGATATATTGATATGATTTGCTACAAGAAATTTTAATATATCTATAAGATCATTTGTAATCGAATAATTTATCATGTCTTTTATAGAAATAGTAGTATTTTCATCTGATTTATATTTGGTTAAATAAATTTCATCCCCCATTTAATATTTACAAATAAAATAAATTTCTTATTTTATTCTAAAAATAAAATATATATTTTATTTTTTTTTCTTTTGATAAAGTATAATGGATTTTTGTAAACATTCTGAACTATTTGGCCAAGTAGGAAAAGACTTACACTCTTATAGAGTTTTTGACATTGCTGTGGTTGACGTATTGGCAACTGTTTTAAGTGCTTATCTAATTGTTAGATTGCTTCCACAAAATATATTGGCTAAACTTCCTGGTAATAATCCGTTTCTTACTGTATCCATTTTGTTATTTGGTCTAGGTATCATTTCTCATCGTCTCTTTTGTGTTAGATCCACAATTGATAAGCTATTATTTCCATGAGCAACAAAAACTTAAATTTTTTATATAATTTAAGTTTTTTTACTGTCAGTTTCTGATACAAAGGTTAAAGAAATAAAATAATTATATTAAAAGAATGGATTATGTGGAGCAGAAAGCTGATAGAAAACAACGACGTATAGGAAAAAATATATCAAATATAAAAAGTATAATGCAGGTTCATGCAGAAAAAATGAATTATTTTGAAAATTTACAAAATGTTATTCTTGTAAAAAAACAGAAATTATTAAAAAATGATAAGAATAATTTAGATTTACAAGAAGAAATTGATAATATTATTGAAAGAAAAGAAGAAATAGAATATCATCTTAATACTGCTCATATAATAAGTGATTTCGTGGATTTAGAAAATACTTCTGATGAAAAAAGTATATTTCAAGAAACAAAAATTTTATCAGAATACAATTACAAGCGTAATGAATTGATAGGTGATTACTTTAATGCAATCAGAGAAGAAAGACCCAGTCTTAATATAAAAGAAGATCGACCAACTATAAATATATGCAAACACTGTATTATAGAAATGATAGAGAGTTCCGAAGGATTTGTCTGTATTAAGTGCGGATTTTGCGATTCGTCAACATATATTAGCAATATTCCATCTTATAAAGATTCTCAGGAATACGAGAAAAAAATAGTCATAGATTATAAGCGTATAAATTACTTTGCCGAATGGCTCAATCAAATACAAGCTAAAGAACAAACAGAAATTCCAGAAGGTTTAACAGATTCATTAATTCTAGAATTTAACACTGAAAAAATAACTGACATGAGAAAATTAGATATTATAATCATGAAAAGGTTATTAAAGAAAATTGGATATTCTAAATTCTATGAACATATTCCTTTGATTATATATAATTTTTCAGGTATTAGACCCCTTACTATACCATCTTCGATAGAAAACAGGTTAAAATTTATGTTTAATGAAATTCAAATCCCATGGGAAACATATAAAGATAAGGCTAGAAAAAACTTTTTTAGTTACCCTTATATACTATATAAATTTTTTGAAATATTAGAAATGCGTGATTTTTTACCATATGTTACATTTCTTAAATCAAGAGATAAATTATATAAACAAGATATTGTTTGGAAAAAAGTAATATCAGAATTAATTAATGATCAAAAACGTGGAGATACTGATAAATTATATGATATACAATGGAGATTTATTCCAAGTGTGTAAAAGATTAAAAAAATAATTTCAAGTAAAATAATACAATTTTATTTGAAATTGTATTGTAATGAGTAAGATAGTAAAAATTGGAGACAGCGAATACAACCTGGATCAAATTGCTAATGCATTGAAGAATAATACTAAAAATTTAGAAAAGGAAAAAGATCAACAAGAATTTGTAAAATTACTGATGATCTTTTTATTATTTAGATACTTTATCATTTGCAGACTTCTGTCGAACCAACGTGGGATCGTCCAAGGTCTTTATATTTTTTTCACAATGAGTTTAGCTACTTTGATTTCACAAGTATAAAATAAATATTGTTTTATTTTTTAGGTTTTTTATTGATTGTAAATTTTGTTCCTTTATGAGTTGATACGCTAGAAGTATAAGCACTTCTAGAAGTGCTAGTATACATAGAATTATTTGTAGCCCATATTTCTGGGCTACACATTTTAAATTTTGGATCATCATGTAGTTCACCGCGATAGTAAAATACTTGATCTTCCAATTTATTACTTTGCGACGTGTTATCAATGACTAAGCAATTATAGTCGGAAGTACAAGCGTCCAAGACTTTTTCAAAAAAAGCCATGCTTGGGAACATTCCAGCATAATTCTTATAAATTTTCTCTCTGTCAGAAAAATTATTGTTTTTAAGAATAAAGGTATAATCTATATTTGTTCGCATAGCAGGGGGTAGACCCATAGGAGATTGCATCGTAAGTATATATAGTATCTTGAAGTGCCTACCATTAAAGAAAATTTCTTTAATAGATTCATCTTTCGACCAACTACTAGAGTCGCTGAGACAATCATCAAATAATAAAAACGCATTAGGATTTCTCCAATTTTTATCAATAGCTTTTTGTTGTCGATCAAATATCTTCGTAAGAATTTCTGGGGAGTACTTTTTATGAATAAACATTCCTGGTATAAATTTATCATAAAAATGTGTTAAATTATCTGTATGGGATATCACTGTACCAACAGGGATATCCCGTTTGTGGTACAGTATGTCTTTAACAAGAACACTTTTTCCTGTATTACGCTTTCCTAAAAGAACTATTATACTTTCTCTGGGAACTTTTTTCATATTGAATGGTTTCAAATTTATTTCTATGTCTTTTTTGCCTGACATTGTTAATTTAATATTACGAAATAAAAATTATTTCGTAATATATCGTGGTTTTATTAAAATGGGGCAATACCTGTCAAAACTTCTTCTGAAATACTTCCTTTAAGCCCATTAATATAGATAGTCAATAAACTAACTAAAGTAACGATGAAAATTGAATTAATATAATCGGATTTATCTGCTTCTTTGCCACTTAATTTTGTTGTAACAAATGTAAAAACAATACTTAATAAAATTGCTAAAATGATGATGCTGTAGCTATTTTTAAAGTAAACTAAAAAAGAACTCATTTATATTATAATTTTATAGAATAAATAAATAAATCTGAACAAACTTACTTTTATTTATTCACTATCAGAAAAGAAATTTGCATCATCAATGCGGTTTTGAATATTAGGAACAGCTTCGTCTTCTTTATCAGCTAAAAAAAATATTTTTTTATTGATACTATTTCCCATAAATCCTGTAGGGGTTTCATCCACTGACCTGCCAGAAGTTACTTCTAGATCAGGTCTTTGATCTTCATGTTTTTCAAAAAGACTGCCAGGGATATCATCATTAGGATAATTATTTTTATCTTCAAAATGTTCTCCTGCGGGTTCTTTCATAAATAAATCTTCTTTCCCGTGAAGATCTTCTTCGCTTGAAACACTTTCATTTCCAGTGTCGTCGCTTTTGTTTGAATGATGGCTTGAAATACTTTCATTTTCAGCTACAATATCATCTTCAATCGTCTCTTTTATATCATCTAGACCTATATCTATAAGATAACTTTCTATGATATCTTGAATAGGAATAAGATCCCGGATAGTTTTCTCTATAGATATACCAATTATATTTTTACTTCTTTTAACATTTCTTTGTATTTCAGAAACTTCCATACAAGTTTCGCGATCATCCATTAAATAAGGATCTTGATACATTTGTCTGGCAGTTTCTACATAGGCTTTGTGAATAAAAATTACAGCTGTAGGCACCTTGATATCTATTTTTTTCGATTTACCCATATGGATAGATGATAACACTTTAACATTTGCTACAAATACAGCATCTATAAGGCCGTTGATATACGATTCGTCAGCTTTACGAAGAATACGTTTAAATTCCTTGTCTATAATATCAGTATTCCAACGGATAACAGAACAAAGTTTTTCTTGGAAAGATTTTAAAACCAGATCATTTTTCCGGCATGAATCAAAAATCGATTTGATTCCTTCATAAATAAATGGTGCTAAAAGATCAATCAATTGATCTGTATATAGGTTTTTCGCGGCTACCACAGATGCGCCAGAATCTTCCATAATATTCTTATTTATTTTGATTTTAAAAAACTTTTTTTAACGAAATTTTATTTATTATCTTCGATTTGCTGGAGGAGTCGCGCGTCTAGAACTTACAGGAGGAGATGTCCTCGAACTTACCTCCGATACTGATAGTATTTCAATAGGGATAAGGGATTCTTTAATAGGCTCGTTTCTTTCTTTAATAGTGTCTCTAATTTTTTGATTAAAAGCCTCAACATTGTCAATTTCTAATTCTTTTGGCGTAACTATATCTTTTACGATTTCATTATTTTCAGTATTTAGTAAATTACTATTTTTAACACGTTCATTAAGAATTCTGTCTTGTTCCTTGTCAAGTTCTTTTTTATCTGATTCTTCTTTTTCTCTTATTTGTTTTTTTTCTAAAGTTCTTGCTGCTTCAAGAGCAATATTTTTTTCTACCAGTTTTTTTTGAATTTTTTCAAGTTCAAAAGCTTTCCTGTTTTCTTCTTCTTGAAAAATTCTTAACATATTTTCATCATCAAATGCTTTTATTTTATTCTCCATATTTTCTAAAGAAGCTGATAATTCATTTTCTTCATCATTTTTTACTTTAGAAATTTCCTGTGATTCAAATGATTTTAACTGTTTTTCCAGATCATTATTGACTTCGGTTTTACAAACAGTGACATACTTTCTTCTCGACATATTCTTAATATCATATAAATTTATTTAATTATCATAAAACAATCGAAAAAAAATATATGATAATATATATACAAAGTATATATGCCGATAAAATGCGAAGGCGGAGATAAATTCCCTAAAAAAATGCGCGAATATCACTTAGCTTGTATCAATTTAAAAATCCTCATGAATTTAAAACCTTCTCATAAAAATTTCATACGAGATGTAACCAAGGTTTTACCATTTGCTACAAAAAATTTTAATTTACAACACAAATTAAATAAAAAAAACTTTTTCGAAAAAGAAATTGAACAATATTTTGTACAAAATTTTGAAAATTGTAAAAACTATTTACTATGGAAAAAGACAATAAAAATAAAATAATATACTATTTGATAAAGTTTTATTGAAAATTTTCGACGAGACCGTCTCGTTGAAGTGAATTTAATCCGATTCTGAAATTGATACCGTACGTCGAGTCCTTGCACACAGCCGAAAATACCCAATTGTGTAGGCCTTTCTGAATTCTACGCGCTGCTTTAGTTCTTCTTAGATAATTATTCTTCGTTCTTAACTGGATTCTTTTGATACAACTGTATCTTCTGATATCAAAATCGATTTCATTGAAAGATAGTTTGTCGACTGAAGTCAAATTATTTCCATAGTAATTAAAATAAATTAAACCTATAGGCAAATTCTCGATTACTTTAATTTGACAATTTCTGCAACTAAACTTAGTTAGCCCTTTAGGCAAATTCTCGATTACTTCGATTCGATTACCGTTGCAATTAAATACAGTTAAACTTTCAGGTAAATTCTCGATTACTTCAATTTGACAGTTCCAGCAATCAAAATCAGTTAAACTTTCAGGCAAATTCTCGATCACTTTAATTTGATTACCACTGCAATCAAAATTAGTTAAACTTTCAGGTAAATTTTTGATTACTTCGATTCGGTTGTTTCCACAATAAAATTCAGTTAAACCTTCGGGTAAATTCTCGATTACTTCGATTCGGTTGTTTCCACAATAAAATTCAGTTAAACCTTCGGGTAAATTCTCGATTACTCCAAGGTTTTTCCGAGACAAGTCAAGTTTAGTCATCATTTATTATTTTATAAAACTATTTCTTTAAATAATCATTTTACTGTATATCTAGAATAAGTCTTGTGAGAAAATCCAAATATTTTTATAAATGTAAATATAAATGAATACTTACATAATTAATCTCGATAAAGATAAAGACCGTCTGATTTCTATCCAGACACAGATATCTAGAGAAAAAATGGGAAATTTTATCAGAGTCCCTGGAATTTTAGGAAAAAAAACTATACCAGAAGATCTGAAAAAGTTTATAAATTATTCTAAACTTAAATATCAACCACCCGGATTAGTAGGATGCGGTCTTTCGCATATCAATAGTTGGAAAACATTTTATGAAAGCGGAAAAGATTACGCCCTTTTTCTTGAAGATGATGCTGAACTTCAAATTGGATTCAGAGAAAAATGGAAAAATTATTCAAAAGACATCCCAAAAGATTTTGATGTAATATATCTTGGCGCATTTATAGGAAGTAATATAGATAAAAAATACAGTTTTGACTATTCGATGATGAAAATGCTCAATCTAAATTCCGTAAAAAAAGTAGAAAAAATTAGTGATAATATATTTGTTCCTGCATTACCACTTGCTATGCACGGTTATATATTATCAAGAAAAATGGCAAAGTATTTATTGGGTGCTTTTGAAAAAGACAAACTTAATTGGCATATAGATTTTCAAATTCTTAGGTATCTAAAAAATAAAAACAGTTATGCTGTATCCCCATCTCTTATTTCTCAAAAAGATATAGATATAAATACATCTACCAATGCAAATTTTTCATTTCCAAAAAGTATTAACAAGGTTTTAACTGTTAAGGATTCTGAAGGAATACCCATGAATTACAAATTAAGTCTTCCACACTTCGAAATACACGAAACCCCGATAAATGGATACACGTATATATTTTTTATATTTGGAATGCTTAGCGGAATAGGCAAAGAAGACCCGTTAAAATTAATAATAATCTTTATATCATTTTTTATATTTGACGGCATCATTACTAATTCGCTCTGTGATAAAACTAACACTAAAAATTTTTTATTAATATTATCATTTGGTTTAATAGGGAATTTAGCTGGTAATTTAGTAAGATTCTTGGTTTAATTGGTAAATTTCAATATTAAAAAATTTACATAATTCTTCTGTTTTACAGATATCTTTATATACATTGTCATATACGATTTTTTTTATTTTAGTAGCTGAAATTAATTTTAAACAGGATCCACAAGGAGAATGTGAACAATATAACACAGAATCCTCGAATTTACTTTGAGCATACAACACAGCATTCATTTCAGCATGAATTACAAGCTCTTTTACTTTAGTGCGATCTGACCAATCAATTAAAGAGTCATCAATTCCTGCTACCATTGAATTGTATCCAGTGCTAATAATCCGATTGTCTTTAAGGGACACTAATACGCTCCCCACTTTTAATTTCGGGTCTTTGCTTCGTAATTTAACTGCATGTGCGATGTTAATGAAATAAGTGTCCCAACCAATCATATTACTTATTTAATAGTTAACTTTTTAAGTTTGTTACTTCCAGACACACTTATTGCAAAAACAATATTCAATATCTTCAGTGTCAAGTAAATTTTTTTCAACTTGATACTTGTTAAGTTTAATAGAGTAATTACGCCAATCAGGCACAGAAATATTTGTAGTTCTATTGAAGCAAATATTGCACATTAATTTAGAACATCTAGCACAAATTAGTATTTCATTAAAATTAATTTTACAAATACTACAGAACATTAATTAATTAACAAATTATTTTTTTAAGTTTAGCACCATTTCTTTGATCCGGTGAAATATATTGATACCGATCGAATGCGAAATTGATATCATCTGATTTACACTTGTTGATAAAATAAAAAATTGATTTATATTTTATATATCTAAGAATAATCAAATATGCAAGCAAACCAAATATTTTATGAACTCATCTGGCCTTACGCTTGCTAACTTAAAAAAACTAAAAACTTAAAAAAAAGAAAAAACTCCTAAACAAATTGTTTAGGAGTTTTTTGACGTACTTTACTGCTACCACTCATTTATTAGAAAAAATTAACTGGATAATCTGTATCTAAATTCAAATCTTTGATTACTTGTTTTTTTAGATAATCTTTGCCGTTCCAAGAACCCTACTAAAATCTTATAGTTTGTTATACAAACTTATATCGCTCCACAGACCAATTTATAGATTTTAGTCGATTCTGTAACCGCCAAGGAACGAAGACGGTAAAGGATATCTTTTGATATAAAGATATCCTTATAATACTAGAATTTTTAATACCATCTTGGCTCTCGATGACATACCTAGTATTTTTGAGATCATTAGAACTGGTTATTCTTCACTATTATTTAATATAATTATTTCTTTAACTCCAAATAAAAACCTATATTTCAGATTAACTTCATTCTTCTTTGATATCATCTATAGTCTTATTAAAACTAATATGCCTTGGTTCAAACAGTTCTTTGAATTCATAGTAAAATACCATATTTTACTATGAATTCAGGCAACAGTTGAAGCCCTCCATTTACTATTTAACTAAATTTCTTTTTAACCATCATATTCAAAATACCTAGCTTCGAGTTTATCTAATATGTCAATACCTCTCTCTCCTCCGTACGCATCAATAAAATCCTTGTATTCTTCTTTTGTATCGCATAAAAATATAAGATCACGCAGCCCGCCAGAATTCTCATAATCTTCTACTGTAAATACATAAAATCTTTTATTTAGATCTTTTAAGTCCACATTAATTTTAATTTCCTTCATTGCTATTTAACTAAATTTCTTTTTAAGTTAAAATATAGTATTTTGTTTTTAATTTAAAAAGAAAAGATAATATTTAATTAATGGGAATAAAGATAACTTATTCTGAAATAAAGGAATTTATTAATGAAAGTGGTGGTAAATTAGTTACTACATATGAAGAATATGCTAATAAAATGAATACAGAATCAAAATTAATAATTGCTTGTAGATGCGGCGATAATAATATTATAAAATCTTTTAAAAATTATAAGAAATTTCAAAATTGTACTGTATGTATGAAAAAAAATAAAACAAAATTACGTTATTCTGACGTATTAAAATTTGTTTCTGAATCTGGAGGAATATTAAATACTACCAATGAAGAATTTGATGATAAAAAAATGACTACTAATGATATTTTTGATATAACTTGCAGATGTGGAAATAATGTCTTGAAAACATTTGGGGATTTCAAGACTTATCCTAAATGTAAAAAATGCAAATCAAGACCAGAATATGATGAAATTTTAACTTTTATTGTTAATTCTGGAGGAAAATTAGATACCTCTAAAGAAGAGTTTGATAATAAAAAATTAGATTTAAACAGTAAATTAGATATAACTTGTAGCTGTAGTAAAAAAATATCAAGATCTTTCTGTAAATATAAAATTAATACAAAATGTCAAACTTGCAATGATCCAAGGATATATTCTTATTCTGAAATCTTATCTTTTATTGCTGAAAATGGTGGAAAATTGAATACTTCTATTAAAGAATTTAACGATAAAAGAATGAATTCTACAAGTAATCTTGATATTACTTGTAAATGCGGAATTAGTTTTAGCAAATCTTTTGGGGTTTATAAAAATTCGTCTAATTGTCAAGAATGTTCTGCAAATAAAACACCATATCAAGATATTTTAACTTTTATTACTAAAAGTGGTTGTGAATTAAACACTTGTAATGAAGAATTTACTGGTAAAAAAATGAACACAGATACAAAACTAACTATTACCTGTATTTGCGGAGAAATTATGATGAAGTCTTTCAGTGATTACAAGAGATCTAATCAACGTTGTTATTTATGTGTCAATGAATCTAGAAAAACTTCCTATCAAGAAATATCAGAATACATAGATAAATCTGGTGGAAAAATGAATACTTCTGAAGACAGCTATAAACAATTAAATTCTCATTCGATTATCAGTATTATATGTATTTGTGGAGAAATTATATTAAGAAGTTTTATACAATATAAGAAAAGTTCTATATGTATAAAGTGTATTGAAATAAAAAGAAAAGCAACAAACATCGAAAGATACGGTCGCGAAAACTGTTTCCAAAATGAAGAAATTAAAGATAAGATAAAAGCAACAAACATCGAAAGATACGGTTGCGAAAACCCCATGCAAAATGAAGATGTTAAAGCAAAAACAAAAGAAACATGGAAAATTAATTATGGAAAAGAACATCCTATGCAATCTAAAGAAATTCAAGATAAATCAAAAGCATCCAATATGGGAAAGTATGGGGTAGATTATTATGTTCAATCTGAAGAATTTAAGACTAAATATAAAGAAACTTGTTTAGAAAAATATGGAGTAGAAAATTATGTTCAATCTGAAGAATATAAAATTAAATCAAAAACTACTTGCTTAGAAAAATACGGAGTAGAACATCCTATGCAAAATCCTGGAATATTTGATAATCTTATTAAAAAATTATATAAAAGAAAAGAATATATATTTCCTTCAGGGAAAGTAGTTAGTCTTCAAGGATATGAACCATATTATATGGACAAAATGCTAGAATTATATGATGAAACAGAAATTCTTACAGATGCAATAGATATGCCTGAATTTTGGTATTACATGCATAATTCCAGTGTCCCAAGAATATACTATCCTGATTTCTATATTCCAAAAGACAATTTAGTTGTTGAAATAAAATCTACTTGGACGTTCAGTATAGATATTTCAAAAAATATGCAAAAATTTAAAACTGTCAAGTATTCAAATTTTAACTTTAAAGTAATAATTTTTGATAGTAAAAAGAATTTCTTTGAAATAACTCACTTAATTTAAGCATATTCCTTCTGATCTATTCTTGATATTTTTTGAAGAACCAATTTTTATTTTATAAGGATCATTTTCATCAATTTCTGCTAAATACACACATCTTTTAAAATTTAATTTTTCTATAATAGTTTTATGTCTGCCTTTGTGTCTTGATAAGTCCGTAATAGATATCATTGAAATATTACCGCAATTACAAATATATTGTAATTTTTGTTTACTTCCAGTATATTCTGTAGATAATAAAGTATATTTTTTTTTTCAATAAATCTCTGTTTAACTTCTTCAATTGTGAGTTTCTTCATATAAGTGCTTTTATCATTTATATGAATATCTTTTTAACTTTATTTTATCCTGAACACATATCGCAATTTTCTTTATTGTCGAGACTACAGTATAGCGCAGCAGTATCTTCTGGAATAATTTCAATTTTCTTTTCAGCTGTATTTTCTTTAGATACTGTAAACTGAATTGGCCTCGAAATCGCCAAACTTCTGAGGTAATAAAGACCCGTCTTAAGTCCACTTTTAAATCCATGAAAATGCATACTGCTAATTTTCGCGATACTTGGTTCCCGGACGAACAAATTCAACGACTGCGAATGATCAATAAATAATCCCCTATCACTACTATAATCGATGAGAACTCGTTGAGAAATTTCCCATACAGTCTTATATAAGTCCTTGATATTCTTTGGAATACTTTCAATCTTTTGAATACTTCCTTGATGGAAGATAATTAATTCTTTCATTTCATTATTCCATAAATTAAGATCGATCAAATCCAGTACAAGATATTTATTTATGACCGGGAAATCTCCACTTAAAGTATTTCTTATCATAAAGTTGTTACCAATTGGCTCATTACTCTCGAAATTTCCCAATATTTGAGAGGTGCTGGCGGTCGGAGGCTGGGCTGTTAGCATGCTATTTCTAAGACCATATTTAATTACACTTTCTTTCAAAGCGTCCCAGTCATAATCAAGAGAAGGATCAGAATTTTCAATGCCCCACATATTATGTTGGAAAATGCCTTCACTTGAAGGAGAACCCTTAAAAGAAGAATAGGTTCCGTGAATTTTAGCAAGTTCATTGCTTTTCTTGAGTGCATAATATTGAATCGTTTCATAGATTTTAAAATTTAATTCTTTTGCCCCAGCACTCTCAAAAGGAAGACGCATCTCGAAGAATAAATTTTGGATACCTTGGGTCCCCAGGATGATAGGCCTTGATCTTTTATTAGAAACCTCTGTTTCAGGCACAGGGTAAAAGTTCACATCGATAACTTTATTTAAATTAACTACCATCACTCCGACAATTTCACCTAATTTTTTAAAGTTGAAAAATGGTTCGCCTTTCGAATTAAATTCCACGAATTTTTTTACACTAAGAGTCGCAATGTTGCAACAAGCTATCTCCTCTTTCGAAGACTTTAACATGACTTCAGCACAATTACCAGTAAGTATTCCATTAAATACTCCCATCCCTTTTTTAGGTTCTGTGAAACAATAAGTATCTGAAATTCTACCTTCATCGACTACCGAATCAACAAATAATGGAATTTGTTTATTGCATTTTTTAATTGGAACTCCGAAATTGATACCAACAAAGTAAAGTCTAGAAATAACATTTTCTGGTAAAATTAATTTAAATGTATTTTTGTCTTCTTCTAAAATTGTATCACATCCTAAAGTTTGAATAAGAAGTTGTGTTTTAATCAGGAAATCTTTAGCTGTATTAGTTAGTATATAAATACTATTCTTAACAATGAGATCTCTGTCAATAAAAGTTTGGAGCCATTTCAATTTGATATCTATTCTACAATTCAAAGGAACTTCAAGACCGGTATATTCGGAGGATCCTCTTGTAATAAGTGGAAAATCGCGTTGTTTAAGTTGCATTCCAGGGAGTAAATCTTTAGCTTCAAATTTCTTATTAGTTTCAGTATAAAAACGATGATATTCAGTGCATTCAAGCGAAGCCCCGTTTGAAAGATTTACTTTAATCAAAGGCTGATTGTTTCCAGTTTTACAAATTAAAGTTTTACTGAATTCTTCTCCATTCCATACTTCTACTTCTGTTCCAGCTAAACTTTCAATCGAAAAGTAGCCTTCTCTAGTAAGAATCATTGTCTCAGGTGCTACACAAAGATTCGAATTTTTAATAGTTCCTAGATTTTTCTGGTTATTTTTCTGGTTGACAGCATTAGAGTATAACATATAAGGCATACCTGTTTCAATTTGACTTACAATAATTTTAGACCAGACTTCTCGGGCTTTCAATGTTTCCCTGGATTTTCCTTCTGAGACGTATTGTTGATGAAGTTTCTTGTAAGCTTCTCCGAAAGCGTCTGAGAGATCTGGGCAATCATCCGCCGAAAGCAAGTCCCAGTCAAGATCGTTTTCCACGCATTCCATAAAGTAATCAGAAATCCATAATGCGCTGAATAAGTCTCTTGTTCGTAAATTTTCATCCCCTGTATTTTTACGGATATCAAGAAATTCCATGATGTCTGGGTGATTTGTTGGGAGGTAAACAGCTATCGATCCTTTTCGTTTTCCTCCTTGATTGACATACCTGCCAATATCGTTGAATAAGCGGAGCATTGGTATTATACTTTCTGTTTTACCCCCAGTTCCTTTGATAATAGAGTTTTTGCCTCTGATATCTCCAACATTTAACCCGATGCCTCCAGCAAATTTAGAAATTTGCGCAGTATTTCCAACAGTTTCCATGATATTTTCAAGAGAATCATCCATTGAAAGCAAAAAACAACTTGAATTTTGTTGTCTTTTAGTTCCACTATTAAAAAGCGTAGGAGATGCATGTGTAAAAAGTAAATCGCTGAAAATTTTATAACTTTCTATAGCTTCTATGACACATTCATTTCCATCGCTGTTATGAAGACCTAGAGCTACTCTCATCATCATAAATTGAGGAGTTTCAATGATCACGCTTGTTCTTGTGTTATTATCCATTTTTTTAAGAAGATAACTTCTTTCTAAAGTTTTCAAGCCAAAGAAATCAAACAGATAATCATTTTCAAAATTAATAGTTTTATCTAAAAGTTCTTTATTCTTTCTGACAGCTTTCATTACGTTGTCATCTATGACAGAAGTCTGGCCGAATTCAGAACTGTGAAGTATTTCAACTGCTTCGGAAAATTTTTTTGGAGTATTTTTGTGAAGATTACTAATTGAAATTCTTGCTGCTAAAGTATTGTAATCAGGATGGTCAATTTTTGCAGCAGCAAGACGAGCAGATATTTCATCGATCTGGGTAGTAGAAATACCATCAAAAAGATTAGAAATAATTTCGATACAAAGTTCGTCTAAATTCACGCCTCCAAGAACTTTTAAACCAGCTTTACTATTTTCTTTTTCAACTAATTTAGCAATTCTATAGTGAATCTTCTCAAAATTCAATTGTTGTTCTGAACCGTTTCTTTTGATAATTTTCATTTCAATGTATTAATATTACTAACAATTATTTTTTTAACTTGGTTTTTCCGAAGAAAATCTTTAAAAAAATAAAAGACTATCTGATGCAAGATAAAAATATTTTAAAATTTTGTAGTAAGTTACACAATTGTTGCTGTATCAATTTCTGTAACAATTTCTGCAATTGTTGCTGTAACAATTTCTGCAATTGTTGCTGTAACAATTTCTGCAATTGTTGCTGTATCAATTTCTGTAACAATTTCTGCAATTGTTGCTGTATCAATTTCTGTTATTGTTTCTGTGACAGTCGCTGTTATTGTTTCTGTGACAGTTGCTGTTATTGTTTCTGTGACAGTCTTGCAATTGTGGCGTGTATGATTATGGCGATGAGGTTTTCGCGCAACAATAGTACCTGTCAATAATAAATATGAAAGAATAGAAATAAACATTGTTATACTTTTATACATGTAAAATAAAAAATCGATATATACTTAAAAAAAAAATATATATGTAAAGTAAATGAGTTCTGATAATAACAAACTTAAAATTGATCTTTTCACTACCCAATTTAACCAGTTGATAAATGATTTAATTGAGTTATATCCAAATGACAATAGTCTTACTTTACTCCAAACTGTTGCTAATGGGATGATATTTATGAACCCAAATTCGTTCGTAAAAACCACTGTTGATTATCTGAAACCATATAATGAGAAAATTTTAATAAAAGATGAATCCTTTTTCCTTAATGAAATTATTGCTGATTTCGAAAATCATACATTCATTGCTGATGAAATTAAAAAAGTCCATGATATATGGATTAAACCGGAAACTTCAGATGCTACAAAACAAAGTATATGGAAGTACTTCATATTTATGGTGAAACTTGGTAAAACTATTAAATTTTAGATATACAAAAATAACAGTGTCTTATTATTTTTTAAGTTTATTTTCAAATCTTAAAAAATAATTATTTTTACTTATTTTATTTGATGTAAATTACATAGATCACCGCCATGAGTTTTTTTATTACAAGATATTCCTTTTCTGGCACCTGTTTTAAATACTTTTTTGCAAAGAGTATCATCTTTTTTTGTAAAAAGATTTAAAACTCTCTTGTCTTCTTCAGGTTCTCTTAAATTTACTTTGGTTTCTTCAAGATCTTCGGATTCTCTTAAATTTACTTCGAGATCTTCAGATTCTCTTAAATTTACTTCGATTTCTTCGAGTTCTCTTAAATTTACTTCGGTTTCGTCAATTTCTAATATAACAGAAAGATTATCGCTTGTATCTAAAATTATCTGGTTAGATTGCCAATCATCGAATAAATGGTCAGAGTCGCTTTCAGCGTCTTCTAAATTTTCAATATATTCTTCTCCTGTTCCTTGATAATTATCTATTTCTTCATCTTCGATGGTGGAGCAGATTTCAGTCACCACTTCGCTTGCAGCTGACAGTTCATTTGTAATTGCTGTCAATTTATCAATTTTAGTTTTGAGATAGTTTATTTCATTGTAATTAGTAAAAACTACAAACATTACTGTAACCAATGTTAATATTATGATAATCAGGCCAATTGCACTATTATCCAATTCCATATTCTTATTATTATTATTTTATTAAATAATAATGAAAATTAAACTAATTTTATTTAAAACCCATTATTTTATCAAGAGTATTAGAATTGCTCTCGATTTTTGTCGATTTAGTTATTTTTTGTCTTTTAGATGCGTCTTTAATTTTAGATAAACTTAAACTATTAGAAGTATATTTATCAGTATCATCATTGAATTTTATAACATTATTACGCAACATTTCAGATGATCTAGAATCTTCTATTTGATATGGAATAAAAACCATAGGAGAAATATGAATAGATATATCTCTCCCTGTCTGAAAAGTTTTGCGGTAGTCTTCGATAGAAATTGGGCCTCCAAATTTCTTGAGACAATACGGAGAAGGAGCTTTTTTTATAGATTTAAAAGAACCAGTTAATTTTTTATGCATAAAAGAAACAAGATATTGATCAGCTTTTATATTTTTTTCCATTTTAAAAGCTAGAGCACAATTAAAAGAACAAAAACATCCATGGACTTTAAATATGTCCTGTTTGCCGATATATTTATCAGGCATACACACAGGATAAGTGTCGAATTGATATGTGCACCACCAGCAAGCTATATCAGTGTTCGTCAACTTAATACGTGCAAATTCTTCTACTCCAATTTCAGAAGGGAATAAATTTATAGTATCATATATAACTGTCTCGATTTGTTTACCTTTAGCCCCGTTATAAGTATAATTATGCTTATTTACAACAGGCTCTATATGTTTTTTCTCCAAATTATTACTATTTGGAACATGTTGTTTTTGATTAATTGATGAAAATGATAATTCCTTTATTCTTTCTAAAGTGATAGGAAGGCGCAATATGATTTTTTCTTCTAAGCAAGACAGTGCGGGTTCTTCTTTGATGCTGTTCATTCCAAAATTGATTTCTTTAGGTTTGCGACCACGTTTAGAAGTGCTTTTAATTTTAATCATTCTTGTTATTATTTATTAATTTTGTTTTTTTAACTTATTTTTGAAAATTGACAATAGTTGACTTTTAAAACAATTTCAAACTCTGTATCCTGAGATTCAGAAGTTGAAAAGAAAACAATCAAATCTTCAAAGTTTTCTTCGTGGTCAAAGTTTATGATATTTTCTTCTTCAAAATTTACAAGGTTCCCTATTTGACAAGGTACTTCAGTATTAAAT
>ENA-OSIY01000380-OSIY01000380.1-marine-metagenome-genome-assembly--contig:-NODE-380-length-25195-cov-6.246795_pt1 | contig 25195 bp, 27 predicted proteins | sample MGYA00237884_ERZ534233 | MGnify/ENA primary metagenome ERZ534233 (study PRJEB26412, sample SAMN06343840) | marine metagenome | isolation source: estuarine water | place: USA: Columbia River Estuary... | reverse complement strand
TGGCTCAGCGACTGGCTCAGCGACTGGCTCAGCGACTGGCTCAGCGACTGGCTCAGCGACTGGCTCAGCGACTGGCTGCTCAGAACCAAGAGCAAAAGCACTATTTAGATACTCGTAATCACTATCGCTTATCTCTAACCAACTAGAAACCGCAGTTCCACGACGAAGAGCTTCATCCATGTATCCAGCAGCCTTATTTTTAGACTCCGAATAAAGTAAAGATAGTGAAATATTTTTCATTATTAAACAGTTGGATAACTTCCAGAAATAAATATTCCCTTAGTGGTCTCTTCGGGTCCGCCAATACTAACCTCATAATCTAATTTAACAGTAGCATTTGATCCAATCGCGGTACTAAGATTTTCTGATTTAAGTTTTGCGCCCTTAAGTTGAGCAAGTATTGCTACTTGTCCATCTCCAGAACAACTATTTTCCCTCATGCTTATTGTAAGATCATAAAATCCAGTTTCGCAAAGCAAGTCAGAAAGATTGAAACTATCTAAATCGCCCATTTGAGAATCTACGGACAATGTCGCAGTCAATGGAAAATCAATTTCTCTACTGAATGGGAATCTACTGCCAAGTTTTTCAATAGGTGTTCTTTTAAGATCAGCTTTTAATGAAAATTTTTGAATCTTAATATCATCAGCGCTAAAGCCCTTAACATAAGCAGGACCAGAAGTTGGTACAAGGTTCAAAGTAATATCACCAGGTCTCAAAACGGTTATTTGATTTGGATCCGTATTGGCGGAAGTACTCGGAAGCCTAAATGGAACACCAACTATCTTTGTACCACTTGTTGGATTAATAGCTGGAACATTATTCACGCCAGTAATATCGGAATATACAGCAAAGTTCAAAGCTTCAAAATCGGCAGACGCCGTTGGTATCTCTCCAACTCCTCCCTCAAGCGAATAAGAAGTCAAAAAGCAGTTACCCAGTCCAAAACATCCAGTTTTAGGACCGTTAAATCCAACAGCATCACTTCCCTCGCCAACAACCATTAAGAAATAATTCTTCTCATCTGTTTCTTTTTTAAGAATACCAGACAAAAGAGAGTTAGGAGTTTGACCGCTACCACAAACACTAAGACCAATTGTTTTTTCATTAAAACCATCAGTCGGGTACCATGACGTGCTCATGTTAACAGTAGGAGCCTCAACTTCAATACGATCAATTGGAGCTAATTGACCATATTGAGTAACGTCAGTAAAGTTTCTTGAAAAATCAGAGTCCCAACTTTGAACTCTAGTCAATTGTTGAACTGTACCAGAAGTAGTGTGGTCACCAGATTGAGCATTAGTTTGTCCAGCGTAAAGAGCTAGACTTTGATAAATGATACGATTTCTTGCCATAATTTTATTTTTATTTTTTTAGTTATACTTTTTATCTTTAAAAAGCCATACCTGAGATTACAGTATAAAAAAATCTATGGGAATATTATTTTGGTAATCTAGGATATCTCAATGCCTTAAGTTTAAAGTCTACAAATCCACCCCACATTCCGTCTCTAATTAACTTATTAAACTTCTCTGTAAATTTAGAAACCTTAACAGATTCTATATAGACTAAATTATTCGAAAATAAATTACACATATCGTGATAGTTGTATGGAGGGCAACTAGGTTTAATATCACCAAATACATCAAATGGTATAGATATAGACGGAATCAATGGAAAACTTTTTCTCGCGCAGTCTTGTAAAACAGTACTGAGAGAGTCAAACTTGAACATATGCTCAGCCATCAAACAACAACGGAAGTCAAAAGTTGATTCATCCATTCCGCCAAACGCAAATGGATTATTTTCACTATTGGTATATTTAACATATATGAGAGGATAAGATTCAATATAAGGCTCAATACCCTTATTTGTATAAGGATAATCATCAGGATCTCCTAAAAAAAGCTGAGTTTCATCCTTAGAAGTTAAAAAAACATTAAACTCTTTAACAGAAAAAGTTGCAGTTATATCATTTGAATTTTTATTGTAAGCATCTTCTAAAAAAATCCTTCCCATATTATAGTCAAATTTCAGATCATTAGATGACTTATTGATAATAGAACTCCCATCTTTTATCTGAGTGGGAATTGTAGCACCAATTGAGACCATAGATTGATCCGCTATCCACTGTCTATATCTAGATTGATATATTGTTTTACCTGCGAAATTCGGATCAGCTGATGGAAAAAGTTTTTCGTCTACAAGATTAAAAAAAGCAGATGCATTATAGCACACTTCATGATCAATAAAAAGCATGAAAGACGCCGTTAATTCATTTATAAATAATGGTTTCATTTATCTTGTGTTTTTTATTTTTTTAATAAAATTGTTGTACATTGCAGAAAAATAACTGGTAGTCGAATACGAAGCCGATCTAATCTTGCTATCTGACTGAGCACCTCCACCAGATCTACCCAAACCCAACCTTGAAACAAAATATCCAAGCCCGCTTATTCCACGCTCTATTCCCAATAGCCAGCTTCTTCCAGAAGCCCAAGGAATTGGAGTAGAACTTTCAAAATTTGAAACAGATGGAACATTAACAGAAAAACTAATCATCACACCATTAGAAACAGTTTTTTTATAACTTTTATTTATAAGTCTTATTTTTCTTATTAGATTTTTAACGATTTCAGTGGGTTTATCAGATCCATCAAAACCAATAAATGAAAATAAATTTCCATATCCACCAAGAGTTCCTGAAGAATTAGAGGATGACTCGCCAGCTTCTATTTCTTTCGTAACCTCATGATTTTCAAAAGATTCTAAAAAATCGCGCCTAGCAGAAGACAGTTTACTCTCAGCAATTTCAAGGGCTGTATTTTTAACAACCCTTAAGTTGCCAACATTAATATTCAGAGCCTTATAATCCAGACTAGCCATATCAATTAGACTCCTTCAACATCACTGTATAAAAATTGTTAGAAATGATTCCATGTGGCTTAGAGAAGCCAACCCACTCACATCTTTTTTCATCAACTATGAACTGCTTGAATCCTACTAAAAAATCAAACGCATCCTGCCTCATTTTTAATCTGCACAAATTTGCATGAATCTTTGGTCTAATAACGTCCATGCCCGGATTATCAATGGACAATTCATTATTTGGATCATCCCACCTAATTCTCATTTTAAAAACCCCAGAAACCGGCACTGTAACTTCAGTAAGCGCTCCCTGATGGTAGTCAGAATAAAAATAATTAAAATTATCACTATTTTGAGTAACTATAACGCGCTTATCATCTTTTACAATGATGACATCTCTACCGAACGATTCGTGAATAGACTCAAATGCATCCTCATATGAGGCTTTTTGCTCTGGAGTAAAGAAGTTTTGCATAAATTACAGTATACTTTCTCTATCGCCACGATAACCATCATATAATGAAGTTATGCCCCTATAGTATGTAGCTCCAATTGTATCATCGCCAACAACTTGCTGAGGAGTAGCTCTAAATTTAAGGTAAGATTGTACCATCTTATCGAGCTCGTCCTTGGAGTCATTAGCCAAAGACTTATAACTTTTTGCAACCTCATTTCTATTTGCCCTAGTTATAGACGAATCCCCCTCCCTCAAAGACGTCCAGTCGCCGCCGCCATATCCAGCAGCACTCTTCAAAGTATTTCTAGCCTGCTTTGAATAAAAGTCAAGCTCAAATATTTTTTGATATATCGCGGTTTCCTCAGACCCGATTTCTGGAGTTATAGAATAAGTAGTCATTTCTCCATACTCCCCAGTAGTATAAGAACCGGAATAACAAGTATCAATAAGAGTATTCAATCTACCCAAATTATAATTTCCAGCAAACCAATAAGCCAAATATTCGTAGGAGTAACCAGCGTCTTCACCGATTTCCTCATAAACAGATCTTATAAAATCATTAAAATAAAGACAATTCATAAGAATCCTTACACTATTAGGCGATATTTAGCGACGCCTATTTAAATTAAATTACGCTCCTTCGCGCAATATTCTTTGCGCAGAAGCGCTCAACGAAGAAGCGGACGAGTCCTGATTCATATGATTCTTTGCCAAATCATTAGATACCAAACTTCTAGAAGCCACAAATTTACGAAATTCCCTTAACAGTCTTTCCTTCAACACTCTTCTATCATTCATTGGGACCAAGCCCACCTTCTCTGCGTGTCTGTGCAGATCTGTTGAATTAAGTTCATTTAAATAGCTCTCATAACCAGATTCATTATTTTGCTTATACGGGTGACTACAATCTTCACCAATAAGAGCATCTAAACCTCTAAATGAAGACCCTCCAGCCAATTTTCCATCAACTTGATCCATTTCTTGCAGTTTATTTTTCTTTGCCATAATATATATACTAATTTAAATAAATTAATAATCAAATATTATTCACTATATTCAGTATCTTCAGGTAGAGACAAGCTCAATCCAAGCCTGTTTATTTCTGCTTCACATTCTTCTTGAGTCCCTATAAACAAATTACTTTGTGTAGATATTGCTTTATCCGTTTGTTCAAAAAATACAATGTTTCTTCCATCATGGACGAGTTTCCATGAGTTTGATTCGTCAAATGACCATCCGTTTTCGTTTGGTTGAATTATCATGTTACTGTTAGGGTTGAAGTTGTGGAGTTGTATGTTGCTGTTCGTCCTGGTGCATTTACTAATGTCACTGCTGTATACGTTCTACTCGTAGAACCTTGGAAGAAGCGGAAAGTCTGAGTTCCAGCATCAGGAGGAACGTTAAATGAAACGCTTAAGGTTGCAGTTGTTACAAACGATGCCGTTGCGGTTGAAGTACCAGTTGTTTTTGAAGCTCGTATTGATCCCGAAGTAATAATTGTTTGCCCTGTGTAGGTTAATGTTCCAGACAGAAGGAGAATTCCGTTTCCTGTTTTATTAACGCCTCCAGTCCCTGCAATATTGCCTGTAACGGTTATTGTGTTTGCACCAATGGTGCGATACTGAAGTGAAGTACTATTTATTTGAAAGTTATTAGCTAGGGTTACATTACCCCCCGTATCAATTCGTCCTGCTGCGTTAGACACAGTAAAGACTCCTGTCCCAAAAGCATTACTTGATGCGTATTCTATATAGCCAGCTAACCCAGATGAAACAAACGATGTTCCGCCAGAGTAAGTGTTGTTCCCGCCTATTGTTAAAACTGCCGTTCCAGTTTTTGTCAATGATCCCGATCCACTTATAACTCCATTTAAAACCGATGCGCCTGTAACAGTAAGTGTTCCTTCATTTATTATTGTACGCCCTGTGTAGTTACAAACTCCTGATAATGTTAACCCTCCTATTCCATTTTTTACAAGACCGATTGTGCCAGAAATCGCCCGTGAAATAGTTATTGCAGAATAGCACATAAACTGAAGAAATGATGCCGTTGAAGATGCAATTGTGGCTACATTGACTCCACCTACTTTTGCTGCGCTTGAATCAGTTATTTTCATATTATAAATTGACCAATATTGTTAAATAAATTAATAATCAAATATTATTATCCACCAAACAATCCCTTGAATAAATTCATCACGCTTTAAATAATGCCGCCAGCTCCATCAGAAACTGGCGCCTCAGTCTCCAGCAAAGCATCGTCATCTAAAACCTCCTCAATTTCGTGCGGATGTTTCAGTTCTAAACGCGCGATTTCCCTAACCTGCGTCAACAACTCCTCCGCCTGAACCCCTATCGGGACGCTGGGCGCATCCACTGGTATTTCAGGCCACGTCAGCCCGAGTCTAGCAATTTCCGCCTCGCACTCTTGCAGCTTGCCAACAAAAGAAGTGCCCGCTATATCTACGCTGCTACCAGCAATAGAGAGATACAAGATATTCTGGCTGTCGTGAATGAGTTGGTAATCGGGATCGAGCACCACATCAGCGGCCCAAGGCAATCCGAGCCTGACTCGTTCGGCTTCACACTCTTCCTGCGTCCCCACAAAAACCTTAGCTTCCGTTGATGTTATCCCAATCGACTCAGCTAATGATATGATGCAGGTATCGCTATATATCAACTGCCAAGGGCCTTGATTTGTTACTGTCCAGTTAGGTTGTATATTCATGTTTTTTAATAAATTGCCCACTTGTTTCTAAGGTATGTCTCGATAGCTTGCCGCTGAGCTTGAGTTGGGAGAGTGCCGTATATTAGCACTTCGCAAATATCACCAGCAAGGATCTGGTTCCCAAGGGTGAGTGCTCTACTTACGTGCGCTTCAGCACCAGACGAATTGCTAACTGGATACGACACTCCATTGATGAAAAATTGCGCGGTGGTTAGATCGGCATAACCAGCCCCAATAAGGAAGGGGTTTAGGTCCCAAACCCTATTGATGGATTGATAGTTCTGAAAAAGCGCCGTTGTCGGTGTGGAGCCCAGTTGTAAGTTATTACCAGTAGAGGACGTTAAGTTTACAAAGCTATACTTCCGAAAACCCGTGACGCTTCCTTGCGTCAATGAAGTATACTTAGCAACATAGTACACAAATACTGAGTTTCGTACATTTGTGCAAACATTTGTGAGGGACTGAAGTATATCATTCCCATCACACCTCACTGCATTCTTGCCGTTTACTACTCCTATTTTAAATTTTGTTTGAATGCTTGTAATTGCGTTGCCGTATAGGTGGGCCCCATTCCCCGATATATCCTCCCACCGCATGACTGTGGCTCCATCGACGCTCAATACAGTTCCCCCAGTAGTTGCACTGTATAAAGTGCCAGCTACCGTCGCATCATACCAAACTTGCAATTCCGTTGTTTCTGGTGTTGTGCCGATAGAGAGGGCCGAAGCGCTATGATTATAAGTACCAGTTACACCGCCACCGATATTTGTTAGAGTCACCGTTACCCCAGCTTGAGTTGCCCCCGGGAAAAACTTGAAAACAGTTCCCAACTGAGGGGTTGCTCCAGCAAAGTCCACGGTTAGCGTGGTGGGAGTCAATGTGGCTGTCGCCGTTACCCCCGCTGTGGTGCGCCTAACTATGATCGACCCCTCATTTACTACCGTTGTGCCACCATATCTGTTCACGATTGTGCCAAGATCGAGTGTTCCAGCTCCGTTTTTTATTAGCCCGTATGCCGGATTCCGAGGATAGCTAAGGACTTCGTAGGTGATTACCCCACCCGTCATAGTGGTTGTCCCACTCGTTACGTTAAATATCGTTGTCCCTGCCGTTATGTTGCCGGGGTTAAATGTGCAAGTTCCGCTAAAAGTGTAAGTGCCAGCCCCAAAGTCGCCGTTAAGGTTAAGTGTGCCGCCATTCATTACCAAATCGCCAACAAAACCGCGCAAGAGCCAGTTACCAGTGGCTGTAAGTGAACCTCCAGAGTTAATCGTTACCGTGCTACAGTTATTCAAGTTGTTATGGTTCTCTGCCCTATAGGTACCTCCAGAATTTATTGTTATCGGGCTCGTTATTCCAAATGCTGCTCCACCAACAGTTGTTCCCGCGTTTACTATTAGTCCGCCTCCAGAAAAAGTGTTAATTCCATTTAAGGTTAAGGTTCCTGTGCCCGTTTTAGTAAGGCTATAGGCATTTGAGATATTGCCACCTATGGTGAGCCCCCCAGACACAATATTTACCGTTCTCGGTGCACTCATTGTTACAGTGCCCGTTCCCAGATTTAATGTCCTGACTCCTCCTGTGTAGCTGAAATCGGCGTTCCAATTCTGTGCGTTATTGGAGGAATTAGTTATATCCGCCGTTGCCGTACACCCGATGTTTCCGCCTGAAAGCGTCAATGGCCCACTACTCACACCACCAAGAGCTGTAGCTCTATTGATATTTAACAATCCCGCGTTTACGATTGTCCCACCTGAATAAAGGTTTGATCCTACCAACGTAAGCGTACCAGCTCCATTTTTAGTGATCGAAAAGCCTGCTCCTGAAATTATAGCCCCAACACTAAGCTCACTGGCAGTAACCGTAATGATTCGGCTTGCGCTCATATTTACATTTCCGGCGTCAGCCCCGCCCATAATCAACGAAGCACTACCAATAAAAGTAAAGTCCGCATTCCAATAGTAGTTATTGCTTGTCGTTATTGTTTTTGCGCTTCCGCTGGTGTTGTTGATTGACCCGCCAGCGATAATGAAAAAGCCCGTTCCTAGGGCTGTGGCTGAGTTTATAGCCAAAATCCCAGTACTTAATGTGGTTGTTCCAGTCTGTGTATTGGCCCCCGACAATGCTAGAATACCTGAACCGCTCTTAGTAAGCGTACCAGCACCGCTAATGACACCGCTCAATGTTTGGTTAGAGTCCGATCCGAAGATCAACGCCGATGCGTTAGAGATGGCCCCCGCATACGTTCCATTTCCCAGTAACCCTGTGGAGCCTAAAGAAAGCGTCCCATTTACCACATTTATACCTCCGGTAAACGTATTGGCCCCCAACAGAAGAAGTGTAGTTCCGGCACCATCTTTTATAAGTCCGCCAGTGCTGGAGATGATGCCGCTGATTGTAGTATTCCCAGAGTGAATCTGGTTGTGAAGAATTGAGTAATTAAAAGCAATGGTCTGCGTATTTGCCGAATTATTGATAACATCCCCGCGCACTGCCATAGCAGCACCGCCAGTAGATCCCGACGATCCGGTGGCGGAATTCAGGGTGTACGCTCCAGCTGCGGCTGAAAATGTTATATCAAACAGCGTGGTCAATGTGGCTTGAGCTACAGTGTTTGTCGAAGTTCCCCCAGCTCCAGTAAAAGAGATGTAAGCGTTTTGCGAGACGACCGCATTCTCTACCCAGTTAGCCGCCACCCCCCAATCACCCATCCCCGTGTCCCAAGTGAAGCTAGAGATAGCCACACCAGCGTAACGCATACGAACAATACCTAAACCCGGGTTGGAGAATATCCATGTGCCAGTTCTGCTTGCGGCAAGAATGCCAAAGTTAGTGAAGTCTGTGGCAAGTTTGTTTGCGGCAAATCCTACGACACTTGGAGCGTTGATAATGTCGAAATCGTAAATTCCTGTGTTCGACCAACCTGTAGGAGTCCCGTACATCGCAATCGTGAGAGGTGTCCCAGAAGTATTATTTAACGTCAGGGCTCCCGCCGAGTTAATCTGGTCGTAGTTAGTTCCAGCCGTGAATGCCGTCGCACTAAGCACCGTGCAAGCAAATGTTGCCGCTCCATTCACAGTTAAAGACTTCACATCAACCTTCTTTACCGCCGCTGTGGTATTTGCCGAAAGTATTCCTGACGCAATGACCAAATCAGAATTCGCTATATTCCCAGTAACGATAAGAGTCCCTGCATTAAGTGTGGTTGCTCCGCTATAAGTATTTGCAGCAGATAAGGTCAATGTCCCTGAGCCGTTCTTAGTCAAAGCTCCCGTTCCAGAAATGACCCCCCCGAGCGTCTGGCTGCTATTTTGTATGACAAGCAACCCATTATTTGCAAAAGCCGTCGTAAAGTTACCTGCCTGAAACGTCCCAGTTATAATCAGTGTTCCCGCGCTTAAAGCGAACGTAGCAGTGCCGAGCGCTGCGCTTCCGTTTAAAATCAATGTGCCCGTCCCATTTTTAGTAAGGCTCCCTCCGTTTGTTTGGTTTATAATGGAGGATATAGTTGTCGTTCCACTGGTTGTGTTTAATACTGTAGCCTGTGTGCGAATATCCAAGCTCCCCGTAAGCCACGAATTTGTTCCACTGAGGTTGTAAGTTCTACCTCCCATATACCCGCCAGCCCCTATAATCGAAGCATCGGCGAGATTCACAGTTGTTGGAGCCGCCCCCATAGCCCAAGCACCTAAATCTAGCGTTCCCTCATTAACATTCAAAGTGGTGACTGTATTTAATGTATTGTGTGCGCCAGCAGTCAGCTTGCCCCCAGCATTCACAGTAACAGTTCCAGTGAGAGCACTTGCTATAGCGGCGATAAGTTCCCCGCCATTAACCGTAGTGCCACCAGTATGTGTATTGGCTACAGATAGAGTTAGCGTCCCGCCCCCTCCCTTTGCTAGACCTATTGCTCCCGACAACGCTTGAGAAAGCGTCATAGAAGTATAAACGTGAAAATTCCGAATTGTACTAATTACAGACACGATTGCAGACACCGCAGACCCTTGCACCTTGGCCGCTGTTGAATCCGTGAGTCTCATTAGCCTACGATGATGTAAAGTGTATTGGCAGCAGGAGTTATATTGCCATATCCGACTGATGTGATTTGCATCATATTTGTGATCGGCGTTGCGGGAGTTATGCCTGTCGTGACTGACCCGACTGCATTAGGCACATCTGCGAGGGTGAGCGTCACAGCGCCTGTGCGTCCTGCCACCGAAGAAACTCCTGCTGCTGCTGGAGTAGATGGAGCCCACGCAGTTCCATTCCACGCCGCCACTTGTCCAGTTGTTGCGCCAGAAACGGTAATATCTGTCAGCGAATGCCCATGCCCCGGTTGACTGGCAGAGTCCGCCTTGGCCCCTTGAGCTGATGTGGCCTTACCGGCATCAATAGTGTCTTGAGCTGCACTGATGCGATAGGGCGTGAGAGCCGATGCCTGCAATGCAGAGTCAGCCGTTGTTCCCTGTGCCGCAGTTGCGTAATCCGTTGAATCTGTCGCCGCCGCCGTGCCAAGTGTAGGGGTATTGGATAAATTCGCGTAGCTTCCGCTCGTAGCAACAGCCGCCAATGTCGGCTTGTTTAAAATACTGGAAGGGCCAGATGTGGAATCCCAATTAGCCTGTACCCCGCCACCACCGCCACCTAGAACACTAGCCCCCGATATTGTTATGTCGCCATTAGCAGGCAACTCAAGAGTGCCATTTGTTTTGAAATTCCATTGGTTAGCATTGCTATTGTTTCCAATAACAATCCCGCCAGCGTCACGCTCAATCTTTACATATTGATCGTCATCACCTAAATAAATATCAACTGTTGAGGGGTCTGCTGATATGAGATGAACATGACTATGTTCTGAATTGGTTATTCCGTTATTGGTTACAGTAACAAATTGATTAGTGGGTAGACCATTATATTCAAAATTGTAATATGACGCTGGATCGTTTTCGGTCGATGGATCAGTCGATGGTGTTCCATCAACGCTTGTTAGCGTTAAAGTAAATTCAGTAATATTACTATTGGCTGGTATGGTCCAAGTGATTGTTTCGGTATCTGGAGCAGATGTGCTTACGAAAGTTAATTTGCCAGTTAGTGCTCGACCCAATGATTGTACGGTGACTCCAGTACCAGAGATCGTATAGTTTACTGTTCCAAAATAAGCCCAACTCAATAGAGTTACAGAAATTGTAATAGGACTACCATATACTATATGGCCACTAGAAGTTATACTCCAAGTAGAGACAGTTGGGCGAATCACAAGCCCCTGACCTGCACCTGCGTTTGGTGGCGTAAGGGTAAGCGACCCCTCCGCTACGGCAGAATCCGAAATCACGCCACCATTAGGTAAAGTTAGATCGCCATTATTTAGAAGTTCAATCTGCTTAATGTTATCGGGTGAATTAAGCTCGCTGTGAGTGTGTGAGGTGCTAGCCTTACCTGCATCAATAATGTCTTGGGCTGCACTAGTGCGATAAAAGGAAAGATCAACAGAAGCGTCAGCCTCTTTTAATACTAAGTTTAAGTCCGCTGTGCCTGCTTTAAACCAATACTCTTTTAATCCATCTGTAGCGTCATCGATTCCAACTGTGAGTCCTATGTGCCTTAATGTGAGAGGTATTTCCGTAAGTGCGGCGGTTGTTGTAGTGTATGGGCCATACTTTACATCAACAGGCTGGTTAAGTCCTACAAGTATTGGTCCCGAGAATTGAATGCCTGAAAGTGCCATATTAAGAGTTTCTCAATTCTATAATAGAGTTAGTGTTGGTAAGAGCGCTCTTGCTCACGTGAATATTGTAAGTTTGTGTCCAAAGAGGGGTAGTCACACTAATAGGAGTAGCCACAGACTGAAACACAACAGTGATAACGTCTGCATCACTCACAGTAACATAATAGCGAGTTTTTAAAGTGCTAGTGGTTGGATAAGCTACAGCTATATACTGTGCGGTTACGTTGTACGGAATAGATAATGTTCCTGTGCTGCTTGCTATAACCTTGGTGGCAGTCCCACTCTCTATAGCTGCAACCATGTCAGCAGTTGAAATAGGACTAGAACTCTTGTAGTAATAATATGGGTAAAGTCCCGTGATAGTTGGGGAACTAGAAGAATCTGTGGCGCTTCCTACTACTCTAGAACTGTTTAAGTTTGTTCCTACCACTCCTTTGTTATCGAGATAAGTTCCTGAACCTGCTCCGTGCGTAGCTGTCACTGCCCAGTTGTTAGAGCCAGATACGACGGTAGAAGTAAACGACAATGTGTTTCCAGCTTGAGTGGTACTAGATACACCTGTTCCGGTAAACGTGTAGTCTTCTGCTGTGCCTACTAACGGATTAGTGTTTGTGGCCCCACTTCCATTTATGATTGTCCCCCTATTGAAAGTAGCAGTAAGAATTCTAGAATAAGCTGCACCTATCTCAAGAGTACCACTATTTCCACTAACGGCCAACGACACAGATTTATTTGTTCCAATAGACGCAAGCACGGTAGGAAATAGAATTTCATCAAGAACCTGTACAACTGTTTTTGTTTTCCATGAACTAGCGGCTGCCGCTGATGCCCCGCCAACTGTCAAGCTGACTGTTGCGTCGGGAACGGTGGTGTTATATACAGTTGTAATAGAATCGCTTGTGATAGCCAATCCTGAATTTGCTGGTGTGATGGAAACTCCACCACCACCGCTAGTAATATCATCAAGCGTTGCGATAGTTCCTGCTGCAGCGGGGAGAGTGAGTATCTTTGAGGTTATCCCTGATGTTACCTTAAGGGTACCGTCGTCTAGAAGCTCAAGTTGTTTAGATTTATCTAGCGAATAGAGTTCGTCGTGGCTGTGAATGGAGGGCGCACCCACGGACACAACATCATGCGTTGAAGGGTTCTTGCCGTACCAGACCTGATCGGCCCAATTCACACACACCTCTCCGTCAGCAAGTTGTGCTTGCGTAGGGACATTATTAGCAATAGTGCTTTTCTTGGGAATGATTACTGGAGATGCCATTATAGAATGGTTTGCCTCCAGAGGGGTCGAACCTCTGGAGGACTTTGTTGTTTAGTTATTTTTTAGTAAGCTCCGCCGTCGATGACGAAGTTTTCGATTTTGCTCATTTGGGACGATCCACCATAGGTGTGATCGACACCGACCAAATGCCCTGCTGCTTTGAGGGCGGTAAAGCCATCTGTTAAATTACCAAGACCACCCCCTGCTTGGAGGTCGAGAGTGCCATAGCCATTCCAAGTTGTGTTATTTGTAGCTGCGTTAATCATTACAGTACCATTTGTATCAACCTTAAAGTTATGGTTGCTTAATGTAGGGCCAAAAACAACATTTCCACTAATCCTTGTCGTGTTAGCGATTGTATCGGTAAGATCAATGTTCTGCGTCTTGGTTTCGAGGTCGGTGATGTCGGTATCAACACTATCTTTCCAGCTACCAGCCGTACCAGTTGTTAGGCTAACAACGTATCCAGCATTCTCATCGCCAGTGACGGTGATTTCGTCTGTCGTACCACTAACGACAACATCTACGTTGTCGAGCTTCTGCCAACCAGTCGAGGTTTTGACGAACGCATCGCCAACCTTGGCATTAAAAGTTGTTGCTCCATCTGTGTATATACCAGTAAGACCGACCTTGTAGTAAGCACCAGTATCTGTATCGCTAAGATCAGTTAGATCAAAGGGAGTAGTGGCGTTAACGGCGCTTGCTAGTCCCACATAATGGAACACATCACCAAGAGCAGAAATAGCCTCGCTCAACGCAGTTCCGCCAACCAGACGTTGCCATCCTGTAGCGGTCTTAACTAGCGCATCTCCCTCAACCAATGTTATTTCCGTCGGTGTGCTGCCATATTTGAATACCCCCCCGCCTGTTACTGAGCCAACACTGTAATAAAACCCTGTTGCCGGGGGTTCCATCAAACTTCCCGCTGTGTCCGCAAAATCTGTGTCGTTCAAATGAGTACTCGGTATTGTAATCTCACCTTTATATTTTAATCCGTTAGCTAGCGCGGTAGATACATCAGTCTTTTTTGCAAATGTGCCTTCACCGCCAACGATAACAGATGTGACAGAGCCACCACCGAGTGCTTCCAGGCCCAAATAAAGGTTTTTGTTGATTTGATCTACGCCAAATTCGCCTGCCGCTAGTGTTGGTATGTTAGGAGTTCCGACAGCGCCTGTTGTAGCATCGCTGCGTTTGATTTTGATAATTGGATTTGCCATAATATTTTTTTTGTTTTTTTGTTTTGTAGAATTTTATTTAACAGATGAAATTCTAAAACATCTAATATCTAATATCTAATTAAGATAGCTAATTACGTGCGCCTAATCAATAAAAAAAATAAATTTTAATATGTACCACCATCCAGCGAGATGCCAGATAGATTGGGCGCTGTTTCTTTGATAAGTAGGCAAACATCAGTTATTCCTCCTATATACCAATATTCGATAACCTCATTGTTTTGTAAAATCCCTACAGTTAAACCTATATAACGTAAACCCGCAGCTAACGAACTATTTGCGTCAGCAACATCAACAAAAGGACCATAGCGGGCATCTAGAGGTTTTTGTGCACCTACAACAACACCTGAAGAAAGTTGAATACCTGTTAAAGTCATACTCTTAATTCTATTGTTGCCGCAGAGTTAGTTAAAGGTCCGCTAGAAATGTGGTAGTTATAAGACTGATTTACCCACAGCCCCCCTGCGCCAGAGGTAGTTAAAGTAGTTTTAGGAGAAAATACTGCCGTTATGGCCCCACTATCTAAAGTAGTGACAAAATAAAGAGTTTTTTGTGTATTACTGGCGGCGTATGCTACTCCTAAGTATTGCCCGGACATATTGTAAGGTACGGACAACGTTCCTGAAGCTGAAGCTACATATTTGGTGAGCTGTGCATTGGCATGGATTGCTGTGGCTACCCCGGCAGCAATAGCACTTTTAAATTGTGCGTCCGTAAAAACTACAGGAGATTTCAATACGTAATAAGGATACAGCCCCTGTACAGATATTTGAGAACTTATACTTCCTGCTACGCGGCTACTGTCAAGATTGGTACCTACGACGCCTTTATTGTCGTAGTAGGTACCTGTACCTACATCGTAGTTAACTGAAACAGTCCAGGTATTTGTTCCAGAGACTATAGCTACATTTGAAAAAAGTTGCCCGATTGTGAATATTTGCGAACCTGTAAGGCCTACCCCGCTAACTGTAGTATTTCCCACCACGGTCCCCACAAGTACCGGCCCTGATAGCCCCGTACCGTTTGTAATTTGTCCTTGGTTGAAAGTATAACTGAAAGCTAAGGCGTGTACAACTCCCACCTCGACAGGGGAAGTTTTCAAGGTGCTGTTAGTGTGCCAAGCCAAAGATAGAGATTTAGCGCTTGCAACAGAAGCTAAAATAGTAGGGAACAAAATAGTATCTAATGCTTGTACTAAAGTTTTTGTTTTCCATGTCGAAGCTGGTTGCGCAGTGGCTCCCCCTACCGCCACCGAATAAGTAGCGTCAGGTATAGCTGTAGAATAGGTTGAAGTGATTAGCGCATTACTCAACACTGAAGTAAAATCTGTTATTTCCGACACTGTATGCGTGTGTCCTATATCAGACTTAAAGTTTAATGCAGTTTGCTGTGCTGTAGATATAGGCTTGTCTACATCGCTGGTGTTATCGACCGCCCCGAGCCCCACCATAGTTTTTGTGACTCCTGTTACAACACCAGTAAAGTTAGGGTTATCTAAAGGAGCTTTAGAGGCTAAAGCAACAGACAAATCTGTTATATCTGAGGCGACATGAGTATGTCCCGGTTGCGAGGCCGTATTTGCTAAAATTCCCTGTGCTGCAGTTGCGTAGGCTGTTGAATTTGTGTAGGCTGCTGTACCTAAAAGTGGTTTGTTTAGAATAAAAGATGCTCCGCTAGTGGCTGCCCAGTTGGCATTTGTTCCCCCTCCAACTCCTCCGCCCCCCAACGGGCTAATCAAACCTGCAGAATCTACTGTCTGGAAAATCTGGTTAGCATCTAAAAAAAGCTTTACGCCTGTGGTGGGAGCGTTAGGTGTAACGGCAGGCGTATCAAAACTTATAGTTCCATACGATATACCTAAAACGTTATATATCGGGGAACCGTTGTCCAGCAAAGAAACGTTTAGCTTACCATCAGCATTAAGTAGTGGTATTTTAAAGGCGTCAGCGGGTCCAACACTGTCAACAACAGTTCCACGAACAGGTAATCTAGCTAGTACTGAACTATTGGCCATAGCGCACTATATTACCCCCAAACAGGGGGTAGGTACAAGTAAAAAATAATCTCTCAACTAGGGAGAAGCCGAGGTTTTCTTTTCAGTTTCATCGTATTGTGCGTAATATTTTATTTCTTTTTCAGAGTAATGATGGGGTTTTTCATCCAACCCGTCTTCTTCTTCACTAACTTCTCTTTCCGCTTTAAATACTGTACGTACAGAGTTGTCGTAAACTTTATCTACGAAAAGAAGTTTGCTGGTGCCCGCCTCCCCTAAAAAAATACCTTGCCGAGGTTTTTCTATAGAGTGCTCAACACAAGTCCACCTATTTTCAGGTGTCCCTAACATACGTAGAGCTTCCACCCGTTCAGGCGGAATAGGTTTATTACTTATTGCGCAGCGATATACCTGAGTTTCCATAATTATTGTGTGTTTTGTTGTTTACTGCTGGCTACTCCAGATTTTCTTGCATCTGAAGTCATTTGTTCAAGTTGAGCTTTAACTGAAGCGTATAGTGATTGATCTGTAGCTTTGATTTCTTGCAGTTTTGCCCTGCGTTGCGCCCCGTCTAGAGGATAGAGTTGTGAAGCTATATCTTGAGCCTGACTAAGGGCATCTTGGGGGGTAGTTTGCTGTCCTTGTGCTCCTCCACCCCCATTAGCCTCAGTTTGCTGGGCAAATTGTTCTTCTTCTGCAGTTTCTTTTTGTATGTCTTTAGCTATGCGATCCTCGTCATTCTTTTTCCTAAGCTGGTCCTCATAATCAAAATTATAAAGCTTTAGCAACTCAGAACGAGCTATTGCATTAGCAGAGACTAGCTGCCCTATGACAGATTTACGTTCAACATCGTCAGAAAAAGTAATAGGTATCAACCCAACTTTTGCAGCAGGCAACGAAAGTATTTTACCTACAACTTCAGCTACGTGATTTAACAACTGATTATAGTTTGTAGGTATGACGTTCCAAGAATTTTCAAAAAGTCTCAAAGCCGGACCAGCAGTATCGGTTTTCAAAGTCATTTGAAAAAGCTCTACAGGAATATCTAGAGCATTTAATATATTGTTTTTATAATTTTCCATTAACTCCACAGGAGCTAGATTTTTACCTTCCCCACCTAGTTGTTGATAGTTTAAAGGAAATGGGAATTTATGGTAGGCTCCTGGGTCTTTTCTATGCTCGTCGATCATTTCATCCACACTTGAAGCCCAGATTCCCCCGTTTTGATGCAAAATAGGATTAGCGGCTGAGTTATTCTCGGTGCTCATAGATATAACCCTGAATGGGGCGATATCTTCATAACATATAACCTCGTTATATTTTTTTAAAGTCTGCAGCATAAACATATCTTCAAATAAAAACATGCTTGGAGGTATAGCTTTTCCGTCGGTACGTATTGTACAAGGCGTATCTAATTTTAGATGCATGAAGTTTTTCGTATTAAACGACAACATCTTTTTTTCAAAAATACAGTTATATATCACCTTAGGAGTTTTTTTACTGTAAAATTTATTATTTTTAGTAGTTACTTTTTTAATGTACTGCTGAGGAATATCCCAAAAATACTCGTATTCTCCTGTGGTATCTTCATTACGAATTTTAATTTCTTTAGCTGGCCAATGTACTACGTGTATTTTATCTATATCGCTAGAAGGTTTGTCTATAACACTATGTTCGCCTTTATAACTACATTTTAAACAACGTTTAACGTACTTACCTTTGTTAAATTCAAAATCTTCCAATTTGTCTATATTGTCAACTCTGCCACATTTAGGACAAGATAAATTACGATTGAATCCTTGGTTGACGGTAATAAAAGAATTGCCATAAGCGAGCAAGTTTAACCCAGCTACGCTTAATATTTGCCGCCATTTTAACTTTTCAAATACTTCCTGATACCTATCTTTAGCTTCTTTATCATCACATTCTATATTTAAAGAAGTAATAAAATAGTTAGCTATACGGTTTAACGCCTGTTTATAAAAACCATTTCTAAAAAGAAAATGCTCGGCCCATAGCAACATACCTTCCATATTCATAGGAAGGTACTGCAAAGGAATGTTATAAAAAGGGTTACTGTATCGGTCTCGGCCGGTCATACCTGCACCAAAATACGATTGAGGTTCATTGGAATTAAACATAGTGAGTTATAGTTAGACTGCTTAGGATAGTTTTTATAAAAGATGTTTATGCTCTTTCTTGGAAGCTTGAGCTTTCAAGTTCTTTTATAGGTTTTGGTAATTTTAAAAAATGCTTGTTTTCTTCGTCGGCTAGACTGTAGCCTAAAGCATCATAATATTCAGCTTTTTTTTCGGAGCTAAAATCGCTTTTAGATTTTTCTGTAACTACACCATATTTAGTCATCATTGTTTTCGGCAGGTATCTTAAAAAGTATCATAGCTTTTTCGTCACCCGTCGTCCAATCAAATATAACTCCAGGGTAGTAAACGTTAAATCTCTCACCAGCTCTAGTAAAAGTCAAGGACTCTCCTACTTTAGGCTCAAAAATAACTTGAGAAGCGTCAGAAAAGATAAGTAAAAAAGCTAAATCGTGTTCCAGTATGTTTTGAACTTGTACCCTCATCCGACCAAATGAGTTTTCAAAAATTACAAGCTCGGCTCGATTTTTCACAAGAGGTTCCTCGACTGATTCAAAATCTTCATATACAGCTATAGGAACTTGTAAGTTTTTTTTAATTTTTTTATTTTTTGTTTGGGTTGAAATGAAATTTGGCTTTGTGTGTGTCCCTCCAGTTTTTAAGGCATGGTTCAAGGATTGTTGTTTTATATTTTCTAGCTCTTTTTCAGAACCTGCCATTGTTACACCGTCAGTAAGCCTACGTCCATCGGCGGCAAAAACCGCTTTCAAAGGATCTCTATTTCCAATAACTAAATCACCTGGCTGTACATATGTATCGTCTATATTCATCTTGTCTGTTGTGTTAAACTATATTAATCTATACCTCAAGCAATTTTTAATTTCGTATGCTGCGTTTAAATTTAAATAAAAAAACTGTCACGTATCGTGCCAATCTTTCCGCATATTCGATGGTGCTAGAGATCACGAGTAGTCAAGATATAGAGAAAGAAGTGTTCGTCAAACAAAAATTAGTAAATTTTACTAACGACACACCTGATGAATTTTTTGTGGCTGTGTGCTCTCCTGTGCAGATGTCAGATTTGCCTGTAAACATCCCCACAGCTTATTCGTCTTATTTCAGAGTAAGTAAAGTAGAACTTATAGCGGGCACTCAAGAAGAGTTGAAAGCTATTTTTAACTCAATTACTTTCGAGCTGCAAAAATTGATTGTAGATTTAGAAGCGCAGCAAAGTCTACTCGAAATAGAAGAAAATTACGAAATCACAGACACCGGTGTAAATATTGCACCAGTTGTAGTTCTAGATACTGTTCCCCCTGTAGTGTCGTTAATAGGGGCTAGTACTATCTCCCTTAATGTGGGAGATATCTTTAGTGACCCCGGAGCCACCGTGAGTGACAATGTTGACGCTACACACAGCATAACCGGAACAGGGTTGGTAGACACCTCGACAGCCGGCACATACACTAGAACTTACAGAGCCCTCGATGCTGCAGGGAACGTGGCTACGCCTGTGACGCGGAGCGTGATTGTAAACGACGTGGTGGCTCCAATGATAACGCTTATCGGAGCCAATCCGATAACGCTAAACGAAGGCGATACCTTTAGTGACCCTGGAGCCACCGTGAGCGACGATATTGACGTAGACTACAATATTTCAGGAGTCGGCGCAGTGTTCACTAATACTCCAGGTACCTACACTTTAACTTACAGTGCCAGCGATGCTGCAGGAAATGTGGCAACCCAAGTAACACGAAATGTGGTAGTTAACGCTGTATCGTCATTTGCAATTTGGAGTGGGTCCAGTAGTGTTGGATATAATTACGGGTCAAAGGTCACCCATAATGGAAAATATTACATAGCCGTGCAAGACAATTTTGCCAATTACGAACCAGGCGTAGCACTCACCCATTGGCAGGAAGTAAATAATTCTATCAACGTGAATGTTGTAGTAATAACAGGCGTAGCGGGGGGGAGCCTCTACAACGATTACGGAGTGAGTGATGCGACAGATCTAAATGGTGCCTATGTGGAAACAACGAACGCTGTAGGTTTTGTAGCCGCCGCTGTAAACGGACCAAACTACTACAAGATAGGTAACGGAGGCACCCAAACAGACGGTACTCTTTATTTATGTGCCCCAGACGGAAAAAGTAACTATCTCAGCGATCAGACCTGGAATCACTGGACTCTTTCCTATCTTCAGGATAACAGGTTTGATTATTTGAAAAACCCAAGCGGAAGACACCTAGTTTTCCCGACTACAAATGATTGGCAAGTTTTCTGCCCTAACAGTTGGGATAGCCTATACGCCGCAAATATAGACATATCTAATATGCAGTTTACTAAAATAGAGTATCAGGCTTCGAGCGGTACGGTGACAGTGACATGATTTAAAAAATTAAAATTTAACACACAATGAAAGAATGTCGGATAAAATTAAAAAAGGGTAAAAAAAAGGTTTTTGCGGTGCTAGATCCTGAAGATTATGAGAAGTATAAAGGTGTGGCCTTGAGCCTAACACACGGTAAATATGTGCGGTTTCACCATAAAGGGCAAAAAAAAGTACTGGCTAGAGAAATTATGGGTTTGACTTTTCCCTGGCACCGTGCGACTTTTGAAACTTCCAACTACCTGGATATGCGTAAAAAAAATTTAAAAGTGCTCACAGTGCCCCCGCACAACAGAGGTAAATTTTGTGTACACTTTCCAGATAGGGCTTCAAATTAAACGTCGACCAGTTTAGCGGTTAAACATCAACACAACATATAGTTACAAAAGCTGTAGAATTTTTTTAAGGAGTTTTGGAAAATTTAAAAATACATGAACACTCAAAATCTATACAAAAACTTAAGCAAAACCAGGACTCAAAAACGCGGAGTTTTAAGCTATTTAAAAAAATCTGGCTATGATGCAAAGCAGGCAATTAAAATTGCAAAAGTCTTTAAAACTATAAACAGTGAAAAAGAATTTTGCCAAGCCCTAGATTTACCAAATGAAAAAAACCAAGAAGAAAGCTGGTCGGGAGAACTTAAGTATACGGAAAAATATGTATACAACAAAGAGTCTGATAAATATATAGTTTATCTAAAAGCTGCTAATGGTAATGTGGTTCTACCTGGCCCCCTAGTTCGAAATATTTTTGAAAATTACTCAAACTGGTACAACAACAGTAGAAGTATAAACGAAATATGTAGAAATTTTAAGATACCTAGAAACTATTTTGAAGAATTAAAAGCGGTTTTTGGACTCACTCACGATTCTGAGCCTGTAACCAAAGAAGAACTGCTGGAAAAAGATATTAATCAATTAACTGAAGATATCGTTCAAAAGAAAAAGTTCCAGCTATACCAAAAAGTTCAAAAGAAAAACTGGAAAGATACCGAGGAAGCAGCAAAAAAATGGTTTGAGTTGATGGAGGGGGTATACAACCCCTTCGAAACCTTGCTTAAGAACTGGACTCCACCAAGCTACACTCCATTACCTTCTCCAAAAGTTAAAAGCAAGATTAGCAAAGAAAACCGCTCTATGCTGGTAGGGTTATCTGATTTACATTTTGGAGCTTTTACAAATGAGAAAGATTCTTTTCGAGGAATAGGAAATTCTACAAGCACCACAGTTAAAAATATGGAAGCTTACGCTGTTAATATAACTAAAGCTGTAGAGTCTCGAAATTATAGTTTCAATGAATGTGTTGTTACAGGGTTGGGAGATATTCTCCACACCACAGGCAAGGGTTTCACAGCTAAAGGCACTCCTCTAGCTTTTGACTGCCTTAAAGAGGCTCAGTTCGATGCAGCCTTTAACAGCTTAACAATGTTTATTTCGCATATGCTTACAGTTTTTCCTAAAGTAAGGGTTAAAAGTGTAAAAGGTAACCACAACGATTTTGGAGACTATGTACTTTTCAAAGCTTTAGAGGCCTACTTTAGAAAAGAAAAACGTATAGAGTTTGAAATCTACCGCAGCGATCACGGACTGTTTAAAATAAACAACACACTATTTGTAATTTCTCACGGCTACAGCGCAGATTATTCAGGACACCTACCAGCCGCAGGAAAAGGTAGAGAAAGCTACATAGCTAATTTGTTTCTTACCCATCCGCAAGAATTAATAGGTGTTAAAACTAAAGTTTTGATTACAGCAGACCAGCATCATCTGGAATCAAAAGAATATGCAGAGTTTGAACATTATATGCTAAGCACATTAGCTCCTAACGATGCATACTCTGAAGCGATGGGATTAAAAAGCACACCCCGGCAAAGCTGTTTCATAGTAGATGACGAAGGTATTTCAGAGATACTGTACAGCTACGTTAAAAGATAACCCCCCAATAAAAATACTTAAATAATTTGGTATAATTAATTAGTAGAGAAGGTTTTAACTATTTCTACTAATTGTTTATGTTCTCGTAGCTCAGTTGGATAGAGCAATAGCCTTCTAAGCTATTTGTCGCTGGTTCGAACCCAGCCGAGAACGAAGCTTATTAAAAATAAATATTTTTTAGCCTCTGGAGGTTAACTAAATAAAACACTGCATATATGTATATACCTAGTCAAAATATACCTAATTCTCCCCAAGAAATAATATGTCCCATGACGGGCGAAAGTTATGTCTTTATGGAGAACGTAACCGATCCCAACTTGTTAAACGGAGCACTTGAAAGATTACCTAATAGGTTTTTTCAAAGACCTTTTTGTATTAAACAAGCAGATGGACAACTAAGAATAATAATGAAAGAAATGTTAAGCTGATGGAAATCATAACAGACATAGCTAAAATAAAATACGCAGGCTTCGGTTTAGGAGGAATAGACAGCAATATGATTGGGCTGTTTATGGAGTTTGAAACTGAGATTTGGGAGGCGTCCTGGAATAAAACAACTTTAGCTTTAGGTAGATCATCGTTTATTCCTAAAGAAGAATTAAACAAAGAGTTGCTAGATATTGTAGCATTTATAGCTGAGATCTTGAGAACAGCCAAAGTTAAAACACTAGACCAACTAAAAGGTAAACCTGTAGCGGTAAAGTTTATAGGTAGAAGCATAGAAAACTGGGACTTTGTTAAGCCCCTAACCAGCCTTGAAATATAAGATGAAACACATAGCTAACAAAAAAACAAAGAAGCGGGCACTCCTCCTTTGCACCGCAAGGGCGCAATTTCGCGCCATAGTTAAGTCATATAAATAAAACCGAAAATAAGATGAAAGCAATATTAACATTTAATTTACCAAAAGAAGAATTTGAACATAAAGCAGCTCTGGCAGGTTTAGATGCACTGCTGCTTATAGATGACATACTAAACGAAATTAGAAGTTATAGAAAATATACCGCTGGAGAATTTGCCGAATGGAAAAACGCTGAAGGTGAAAGATGTAAGGGAGATTACAACACACTAGAAAAAGTAGCACAATTAATTTGTGAACTGAGACAACAAAGAAACTTGCCTGAAGTCATATGAACCCAACAAAAATCACTCTCTACTTTCAAGATAAAGAAATGAAATGGATTGAAACCATGCTCACTAAGTACTACGGGAGCAAACCGAAGACAAAAAAAGAATTGAAACGTAGGCTAGAAATGTTCGTTGGAACTATGTTTAATAAAGGAATTGAAGCCATAGAACACGGGGACAGTTACGTTAACATGGAAGAATAATATGACATACAGCCAATGGAACACAAGGATGACTTGTCAAGTAGCCGCTGATTCGGCTAGGAAGTATTACGACCAACAAACCGATAAAGCAACAAGCAACTCAAAGTTTATTGAAGGGTTGATTGAAAAATACACAGATAGAGTTAAAAAAAATAAAAAGCTTAATCAGAAATTGAACAATGGGGTGCTTGAAGGTATTATTCTAGCTCTTGAAGACGTAATTGAAGATCTCGAAAAAGCTAAAATTTGACGGTAACAAAAAATTAGTCTAATATATTCGTAGTTCTCTACCAATGGTAGGAAACCTACAGAGGCTTGACCGCTGAGCCAGCCATGCAAATCAGCGGTATTGTTCTTTTACATTTTAATTTTAGTATGCAATATAGCTCAAGTAGTAGAGTCCTGTATGTAGTCGGGGGATGATGGTGCAAGTCCATCTATTGCAGAAACAAGAAGTGTAGCTCAGTTGGTAGAGCGGCAACTCCCTCGATATGCTTATGCGTATCCAGTGAAGGACTGAAATGCTGGGAGGTAAAAGCAAGCCGTTGGTTCGAGTCCAACCACTTCTTCCGTTTTTTTTTGTTTGGTAGATAGAGTAGTAATACCTATCGCTTTGCGCTCGAAAGAGTGGCGGTATCTGTGAAAAGAAGCGTTTCGAGTGTATTCGCAACCGCCTACCAAATAATTTGCCGAGCGCATAGGTTTGCAAGACCATATCCGCGACAGACGACAATGCAATGAGTTCGAAATCAACATTTAATCTGTAGGGAACTTCTCCTAGCAATAGAATGAGGAGTCTCGGCAACTAATTTTATATTGCAGAGTGTGAGAAGTGGTATCTCAGTGCGCTCATAACGCACCGCCCTTGTGCCTCGTGGGTTCGATTCCCACCTCTGCTATTTTATTTTTGATGATTGGCGATATTTTAGTTTCAAATACTTCATCCATAAGCGCTTAGAATAAAAAATATTAAACTACGTTATATCTTCGCTATCAACTACTTACGGGGCCCCCGGGCCCGCAAGTGCCTTGGCGCCAGCAGGTTACACATTAGAATAATAATCCCTTGACTATTGTATAAAATAGAACTATCTTTATTTTAGTTATGAGTAACATTGTTTCACCACTACTTGTTCCATCAGACGTAAAAGATTTCGCTGAACA